>SMVB01207862.1_pt1 | contig 12658 bp, 9 predicted proteins | sample 2456461 | NCBI WGS metagenome assembly SMVB01 (sample SAMN11095934, study PRJNA526329) | marine sediment metagenome | biome: Marine sediment; feature: Surficial sediment; material: Deep marine sediment; isolation source: Hadal surficial sediment | place: Pacific Ocean | collected 2014-05 | depth 0-1...
CGAGGTGAGCACTTTCGACGCCATGCAGAAGGGGAAGCAACCACCTTGGGTAGCCCTTGCCAATCCGGTCGTTGGCGTGATCGGCGTCCTCGTTGGGTCGAAACTCAGAGCAGGACGAGAGCGGGTGGAGCCGACCGCTTGAGTCTCGCCTTGGTCGTTTGCAATCCGATGTGAATTGGAGGAGCACCGCCAGATTTCCGCCAGCTATGAATTGCTAACTACTGACGTGGCAAGTGGTTAGGCGATTTTCTCGCCATCGCTGGCATTCTACCACTGAATTACGCCCGCACAGGCGAAAACCGCCTCTACGACCCATTGTCGAGGGTTCCAACCTCCAGTCAAGGGTCGGCGGCGGGCGTTTTCAGGCAACTGACAACGGTGTCAGGCAATACGTGACAACCGAACCGCCAGCTAACCGCCAGCTTTGGGCGGCCCAGCCCAATCGTGACGCTCTTATCGCGTGTGAATTGGGCCAAGCACTCGGTGAGGACGATGATGCGGCCACCCCAGGTTGACGGACCGAGCCGGGAGAGCGGCTGCGTTTGGACAGCTCTAACCCCATGCCGAGATACTGGCGGGTCACTCGTGCCCTGAAGAGGTGTCGGTGGCGGTGAACCCCAGGGGGGCAAAACTACCTCAGCTCCAATGGCTTCAACTCCGCCAGACTGGGGATCCGCAGTAGGTCCGTTCGGCCTTTGATCTGCGAGTTGTCCCAGATGAAGCACTGCACGCGCGGGTCTTCGAGCGGATGGGGCAAGCGGAACTCCAGTGTTTGCAAATGCTCGAACGACGCCGGCGGGTCAATCAACACAATATCGAATTGGCCGGACAAGACGGGAAGGCTGGACACCGCCTCACCGAATAGATGAAAACGCTCAACAAAACTGGCAAAAAACTCTGCTCCTCTGCGGTCCACCCGCAGCCGATCGGATCCGGTCCGAGTGACGGCATCCGTGGTGGATGTCTCCAAGGTGGGCGACACGGTGAGAGCCACGCCCGCAAGATCCTCACGCCCGTAGCGCAGTCGGATCGCCTGCGTAAAACCTACCGAGTTGATCGGACACTGATTGACCACATAGATCGTGGAATTCGGAGGAGGATCAGGAAGCCGAGCCTGAAGATCACGGTACACCTTCTCGCCGGTGGAGGCCACGCACCACATGACGCCCTGCTCGCCCACACTCAACACCGCCCACACGCCGGTGAGGGCAAGGGCAAACCATCTCAAGCGGAGACCAGAGAAATAAGGGGCGGCCACGGTGGTTCGGTTTCGAGTGTGGAGGCAGTGGTAGACGGAAACAAAAATCAAGGCGACGCCCACATGGGCGAGGTAGACGTTGCGCTCACCCGGCATCGCCATCAGGGCAGGGGCGGTGAACAGCGCTGCCCAGAGGGCGCCGAAACGGAAAGCCCTCATCCTGAAGGCAAGCCAAATCGCGATGAGAATGATCACAGCGCAGGCCAGGATGGCGCCCATGGCCAGAACGGGGTGGTCCCGCCAGAACTGGGTGAAGAAAAAAGCCTCCACGTGAATAAACAGAACCATATCGAGCAGGTACTGAGCCAAGCTCGAAGCGATTCCGCTGATCGCCGCCGAGAGTGACGATGTATCCAATCCGTATGGTGGGGGTAGCCTGCCGGCCAGTCCGCCGAACAAGCTGATGCGGCCGAGGACATACAACAGGGTGACGACTCCAAATGTTGACGCTGCCCCAATAAGCCGTCGGGTCCGTCGCGGCGGGTGCGGTAGGATGCATTCAACGCCGGCGAGCACGGCCGGCAAGATGATGGCCGTCTCCTTGCAGGCCAGGCCGATGGCAAAGAAGAGCCACGACATGGCCCACCAAACCCGTGTCCGACCCGATCCGTCGCGCCATTTCAGGTAGGACAGGACTGAGGCGAGCATGGAGACGCACACCAGCAAGTCGAATCGACCCGAAACCCACATTACCGCTTCAGTGTGCATCGGGTGAAGGGCGAACACCACAGCCACAAGGAACGCGCCCGCTGTATCAAAGAATCGATGGGCCAGCCGCCAGGTCAGCACTGTACAGATCAAGTGCAGCAGCAAATTAGTCAAATGAAAACCGAATGGCCGGAAACCCCAGGCTCGAAAATCCAGTGCGAAGGAGAGTTGACCGACAGGCCGGTAGAACGGAAGGGCGCCCGTCGGAACCCACCAGACACTGCTGGCCGTTTCGTCCATGGTCGGTGCGGTGAATGTGTCCACGACCGCCGGCCAATCCAGGTCTCGCCCCGCGTAAACGTACACATAGTCATCAAGAAAAAAAGGGGAGAACAAGGAGGGGGCGTGGATGACCGCAACAGCGATCAAGAGAAACGACAATCGTTTCCATCCGCCGGACGAAACCGCCGACAACGGTGACTGATTGGAAAGTTGCTCCGTCATAGTGGTGTTCGATCGCACGCCGAGAAGATCAGGAGGAGGCCGGGTAACTGCGCCCTCGCCACACCAGTCCTTTGCGATAATACAAGATCGCCGAGCGGGTAAAAATCCAGAGCCAACCCAATTCGCGCAGCGGGTTCAGGAAGGTGATATACCAAGGCTCACGATAACGCCACGCCATCCCGGCGAACACGATGTGCATCAGGGCGAGGGATATGATGGCCGGTACCCTGATGTGTCCATCGATCAGACTCATCCCCAGCCCCACGAATGGCAGAAAACTGACCACCGAGGCGACGGCGAAATAGAGCGGCAAGAGCCAGGGGTGTTTGCTAATGGTCGGAAACGTGGTCTTGGCGAAACCGTGTACGGTATCACGAGCTCCGCGGTACATTCGGTGTCCGATCAAGAGGCCGGCAAAGGCGACCGACAGACGATACCCCGCCCGTTTAATCTGAAAACCGATCTCCAAGTCATCCACCACTGCCTGCTTGAGGCAGGCAAATCCGCCGCAAGCCTCCAGGGCATCGCGTCGAATAAGGTTGAACACCGGCGAGCCCGTGGAAAACAACACGCTTCGCGAGTACCGCACCAGGAAGATTGGCGTGGCCACAAAAAAGAAAAAGTTCACGCCGGACATGAGGACCGCCTCGATCAGTCCATCGGTCACGTGTCTGGGCCGGACGGTGACCATACCGGCTTTGTCAGCGAGGCCGAAGGCCATGGCCCGTCGCAAGACGTCGGGGGCGTGCAACGCGTCGGCATCGACCATGAGAATCCAGTCGCCTCGGGCGGCGTCAAGCCCTTTTTGCAGGGCATTCGGTTTTCCCAACCACCCATCGGGCGGGTCGGTGCCCGCAACGACGGTCAAGTTCGAGTATTCGCCTTTTAGTTGGTCGAGAATGGCCTGAGTCCGGTCGGTGGACCGATCGTTGACCACAATGACCTCGAACGCCGGATAGTCCTGACTGCAGAACGAACTGACCGCCTGGTGAATTCCGGATTCTTCGTTACGTGCCGGTACGACATAGGACACGAAGGGCCATTGCCCCGGTGGGTCCGCATCAACTCGGGCGAGATCGCGCACCAGCACCGCGTTAAGAATTCCCTGGAGTAGAAAGAGGATCCAGACGCCTGTACCGATCCAGAGCAGGATGTCGACATATTCCAGCATGAGCGAGTTAGATCTATCCGTTGGGAACTGGTTCACCGGGTGAAGGTTCGGCCGCGGAATGTCGCGGTGACCGGCGCATAAACGTGGCGATGTCGTGGACGATGCAGTACGCCGACGGCACCACAAAGAGCGTGACCAAGGTGGCGAAAGCCAGCCCCCAAGCAAAGCTGGACGCGAACGGAGACCAAATAACGCTGCGCCCGCCAAGTCCGAGGGCCAAAGGCGCGAGGCCAAGAACCGTCGTGACCGTGGTAAGAAGCACCGGCCGGAGCCGCTGCCGACAAGCCGACTGGACTGCGTCGAGAATAGGACCCTCCTCTTTTCGTTTCCGGTTGGCGCAAGCGACCAGGAGTATGGAGTCGTTCACCACCACTCCGGACATCCCCACTATGGCGATGAACGTCATGGTCGTAAACGGGTAGCCCCCCACGATCAGGCCGCCGATCACGCCGATGCAGGCGAACGGCACCGTCGAAATGATCACCAACGGCTGTATGTAGCTACGAAACTGGGTAGCCAGCAGGAAGAAGATTACCACCAGAGCCACAACATACGCCTGGCCGAGGCTTGTGAAAGAGGAATCCGTTTCGGCGAATTGCCCGCCGTACACGACGCGAACATTGGGTAGAGCGGCGACTTCTTCCTCGAACTGTCGCCGTAAGTACCGGTTGACTTCCCGACTGGTGGTTCGACTGGTGTCCACCTCCGCAATCACGGTTACGCTGCGCTTGCCGTTGAAATGGGGGATGCCGGCATAGCCCTGGGTCACCTCCAGATCTGCGATCTCACCGATCTGCACGATATGACCGTCGGGGCATCGAATGTCCACGTCCAACAAATCTTCGATCGTGCGGCGCGATCCAGGATCCAGCGTCAGCCTCACATCCAGATCTTCGCCCGATCGGGTGTCCTTGAATGCCGAGACCACCAGGCCGTCGTTCGCCGTGCGAAGAACCGAAGCCATAGTCAAGAACGTGAGCCCGTGCACGGAGGCCCGATCTTCCCGAATCGCCAGGTTGACTTGCTGGCGACCGAATTCCAGGTCGTCCCTGATGCCAAATACGCCGTCGATGCCGCTGAGTCGCGACTTGTACCGGTCGGCCAGCAGCTTGGCCTCGACGAAGTCCGGAGACTCGATGCGTATCGAAACAGGCTTGCCGACGGGTGGGCCACTCCGCGGGGCCCAGACGTTGAATGATTCCACGCCGCTATCGGGATGGGCCTGCAGGTAGGTCTCGATAAGCTGCCGAATACGGTCGGCCACGACGGTCGAGTCGATACCCAGATCGCTCGCGGAGGCGAATTCCACATGCAGTTGGGCGAGATTGTTCCGGTACTTGACCGTGTTGTCTTGCGTGACCATGACGCCGAAACTGGTCAGCACACCCGACACCTGCTCCTCCTGCGACAAGATCAACTCTTCGATGGGCAGAACGATGTCTCCCGTTTGGTCCAGCGAGGCCTCGTCCGCGACCTGCACATCAACAAGACATCGCTGCAGTTCAGATGGAAAAAGCTCGACATCGATCAGCGGAGCGGCGCTATAGGCTACAAAGGCAAGGGCCAGTATGGGCAGCAAGGCCACGTATCGGTGCCTTAGCATGGTGGTCAGCATCCGTTCGTATAGCCTGGCGCCCATCCCGCCGATCGACTGTCCCATTTGCGACAACGCCCCGGATGACCGGGCCGTTTTCCCCAGACGCTTTCGGTAGCCGAATTCGAGATAGTGCACAGGCAGGATGAACAGGCATTCGAACAGCGACGCCAGCAGTACGACCGCTACGGTCTTGGGAATTGCGCTGAGAAACTCGCCCAGCACGCCCGCCATAATCAGTAGCGGAAGAAAGGCCGCCACCGTCGTGGCCGACGACGAGACCACCGGCCAAAACACCTCGCCGGCCCCCTTGACGATGGCTTCAAACGAAGCCGCCCGCTGTGTCGTAGTAACGCGCCGCTCTTCGAGAGTGCGGTAGATGTTCTCCAGAACCACAATGGCGTCGTCGACGATCATCCCGGCACAGAGCACCAGACCGATCAGCGAGATGGCGTTGATGGTTACTCCTAGGGCGTGCATGAAAATCAACGCGCAGCAAAACGAGAATGGAATGCCCACGATGGCCACCAGCGAGTTGCGCAGCCCCAACACCACCCAAAGGACCAGGAAAACGAGAATCACGCCCCCGGCCAGATTGGTGGAAAGCACCCGCAGCCGGCTCCCGATGATGTGGCTGCTGTCATCGACCACCTGCACGCCCACTCCCGGGGGGAGGATCGACTCGAAATCCTGCAAGGCGAGGGCAACGCGATCGGCCACCTCCCTGGAGTCGGCCTCCACCGTCTTGGTGATGCCCATGGCCAGGCATTCATGCAGGTTGTTGCGGGCAAAGAAGGTCTTGCGGGCAAACCCGGTCTTGATGGTGGCAACGTCCCTCAGGTATACGTGACCGCCCTGTGGACTCTTGAGAACCACAATTGCTCCGAGTTGGTCGGGGGAGGCCACACCGCCTTCGGCCCGCACGGAAATCTCCTGACCGGATTCCTGCAGTGTGCCCGACGGGAGGTTGCGGTTGTATTGCCCAAGCACCTCGCTCAGATCCTGCAGAGTGAGCCCGTACTTGCGGAGTGCGTTACGGCTCGCCTCGATGTGCACTTCCCGATCACGGATGAGCTTGTCATCCACCTTGGAAACCCCGGGGACTTCGTACAGGACCGTCTTGAGCCGCCGCGCAACCTCATGGAGAACCTCCTCCCCGACGCCGTCGAGATCTTCGATGGCGACCCATAACAGGAAGAATATCTCGCCGATGGAGATCTTGGTCACCACCGGCTTTTGGGCTCCATCGGGCAAGTCGGCGACCTGATCGACCGAAGCACGGAGTTGACGAAAGGCTGCATCCAACTCCGTGTCCGAGAGGTTCTCACGGAACTTGACTCGTATTAGGGAAGCGTCCGATTTGGAGTCGGAGATGATCCGATCCACGCCGCGGATGTCCTGAATCTCTTGTTCAATGCGGTCCGTGACCAGGCGTTCGATGTCCTCCGCGGATGCTCCCAGCCAGACCGTTTCAACCGTGGCCTCGTCCAGTGACACGTCGGGCCAGACGTCCACCGGCATCTTCAAGACCACAATGCCCCCGACAATCACCAGCATGATGAACAGGAGGTTCATCGGCACGGCGTTGTTCAGGGCGAATCGGGCAATGCGTTCCCCGGATTCAGTGGGTTGGGTCATGAGCAAATTGTTCCCAAAGATCGCACTCCAATCGTGTCGTCAATTTGCCGGCCCCGCCGAGGAGCACCAGAACGATCAGTCCGTGATTCGGACCAAGGCGTGTTCGGCGAGGTGTTGATGTCCTTTGGTGACGACCAAGCTGCCCTCGGCCACACCGGACACGATCTGGTAGCTGCGCGGATCGGTTGGTATCGGCCGAATCTCGACGGCAGTGCGACGGGCCTCCAGAATCGCCTCCGGGGCGCCGCTGTCCATTCCGCCCTGCAGCACGTAGCAGAAGTGCTGGCCGAATCGCTCGACTACCGCTTCACGCGGGACCAACAGAAGACTCGACGGGCCGATCGACGCAGAATTCGAATCCGTCTCGATGACGCCGGTCATAAAGAGTCCCGGCCGAAGGTGCCGCGACGTGGGATTGGGAACCTCGATTTCGACTTCAAATTTTCGGCTGGTGGGCAAAGACTGGGGATAGATACGAACCACCGTTCCCTCGAATTGCTCACCGGGAAAGGTGTCCGTTGTCAACGTCACGCTGTGACCGGCCTCGATCCAAACCACGTCGCGATCGTTGACCTGGGCTATTAGCTTGAGGCGATCGACTTCGATAACGTCGGCCAGCGGCATGCCCTGTTGGACGAATTCACCACGGCGAAGGTGGATTCTGGAAACCACTCCGTCTATGGGCGACACGACGGTGGTGCGCTCCAACATCACCGCTGCAAGGCGGACGGCGGCGGCGGCGTTGCGTTTGTCGGCTTTGGCGGCTCGATACAACATCTCGGCCTTGATCCGTTCCGTGGAGCTGGATGTCTGTTCTGGTAGTGACTCCATGCGGCGCCAGTCGGCTTCGGCCGAGTGAAACTCACTGTCGGCCCGCTCCTGGACCGACAAGGCCTGCTCGTGGGCGATCTCACGGACGGTATGATCGACCTTGAACAACGGTTGGGCGACCTCGACTTCGTCTGAAATCTCAACCCACTGTTCAACGACCTCGCCGGAGATCCGAGCGGCCACGGTGAGTTCGATCCAGGGTTCCAGGAAGCCGTGGAATTGAGCCCGAAGGGGCAGGTGATGCCGGGCGACCGTAGTCACACGCACCGAGGCCACCGGATTCTCGATAAGCGGCATCGCTGCGTCGCCCTGTTCGGCTCGGACATGGGCCCGAACAAGTATCCCGAACCCCAACAACACGGCGGCACCGATCAACGCGAACAGCGCGAAGAGTGGAATCCTATGCCTGCTAGGCGCCAACATGGTTAACAATCTCCAACTCGGCCGCCGCCCCCATCTGCGATTTCGAGCTTAACCGCGGCCGTCTCGGGAGGCAACGCGAATGGTGACCGCGTTGTGCCACCCGATAGTGAACGGCGTTGGGTGCCCCCCGAGGCGTTATGGCTCCCTGGCATGGTTGCGGGTTTTTGGAGCCGCGAATGGTCGATGAGTCCACGTTGTCGATATGATACCACGATGTCAAAGCCGGCCTCCGCGCCTACACGACAGCAGCCCAACGCCGCCAGTTCGAACCGTCGGATGGACAACTCCGGTCGCTCGGCCGTGCTGGATTTCGTTCGCACGCCGTTTACCGTGCGTCGCAATGTGGTCAAGGTCTGGCGGACAATTCCCAGTGACCTTTGGATCGCGTTGGGTGGGGCCGACGAAGGCACCCGGGCCAGGCGAGTCGAGCGACGCGCTGTAGCCGGTGTGGCGTTGATGGCCGCGGCGCTCATGGTGGGATTCTCGGGGATGGGAGTGCGAGCCGTCGACGGCGACCAAAGCCTCCTTTTCTCCATACTCGGTAAATCGAACCCGGCGCCCGAGAATGGCCCGACGCAGGCGGGCTGGTATTTCGTACCCGGACGGTCGATAATTATGGTGTTCTGGGTGGTTGTACCGTCTCTCCTGGGATGGGCCTGCGTTCGCCTGATTTGGATTCCGTTGGTAGCGGCGGGAAACCCGACGGGCCAGGCCACGTTGAACATGGCCCGGCATCTGGGATCGGTCTATCTTTACGTATATATGATGATCATCGGCGGGGCACTACTGATGGTGCCGCTTACCGTTCTGGCACCGCGGGGTACCGAGATGTTCCGGTGGTGCTTTTGGTGTTTTCTCTTCGGCGAGTCCTTTTTCGTGCCGGCGGTCATGTGGTTGCGGTTGGTCGTGACCGATTCCACTGGACGGGTGTTCGGTTCCAATCGTTTTGTCTGGATGGCCGTCTACCTGGCGGCATTTGTGGTCGTGCCCATATGGGGAATGGCCCAACTGTTGGACTGACCTTAGCCCGCTACTGGGCCGGTAATCCGTCCGGCGCCGCGACGGTAGCTACCGGAAACGCGTGACATGTACCCGTAGTCCACAAACCAGCGCAGGGCGTCCTCGATGGCCTTGTCGATGGGGGTGGCATCGAATCCCAATTGGCGGACTGCCTTGGCTGAACTGACATAATGTTCCAGAAAAGCGCTGGTCAGCACGCACAGGTTCAGATCGCGAAATGTCTTCGGCATCAGCCGCCCCAGCAGGCTGCCAGCGGCCGCGAACGGGTACATGGCCCAGTAGGGCGGGCCGATCCTCGGGGCTGGCACGCCCGCCAACCCGGCTACGCGGCTAAAGTAGGATTCAAAGGACAGGTTCTTGCCGCCCAGAATATAACGTTCGCCGGCCTGGGCCTTATCCATCGCCTGTATGTGCCCGGCGGCGACCTGGCGAACGTCGGCAAAGTTGATTCCCCCCCTGGCGGGGTAAACCCGCAAGCGCCGGGTGGCCGTTTGGATCAACATTCGGCCTGCACTCGGCTTGACGTCCCATGGGCCGACGACGTAGGTCGGATTGACGATGACCGCATCCAGGCCTCGCTTGACGTGGTCCAAGACTACCCGCTCAGCTCCGATCTTGCTTTGATAATAAGGGATGCCCTCCGCCCGGAGGTTCCACGCGGTGCCCTCATCGGCTGGGTTGTTCAGCGTGCCGGCTGCGATCGTGGCGATGGAACTGGTGTGGACCAGCCTCGCGACACCGGTTTCCAACGCCGCCGAGCAGACGTTGGCAGTACCGACCACGTTGACCTGATGAGCCGTGGCCGCACCCCACGGAGAAATCTGCACCCATCCGGCCAGGTGGTATACCCGATCGCAGCCGTCCATGGCCCGACGGACCGACGCAGCGTCGGTGACGTCGCCGTGAACAAATTCGATCAGTTCCGAATCCAAACCCAGACGGGCAGCGTTTGAGCGGACGAGTACCCGAACTCGATGGCCGCGTTCCACCAGGAGCCGAACCAGGTTGAGCCCCAGGAATCCCGTACCCCCGGTGACGAATACAGGCATGGCGATGATTCCTTTGACGCCAGTTGGGCTTACTGAGTGCAGCCACGGGCGGGTCTTTTAGATCACCAAACCAGCGGAATGACGCCCACGCTGAAACCCGCTGCCCCGCCGACCAGCAGGATCTTTGTGCCGCGGCTCAGCTTGCCATCGTCAAAGGCCCGGGCTAGGGCAAGTGGAATGCTCGCCGCGGCGGTATTTCCACAATCGGTCACCGTCACCATGACTCGCTCAGCCGAAACGCCGCACCGCTCGGCGATGCCGTAGACCAACTCTTCGGTGACTTGATGCCCACAGGCCACCTCCACGTCGTCCGGCTTCCAGCCTATGGTCTCGAATACCTGCCGCACCGCTCCGGGCACAAACTCATAGGCCGCCTCCCGCAGGCTGGCCGATTCGCTTCGAAAGTAGTGTTGTTCTTCGTCGCAGGGGTACATGCTGCCACCGCTCATCACCGTGGCCAGTCGCCATTTGTGCCCATAGGAGCGAAACAGGGTGGCGAGAATGCCGCGCCCTTCCTCCTCCGGCACGGCCTCGACCACCGCGGCGGCGCCCGCATCGCCCAGCGTCAGGGCGGCGATGCCCGCCTTGAGATCGCCAGTACATCGAATATTCCAGTCAATGCCTATCGACAAGGTTTCGCCGCATACCACCAGGGCCAAGCGGGACTTTCCAACGCGGATGTGTGAGTCCGCCACGTCCAGTCCGTTCAGAAAGCTGTTGCAGGCGTTCTTGACGTCAAACACCTGCGCGTTGGTGGCTCCTAGCTTTTCCTGGACGATGTTGGCCGTGGCCGGCTCAGTAATGTCCTGAGTACAGGACGAAAAGACGATCAAGTCGATATCCCGTGCCGAGATTTCGGCGCGTTCCAAGGACTGGGTTGCAGCTCGCACGGCCAAGTCTGAAGCTTGCTCGTCGGCCGCGCGGTACCGGCGAGTGCGGACGCCGGTAAGCCGCTCGATCAGCCCATTCGTCATCTCGAACCCGGTCCTGTCACGAATCCTGCTGCAGATCTCCTTGGTGGATATGACCTGTTTCGGAAGCGCGGATCCCACGCTGGCAAGGGCCGATCGTAATCTCATCACAAAGACTCCTGAAACGTCCGCGGAACAAGGTCCTCAGCAGCAATCGACGCCGGATCACCAGTGCGCCCCAGAATGACACACTGTTGACTGGACTTCCTGGGTCGCCAGAATCGGCTCCTGCATTCCCTGAACGAGGGCTCGTTCGCCGCACCCAGCTTGATCACAACCGGCTCCACCACACGGGGCCGCGCACCCATCCCGCGCAACTGCCAGAAAGCCTAGCCCATTTAAGACTCAGAATCCAGCGGGGACGAGTTCTGCTAGATTCAGGATCCGTCAGGAGGTCGTATGGATGCCTTTGGGGGCCCGAAGACTCGCCCGATACCTTCGGGCGATCTACGATCTGCTCAGGATGGGCATACTCGTAGACCCACGCGGTCACTTCGCCGTCGCCTTCGAGTCGAGTGATCGTTTTCTTGCGGTCGTACAAAGCTGCGGCCGGGATCGCCATCAAAGCCTTCAATGCGGTCAGTGATGCTGAGACCCTCCTCGTCCACTTCAAGCAGTACCCCCGTGACCAGCCAGTGCCCGGCGAGCATCGCCGGGTACATGCACGAGGAAGAAGGAGACCGCCTCCAAGACACTCTCTTTCGAGAGCACGTCTCGGTAGAGAAACTCGGCAGGGTATTCGCCCTCGGTGGACGGCGCGTTCGTTAAGCCGGTGTTGAACCAGCGAAAGCTAGCGGCCGGTTCACCGGAGGAAGTCGAGCTGCAAGCCGCCACGATCTGGGCCGGCGAAATCATCCGTCGTGCCCTGGGCGGGCAAGTCCCCGCATGGAAGATCGACTTCGTGCTCTGGCAACGTTCCCACGATCCCGAGATTCTGATCCGACACCACCGCACCCACACTTGTTTCTATTGAAGGAGCGCGAGACTTGCGGGATCAAGCCAATGCAAACGAGGAACTCCAGGCAGACTCGGTCGTAGACGAAATCGATCAAGCGCCGACTTTGGCAGGACTTGAAGCTAAAGAGGATGCCGCATAGCATCGGTGACGAGCGTGACGCTACCGTTGCAATTGAGCGCCGTACGTCCTTGGTGGATAAGGTAAGAGACAGGAAGCCAATGCGCCCTTTCCTAAAACCTATTGTGATTCTGGCAGTTCTGTGAGGTGCTGCCGGCCTAAAGGCCGACGAGAGAGCCATCAGTCATGACGAGCTAATCGACAAGCTGACTGGGTTTTGGATCGGGCAGATTCTCGGCAACTACATCGGCTTCCCTTTCGAGAACCGCTATATTGAAGAAGCTGTTCCCATTCTTGTAGATCGCGTCTACACGGCCAAGTATAGCGGCAAGCCGCCACTCAAGCTGAATTACGACGATTTCCGCAGCCATGTTCCGATTCTTTGCGATGCGTTCCATGGAGCGTTCAGCGATGATGACACGGACATTGAGTTTGTGACGCTGCATGCTGTGGAGAGATACGGACTGGATATTACC
>SMVB01136053.1_pt1 | contig 12655 bp, 8 predicted proteins | sample 2456461 | NCBI WGS metagenome assembly SMVB01 (sample SAMN11095934, study PRJNA526329) | marine sediment metagenome | biome: Marine sediment; feature: Surficial sediment; material: Deep marine sediment; isolation source: Hadal surficial sediment | place: Pacific Ocean | collected 2014-05 | depth 0-1...
CAGAACGCCCTCGATCAGCGCGTCGAAGTCGGAGCGGCGGCTGCGATGATTGCAGATGGCCACGCGGATGGAGAATTTTCCGTTGACCGTGGTGGCGGACGGGGCGGCGATGCCGCGTTCTTGTATCAGTAGCAGGATTTCCGCGTTTAATGCATCCAGTTCCCGGTTCGTTTTGGCCGCGTCGGTGTAGCGAAAATTCACGATATTCATCGCGGTCGGTGCGAGCAATTCCAGTTGCGTGTGTGCGACCACGATGTCATTGAGATATTTCGCTTGTTGTATGTTTTGCTCGATCTGTTGGCCGTAGCGTTCACTGCCTTCGGTCTTTAGTGCCATCCACGGTCGCAAGGCGCGGAAGGAGCGGGATAGCTGTACGCCGTACTCGGAGAAATTGAAGGGGCCAGATGCCAAGCCGCGAGCGGCCGGGCGTAGATAAGACGGTGTGACGGAAAAGGTTTCCTTGTGTGGCTTGTCGCCGCGGATGAGCACGCAACCGCAGTCGTATTGCACGTACAGCCATTTGTGCAAATCGAAGGCGAGCGAATCCGCTCGCTCCATGCCTGCAACCAAATGTCTGGATGCCGGGGACAGCTTCACGAAACCGCCAAAAGCGGCGTCCACGTGCAGCCACATGTTTTCGCTTGCTGCCAGATCCGCCAGGGAATTGAGCGGATCTGTCGCGCCGGTGTTGACCGTACCGGCCGTGGCGATGATGCACGCGGGGAGATGGCCTGCATTCGCGTCGCTGGCTATCGCTTTCTTCAGTGCCTCGATATCGATCGTGAAATCATCCATGACCGGGATCAGGTGCAGGGACTTCGTGCCGAGTCCGAGCAGTTCGATGCCCTTTCTTACCGATGAATGTGCTTCGGTTGAGGTGTAATAAATCAGTCGGCGGTGTTCGTTGGTAGTGACGCCCTCGTCGCGGACGTCATACGGGGCGATGTGTGTTCGTGCCACGGCCAGGCCGACCAGGTTGGCCATCGAGCCACCACTGACCAGGAGGCCGCTCGCATCCGCCGGGTAGTCGAGCATCGTTTTCAGCCAGCCGAGCAACTGCAGTTCGAGGTGTGACGACGCCACCTCATCCATGCCCAGGGATGCGGAATTCATTGCCGATATGATCATGTCGGCGATTAGTTGAGTCGCTGTGCCGGTGCCGCCGACCCAACTCCAGAAGCGCGGATGAATGTTGTTTGTAGGGTAGGGGAGAATGTGCTTGTGAATGTCTGCGTAAACCTCATCGCATGGTGATGGCTTCGTCGGCAAAGGCTCCGTCAGGAGCGATTTTGCAGCCTCTGGCAGCGGCTGCCATGCAGGTCGTTCCCGCACGGATTGCAGATAATCGATCATGTCGTCGAGCGTACGATGTCCCAGACTTCGTAGCGCTTCCCAGTCATCCGGGTCAAGCGAGCGCTCGTCTTGCCGTGGCGGTGTATTGTTAGAGTCAGTTTTCACGAATGTCCTCAGCTTGATGCGACTATCGGGGTTGGTTGAGCCGTATTTATTATTATGTGCCGGGTACCATACACATTTCGCTGCGTCTCGAATATGCTCACTCAGCCACTGCAAATCGGTTACTATGCGCGACGCGTAATCCTGAGTATTTTCCTGCCACGGAGCCGTACGTGCCTTCACCCGTTGCGACCCCTTCCAGACCGGTTCTTGCCGCCCTTTTGGTGATCGGGTTGATCGGCTTGTGCCTGGATGTATCGATGGCGCAGACCGCTGGCAGCAAGCCGCATTTTGGTGTTGCGGTTCTGTACGACGGCGAGTCGGAGCGCATGGCGGATCGGCAGCAAAAATATGTCGATGAGTTACTCACGCTGGTGGCGGGTGAGTTTGACATTGATATCGAGATCTTTCGTGGCAACTGGACCAAAGAGAGCATCGAACAGGCAATGGCAGATGCTTACGCCGCACCGCAAATTGATATGCTCCTCGTTACCGGTTTCGTTTCCAATCAGCTTGCTGCGGCAAGCGGGCGTTATCCAAAGCCAACGTTTTTGCCAACGATTGTCGATACCGGGTTGTTGCCCGCCATTGCCGTGCTCGGTTCTTCCGGGATTCCGAATCTGAATTATCTGGCGGCGTATGCGGATTTCGCCAACGACCTCGATATGCTGGCGCGGATAGTGCCGTACAAAAACCTCGTTTTATTTGTGGATCAGGAACTTGCGTCCGCGATTCCGGAGTTGCGTCAGCGAGCGTATGCCGCCAGTGCGGCGAAGGGCATCAAGTTGATCGTCATCACGCACGACGGTATCGACCATGAACTGATGAATCGCATCCCCGCCGAAGCCGATGCGATTTTTGTTTCCGGTTTGCCACGCATGCCCAATGAAGATTTTGATCTTCTTATCGACGCGATCAATGCTGCGGACCTGCCCAGCTATAGTTTCATCGGTGGCGCCGACGTTGAGCGTGGTTTGCTGGCAACGAACAATGAGCCACGCGATCTCAATCGGCAGGCACGGTTGAATGCACTCAATATGCAAGCAGTCATGCTGGGCGAACGGGTCGAGGATCAACCGGTGGCGTCGCCGAACAAGCCCAGGCTGACGATTAACATGGCGACAGCCCGACGGATCGGGCTGAGCCCTAGTTTTGACATCATGTCTGAGGCGACGCTTCTCAATCAGGAGCGCAAGGTTTCGGGGCAGGCATACGGGCTGGTTGAAATAGCCAACGAGGCCGTCGCAAGGAACCTGGACCTGCAGGTGGAGCGATACGGGTTGCTGGCGGGCTCGCAAGAAATTGCCCGTGCCCGGGCCCGATTGTTACCGCAAGTCAGCGCAGGCCTGGGGACAAGCACTCGTCGTGAGTCACCGTCGGTCACTGCCGGATTTCTGGCGGAGGAAACGACGGATGGTTCGCTTAATCTCAAGCAATTAATTTACTCGGATTCGGCGATGGCGGCACTGACCATCCAGAAGTCGTTACAACGAGATCGCGAGGAAAGCCTGCATGAGTTCATGCTCGATGTCATTCAGGCTGCTACGACGGCGTATTACCAGGCCTTGAACACGCGTGCGCAACTGGTGGTGGAGGAGTCCAATCTCAATGTGACGCGAACGAACCGGGAAATGGCACGAGATCGAGTTCGTGTTGGCAGTTCAACGCCCGCAGATATTTATCGTTGGGATGCGGAGGTTGCGCGGGCGCAAATTCGTTTGCTCAATGCACAGGCAGCGGCGACCAAAACATGGACGTCGCTCACGCGCATCCTGCATCGATCGCAAAATAATCGGCTCGTTCTCAGGGATGCGACATTTGACGAACCGTTTGTCATTACGCGTCGCGAATTCGACACGCTAATCAGCAGCCCTGCGGATTACGAACGATTTTCTGCATTCATGATTAACCGCGGGCTCAAGCAGGCTCCCGAACTGGCCCAGGTTGATGCGCGCCTGGCGGCAAAGCAAAGAGAATTGGTGAGCGAAAAACGTTCTTACTGGTTGCCAGAGTTCAGTATCGGCGGGAGTTATACGACCAATATCCATCAATCCGGCGCTGGTGCAGGTGCCTTGTCCGGGGATGGTATCGACGACTGGAGCGTCGGCGTGCAGGCCACGTTACCGCTTTTTTCCGGCGGCGTGCGTAAAGCCAACGTCGCCCGGGCAAGTTTCGAGCTGCGCCAGCTTGAGGCATTTCGCTCCGCGACCGCAGAGCGCGTGGAGGAGGAGATTCGCAATCGACTTAGCGATGCACAGGCTGCTTACGGTCGAATCGATCTCAGCGTGGCTGCGGCAGAAGCGTCCCGCAAGAATTTCGAACTGGTTTCGGATGCTTATGCCCGCGGTACGGTGTCCATCATCAAATTACTCGATGCGCAGGATGCGAGCCTCAGTGCGAATGGCGCGTTGATTGATTCACGCCACCAGTTTTTGATTACGGTTATGGCGCTGCAACGTTCTGTCGGTGGGTTCGATTACATGTTGCCCGCTGATGAACGGCGGGCACTCGCCAACGAACTGCGCGCATACCTGAAAGGCAGGCAGCAATGAAACGAACAAATATATGCATGGTGGCCATTATCTTCGCGGGCTTGAGCGGTCTGGCATCGTGTGGCCGGGAGGAGGTACCTGCAGAGGAATGGTTGCGGCCGGTTCGCTTTATCCTGGTCAGTGATGACAGCCTGGTGCGTAAGCGGAATTTTTCGGGTCTTTCCAAGTCAAGTCGCGAGTCACGCTTGAGCTTCAAGGTGCCTGGAACCGTCACGAGCGTGCCCGTGCAGATCGGCCAGCGCCTTAGCGCGGGCGACCTGATTGCCCAGCTCGATGCGGCAAGTTACTCATTGCAAACACAGCAGGCACAGGCTGCGCTGGTTGAGGCGCAGGCCAATGAACGCAATGCTGATGCAAATTACGAGCGAACGAAGGGCTTGTACGCCAACGAAAATGCGTCACTAAATGAACTGGATCAGGCGCGCGCCCAGGCAGAGGCGGTACGCGCACAGGTACTGGCAAGCAGCAAATCGCTGGAGATCGCGCGCCTGAACGAATCTTATACGCGACTCATCGCGACGGACGATTGCTCGATCTCGTCCATTGATGCGGAGGTCAACGAAAATGTGTCTGCCGGACAGCAGGTCATTTCGATCAGCTGTGGCGATGAGTTTGAAGTCACGTTAGACCTGTCGGAAAGTGTTATCGGCAACGTCAACGTCGGTACGCCGGTATCCATCATATTCGCCGCGATAACGAATACGGTCTTCACCGGCAGGGTATCGGAGGTCGCGGTATCGTCGTCGGGCAACCACGCCGTGTTTCCGGTTGTGATTGCGATTGTTGAAAAGCATGCGTCGCTGCGGTCGGGTTTGGCTGCCGACGTCACCTTCCAGTTTGAATCGCCAACGCAAGGCAGCGGTATCGTGCTGCCGGTTGCCGCGGTCATGCGTGGTCCGCAAGGCGTCCACGTCTTCATTGCCGAGCACGATGGCGATGAAGGCCATGCGCTGGTCGTACGACGTGCGGTAGTACTCGGAGAGCTGAGCCAGTCCGGCATCGAAATACTCGACGGGCTGTCGGCAGGGGACCGAGTGATTACGGCTGGATTATCCGTCATTCGTGAAGGTCAGCGGGTTCTGATTCCCTGACCGGACGGCGTATATCACGATGGATCTGACTCGCGTCGCAATCGAAAAAAACCGCGTTACGATGACCGTGGTCGCCCTGATGATCGTGTCCGGAATAATCGCGATTCAAAACATGCCAAAGGCGCGGGATCCAGGCTTCATTGTGCGTACGGCAGTGATTACCACGCGGTTCCCAGGCGCCAGCCCCGAGCGCGTGGAACAACTGCTCACAGACAAGATCGAGAAAAAAGTCCAGGAGATGCCGGAAATCGACAGCATCACCAGCGAGTCGCGCACGGGCATCTCGATCATCCATGTCAATTTCAAGGAAAGCTACAAGATCATGCGGCCGATATTCGATGATATGCGCCGCAAAGTAGCCTCCGTCATTGCAGACCTCCCGCAGGGTGCATTGGCGCCGGAAGTCAATGACGAATTCGGTGACGTCTTCGGCAGTGTTTACACGCTGGCGGGAGACGGCTTTTCCTATGCGGAACTGAAAAACGTGGCGGATGAACTGCGGGACATCCTCCTCAAAGAACCCGATATCGCGAAGGTCAATATTCACGGAGCGCAACAAGAAGTTATTTTTGTTGAATACAGTAATTCACGTTTGTCTGAGCTGGGTCTCTCGCCGCAGCAATTGTCGGCGGCGCTGGCGGGCGTCAATATCCTGTCTTCGGGCGGCGCGATCATCAGTGGTCGCGAACGAATAACGCTTGAACCAACGGGCAATTTCGAATCCATCGAAGATTTGCAACAGACCGTGATTGAGCTACCCGGCGGTGCGCTCGTCTACCTGCAAGATATCGTTAATATCTATCGGGGTTACAAGGATCCGCCACAAAGTATCGCTCGAGCCAACGGGCAGCCGACCCTCGCGCTGGCGATCTCAATGCGCGACGGCGGCAATGTGCTGAAACTTGGCGAGCGCCTGAACGAGCTGATGCCGGAACTGGTGGCAAAGTATCCGTGGGGAATTGCGATCGAACAGGTTTGGTCGGAAGCAGATCTGGTCAGCGCCAATGTTAGTAATTTCACGAACAGTCTTATTCAAGCTATTGTAATTGTTATCATTGTAATGATTATTTTTCTTGGGGTGCGGACGGGACTGGTCGTCGGTACGCTGATTCCGACAACGATGATTGCCTCCTTTTTCGTCATGCAGATGTTTGCTATCACAATCAACCAGATATCGCTGGCGGCGTTGATTATTTCGCTCGGACTCCTCGTTGATAATGCCATCGTGGTGGTGGAGTCGATTCTCGTGCGCCGGGAACAGGGGGACAGTGCCATTGAGGCGGCGGTCGCTTCAGGAAAAGAACTCAGAACTCCGTTACTCATTTCTTCATTGACGACGGCCATCGCCTTCATGCCGATCGCGATGGCAAAGTCTGCCGTTGGGGAATACACGTCCGATATTTTCTATGTGGTTGGCATCGCATTGCTTCTTTCCTGGCTGTTTGCGATGACCTTCATTCCGTTAGTCTCAACCTTTGCGTTAAAAGTGAAGCCGCAGGTGCGAGCTGAGAATGGGGCGTTCTCGAGCCGCTGGTATGGTTATTATCGTGGCTTGCTTGGCGCATCATTACGTTGTCCGTATCGATTCCTCGCGGTTATCGTTCTAGCGTTCATTCTCGCGATCGCCGGCATGGGAATCGTTCGTCAGGAATTTATTGCACCGTCGGAAGATCCGATATTTTCCGCCAAACTGGAAATGCCAATTGGAACATCCATTGAGGCAAGCCAGGAGATTCTCGACAGCGTCGACGGTTTCATCAGGGACACCTACCTCCTGCCGGAATCGGGTACACCGAAAGTTCGCAACTGGCTGACGTTCATTGGAGAAGGCGGACCGCGCTTCATGCTGAGCCTGAATCCGCCCAGTCCAAACCCGGCGAATTCCTTTGTCATCGTGAACACCACCTCGAGTGAGTACGTTGAGGAAGTAATGTCCGGTCTCGAGCATTTTGTTCGCGAAAATCATCCCGACCTGTCCGCACAAGTGGCTCGGCTCGAGAATGGACCGCCAGTGGGTTATCCAATCATCGTGCGGCTGTCAGGCCAGGATATTGACACGCTCTACGCGAAGGCAGATGAAGTAAGCCGGTTTTTGTACACGATTCCGGGCGTATCTGCAGTGAAGAACAGTTGGGGTCTGCAGACGAAGAAACTGCTGGTGAAAGTCAATCAGGAACTGGCCCGGCGCGCCGGCGTGAGCAGTGAGGACATCGCATATTCGCTGAATGCAGGTTTGACTGGAATTGATTTGACCCAGTTTCGGGAAGGCAATGAATTGATCCCGGTGACCTTGCGCACCGTGGCAGCCGACCGTAAGGATTTCAGTAAGCTCGACGGTTTGAGTGTGTATTCACAGAGTTCGCAGCGTGGCATTCCACTGAAGCAGGTCGCCGATGTGGAGCTGACCTTCGAACCGGGCATTATCGAGCGTCGTGATCGGGAGCGAACCCTGTCACTCAAGGTTCAAATCAACGCTGCAACGACGGCGACTGAGGTGATGAAAGAGCTCGGTCCCTGGCTCGATTTGCAACAACAGAGCTGGCTTGCCGGGTATCGCATTGAAGTCGGCGGTGAGGTTGAGGAGTCGGGTGATGCCAGTGCATCAATTGCCGCAGGACTGCCGGTGGCGGGTATGCTGATATTGCTGCTGTTAGTGGGACAGTTCAATTCCCTGCGGCGGCCGATTATTATCCTGGCGACTATTCCGCTGGGATTGATTGGCGTCACCTTCGGTTTGTTAGCGGTTAATTCGGCGTTCGGTTTTTTCACTATCCTGGGTCTCATTTCACTGTCCGGGATCATTATCAACAACGCGATCGTATTGTTGGACCGCATTGCGGTCGAAATCAATGAATTCGGTCGCACCGAATGGGACGCGATCATGCGGGCTTGTCAGCAACGCCTCCGACCGATCCTGTTAACCACCGCGACCACCGTGCTCGGCATGATGCCGCTTCTGTGGGGCGGGTCGGCGATGTTCAGGCCGATGGCCATTACCATCATGTTCGGACTGGCGTTTGCGACCGCGCTGACTTTGCTGGTGGTGCCGGTGCTGTATTCGCTGTTATTTCGGGTTTCCGGGGAGCCGGCTCGACAATAATTTGACGGGAGGTTCGTTAGCTATCATAATGATATCAAATTGATTGATATTAAGGAGATGGCCATGATCCGCGAGATCGAGAAAAAAGCACCGTCCGGTTATGGAATGATCGCGCTCTTGCTGGCAGCGCAGCTGCTGTCTTTCTATACCGTTTTCGTGGCCCTCAGGGCACAGTCCTTCGCCGGTGCGATCGCCGCCATTATCATTTCTGTGATTGTGCTGGTCATGTGGGCTGGCTTGTTCATGGTGCATCCCAACGAAGCAAAAGTGCTGCAGCTTTTCGGCAAATATGCCGGCACAGTCAGAGAGTCGGGTCTCCGCTGGGCTAACCCGTTTTTCCAAAAAAGCAAAGTGTCCACACGCGTGCGAAACTTTGAGAGCGGTCAACTTAAAGTGAATGATTCGCGCGGCAGTCCCATCGAAATTGCGGCCGTCGTGGTCTGGAAGGTGTTTGATACGGCGGAGGCACTGTTCGAAGTAGACGACTACGAAGAATACGTCCACATCCAGAGCGAGTCGGCACTGCGAAACCTGTCGACATCCTATCCTTATGAGCCACACGAAGGTGAAGGAACTGCGTTGCGCAGTCACCCAACCGAGATCGCGGATGCCTTGCGCGAAGAGATCCAGGCCAGGCTCGAGACGGCTGGCATCACGGTAATCGAGGCGCGCATCAGTCACCTCGCGTACGCGCCCGAGATTGCGAGTGCGATGTTAAGGCGTCAGCAAGCGTCGGCGATCATTGCGGCGCGCACGCAGATCGTTCGCGGTGCGGTCAGCATGGTTGAAATGGCGCTTAAACAGCTAAAGAAAGACCAGATAGTCGATCTCGATGAAGAGCGCAAAGCTGCAATGGTCAGCAATTTGCTGGTGGTCTTGTGCAGCGACGAAGCGGCAAAACCGGTTCTTAATACGGGCACTCTGTATACCTGATCGATCCTGCTTTGGACTGAGTAATGAGTTCTCGTAAAGCGTTCGCACTGCGAATTGATGAGAAAATTCTGACGGCCATGCACCGTTGGGCGAACGATGATCTGCGCAGCCTGAACGCGCAGATCGAGTTCGTCTTGCGTGATACGTTGCGGAAGCAGCGCGGATTCGCGCCGACAGACAATCAGAAGAAGGGCGAGCAGCCGCGTTGATCATCGTTAGTGCTGCTATGCTTGGGCCATGAACCTGTTAATGCTCATCATTATTTTTCTGGCACTGTGTGTCGCGGGTGCCATTGCCTATATGGCCTGGTCATTGACACCGAAGGCTCCGGGAAAGAAAGAACCGGACGATACCCCGTAGGCATTCTGCCGCGATCAAGCGTCAATATCGTGACAAGTTACCGCTCCCGCGGTCAGTGCTTGTGAGTAGTCAATGCGGCCTATTTACGTTTGCGGCTGGATCGACTTTGACCGCCGGATCGTCCGCTGCTGCGTGCTTGCACTTTTGATCGGGGTGCCGAGCGGGACTGGGACGACGGCTGCGGAGATGAAGAACGGGATACGCTCGATTGCCGCGCCTGGCGAGGCGGGCTCGCTGGCCGACTCACGGATTTCTGTCGCGGCTGCGAACGAGGTGCTGAACTGACGCGTGCCGGTGCGGAGCGTCGAACTTGCGGTGAGCTGGACGCGGCAGGGGGCCGGCGCGACGTGTTGCGGGTTGTTGGCGGCGATTTATTGGCAGTGAAGGCCATCTGGTTGGTTGGTGTTGTGCGCGCCGAAGAGCTGGTTCGCCTGCTTTGGCGTGCTGTCGCGTTTGCATTGACTCGCGACCGGTTTGCGCTGCTTTCCCGAGCACGAAAGCGAATCGTGTCGCTATTGCTGCTGCGTGTGTTGTTGCGCGCGACAGTGGCTTGACGACTCGACTGCCGGGTTGCGTTGCCCGCAGTGCGTTCCAGGCGGGGTAAAACGGAACCGGTATAGGTGTTCTCGCTTCGTTGCCTGAAGCGCACTGCCGGGCGCGGCGTTGATGCACGTGGAGACACACCTGTGCTGCGGGTCGAATTTCGATTCGCAGCGACGAATTGGCTGGCGCCAGCATTGCTGGCTCGGCGCGCATTGCGGTTTCGTTGCGTGCGATTTGTCGTTGTTGAACGCGATGACAACGTGTTGCTGTTGTAAGCGAGGCCATCTGTACGCCCGTCACGGTACGAGTTTCGCGTGTTCGGGCGCTGGCTGCCGCTGTAATAAGTATTGCGTGCAACCTGGTGACCCGGACGCGCACCGCCGTGATGACGCGGGCGCCAGTAATCACCGTGACGATCGTAATCGTGTGACCTGTGATGGTTGTGGTTCACATAGTAGTTGTTGTAGGCGTGGATGGACGGCTGGCGCCAGTAGTGGTTGCCGTAGTAATACGAATGACCGTAATACGGATGCCCGTAATAGCTGTGGTGATACACATGCAGGTAGTCGGTCGCCCAGCCAATGGAGAACGCGGTGGTCACGCCCCAGAAGAAACCGGAGTTAAACGAATGACCGGCGGCGTACGGGTAGTAATAGACCGGGTATGCGTGCGGGTAGTAGTAGTACACCGGACTCGTTGAATACACGACAACGCGTTCCGGCTCGTAATACGGCACGTAGATAACGTCGTCATTCACGGGCTCAATTTCGATGACCCCGTCGATGTTTGATACGGTCTGATAGGCATCGGTTTTGAGGTTGCCCGCGGCAAAAGCGCGATCACGAAATGCCTCCACCGCCACAATTAATTCGTTTTGCTGTGCAATCACGGCTTCGCCGAGTTTCCAGGTCCAGTCAAGATCGTCGTTCATCATGTTGACGACCTCGGGATAATTCAGCAGCGCAATGATGGATTCATCCCAATCGTCGTCGGGCTGCAGCGACGGGTCGACCTTGTGGCGTTCCAGGTAACGGGCCGCCTGGACAATTTCGAGCGGGAAGGTTGAGGCCGGCAATACTACGGCCAGCAAATCATCCGGATACAGTGCGACGGGGCCCACTAATTCCTCGAGCGCCGCGCCGGAGAGCAAAAGCCCCTCTGGAGCGGCACTGGTTGCAAGGTCATCGTCGTTGCCGATGGCTGCGATGGGATTGCCATTGTCGTCGACCGGTACCTGGGCGCTCGCTGAGCCCATGGCCAATAGCCCCAGGGCCCCCAGCAGGACCGCAGCTTGTCTGACGTTAATGTGCGTCGTTTCCCTGTTCATAACAGTCTCCAGGCTCTCGCGCGCTGTCTTCGCGCGGTTGCAGTCATTGTGGAGCCTAATCTACACCAACCAACCTGAACCCCTGCTTAACCCTGAAAACGGCCGTTTTCACGGCATTGGCCATATACAGCGGGGCGGGCAGCATTATGGAACTTTTTACCGCCTGCAGGCGTGTAGTTAACACGATAGCGAACGCGACAGGGAAGGATGCTGGCATGCAAGAAGACGCGGCAGTCGAATTGACGCGGGAGACCGCAAGAACAGGCGTCCTGGTGCGTCTGACCGGCGCACTGGCAAAGCTCCGTGCGGATGATCCCGGGGGTTATGACCCGTATAACAATAGCGGGCGATGGCTGCAGTCGGCGCCGGATACGGCCACTTCGCCAACGCGCGATGAGTCCCCGCTTGACGAAGATTAATGAGTTTTACTGAATTTGGCTGAATTTGAACCTGCAAAGGTTTCGTCGCAGCCGAGACAGGTCGGGAGAGAATCAGAGCAGCGAATCTATTTGTCGTCGGCGCCGCCATGCCAGGCAATGAACTTCCACTCACCGTCGCTGCGGACCAGCACATCGGTATATCGTCCATGCTCTGTCTTGACGTTTTCGCCCTTGGTCTTGCTGGCGCTGCTGTAAAGGTAGTGTGCGATGGCCAAATCGCCGTGCACGATAATGGATAGCGGGTAGAGTTCATGTTCCAGAATGTCAGTTCGTTTCGCGGCAAAGATGTTCCACCGTCGCGTAGAGCCTTTGTCACGAGGTGCCGGAGAATCGTTCGACCAACCAACGAAGTCTGCTGACAGCAATTCATCAATCCATTTCGAATCACCGCGCCGTTCGGCCTGCCAGGCACGCTCGATGACCGACCAGACGGCAGAGTCATCCGATGCCTGTGCGTTGACGTTGCCCGCAGTGAGCAGGCAGATGGCCAGCAGAAATGTGCAGAGAATGGCGTTGCTTTTCATCGATCCGTCCTTATAACTGACCGTGGGTGCGATAACTACCGTGCAGTGTAGGCCCAACGGGCGGACCGATGACATGTTCGAAGTCACAAAATTCAACCAAAACAAGCGTCTCACTCCAGCAGAGTGCGTCGCGCATCGGCATTAATGGCCGCCAACGAGGGCTCCGACAGGAATTCAGCCGGGAATTCGTTGTACAGGGAGTTCAGGCGCGCAACGGACAGGTAATCCGGGTGGTGGAGCTCAGTGATGATCGCGTAGTCGATGCGTTCAGGGCCACGTTGCAGCTGGAAGCGATACACGTGCATGGCGAGTTGGGCGGGCAATTGGATA
>SMVB01349169.1_pt1 | contig 12655 bp, 9 predicted proteins | sample 2456461 | NCBI WGS metagenome assembly SMVB01 (sample SAMN11095934, study PRJNA526329) | marine sediment metagenome | biome: Marine sediment; feature: Surficial sediment; material: Deep marine sediment; isolation source: Hadal surficial sediment | place: Pacific Ocean | collected 2014-05 | depth 0-1...
CAAAAGAGCCGATTCCTGCTGATGTCGGCAACGCTGGGAAATACCGCGACCATCGAGGAACGAATCCATCAGCGTACCGGCCGCGAGGTCGCCCTCGTGCATAGCGACGAACGCCCCGTCCCACTCGACTACAACTATCGGGAAACCCCCGTCGTCGAAACCGTCGAATCTTTGCTCGCTTCGGGGCGAGCACCCATCTACATGGTCCACTTCACCCAGCGAGATGCGGCCGAACAGGCTCAGGGTCTCACCAGCGGAAAGATCGCCGACAAAGAGGAAAGGCGGGCCATCGCCCTGGCAATCCGCGACTTTCGATTCGACTCGCCCTATGGCAAAGACGTACAGCGCTTCCTCAGATTCGGTGTCGGACTCCACCACGCCGGCGTGCTGCCGAAATATCGCCTGCTCGTGGAGCGGCTCGCTCAACAAGGGCTGCTCAAGGTCATCTGTGGCACAGACACGCTCGGCGTCGGCGTGAACATTCCGATCCGAACGGTGCTCTTCACGAAGCTCTCCAAATACGATGGGGAAAAAGTGGCGGTTCTCTCCGTTCGGAACTTCCAACAGATTGCCGGACGCGCGGGCCGACGCGGTTTCGACGTGGCGGGCAGTGTCGTCTGTCAGGCCCCCGAACATGTGATCGACAATCTCCGTGCCGCCGCCCGTGCCGCCACCACGGGCAGGAAAAAGGAAAAGAAGAAGAAGCCCCCGCCGCGCGGTTTCGTCGGCTGGTCGGCCGAAATCTTCGAACAGCTCAGCCAGCGGCCGCCAGAAATGCTTCGTTCTCAATTCTCCCTGAACCACGGCATCGTGGTCTCCCTGCTGCAACGGGGAGAAGATCAATCCCTGCCCGGCTCGGGCTACCGGGAATTGATCGAACTCACGAACCAGAGCTTCGAATCCGAGAGCCGGAAAAAGCGACTCCGCCGCGAAGCCGCCATTCTCTTTCGCTCGCTACGCATCGGTGGAATCGTTCGCGTCGAGAAGTCGAGGGCCGAATCCGGCGCCTTCGCTCGTGTCGACGCCGACCTGCAGCGCGATTTCGGATTGCATCATACGCTTTCGTTGTTTCTGGTGGACGCGGTCTCTGCGCTCGACCCGGCGGCACCCGATTATGCCCTCGACGTTCTTTCGGTCGTCGAGGCGATTCTCGAAAATCCGCGTGCGCTTCTGCTGGCCCAGGTCCAGCAACGAAAATCCGAATTGATCGCCGAGCTGAAAGCCGAACGCGTCCCTTATGAAGAACGTATGGTGAAGCTCGAAGGCGTGACATGGGACAAGCCGAATGCGGATTTTCTGTATTCGACCTTCAACATCTTCGCAGCACATCATCCCTGGGTTGGAAACGATTCGGTCCGACCCAAGTCGATCGCTCGAGAGATCTGGCAGGGATTCCTCAGCTTCGAAGACTACGTGCGTCGCTATCAGCTCGCTCGTATGGAAGGCCTGTTGCTCCGCTATCTCAGTCAGGTCCATTCGACGTTGTCGCGGAATCTTCCCGAAGCGGCGCGCAACGACGAGATCCTGGAAGTCATCGCGTTCTTCCGCGCCATGCTCGCGCGAGTCGATTCCAGCCTCGTCCAGGAATGGGAGAACATGATCAAAGGCGAGCCGCCGCCTTCGCAGACCGAGCTGCCCATTCCCGACCGAGCGCCGGGGCGGCTCGACACGAAGAGCTTCAACGCGCGCGTTCGCGCCGAGATGCATCAGCTGATGCAAGCGTTGTCGAGACGCGACTTCGAGGCGGCCTCGGCCTGTGTCGCGAATGACGACTGGGATGCCGCTCGTTTCGAATCGGCGTTCGCAGGCGTATTCGAGGCTCAGGGCGAAATTCGCCACGACCCCGACGCCCGACTCGGACATTGGACGAGAATCGACGCCCGCAGCGAACTCGCCTTCGACGTGAGCCAGACCTTGATCGACGCGGACGGCGAAGGCGGATTCCAGATCGAGGCGGAGGTCCTACTCGAGGAACCCCGGATGCCGGCGGGCCCGATGCTTCGCATCATCGACGTGCGTGGATGATCGTATTAGGCGATCAATGCAGCTTGATGGAGCCGACTCTCCTGATTCGGATCATCCAGGGATGGACACTCGCCAAAAACCACGAGATCGTCGCCGTCGACTCCGTCGAAACGTACGTCGAAGTCCCGTCCCGCCGGCGCCATCGCGAGCTGCGCGAGAATCCCACCGAGCAATGCCTTTAGTGCAGGACTCGCTTCGCCCATTCCGCGAAGGCGCACGCTAAACGCCGATCGGCCTCCTTCGTAGACCCAGGCCGCATCGCGCACCAACAACTCACAGGCCTGGCTGACCACGAAACCGGGTGCATCCGCCAAGCCCCCGGCGCTGCGAATCAGATCCTCGATCGGCGCTTCGGCCTGCCAGGATTCGGCGAGATTCTTCGCCCATTCGACCAGGCCCGTCTCACCCCCGATCTGTCCGGCGACCAGACCGAGGAGACCCTCTACGTTCTCGAGCGACGTCCACTCCACAAAACCCGCGGAATGATCGAGGAGCGCGCGGGCATCGCCGGTCAGCGCGTCTTCGAGATCATCTTCATTGATCTTGCCGTCGAGGTTCCAGGCGCGAATGCGCTGGGCGATCGGCCCGACGAAAAGGCCGCTCAGATGAATCGATTGCATGGGCACCCTCCATTCATAGGTCTACGCACCCTGGGATCGGTCATCGCCGAGGCGGACTTGAGCGAACTCAGTGTTGGCCAGTCTGCTCGGCCCCGGCACCCGTGACGATCCCGGTTCGGGGCAGGTCCACGATCACGCTGGTGCCACGACTCGGACTCGACGAGACCCGAATTTCCCCACCGTGGTCTTTCACGATGTGATACGAGATCGCCAGCCCGAGCCCGGTGCCCTTGCCGACGGGCTTCGTGGTAAAGAACGGATCGAAGATCCGCTCGAGAACTTCGGGTTCGATTCCGCAGCCATCGTCCTCGATGTGAAGCAATGCCCGATCACCGCGGGCCGCGACTGTGATGACCAGATGTGCGGCTTCTTTGGAATTCTTCTCGAGGGCCTGGATCGCATTCAACAGAAGATTCGTCGCGACGCGTTCGATTTGAGCGGAATGGCAGTCGATCAGAATTCCTGAATCGAGATGCGTTTCGATCTCGAGCCAATCAGGCGCGTGGACCCGCGCGATTCGAAGCGCCCGAGACACGATTCGATCCAGGCGCTGCCGTTCAAAATTCTCGCGCGTGCATTCGGACGAGAAACCGCTGATCTCTTTCACGACCGAGAGAATCCGGTCGACCCCTTCGACGCATTCCCCAATGAGCTCGAACCCCTCCTCGACGGCTTCGGCACTGAGGCCGTCGGGCTCTACAGATTCCAGAATCTGCTCGATGGCCTTCCAATCGACGGACAATTTTTCGAGTTCACCGCGCGTACGCAGGACCGGTTCGTCGATCGAGCGAGAGATCGATTTCGAAAGATCGCCGACCGCGGCCAGTCGTGCAGAGAGCACCAACTGTCGTTGCAGAGAAACGATCTCCCGTCGGTCCCGAAGTAGAAAGGCCTGTCCGACCAGCCGACCCGCACCACGAAAGGCAATCGGAGCGGATACGACGACCGGGATCATCTCGCCTGCGCTGGTCTGGATCTCCATCAACGTGGGCGACTGGGACGACTCGCGACAATCTGGAAAATCAGGAATCCATCTCGTGATCGGCTGATCCACCGCGTCGAACTCGCGAGCCCCCACCATGCGAAGGAAGGCGCGATTGACGTTGCGCACGACGCCGCCCTCCCCGATCAACACGACCCCGTCTTCGAGCGTGTCGAGTATCTCGCGCGCAAACGCCTGAGGAGAAATCAAGGAATGGCCAAACTGACGCAGGGTCCAGGCTACGCCCAGGCCGATCAGCGCGATCAGCGCCGTCGTGATTCCATAGGAGACGATTCCCAATAAAGGAAGGACGATCGAGGTCAGCGTACCCGACAGCAGCGCGCCCGAAAGCCCGAAAAAGATGATCCGCGCCAGCTGGAGCTGGCCTCCGTTTTCCGGAACGGCCATCACGCCCCGCCAGCACCACAGCGTGGCGATGACCGGAATCGCCAACAGACCATAGGCGACGATCATCCCTGGCCCAAAGAGCGGACGCCAATCCATTCCTGCAGGCTCGGCACCGCTGATGACTAAATTCGTGAACAGTCCGACCGGCAGGACGATGGCGATCGCCACGTAGAGCGGAGAGATCATTTGCGCGACGGGATGTCCTTTCATCGACGAAAGAGTCACGGAAGTATGCAGGCAGAGAACCCCGAGCGGTAGCCAGCCTATGCTCGTCAGGCGAAGGATCGTGGTGGCCACCTCCGGATCGGCTTGTTGAAAGAGAAAAAACTGCGCGCAAGCCCACCAGGCATTACAGAATAGAAATGCCGCAATCAGCCGGTTGGCCTTCAAGCCATGATCTCGTGCGAATATTCCCGCACCGAGCGCCACGGAAACGATCGCGCTCGCCAATTCCAAGTAGATCAGCCACGACATCAGACTGCAGCCACATCCAGCGGAAACAACAGAACGACGGAGAGCGCATCTGGAGCGGTCTCGACGAACGACAATGAGGCGCCCATCTGATCGATCAGCTCCTTCGCGATCGAGAGTTCGAACTCTAACTCTAGATGCGAAGCGCCGAGTTCCCCGGCCATCAGCCTCTCGAAATGTCGAATCGTCGTGTTCGCATCCTTCGAGAGCCCTTCACCGGTGAGCGAGATCCGCAGGAACTCGCCGCTGACGTCGAGTGCGGACTCGACCGATCCGCCCTTCTCCAGACCTTCGACCAAAATCAGAATCAACGCCAGCAACACCTGCTTCAACTCCTGACCGGACTCGATCCATTCGCTGCCGTGAAACTCCCTGACTCGCAACTCGACATCGTCACCGCGCTGTAGTCTCGCGAGTCGCATCGCACCTTCGACGAGCACGGCCGGATCGCCGCCGCCCTGTCCGATCCCGCCCGCATGCGCAAAACCGCGCACATCCCCGACCACTTCAGCCACGCGTTCGATGCCCTCGAGAGCAACACCGATTCGACGCTCGACACGATCGAAGACCGCCATGTCATTCTGGTGGCAGGATGCCTTGGCGGCGAGTTCGCGTATCTCCTCGAGCCGCTGCAAGAGCAGATTGAAGTCGGAGCGTATGAAGGCGATGGGGTTGTTCACTTCATGTGCGATGCCCGCCGCGAGTTCGCCAATGGCGGCCAGACGGCCGGAGGTCAGAAGTCGACTTCGTAGGCCGTCGATCTCGCGCCGATCTCGAAACACGACCACCGCACCGATCGCCTCCCCATCCCGATCGCGCGCGGTCGAGGACGACAGCGAAATGGGAAGCGACCCTCCATCCTCGCGCTGCAGAGTCGATTCGTGATCCTCGAGACCCGCGCAGATCTCCGCGATCGACGTCTCGACGCGACAGCCTAGAGACGTGCCCATCAGCTCGGAACGCCGGCATTGCGTCATTTCCATGAAGCGCAGATTCGAAGCCAGGATCGTGCCGTCGAGCTGGACCAGAGCCACCCCATCATGAAGCTCGTCGAGCATGGCTCGAGCCATGCCTTCGGGTGTCACCGCCAGATCATCCGAGACGTACAGGACGCGGAGCCACATCACCGCCGAGGCCAGGGAGATCGTCACTGCCCCCAGCCGCGGCGCCGGGATTTCGAGCAAGGGCATCACGAATTCGGTCGAGAGCGTCGCCACGAAGGAGATGCCAACGCAGATCCTCACCGCATTCGCGCGACTCGTGTCGGCCTTCTCGAACAGACCGCGCACTTCGACCCGTGAGGCTTCAAACGCTGCCATGATCGGCAAGACGCTTCCGATGGGCACGACGATGATCGACACGATGCCGTAGCGCGCCACCCAGCTGCCCCAATCGGTCGCAACCACACCGACGACCGTACCAGGGATCAGCGCAGCCGTGACGCCAATGACCACCGCAATGCCGCATCCCACGCGTGCCAGCTTTTCGAGCCGGCTTCCAAGCTGGGGAAGCATCTGGCCGAGCAGCCAGCTGACGCTGGGCCCGAGCAACAACGCCGGAAGGTGCATCCACTCGATCCAGTTTTGTGCGCGCGCGGGATCGGTCTCGAGAAAGGTCATCAGATCGAGAAACGCCCAGACCCCCGTGCATGCGAAAATCGCGCACATCGGTGCGGTCCCCCGCCGGTCCGAATTCCAAGCGACACACACCGCCCCAAAGGCGGCCGAGACGAGAATCGCCACGACGGGTATCAGGGCGTAGAGATGCATGGAACCCCGCAAAATGGCTGCAGCGATCTCTTCGTCCTCGCCGGGAATCGGCTTGACGAAGCCTTCCGAGCGTGCGCCGTCATTGCCAGAGGACTGCGTTCAGCCTGCCGCTCGGGGGCCGTGGGGACTGCTCGTCGACTGTGCAGCCGTGATGCCAATGCGTGCAGTACCCCGCGCAGCGGAGCCTGTTTCGGCACTGTGGATTGAGCCGAAACCGGCTCACTGGGGCCGGTCGTGGCCTGTTCAAGGCTCGATCGGCCTTGGCACGACCATTGCTCTAAGGCCTGGAAGCTCGACTCGACCGCGCGCGTGGGTGCGGGGAGCCCGCGCGAGACGGCCGCTCGAAAAACGCCTCCACCCTCTCGCTCGTTCCCCAACTGGAGATCTACATGATTCGCAAAGGCTTCTTTTCCCCCGCTGCGCCGGCGGTCCCCCGCTCCGTGGTGGCCGGCGTGGCTGTGCTCGCCACGGCTCTTCTGGCGCCGGGCGCCGCGATGGCGGATGACGCCTCGGAGGCGCTCTTTACCGCAAATAACATCTGGATGATGCTCTCCGCGGCCCTGGTGTTCCTCATGCACCTTGGCTTCGCGATGGTCGAATCGGGCCTCACCCGGGCCAAGAACACCACAAACATCCTGTTCAAGAACACCTTCGTGATCTGCTCCGGCATCCTCACTTATTTCGTCGTGGGCTTCAATCTGATGTACCCCGGTGATTTCGGCATCATCGATGGCGTCCTCGGATTCGCGGGTGTCGGACTCGGGGCCGGCTTCGAAGAAGGCGCGAATACGGCGGCTTATGCGGACGGCGGCTACACCTATTGGACGGATTTCCTTTTCCAGGCGATGTTCGCGGCGACCGCGGCCACGATCGTCTCGGGTGCCGTCGCGGAGCGGATCAAGCTCGGATCGTTCATGATCTTCTCGGCCATCTTCGTCGCCTTCGTCTACCCAATCGCGGGCTCCTGGAAATGGGGCGCCGGATTCCTCGACAGCGCCGGCTTCTACGACTTTGCCGGATCGACCCTGGTCCATTCCGTCGGCGGCTGGGGCGCCCTGATCGGCACCTTGGCGCTCGGCGCACGAATCGGGAAATACGGCAAGGATGGCCGGGTCCAGCCGATCCCCGGTAGTTCGATGCCATTGACGACGATCGGCGTGTTCCTGCTCTGGCTCGGATGGTTCGGCTTCAACGGCGGCTCCGTGCTCTCGGCGGATCCGGCCGCGACCTCATTCGTGCTCGTCACGACCTGCCTCGCCGCCGCAGCGGGCGGAATCGGCGCGATGATCGCCTACACCTTCATCAGCCGGAAACCCGACCTTTCGATGGCGCTCAACGGCATCCTCGCCGGACTCGTGGGCATCACCGCCGGTGCCGACGTCATCAACCCCGGCAGCGCGATCATGGTCGGTGGACTCGCTGGCATGCTCGTCGTCGGATCCGTTCTGGCCTTCGACAAGATCAGGATCGACGACCCCGTCGGCGCGATCTCGGTCCACCTCGTCTGTGGCATCTGGGGCACGCTCGCGGTCGGGATTTTCTCGACCAACCCCGAGCACACCCTGCTGATTCAGGCCTATGGCGTGCTCTGTTATGGGATCTTCACGGTTGTCTGCGCGGCCACGATCTTCTTCACTCTAAAGGCGACGATCGGATTGCGCGTCTCGCCGGAAGAAGAACTCGAGGGTCTCGATCTCGGCGAACACGGCATGCACGCCTACGACCTGTCGGGCTCTCCGGGATTCATGGAGGAAGGCACCACGGGCGGATTCTCCGCGGCCGGAATGTCACAGAGCAAGCTCGCGACGAACGAGAACTGACGACCTCAACACGCGCATCGTCACGAGTGGCAGTCCGCTCGTGACGATGCACCTCGAACCCTCTAAAGACTAAGAAATTGGAGACCATCTGATGAAGAAAATCGAAGCGATCATCAAACCGTTCAAGCTAGACGAGGCCAAGGAGACTCTCGCGAAGACCGGCATCCAGGGTTTGACCGTGAGTGAGGTCAAGGGATTCGGCCGCCAGAAGGGCCACACCGAGCTCTATCGCGGGGCGGAGTACGTCGTCGACTTCCTCCCCAAGCTGAAGCTCGAGATCGTCGTACCCGATGATCAGGCCGAGAAGGTCGTCCTGGCTCTCCAGGAGTCGTGCCAGACGGGCAAGATCGGCGACGGCAAGATTTTCGTACTCCCGGTCGAGGACGCCGTGAGAATCCGGACGGGCGAGCACGGAGACGCTGCAGTCACGGGCAACTGATTCGAATCAAGACGCGGACGAGACGGGGCTGGCGTTCATGACGAACGTCGGCCCTCACTCGTCGGGGCTCACGGCACCAGAACGATCTTGCCCACCGTCTTTCGGCCGGCGAGCGCAACGAGTGCACGACCCGCTTGCTCCAGCGGATAGCGTGCCGACACCAGCGGCTCGATGTCACCCTGGGCGGCCATTTCGAAAAGCCCTTCGAAACAAGCGTCGATGACTTCAGGCTCGCGTTCTGGATAGGCGCTCCAATGCAGACCGATGATGGCGATGTTCTTCAAGAGCACTCGATTGAGCTTGATCTCCGGAATCTTTCCGCTCGCAAAGCCGATCACGAGCAGTCGTCCGTTCCATGCGATGCATTTCAGCGAACGGTCCGTCACCTCACCCCCGACCGAGTCGTAGATCACGTCGGCCCCCCGCCCCTGGGTTTCTTCCATCACCCGGGCGACGAAATCCGACTTTCGATAGTCGATCAGCACATCGGCACCGGCGCCGCGAGCGATCTCGAGTTTTTCGGGACTGCTCGCCGTCGCGATGACCCGGGCGCCCAATGCCTTGCCGATCTGGACCGCCGACAGTCCGACTCCGCCGGCGGCGGCATGGACGAGGAGGGTTTCGCCCCGCTCGACCGACGCGCGCCAGACCAAGGCCGCATACGATGTCGGGTAGACCGTGGGGAGCGCAGCCCCCGCTTCGAATGTCATGCTCTCCGGGATCCGGTAGGTCGTCGCCGCCGGCGCGACGACCTCTTCGGCAAAGCCGCCGAGCCCACAGCGGCAGAGAACGCGATCCCCGACCGAGAATCCCTGGACCGCGGACCCCAGTTCCATCACGACGCCCGCGACCTCGCTGCCGGGCACGAAGGGCAGTGGCGGCTTGACCTGGTATTCGCCCTTCAACATCAAGATGTCGGAGAAATTGCAGCCCGCCGCGCGAACCCGGATCCGAACGCCGTCTTGCGACATTGGCGGGGCCTCGTAATCGCGAACATCGAGCGAATCGGGCGTCATCAATCGGTCGACCACGACCGCTCTCATGCGAACCGCGTTCCTGGATCCCGTCCGATCGGGCGCTTTCTGGGTGCCTGCATCGCGATTGCGTAGCAGACGAGGCGATCCGGTCGATAGACTGGACAACGGAAGGAATGCGCTCTCAATGCCGATGCAGATGCCAACGCCGCCGCCGCCAAGGCCCGCCCCGATCCCGTTCGCACGAGCCACGATGCTGTGGCTGTTTCTCGCTCCCCTTCTCTTGGGCTGCGTTTCAAGTTCGACCCCGACTGCCCTCGCCGATGCGGTCGACGATTTCGCAACGCCTCCGTTCTATCACATCAGGGGCGAGGGCGGGGCCAGCCTGCTGCTGATGGGCACGGTTCACCTCGGCCCGCCGGAGGGTTGGCGATTCTCGCCCCGACTCCTGGACGCTCTCACCTCTGCGAACCGTCTGGTCCTCGAGATCGATCCACGCGAGGCGACGGAAGATGCCGTCGGTACGCTGCTTGCGAAACTGGCCGTCACGCGACCCGGGGTCACTTTGACGGACCTGGTGAGTCCGGAGACCGCGAAGCTACTCGACGAGAATGAGGCGACGCTCGAGAGTTTGGGGATGCCACGGAACGCAAGCCGATGGAAAAAACCCTGGTACGTCGCATTGTGGCTCCTCGAAACGGCGGTGGTCGAGAGTGACTTCACGCCCGCGGCGTCCGCGGATTCGTTGATTTTCGAGACCCTCGGCGGACGACAATTGATCGGGCTCGAAAGCTTCGACGAACAGCTGGCCATCTTCGATAGCCTATCACCGCGACTGCAAGACGTGATGCTGAGGGGCGCCCTACTGGGACTCGACACGGCCGTCGAAGAAATTCATTCGCTGGTTGACGCATGGCGTCACGGAGACGAAAGGCTTCTGGAAGAAATCACATCGAAAGGCATAAAGGAGCTGCCTGAATTCGAAGAACTCCATGACGCGATGCTCCGCGATCGAAACCATCGCTGGTTAGGCGAATTCAGATCGCTCCTCGACGACCGCGAGTATCTGGACGAGACTATATTCGTCGGCGTCGGCGCGCTGCACCTGGTCGGCGACGATGGCCTGGTCCGGCTTCTTCGTGCGGCGGGCTACACGGTCGAGCCGATCGATCCACAGGCTGGAAAGAGATGAGCGACTCCCCCGACATCGACCCCAGTGTCTTCGTCAGCCCGACGGCCCAGATCTTCGGGAACGTCCAGATCGGCCCGGAATCGTCGATCTGGCCCAATGTCGTGATTCGCGCCGAGTGTCGACACGTTCGCGTGGGTCGGTATACGAATCTCCAAGATTTCGTGATGATTCATGTCGGATACGAACACGCGACGGAGATCGGTGATTTTTGTTCGATCAGTCATCACGCGACGATCCACGGCTGCAAGATCGCGGACGACTGCCTCATCGGAATCGGTGCCGTCGTGATGGACGGCGCCAGCATCGGTCCCGGCTCGATCGTTGCCGGCGGTGCCGTGATCCGCGAGGGCGCGATCTTCGGACCTGGCTCGGTCATCGCCGGCGTCCCGGCCAAACAGATCGCCGAGCGGAATTCGGCCCGTGCGAATCGAAGAAACGCCTGGCTCTACCATCGAAACGCCGCGGCCTATCGGCGAGGCGATCACCGCGCCTGGTCCGGACCCGAATACGAGAGTTGGATCCTGGCATTGGATCAGAAACTCGAGACCGACGCGGATCTAGCGGGAATCCGCCGAGATGCCTCGGAAGAGTAGATCCACGGCTTGATGGATCGAGGCTCGACAGGCCTCGTCCGACACCAATCCGTTGGCCCACGGAATCCGCGCGCCATTCGTAACGTGAAAGAGTACGCGTGCCGCCTCGAGGACATCGACATCTTTCGCGAGATCCGCCTTCAGGCGGCCGCGCTGGAGGATTTCCATCAGCAGCCCGATGGTCCGGTCGTAGAGCTGCAGCACGCGCTTCGCGACGCGGGCCTCGGTCTTCGTCGTCGCTCGCAAGGCGATCGTGGTCAGGTCTCGATTCGCCACCAGCAGCTCGTGCTGGACGTCAAAGAAGTCGCGAAGACGATCTGCGGTCGGCCGACTCCGATCGTCGAGGGTCCGAAACCGGGTCCAGGCCTCCTCCTGCATATCGGAGAGCTCTTCGATGAGCAGCTCCTCTTTGCTCTGCACATGGCGATAGATCGAACTCGCGCCCATACCCGCTCGTTCGGCGATGGCTCGAAGCGTCGCGCCATCGAAGCCACGCTCCAAAAACAGCGATCGGGCGGCCTCTCGAATTCGGGCGCGGCTGCGACGTCCGCGCGCCAGCCGACCATCATCGGCGCGTAAACGCCTACGCGGCGAGGCGCTCGCAGTGCCCGCGATCCGCGATCCCGGCTGCTCCGAGCCGGACGTTGGCGCGCCGGAAGCGGGCGCTCTGGGTTCTAACGAATGAGGCGTACTCATCGCGCAGACCTGTTCGCGGACACCTTTCGGCGCCGCTTGAAATGGGGGGCTCGAATCCGGGGACTCACGGTTCGCGAACAGAATCGCATAGATTCCCGCCCGCGCCAGCGAATCCTCGACCCAGACACCAGCATTGAATGCCCTGAAACCGCACCTCGGTTCGCAGCGCGAAGCCACGAGCAAGATAGAAGCGCATGCTGCTCTCGCGATCGGATTCCAGATAGACCGGGCAGACGTCCGACGCGACCACGCGATCGAGCTCGCCGAGAAGTCGACTCCCAAAACCGTGGCCTTGCCACCACGGAACAATGCCGAGTACGGCCAGATACCAATGCGGTTCAGAGGGGTGATATCGACCCAATAATTCCGTGACGGCACGCCATTGCTCCACGGCAGCGGCGCCCTGTCTCCAATGACACCCGAACTGACGAACCAGACTCGGGCTGGAGAGCGGAAAGGCGCCCGGCGGCACCACGACGAAACCGCCGACAACCCTGCCCTGGTGGCGGACCACTCGCGCGACGGCCTCGACTGCAGTGTCGAGCACGAGGGCGCGCAGTCCGGCACGATTCGCGCGAACACGTCGCTTCGGCTTGCGACCATGAATCGCCACGTTTATTGGATTGTCGCGAAAGGCCTGCGCCAGAACATCCAGGAGCTCACGAC
>SMVB01320812.1_pt1 | contig 12654 bp, 8 predicted proteins | sample 2456461 | NCBI WGS metagenome assembly SMVB01 (sample SAMN11095934, study PRJNA526329) | marine sediment metagenome | biome: Marine sediment; feature: Surficial sediment; material: Deep marine sediment; isolation source: Hadal surficial sediment | place: Pacific Ocean | collected 2014-05 | depth 0-1...
AAAAACCAAACGGCGAAACTTATGTTCCGCCGTTTGGGGAAAGGAGGGGTGGATGGAGAACTTTGGATTCAATTTTGAGCAAGGTGTTTACCTTGCTTTTTTAATGTATCTTTAAATTAATCAACTATTGTGCCACCCGGTATTTATATTGTTTTACAAGCTAGTTAAATACCTAAAATTATTCAAGGTTAGACCGATAGTTGGTGTTGAATATCTGAGTTTATTTAGTGGAATTCGCAAAAAACGGCGTTGTAGCTTATTACACTGTCTCACGCTGAAACATTGGTTTTTTTATTCTTAAAAGCATTGTTTTGTTTGCTGAATTTTTGGAAGTTACTGTAAACGTAGTTCTCACCTCAGCTTCGAACGTAAACGAACTTTACATTTTGTTTTTCTCTCCCGTTCAATCATTTCTATCTTAACATGTTTATTTTAAATGTCTTGGGTTGTTTAATTATTTGAAGATATTTATGGCATATCACTTGCTAAAGAATAGCCAATATATCAGGTTACAGTTTAAGCCAATGAAATTTGGTTAACGTGTTCATTGACAATTGTTACATGGGTAGGGGTCCTTGATTTTTGCTTGACTTTAAGGCGGATTTGCTATACACTTTCAGCCAGATAGATTGGAGGTTTACATGGCACAGATTAAATGTTCGAGATGTCAACACAAGAAAGAAGGATTACAGGAAGCTCCTTTTAACAATGAACTGGGCCAAAAAGTTCTGGTGCAGACGTGTGATAAGTGCTGGAAGGCCTGGGTTGGTCAACAGTTAATGCTTATGAACGAGCACAGGCTGGATCCGATTAACGATGAACACAGCAAGTTTTTAGACGATGAAATGGTTAAGTTTCTCGTTTTGAATTGAAAATCTCTCTCTGGTTCAGGAATCGCAAAATATGGCCTTAAAAGTTGAATCGAATTCTTTATATTCCATCGACCCACGAACCGGGAAAATTATATCAGAATTTTCAGCCACGAACCCGGAAGATCTTCCTGAAATAATCGAAAAGGCAAAGTCTGCTTTTGAGACTTGGTCCGATTTAACCCTCAAGACTCGTCTTGAACTTTTCAAAAAGGCTTACCGCCAATTTTATCTTTATCAAGATGAAGTTGCTCAACTCATCACACAAGAAACAGGTAAACCTCTTGCTGAAGCGTATTCGAGCGAGATTTTACCGATTTTAGATTGCTTCAAGTATTATTTAAAGAATATCCCGAAATTTTTAAAAAGCCATAGAACGGGTTCTTTAAATCCATTGTTTAAATTGAGAAAAGGATTTGTCAAATATGAACCACTAGGCGTTATTGCGGTTATTTCGCCATGGAATTTCCCTTTTCTTTTGGCGATGCAACATATCATACCGGCAATTTTAGCCGGTAACGCTGTCATCCACAAGCCCTCGGAACTTACGACGCTGACCGGACTGAAAATTCGCGAGATATTCGATCGTGCTTATCTGCCAAAGAACATTTTGAGTATTGTGACCGGATTGTCTGAAGTTGGACAAGCTTTAGTCAAATCAAAATTTGACAAAATCATGTTCACCGGAAGTACGGCAGTTGGGAGAAAAGTATACAAAGCGGCGGCTGATAACTTGGTGCCGGTCAATATGGAATTGGGTGGCAGCGACCCAATGATTGTTCTTGAAGATGCTAACATTGAACGAACGGTTAACGCAGCGGTCTGGGGCGCGTTTTCTAATACCGGGCAAACATGTCTTTCCGTCGAGCGGCTTTTTATTCATGAATCGATTCTGGAAATATTCACGGAGAAGCTGGTTGAGAAGACGCGTGAGCTTAGGACAAAGACTGATCTTGAAAATGATGTCGATGTATCATGCCTCATTAATGAAAAGCAATTTAAAAAAATTAACTCTTTCATTGAAGATGCGTGTGAGAAGGGGGCCAAGGTGCTTATCGGTGGAAAGCCGAACAAGGATCACGGAGACCTTTCCTTTAGTCCAACAATTTTATCCAATGTAAATTCAAACATGGATGTGATCAAGAACGAGATTTTTGGTCCCGTCATTACCATTATGCCGTTTATCTCTGAAGAAGAGGCAATTTTTCTGGCAAACGATTCTTCATTTGGACTTTCGGCCAGTGTTTGGACACAAGATGTAAAAAGGGGGGTTAGAATTGCGAACCAAATTCACAGCGGTAGCGTGATCGTCAATGATTTACAGATCCATATTGCTCAAATGGAGGCTCCTTACACAGGCGTCAAGAGCAGTGGTATAGGTGTTAGTCACGGGCCTTGGGGGGTTATGGAAGTCGTGAAACCAAAATATATCAACACAGACCGTCCACTCGTAAGGTCGCTATTAACGATATTTTATAAGGATTTTGTGAACAATAATATTTGGTGGTACAAGTACAGCGAAAAATTAGTGACCGATTTAAGGGTTTTTAACGATTTTTTGCATGGCGACTCAATTTGGCGGAAAATAAAAGCGATTCCCGCAACAGTTAAAGCATTGTTTAGAAAGAATTATATTTAAATAGTAAATGAGTGACTGTGTTTTTAATTTTTTGCATTTTGTTCGGTTTTTGTCATACTTAAATCAAAAAGTATTGCTAGTATGACTCTTGCGATTTCTTGCTCAAATTTCCGAAAGGCAAAATTTTTAAAAACAGCGATTTACGATTCTCAACAGGAATTAGAGAACTCTGAAAGTTATTGCAATTAGTTGGTCTGAGTTTCTAGCCGTTTAACAAAATACCGGAGTGGAGAAAAAAATGGGCTTGAATCTGCACAAAGATTCTTATTCTACCTGTACGTCTTCTACAAAAACCTCATCTTTGAAAACTGGGCAATCCTTCAATGACAACCAGAAAATAACGAAAGCTGTCATTATAGCCGCTGGCAACGGAAGTCGGCTTGAGGGTTATCAAAACGGTTGTCCCAAACCTCTGGTAAAAGTTGGTGGGATGCCACTGCTTCAACGAGTCATTTTGTCAGCAAAGAGAATTGGAATTACTGAATTAGTCATTGTTTTAGGGTATCAGGCCGCACGAATTCGGAAGACCATAAACTCAAGAAAATTAGGGGTCAAAATTACCTGGGTCCGCAACCTCGATTGGCGGAAACCAAATGGTGTTTCAGTTCTGAAGGCTGAAAAATTTGTAGAAGGCAGATTTTTGCTTTTTATGTCCGATCATATTTTTAATGCTAATATTCTTGAAAAACTCAAAAAGGTGAAAATCGGAGAAGAATGTGGTCTATTATGTGTTGACTACGCTCTCGCTACAGTTCAAAACCTCGATGATGCAACTAAAGTCCGAACAGTTGATAATCAGCTAATTGATTTAGGAAAAAACCTGACAGACTTTAATGCGATTGACGTTGGTATATTTATGCAGACGCCGCTTATATTTGATGCACTAAGGCGAAGTCAGGCGCAAGGAGACTATTCGCTCTCGGGCGGCGTACGTGTGTTGGCCGAAGCAGGCAGGATGTGTACGTTCAATATCGGTGACTCCTTCTGGCAGGATGTAGACACGATCCCCGATATCCGTTCTGCGGAGCGTCTTTTGTTACGAGCAACAAGGTCTCCACGAGATGGCATTGTAGCAAAGCGGTTGAATAGAGGAGTGTCGAACCGAATTAGTAAGTGGCTTATTAAAACGCCGATCACACCAAATCAAATTTCCATATTTAACTTGCTATTAATGGGCTTTGCTGCCTGGTTGATTTCATTCGGGAAGCCCTTGAACACGATAATCGGCGGGATTCTCTTTCAACTGACTTCAATTCTTGACGGCTGTGACGGTGAAGTTGCCCAGATTAAATTAAAAGACTCCAAGTTTGGAGCTTTTATAGATACTTTAACCGACCAAATTTCATACATTATTTTTATCATAGGCGGAACGATAGGGGCTTACAACGCAACGAATGATACCATTGTTTTTTGGGTAGCCGGATTTAGCTTAGCTTTAATTGCAGTTGCTCTCAGATTTAGTCTTCTCTACATCAAGAAAAAAGGTTCTGTGAGTTTAAAAGATTTCGATCAAGATATCAGTTCTTTTAAAGAACCCGGACAGCGGGTTTGGTATTTAAAGCTCTTTGGAATCATTCACCAATTGGGACGCAGAGATGCCTGGTCATTTGCAGGCTTTTTAGTCATGCTTGGGGGAAGTATCACCGTCTTCTTCTGGACGTTGATGGCGGTTCTGAATATGTTGGGGGTTGGCATCATAATAACTGCTGCGAGGTTACTTTCACAGCGTCATGGGGTGAATGTTTTTGCCCCCATGAGAAAACTTTATAACCAAGTTATTCGCTGGTTTAGCAGCACTGAAATTGAATTGCAACCGGAAAACGAGCTCACTAAATAATCCAGCTGGAGTTCATGCATGTCTTATTTGCTCAAAATGCTTAAAAGAGAATTTGATACTAAGCCAATTGCGGCTCAGATTTATGTGACCGATCAGTGTAATCTTGACTGCTTTTATTGTTCGGAATACGATAATAGCGTTCCTCATCCCAGCCTTGAAGATCTTAAAAAATGGATTGGCAAAATAAAGGATCTTGGATGTGTTCGAATTGGCCTGCAGGGGGGTGAACCGTTACTACATCCGAAAATTGTAGAAATTGTCCGTTTTTGTAAAAGCTTGGGTTTAAGAACCAGTATGTCAACCAATGGCTTCAAGCTCACTCAGACACTCATTGAGGATTTTGAGGAAGCGGGCTTAGATTCACTACAAATATCAGTTGATCGCATGACGCCAATTCCTTCGACCCGGAAATCTGTAAAAACGATCATTCCCAAAATCGAGCTTCTGAAAAATTCTAAGCTCAAGTTCAATATTACCGGTGTGCTTTTTAACGAGTCTCTCAAGGAAGCGAAACAGGTTTTGGAGTATGGTTTTTCTGAGGATATTCCAATACATGCCCGACTTGTTCATGCGGGTCCGAATGGCCGTTATGATGTAGAAACAGGTGAAAAGGCCGCTCTAGAAAAGATGCTCGATTTTCAAATTGCAGCCAAAAAGCAGGGTAAGAAAGTCCATACAACGGCTTCGTTGTTTAATTATCAGAAATCTTTGCTCAACAAAAATAACTTAGATTGGACCTGTGTTGCTGGCTATAAATATTTATACGTTTCTGCCAAAGGTAAATTCTGGCTTTGCTGTGTCAACAGGCAGCCCAATATCGATATTATGGCTGTAACGCCAAAGATTCTCAAGAGCTATTTTCATAAGAAAGAATGTCAGGACGGTTGTGGAATCTATTGTATTGTATCCGAGTCTTTGGCAAACAATCATCCGCTGCAATTTGCGGCCCGGGAAGTATGGGATCGCGTGCAATCAAATACTGCTCGTTTACGCGCTAGGTTAATCAAAGTTAATTCCTTTTTGACTACTGCCATAAAGCCACACTAATGCAGCCTTCAGCTCTCATTTTTAGAATAATAATCGAATGAGTGTTTCGGTAGATAATCCTATCAAACAAAAAAGAATAGCCTATATTTCGGACCATCAATTTCCGCTCAATAGATCGGATGCAGATGCTGAACAGGCCATTAATACCGTTTCATCTTTGGCTGAAGAAGGATTAGAAGTGAAATTAATCATTCCCAAAAGGTGGAAGAATATAGGTGTACCGATATCGATTCGGAAAAAGAATATTCAAGATTATTACCGCGTGGGAAATAGCTTTGAAATGGCTGAGTTACTGCATCTGCCGCTCATGCCATTGCGATTAGAAAAATATTCTCACGCGCTCTTAGCGACACCCTATGCAAAGATTACGAATTGTGATATCCTCTATGCCCGAAATCGCGCTCATGCAATCGTTGCTTTGAATATGGGTATGCCCGTTGTGTTCGAAACCTATCGAATTTATAGTCACTCGCGATTAGGGTTTGCAAAGCCGTTAGCCAGACTCACTCACCGGCGCAACTTGTTGGGTGTGATCCATCACTCTATTCCTTCAAGAGAGAGTCTAATTGAGGCTGGCGCCGATCAAAACAAGACTATTGTAATCCACAATGGCTTTAATCCAAAACAACTGCAACCGAAATTGACCCAGGCCCAGGCTCGCGCTGTATTGGGTTGGGATAAAATGGCAAAGATCATCTCATATACCGGCCGTCTGGACAAAATGAAAGGCATTGATTTTCTGCTAGATTTAGCTGAGATGACTCCCGAAATCAATTTCCATCTCGTTGGAAAGACTGTAAGCGATCGCGATGATTGGATTGAAAGAGAAGTGGTGAGAAGAAAGTTAAAGAACGTAAGACGCTTTCCGTGGGTGGAGACTAAAGAAGTAGCAAAATTTTTCTACGCGTCAGATCTACTGATCATCCCGCCGACGGCAAAACCGTTAACAAAATACAAAAGAACTGTTTTACCAATCAAAACTTTTCTTTACTTGTCGTCTGGAGTTCCTATTTTGGCACCCGAGCTCCCTGATACTTCAGGGGTACTCAATTACAAGAATTCCGCATTGGTTGAACCCGACAATCTATTATTAGCTCAAAAAACTATCCGAAGAATATTTGAAGATAAGACCTGGGCAAAAGGGATAGCAGAACAAGCAAAATTAGATTCGCAAAATTATACATGGAAGCACCGCGCACAAAAGATTATTGAATTTTTAAACGAGCGTCTGCAAAGTAGCCACTAATGAATAAGAACGCTCCCCAAAAACTGCGTGTTTTGATCATAGTTAATCGTCTCTATGAATGGTCTCAAAATTTCATAACGCGAGAATTAGTGGAGTTAAATCGCCAAGGAGTGGAAGTTTATATTGGTGCCCGGGAAATGGTCAAACGCGATGATTTGACAGAGGAAGAGATCAACTTGCAAGACAATTTCATTCTTCTTCCGGAGAATCCCTTCTCTCCCTCTTGTCTTTGGAGACACTTCAGATTCAAAACTGAATATCCGAAGATTTATTTTCGTGTCTGGAAACATTTCTTTTCATTCGGTCATAAACGGCCTTCTAAAATTGGGCGCAGTTTAGTATGTCTTTTTCGAGCAGCATCTATTGCGGAAATCATTATCAAAAAAAGAATCAATTTGATTCACGCCCATTTTATGACTGCTCCTGCCGAAACCGCTCTGTACCTGTCAATTCTCACAGAGATTCCCTTTGGCTGTACGAGCCATGCCTATGATATTTATAGAGACAAAAGCGGTATGTTGAAAAAACTGAAGCAGATGGCCTACATGATTACCGAAACCAAGGCCAATATCGAGTTTTTTGTTGAGACCTGGCAAGCGGATACATCGAAAATCCATCAGATTTATAACAGCCTGCCTTTAACGACCAGTAATAATCATGTAAAAAAACGGCACACACCCTTTACATTCATAGCTGTCGGCCGACTGGTGCCTAAAAAAGGATTCGAGTATTTAATAAAAGCGTGTCAACACCTCAAAATGCAGGGATATGAATTTCGCTGCAAAATCATTGGGCAGGGAATACTTCGAGAGAAACTTGCTTCGATAGCCCGAACTCTAGCTGTGACGGATGTGGTTGACTTTGAGGGGTATGTGCCACCAAACAAAATGCACGAAGTATATGAAGATGGAGATGTACTGGTCATGCCCTCTATTATTGAATCTAACGGAGATCGCGATGGCCTTCCAACCGTATGCATGGAAGCCCTCTCGCACGGTCTCCCGCTCGTGTGTAGCGAAGTATCTGGGTTGCCAGAGTGTATCGTGGAGGATAAGAACGGTAAAATTGTTCCTCAAAAACATTCGCAAGCTTTAGCCAAAGCTATGGCCGCAATCATGCACGCAACAAATTTTGATTCTTTACGTGAGTATTCCGTCAAAATTGCCGCCCTGAAATTTGATTCCCAAAAAAACGTGCCAAGGATAAAAGTAATCATGAAACGGCATGCCAAGACCTTAACTAGACTTAAGCCTTAATCCTCGGCCAAGATAGGCCCAGTCCTCCCTCTTTACCACACCGAAAATATTTGAAAAAACCGCGTAGGCTAAAAGGTAAAGAATTATCAGTGCTATTAGTTTAATATGAATTGAAGCTGTTACGCTGGCTTTGAAAAGCAGCGCTGGTACTGATGCAACGACAGACGTCAACATAGTTTTTCCATAGAAACCAAATGGAAATACTTCGCTCAGAGATACGCCCAGTGTACTAGCCATTTTCTTCAAAGAATACCACCAGGTAAACATATTGGCAATTAGGGTAGCGGTCGGGGGTCCGGCAATGCCCATCAAGAGCACAAGCGGAATACTTAAGCCTAAATTTATAGCGACCAAATAAATAGCGGCGTAAGAAATAATTTTGGTGTTCCCCAAAGCTCTGTGCATGGAACTGTAAGCTGCCACACGCTGAATTAGAATCAAAGTATAAATCCGAAATGGTAAGGCCGCAGCAATGTACTTTTCAGAAAACAGTACCACAATAAATTCCTCAGCGATAATGAGAAACAAAATGGTTAGAGGCAATACAATGATAGAAACTTTCTTGATTGCTTTGAGCCAAAGTGAAAGAAGTTCTGCATGATCGCCTTTGAGATGAAAAGACACAAATTTGGGCATCATGACGGCGGCAACCGAGTATGCGATTGTTGGAATGACGGGAAGTTCCCAGGCTCCGATAGCATACTCAGCTAAGATTGCCGCCGGGAAAAAAGCCGCGACAATAAATTTATCAATTTGACGATTTAATCCCCACAAAATTTGAGAAAACCCCAGCGGTACCGAGTAACGCAGAAGTTCTTTCATCATTCCTTTGGCGAGCGGGCCTCGCTTTCCTTTGAAGCTCTTGAAAAACACCAGATTGCTTAGCACAAAGCGCACTGCTCCATATCCGAGCAGGCTAATCATGATTACCATCAGCGGCTGACCCAAGGAAGCCGGTATGACCAGAGCAAGAAATTGTGTTATACCAAAAACAATGTTTAGCCAGGCAGCTGTTTTTGCGCGTTCAATGGCAATCATTATATTTGGCAATGGAATGGTTGGCAGCTCTAGCAGAGCTAAAAAAATCAGCGGTATAAATAACCCATTAACCGAATATCCCCAACGCGGAGCTATAAAGGTCAGAATTAAGAGAATTAGAGAACTTCCTAACCCAATAAGAAATAAAGTTTTTCCCATCAAGAGCGCCAGACTTTTTCGTGAAGTTTTGGGGACTCTTTCAAAAAAGTAGAAGATACTATCCGGAAGCCCTAATTGGGAGATTGTTAGAACTGTTGCGTAAGCGATTAGCACAAAGGTTAGTAATCCAAAAGTCTCTTTTCTCAGGATGCGGGTAAGAATCACCATGGAGCTTAACTGCACCACAATGGTAATGGCCCTGCTGACAACCATGATACCGGCTTTATTTGCCAGGTTTTCTGGTTCTTTTTGTTTTGGTGTATCTTCGTTTGGCATATTGTCGGATTCCTGCTATGTTGGGATAAATTATCTCAGACAGGGGCTAATTTATATTTTTTATTTACTCCTTGCAAGAACTTAATTGAGGCAACTCGCATTATTTTTTGAAGAAATTAAAACTTGCTTTTGATTGTATATATTCTAAATTTCACCCGTTGTGCGCATTAGCGCTAAAAGTCTCCATATTGGCAAGAACTTGCCGATAGGGTAGTGGATGTGTGGTGTTTGTCATATGAAAGGTCTTTATTCAACCAATTCTCATGGGTTTCTTCAATGAAAATGAGGCAAATCTCTAAATTTTCCACATTTTTGTAGTAAAATAGACATTTTAAATTAATGCGCACAACGGGTAAATTTCGTTATTTGATTGTACCGAGCTTCACCCATTAAATATAATTTTGACAAGCTTATGTCCATGTTTTCAAAAATATCACATATTGTTCACAAATACTACATCCCGATTTTGATTGTAGCACTAGTTTGCAGTGCTATCGGCGGATATTATGCTTCAAAATTAACACTGCAAAGCAATTTAGCGGAGCTGCTTCCCGACAATTTTGAAAGTGTAAAAGCTCTGAATCGCATTAAAGATGAGGTAGGTGGTGTTGGTAATTTACAGATCGTTATAGAAACAAAAGATATCGAAAAGGCCAAAGAATTTGCCGAAAATTTGGCACCCAGGCTATTGGCGAATCCTATTGTAAATTATTTGGACTATAAAAACGATGTTGCATTTTACAAGAAGAATGGTTTGCTGTTATTAGATATGGATGAAATAGAATCTTTACATACTTCCATCCGGGATCAAATTGACGCAGAAAAACAGAAATTGAATCCACTCTTTGTTGATGATTTGTTTGGAGACGAAGACGAAGCTGAAACTGATGATAATTGGTCAAGTTGGGAGGACGAGTACAAAGCTAAAGAACCTAATGAGTATTATATCAATGCAGACGGTACTGTGTTGATTATGAAGATTTTACCAATAAGCACCAATTCCGATCTGAACTTCGCCCGGAAATTTTATGAAGAGGTTAAACAAATTGTAGAATCCATAGAGCCTAATGACTATGCTCCGGACATGAAAATTTACTATAGTGGAAATTTTAAGACCAAGATAGATGAATTCGCAGTTATTAAAAAAGATATTTTTGGAACTGCTTACTTTGGATTTGGCACTGTTTTTCTTTTAATCGTGATATATTTTCGCCGATTAACCGGGGCGATTTTAATAACTTTGAGCCTCATGATGTCATTAACCTGGACTTTTGGACTTACTTACGGGGTAATCGGAAATCTAAATACCATAACAGGATTTTTATTTGTAATTTTGTTTGGCCTTGGTATTGACTACGGCATACATGCATTTGCACGTTATGTAGAGAGTCGAAGTAGTGGGATGAGTTTTGAGGCCTCTATTGAAAAAATGGTTTCCAAAACCGGCAGGGCATTGACAACGACGGCAGTCACTACATCCGCTGCATTCTTTTCGCTCACCCTTATGGATTTTAAAGGCTTTTCAGATTTAGGCTTTATCGCAGGGGTGGGGATGCTATGTGCCCTGGTGGCTATGGTTATTGTTTTACCGGCCTTTATTACCCTATTTGAAAAACTAGGATTATTGAAAATTAAACCGAAGGAAGGGAAGAGTCAAGGTATCAGCCACCGTGCTTTTAAGTATTCGTCACCAATACTACTAATCGCAGCTTTAATTACACTTTTTTCAATCTACGGTTTTAGTCAAGTCGAATTTGAATATGATTTTACAAACTTGAGGGCAAACCTAAAAGACAGGCAAGAGAGCGCTAAAAGATCAAGGGGCGCTTTTAAATTGTCGGAGTCTCCTGCTGTGGTGCTCGCTGACACAAAAGAAGAAATGAAAGAAGTGGTAGCGGCCGTAAAAGAAATCATCAAAAATGATACCTTATCTGCTACTGTCAAGGACGTTAAATCAATTTATTCTGCTGTTCCTGATGACCAACCAGAGAAACTTCTAAAAATCAAAGCAATTCGTAAACTTATTGAAGATGAAGCGGAAGGAGTGATTACCGGTGAAGACAAAAAGCGCTTAGACAGGTTAAAAGGATATCTTCAAGTTAATGAACCTTACACCTGGGATGATTTTCCGGAGAACGGTAAGCGCAAGTTTATTAATAAAAAAGGGGAGATCGGAAATTTCGTTTTTATTTATCCTAGTGTCGCATTGAAAGACGGCAGAAATGCAATTGAGTTTCGTAATGATATCGGGAAAATTGAGACGAAGTCAGGTAAAACATACTTTGCCTCTAGTTCTAATATTATAGTAGCTGAAATGCTATCCATATTGATTGGCGAAGGCAGACAAGCAGTCATTTTGACATTTTTAGTTGTCTTTATCATTGTGTTTCTTGACTTTCGAAGTTTTAAAGCCACCCTCTTTGTTTTAACGCCACTGGCTATTGGTGTGCTCTGGATGGGCGTTATTATGTATTTGACCGGCATGAAATTCAACTTTTTCAATATTGTCGTATTGCCGAGTGTAATAGGCATCGGCGTGGATAATGGCGTGCATATCTATCATCGTTACCAGGAGGAGGGGCCAGGCTCGTTATATCACGTTTTAAAAAATACAGGGTCGGCAATTTCAATGACAACCTTGACCACAATAGCTGGTTATTCGGGCTTAATTCTGGCTAATCATCCTGGACTTAATTCAATTGGTAATTTAGCGGTTATCGGAATAATTTCGACCTACATTACCGCAATGATCCTGCTTCCTGCCCTTTTGCAGTTTTTTGAAAAAAAACTACCACCTTCCTCGAATTAATCAGGAACATTAGGTTGAATCTTCGAGTATGACTAAATGATTTTGAGATTACCTGGCTGTGGCCAGCATAATAGAATTGTCTTGATTCATTATGATGTAAAAATAATTCTAAATTAATTTTACTGAAAAAAGGAAGAGCAATTTGAGAAGAACTTTAAGCAAATGTGTTATATTAATCCTGACCGCTTTGTTGTTTACTGCGAGCGTCGCCCAGACTTCCGAGAATAGTGATTATAATGGCCCTCAAAAAACAGTCGAGTCTTTTTACGATCTGTGGACTTCTCTAGAAAACTCTCATTCTGCTGAAGAAAAAGAAAACCAACAATTGGAAATAGTGAATCAACTTTTCAACCTTTCAAGATTAGCTCCGCAAATTGTACAAAAACGCTGGGCTAAATTAAATTCATTTGAACAAACCTCCTTCCTGAATGCACTCCGCGAATCTATTAAAAATAAGCTCAAGCAAGAACTCCGGTCT
>SMVB01069225.1_pt1 | contig 12652 bp, 13 predicted proteins | sample 2456461 | NCBI WGS metagenome assembly SMVB01 (sample SAMN11095934, study PRJNA526329) | marine sediment metagenome | biome: Marine sediment; feature: Surficial sediment; material: Deep marine sediment; isolation source: Hadal surficial sediment | place: Pacific Ocean | collected 2014-05 | depth...
ATGAAGGTTGGGCAGAAACATGTTCGGGAAAACTTTTAATTCTAGGAGATAATGTTACTGTAGAAGAGTCAATGAATAAAGATGCTTATTTACTTTATTTAATGAATCGCCAAGATACATTACTTAAAACCTATATTAAAAAATTTTATCCTAACGGTGTTCCTGAATTTAATGTCCGATTTATCGGTGGTTATGAATATGCAGTATACATAGAAAATAGATACGTAACAAAATTATTCAGAAGTCTGGAAAAAGGACATGAATTTGATCGTATAAAACATATTATGGATGAAATCAAGGAAAGAATTTCCTTAGTAATCGGAGAATAACATGAAAGAAAGGATTTTAGTATTAGGTGCGAGCGGAATGCTTGGCAGTGTTGTTGTTAAGTACTTAAAGAATGTGGAGTTTAAGGTAATAGCCCTTGAAAGAAAAGATTTTAGTATCTTAAATAACAAAGTAAGTGATCTAGAAAAATATATTACAAAAGATGTTTCAACTATTATTAACTGTGCTGGAATTGTTAAACCTCGTATAAGAAAAGAGATAACAAAAGAAATTTTCCAAATTAATGGTCTATTTCCTTTACAACTTGCAGATTTTGTAAAAGAATTAGAATATAAAAATTACTGGATCCAATTGATTCACGTTTCTACCGATTGTGTATTCACTGGCAATTCTGAAGTTAATTATGATAAAGATAGTTTTCCTGATGCTGAAGATGTCTATGGCTTATCAAAAATAGTTGGGGAACATTGTAAAAATAGTGCAATGGTACTTAGAACTTCAATTATAGGAGAAGAAAAAAATAATAAATATTCACTTCTTGAATGGGCTAAGTCTCAAGCAGGGGAAGAAGTGGAGGGATGGACTACTCATACATGGAGTGGAGTTACGACTCTACAATTTGCAAAATTTATTGGATGGATTATAAAAGAAAGCCAATTTTGTGTAGGCCTACATCACTACTCAGGAGATCCTATAAATAAATATGAACTCTTGAAAACTATAAATGATGTCTACAAGTTAAATTTAAATGTCAAGGAGATCGAAGGAACCCCGTGCAACAGAATTCTTACGCCGGAAACTACTGTGTTCAAATTTTTTACACCTCCAATTAAGGAACAACTCGAAGACTTGCGGAGGTTTTTTAAGAAATGGATGTGAATAAAATACCAATAATTATAAATACCTTTAATAGGGTTACATGTCTGAAAGCGTTAGTAAATTTTTTAGAGAAAACTATTCCCAATGATATTATTTTTCTTGATAACAACTCTACTTATGAGCCTTTACTTGAGTACTTTGAACTTAAACCACACGAGGTAATACATTTAGATAAAAATCTTGGACATCAAGCTCTATGGACCTCTAAACTTATAGATAGATTTAATAAATCCTATTATGTCCTTACTGATCCTGATGTAGTTCCTGTAAAGGAATGCCCTATGTCTTTTATGCAGTATTTTTATAACTTGATGCAGGAACATCCAGAATATAAGAAGGTAGGATTTGGTCTGAAGATAGATGATTTACCTGATTATAACCCTCATAAGAATTCTATTATATCATGGGAAAGTCAGTATTGGGTAACTAAAGTAACTGACAATGTTCATGGTATAACTTGGCGAGCTCCAATCGATACTACCTTCGCACTATTCCACCCTACCCAACCTGGGGCATGGGGATGGGCTATAAGGACAGATTACCCATATATTGCACGACATACAGATTGGTATATAAATCCAAGTAATTTGACAGAAGAGGAGTTATATTATAAAAATACTCGTCAAGGGATAACTCATTGGTCAAGTAAGATATGAAATTATATTTTATAATGGGGAATGTCTCTATTACATTAGATAAAAAATATTATAACATCACGATAGCATCATCAGTTATTATGAAAAAATACCCGTATTATTATAAATCAATAGCAACTTATGGGATTAAAAGGAAATGAACTCGAAAAAAGAGCAAATATACAAAATATTTTATATAGAAAAGATTACCGAGCCTTGATTCTTAAAATAGAAGTGCCTATAATTATAACAAGGAAAGGTCTTATTGCAAAACAATCTACAGTCGACTATACAGGCGTTTTAAGGGGTGGAAAATCTATTGCTTTTGATGCAAAAGAAACTCAAAGTAAGACGAGTTTTCCATTATCAAATATAAAAGATCATCAATTAGCTTATTTAATCTTTCATCAAAAACTTGGAGGTATTTCATTTTTTATGATTCATTTTAAAAAAATGTATTCTGACCAAGTTTTTATAACACCACTATCTTTAATAAAAAAATATATGTATGGCAATGAAAGAAAATCTATACCATTCAAGGACTTTAAAACTGAATGGTTAATTAAAATAGAAAACTACTTAGATAAAGTAGAAGAAATGAATCAAAAATTATCATGAATGTAACATTTATATATAAAAATATAAAGGTCGGAGATATTATACGAATAACAACTCCAGAAGCAATGGGAGTTATTGGTAAAGTAACATTAATTGACCATGTCAATGATGGCATAGTTTTAGAAGAAATAAAAGAAACAGAACTATTGTCTCAAATTGAAAGCCCTATGGCATATGGAAAAGCATTGTTTCCAATAAGTGAAATTAAATATATTTTTACATTTGATGAAATAATAAAATCAAAAAAAATAACATGAATATAAAATTTAAAAAATTAAATAATTTAGCTACTGAACCTACGAGGACTTATGAATCTGACGCGGGCATAGACTTGTATGCACTCAAACGTATTAAATTAGCTTCTGGAAATAGAGAAGCCCTTCCCATAGGATATGCAGTACAAATACCAGAAGGATACTATGGAAAAATAGAGGAACGTAGTGGATTTTCTCTAATTAATACTCTTAAATTAAAAGCTGGAGTAATTGACTCTAGTTACCGAGGAGAAATAAAAATAGTATTTCAAAATTGTGGTTTTTATCCAGTTGATATTGAAGCAGGAGATAAAATTGCTCAATTAGTAATTCATAGACAACCTAAGGTAGAATTTACATTTGTAGATGAGCTTGACGCAACAGATCGAGGAGAAAAGGGTTTCGGCTCTAGCGGTTAATAAAAAATCAAAAACTTTTATATGATGAATAAATATTCTGAGGAAATTTGGGTAGATAATTATAAGGGACCCGGAGAGACAACTGTAGAACAAACTTGGAAACGATTGGCAACCGAATGCGCAAAAATCGAAACTAAAGAAAAAAAGAAAGAAGTAGCCAAAGAATTTTATTCTATTCTAAATGATTTTAAATTTATCCCTGGTGGCCGTATAATGGCAAATCTTGGGATTGATACTCGTCACGCAACTACCCTCATGAATTGTTATGTACACCATCCTAAAGATATAGGATACAAAGACCCCGATTCAATTACCGGAATTTATGATATGTTAAAAGCTCAAGCCCATACTTTAAAATCCGAAGGTGGCTATGGTATGAACTTTAGTTGGATACGTCCCGCGGGTACATATGTAAAAGGAATAGGTAGTAGAACACCTGGAGTGCTTAAGTTCATGGAACTTTGGGATAAGTCTTCAGAAATTATTACCATGGGCTCTGAGAAAGTTTTAGGGGAATTAAAAGAAGATGAGAAAGTTAAAATACGTAAGGGAGCTCAAATGGGAGTATTGTCGGTATGGCACCCAGAAATAGAAGATTATATTATTGCAAAACAAACTCCAGGACGTTTAACAAAATTTAATACGTCAATCGGAATTACTAACGGATTTATGAAAGCTGTTGAAAATAATAGGGATTGGCATTTAATTTTTCCTGATACAAATCATATTAAATACGAAACTGAGTGGGATGGAGATTTATTTGAATGGAAACGAAAAGGGTATGACACGATAACTTATAAAACATTAAAAGCTAGAGATCTTTGGGATAGTATTTCTTATGCAACCTATACAAGAAATGAGCCCGGCGTAATATTTCTTGATTTATTTAATAAATTAAATCCACTAAATTACGCAGAAGAAATTTATTCAACAAATCCTTGCGGGGAAATCGGAATGTCCACAGGAGTTTGTAACCTCGGTTCTTTAAATTTAACCAAGTTCATTAAAATAGAAAATGAAAAGATAGAATTTGATTTTGAGGAATATACCAGATGCATAAAAATAGCTGGAAGGTTTTTAGATAATATTAATGACATCTCTAGAACTCCTTTACCAGAGTATACAGAATCCATGACAACAAAACGAAGAGTAGGTTTAGGTAATATGGGTCTTGGATCTTTATTGTTAATGTTTGGTATAAGATATGGGTCAGAAGAATCCCTTGAATTAATTAAAAATATTTATAAATTAAAAGCAGAAACTGAACTTTTAGCCTCAGCAGAACTTGGACAAGAAAAGGGAAGTTTTAAATTATTTAATAAGAAAAAATATTTTAATACTTACTGGTGGAAGAATTTACGAATTTCCCCAAGTAAAAAACAAGCAATAGAAAAAATTGGACATATGAGGAATTCCCACCATGCCATGAATGCTCCTAATGGCAATACTAGCATATACGCGGGTATAGTCTCTGGTGGAATTGAGCCTCCATTTATGTTAGAGTACACACGATGGGCCATTGTAACCGAGTACGAAAGAAGATCCCTGAAAAAAAGAGGATTTACATGGTCAGATTCTTTAAAAGGGGAATGGTTTGAAACAGATCATTTGAAATTTGATATAAAAGGGGACGAACAAATATTAAAAGGAACTTTTGATAATATAGATTATGAGATAGATAAAAGTCGGGGGTTAGTGAAAGCTACAAATGTATTTGATTATGGTTGGTCATTTGCCAAAGATTTTTATAAAAATAATTTATTAGAAATGATAAACAAAAGGTTATTTGCAAGTACTACAGATTTATCGGTCTTTGATCATATAAATGTTTTAAAAATAATAGCCCATTATACTAATATGAATAATTCTAAAACAGTTAATTTACCTAATGATTACTCATATGATGATTTCAAAACATTATATTTTGATGCTTGGAAATCTAATATAAAAGGATTAACAACTTATAGAGCAGGTACTATGATTTCTGTTTTAGAAATGAAAAAAACAAAAATTTATCAAAATGAATTAGAACGACAATTCGAAGAAGCAGGAAATAAAATTATAACCCACGTTGTAAAAATACCAAATGAATATTTCGCACGAGGGTTTAAAATAAAAGATAATGGACAAAAGAAATGGTATATCACCCTAGCATTTGTTGATGTAGCCTTAACTCGTCCTTATGCTATATTTGTAAATACAAATAATATAGAAAGTAGTGAAGTTACTGAAGAACTCGTGAAATCTATGGAAAAACTTCTTATAGAAAAAGGTTTGCCACAAGATTTAATTAAAGAACAAATTAAAAAATATGAGAATCAAAAAAACACCACTCGAATTGCAAGAATTATTGGAATGGCCTTACGTCATAACTTAAAAATGCAGGATATAGTAAGAATACTAGATCAGTATCCACACGAACTATCCAGTTTTGTATTTCATATGAAAAAACTATTGTCTAAATATATACAAGATGGTACCAAAATTAAAAATGAAAAATGTCCTTCTTGTGCACGTAGTACAATAGTATATCAAGATGGTTGCAAAACTTGTTCAAATTGTGGTTGGAGTAAATGCTAAAATATAAAACGTTTATTAAATACTATGCGAAACATTTAATAAATACAACAAATCAGTACAGAAAACAATATGGAAGATTTCTTAAATAAGTCTATCGGTGGTTTAGACAGAGATGTTATAGTTAAAGGTATAAAGTTAAAAGACGTTAATATGGGAGATAAAATATCTGAAAAAGTAGAATTCACCGTTGAAGACGAAAATGGAAGAATTTTTACTATATCAGATAGTTGGATAGTAGATTACAAAGGCAACAAAGATATAAAAGGTCTCTGGTACTCTACTGGTAAGGATGGTATATCACCTATGTCAGCTTTAGCACAATTAATGAGATACCACGATGTTGATAAATTAAATAACTTTATTGGTAAAACATTGGCGGTATTCCCAGATAAAAATAATTATCTTGTATTAACTACTTGTGACATTACAGAAGAAGATTTAAAATTAACAGTAACAACCGAAAACGCTGAAAAATCTGCAAAAACTAAAGCAGATCTTTTTAATTAAACTATAAATTAAATGACAACATGAAAGTAACAAAAGAAACATTGCCCCTATTTAATGAAATGTATGAATTAAAATTCTCAGAAGATGAGATGGAAAAAGCTTTTACAGTTCAAGAAAAGATGGCTAAAAACTTAAGAAAAGTAGAAGAACCTTACATTAATACATGTGTGAGTAATATAAATTTAGTCATTAATAATGGTTTAAATGAAATTACTCATACTATGTATTTAGACCGAGATTGGAATGGACCACTTCAAGTTTCTTCGGTATCAAATACAGAACAAGAATCTGAAAATGAAGCTTTAAATAAAATAGAAACTATATATTATTTTATGTTTGAGCCATCCTATTTAATATCTACGGAGACTTATGGATCTAGTAGTAGCGCAACAATTAAAGTAAAAAATATAGATCCAAAAGATTTTCATATCCTATTGAAAAATTTAGCTCATTGTAGTATATTAGATATTGCAGCAATGTCTGAAAAAGAAATCAAAGATTTCGATGAACATAAAATTTATGATGATCTTTCTTGGTTTGTAGAAATTACTAGTGGACCTTCTGTATTAAATAAAATAAAAAATATGAAATTTGGATCCTCTGGAAATATAAATTCTCGAAAAAAATTAACTTCGAATACACAAGAGTTAAAAGAAATCTGTTCATGGTTAATGCCTAATTCTAAAATTTCAGAAATACCAGAAGATTCAAACATAGAAGAACTTCAAAAAGAATCTTGTAGTCGTCATAATGCTATAGGATACCTACACACAATTTTTGAAAAAGACAATTACAGGTTAGGATTTATATCTATAATTTCTTCAGATTACTGGGATTCAAAAAATTTTTACAGAATAGTTTTATTAAGTCATGAAAATGAATTATTTAATTATGCCGATATAGGTAGATTTATTTTATTTGGTAAAATTAATTCATATAGGTATGATGATGATACCCCAGGAATTAGTAATTTTTTGGGAGAAGTTTTATTCTCAGAAGATATAAAATTACCAGCTAGTTCTGTATTAGAATGGATAGTAAAACATAATAATGACAAAATAACAACTTTAATGAGTTCTGCTCAACTAAAATTTTCTGTTAAAAAATGTTCAGAAGAAAAAAGACGGGAAGAAGAAGAAAAAGAAGAGAAAATTGCTCTAGAGGAAAAGTTACAACTCAGAATTAAAGAATTAAGTAAGGGTAAGAAAATTCTTCTGAACAGTATGATTATAAATAAAAATTCCATTGAATATCAAAAACAAAAACTTATATTAGAAAATTCTTCAGATTGGGTAGCTGAGTTATTATCACATTTATCCAGAAGCTATAAATTTGATCTTATTAATTGGGATTCTGTTTTTGAAGAATTTATTTCTTTAATTTCCAGAAAAACTTCAAATGGAACCATAGGAGATGTAAAATTTAATGTGGTTTTTAATGAATCTGTAAATAAAAAAAATATAACCTGTATTAAAACATACTTAAATGGGAAACGTATTAATAGAAATGAGTTGCAAGAATGTTTAGAAAGAGCGGTTTGTTATACAAATCAAGAAGACTATGATGAGTTTTTATTTAATGTGAGTCAATGTTCATTAAAATTTCACCTTTATTTACAAAGTGGATTTAATTTTACTGTACGGGGAATTAAACATAGCGAGGGATTTTCATTTAAACTGCCTCTTGAACGAAAGAAAAACTTAATGTATGTTTCATTAAAAGAAAAAGAATTCAAGGTAAGAGATACTAATCGCATGATAAAAATGCAAGAATTAACTGACCTTGGTGAAATTATGGAATTACTATTAGGTACCAAAGTTTTAGAAGGTATGACTATCAATGATGCAAAAAGTGTTTTAAAATTAGCTAAAATTGAATACCAAGAAGCCGTTACAAAAAGTAAAGCCCTTTTAAAAGAAACAGAAAAAACTTTAAAACTTGTTAAGCGAGAAAACATTGAAATGGATGCAATTACAGTATCCGAAGGTTACGTTGTAACTGGAAAACTTAGACAATACGTAGTAGCGAATACAAATCGTTGCGAAGTTTATGAATATCCAAGTGGGCGGTATATATGCATAATTGATAAATCAACAGCACAAGCTGGAAAAGATAAACTTATAAATCGTTTATATGCTTTATCCAACGATCAAGCCTTAGCACAGGACATTCATACATTAAATTAGTGGTTAACCAAAAATATAAATGAAAAAAGTAAATTTAGCTCTAGAAGAATTCCAACAAGAACTTGATCGAAAAGTAAAAGTTCGAGTTGTAAGCTCAAAAGGGCATGATGACTGGGAAGACCTCCCAGAAATTGCATTATCTAAAATACAAAAAGAAGCATCAACTAGTAAAAAATGGGTATATATTGATGGAGTACAGCAAAATCCAACTACTTTAACTGTTGAAAAACTACTAGATGCTGAATATATTATTTTAACTAATGCCCTCGTAGGAGGATAAAACTATTTTAAGCGCGGGAAATTTTCTCCGCGCTATTTTAATAAACTAAAAATTATGAAACAAAAACCTGGGATACTTTTAACTTATTTGCAGTTACAAGAATTAATTGATTTCGCAAAAAAGTCTCCACATAAAGAAATTTGCGCTGCTATAATGGGAAATATTATAGATAGTTCTGTAGGTACATATAAAATGGTTAAATTTATACCTATAAAAAACGTTGCAAAGGAAGGAATTGGTGATTATATAATGGATGGAAATGAACTTTTGAATAAAGTAATTATAAATAGTAAATTACATATGAATCCAAAAGCTCCTCTTTCTTTTATTGGAGTATTTCATAATCATCCATATTGGCGCCCTTTTCCCTCAGAAATGGATATAGATGGTGCTGGGTACGCTGGAATATATATAATTTACTCAAACCAATATGATGATGTAATGTCTTGGTATAACCAAGGGTCAGATGATTCTGATGTAACAACCGCGGTATATGAAGGAAATCGTGGTTTTGGTGGAGCTTATTTATACATAAGATGAAACCTTTTTACTTTTAATACATCTAATAGATGATAAACAAATAGAAAATATGGAAAATATAAAAAATGTTTTTATTGTAGGTGCTGGAGGAATAGGTTCTTGGATGGCTGAGGATCTCGATCGCTTACGTAAAACAAACCAAATAACCTCAGCAGTAATAACTTTTGCTGATTATGATGATGTAGATACAAAAAATCTACCCTATCAAAATTTTAATAGATCAGATGTAATGGATCCAAAGGTAGAAGTAATTGCAGCTAGATATGGTATGGAATGTTTAAATAAAAAAATTGACAAAAAGAAAATGCTAGAAGGATATGATTGTATTGTGTCTGCCGTAGATAATACTAGTTTTAGAAAAATGTTATTTGATTATGTATTTAATGATAACAAAAAAGTATACTGGATTGATTTACGTAGTGAAGGAAAGGCATTTGCTATTTACACAAAAAGTAAAAAACATTCTTACATATCAATATTAGAAACATTACCGGACGAAGATGTTGAAAATGGTAGTTGTCAAAATGCTTGGGAACTTGAAAAAGGAATTGTTCAGCGAGGTAACATTCTTGCTGCTGCTTACGGTGTAAGTTATATATTAAACTGGCTACGAGGAGATCCTAACCCTGCATCATTTATTCATACTTTATGAAATTACTTTTTAATTTAATTAATGCTTATATAGTGCACATCATACATGTAATAAGATTTTGAAATTAGAATTTGAATATAAAATGGAACCTAAATAATATATGGAAATAATGAAGAAAGGAGACGATGGAAGACAGCATAGAAGACAATCTAAAGATTTTAATGAAATTACAAATTTACAAAGTGATATGAATATTGATGATTTAAAATGGGACAACATTTTTCATAAATGGGATGACCCAGAAAATTGTAATCAAAAAAAATTACTAAAGGGTTGTCTTATCTGTCAGTTAATAGAGAAAGGAGAAAATGTAGAACACTTAAAATCAGGAGGATAAATAATCGAGTATTATTTAAAAGATATAAGAAAATTTCCGCCCTTTACAAAAGAAGAAGAAAAAAAAGTAATTTTAAAAGCTAAGGCCGGGAATCGTGCAGCATACGAAGAACTGATGGAACGTAATTTACGTTTTGTGGTAAGTGTTGCAAAAAAATACCAAAACCAAGGATTACCTTTAGAAGAATTAATTTCAGAAGGTAACGTAGGGTTACTAGTGGCATTTAAAAAATTTGATAATGTAAAATATGATGTCAAATTTATTACCTATGCAGTCTGGTGGATAAGACAGTCCATTATGAAAGCTATACATGATAATGCAAGAATAATACGTTTGCCTTTAAATATAATAGTAGAAATGTCCAAGTTAAATAAAATTAAAAAAGAAATGGAGCAAGAACTGGGCAGACCACTAACTACACAAGAAATTTTAGAATTAACAGATAATGAAGAAGTGGCTAATGCCATAAAATATAATTATGGAATTATAGACTTAGATGCTCCACGAACAGAAAATGAAAAAGATTTAAGTCACATACTTCCTGACAATAGTGTGCCTGATATACGAATATCATTGGAAGATGTAAAAGATGAATTAAAATTTATTTTGGAAGATTTTTCTGAAAGAGAAAGAGATATATTAATAATGTACTTTGGTATAGAACAAATGCGTCCTTATACACTAAAAGAAATAGGAATAGATAAAGGACTTACTAGAGAACGGATACGGCAAATTAAAGAAAAGACTATTGAAAAATTAAAAGAAGAAAAATATGCAAATCACCTCAGAGGGTATTTAGAATAAATGAACACAATTTTTTATATTGATGAAGAAAAAGAGATTGAAAATGTTATAAGTTGGTTATCCAAACAGGATTCTGTAGGAGTTGATACTGAAACAACTGGATTAGACCCTCTTACTAGTAAAGTTCTTTTAATACAAGTTGGGACTCCTATGAGACAGTATGTTCTTGATGTCGCTCAATTAGGTAATAAAAAAATTACACAATTTTTAATAGAATTGAATGAACCTAAACTTGTTAAAATCCTACACAATTCAATATTTGATTACATGATGTTAAAAACTAATTTTGGCATCTCATTAAACAATATGAAATGTACCATGCTTGGAGAAATTCTCTTAGTACAAGGTACAAAAATATCAGTTAGTTTAGAAGCGGTAGTTAAAAAATACCTGGGGATAACATTAGAAAAATCTACAAGAGATAGTTTTCAAAAACATACCTGGGGAGAAAAATTTTCTGAAAAACAAATTAGGTACTCTGCACAAGATGTAGAATATCTAATTCCTGTACATCGTAGTATACAAAAACTCTTAAATAAAAGAGATATGGGTATATTATCAGAATTAGAATATGAAACTGCCCCAGTTTTGGGAGACATGAGTTTAAATGGAATATACTTAAATGCTGATCTTTGGATACCTTTAGAAGAAAAAGCTATGGCAGGAGTTGAAACTGCCAGAATAAAATTGAACGATCATTTTAAAGGTTTTATAGAAGCACAAACTTCTGGTGATTTATTTGGTTCAACTTATGTAATAAATTATAATTCCCCCAAGCAGTTATTGCCTAGATTAAGAGAAATTACAAAAATACAATTAACAAGCACTAATGCAGATTATTTAGAATACTACAAAGATCGTCATGAAGTAATCGCAGATGTTATTAATTACAGACAAGAGCAAAAGAAAATTTCTACTTATGGGACAGTATTTTTAAAAAATATTAGTTCAATAGATAATAGAATTCATTCAAAATTTAGACAATTAAAAGCACAAACAGGACGTCTTAGTTCTGATGACCCCAATATGATGAATCTTCCTTCACACCAAAGTTATAGAACACCCTTTTGCGTTCAAGACCCAGATTGGAATTTTATATCCGCAGATTTTTCAGGGCAAGAACTCAGGTTACTAGCTCATGCTGCACAAGAACCAGAAATGATAAAAGCTTTGAATAAAGGAATAGATTTACATACTTATTCAGCTAGTCTGTTATTTAATAAATCTTATGATGATATAAATATTGAAGAAAGAAATCAATGTAAAGCAATAACGTTTGCCCTTCTTTATGGAGCTGGACCTACTAAATTATCTAGACAATTAAAAATACCTTTTGAAGATGCCAGAACCTTAATGAATAGATACTTTGCAGTATTTCCTCATGTAAAAGATTTTATGAGTAAGATGGTTGCACATGTAGAAGAAAAACATTTTGCATACTCTCCCTTAGATGGAAGACGAATAAATTTAGCTGGTCTTGATTGGGATAACAAAGCTTTAGTTGCCCATGCAATAAATCAAGCCAAAAACTTACCTTTCCAGGGAACTGGTGCCTCTACTATAAAATTAGCATTAGTTAGATTAAATAATAGAATAAATAAAAACAAGTATAATGCAAAAATAGTAAATGCTATTCATGATGAAATTTTAGTTGAAGTATGTGCCGAACATAC
>SMVB01270158.1_pt1 | contig 12645 bp, 11 predicted proteins | sample 2456461 | NCBI WGS metagenome assembly SMVB01 (sample SAMN11095934, study PRJNA526329) | marine sediment metagenome | biome: Marine sediment; feature: Surficial sediment; material: Deep marine sediment; isolation source: Hadal surficial sediment | place: Pacific Ocean | collected 2014-05 | depth...
CGGAATAGGTTCCTTCATCGCCGGCGCGCGGGGTACCGGACAGGTGCCCGGTACTCGCACTGAAGCTGGTCCACGCCGGTTGCCCGGAGATCGTGAAACTCAGCACGTCCCCATCCGGGTCGCTCGCAGTCGGCGTGAACGTATAGGCTGCATTCACCGTGACCCGAGTTGCCGGCGATCCCGAAATGGTGGGCGCCTGGTTCGGTACCCCGCTGACCGTGATGACGAACGGCGGCAGGCTGGCCTGCGCCTTGCCGTCGAAGACGGTGATCTGGATGCCGTTGAAGACGCCCACGTCAATGGCCCCGGGCGCGCCGGACAGCCGACCGCTATTCGGTTCGAATGTCGCCCAGTCAGGCAGATTCAACACCGAGAACGACAGCGGGTCGCCGTCGGGATCAGCAGCCGTCGGTGTAAAGTCATAGAGGTTACCGACGGTCACTGCAGGCGACGGCGCGCCGGAGATCGCCGGCAGCCGGTTCGGCTGCACGACAACAGTGATTTGAAACCCGGGCAGCTCGACGCTGGCGAAGCCGTCCGAGACGCTGATCTGTATGACCGCGGATATCCCGATGTCCGCATTGCCGGGTGTGCCGGATAATCGGCCCGTACTCGTATCAAAGCTCGCCCAGGTCGGCGTACCGGAGATCATGAAGCTCAACACGTCGCCATCGGCATCGCTCGCCATGAGCGTGAACTCATAGGCAGAACCTGCCGTGACCAGAGTCGCGGGCAACCCGGAGATCACCGGAATCCGGTTGGCCGGCGGATCGACCGGCAGTGGTTCATCCGGCGGCGGCGCAAGCTCGCCGACCACCGCGTTGACGCGGGCCAGCTCTGCGGGCGTCGCGAGGGTGACCTGCTCGATCGTCGCCCCCAGTTCGACTACGGCATCTGCCGGCAGTATTGCGGCTACCTGAGCGCCTGACTGACCGGCTACCACCAGCGCCAATGCATCCTGCAGGGACTCCAGCCCCGGGCTGGAATCGATACTCATCGCCGCCTCGAGAAAAACATGTGCCTGTATCAGCATCAAATCCGTGACGTTCAACGTGTGGGTCAGCGGTGCAGCCAGGTCACCACCTGTGATTTGCCGGATCGAGGAATCGAGTGCATCCGTGACCACTATGCCGCCAACCACCAGACGATTGGCCATCGTTTCGAGCATCACCTGAGCCGATACGATGCGAATCGTCGCGGCCAGCCGTGCATCGGCTCCGTCGGCACCGTGGCCGTCGAGTACTCCGTCGATCAGGTCAGCACTCAAGGCTTCGATTAATTGGTCGGGATTTACGAACTGACCTCCGGATAACAGCGCGGCATGTGCCCGACGAATCGCTTCGCCGAGTGCCTCGCTCGACCTGACAACGCCGGCAACATGCGGGTTACTCATGACCGAGTTGATCGGGTTGCTGATGATCTGTGTATCGATGCCGAAACCAAAGTTCTGATAAACCGTATCGATCGCGGTATCGATATTCTGCGCAGACAGGCCGCCGGGCATTTTTTGCGCAATTTTAACCGCCAGCGTACCGAACGGATTCAGGTTCGCGGTGTGTTCGCCGCCGGGCTGCATTACCGCGGACAACAGCGTAAATGCCGGGGAATCTCCGGTCACGATGTCGGTGCCGTCATCGACCCTTACCGTCAGCGGGTACTCGGCATTACTGATATCCAGTTCGATCTGATAGCGAGCCTGCTCGTTGCTGCGTTGAGTTGCGAGTACCTCGCCGCGTCGATTCAGAATGACGACGTTGCCGCCGGTGATCGGGCCATCGCCAACGCTGCCGGCGATCGTCGTCGTGACGAAGTCATCGCCAATCGCCAGCGACAGCGTTGCGCCTTCTCCACTGCCTCCACCGCCACCACCGCAGCCCGACAGGACGGATGCGAACACCAGGAAGGTTGCCGCGCGTATTACCCTAAAGTTAAAAGATTGTTGCACTCGATATTGCCTCTGAGCAAATCAGTGGCTCTGAGACACAGGCGGGTAAAGCTGCGGTGCGGTGCCGACACGCATACGACTCGATCGTTGCGAATCAAGTCGTGTGTAGAACTGGCAACCCCGCTGTCATAGGATCTTTCGGGAAAATGCCCGAAAAGGCCCGTAGACCGGTGGCTTTGCGTCCCCGCCTTTCGACGGGTTTGCCCTGTTTCAGAACCGGGAAAAACCCTCACTAAATAAACATCATGTCGTTCAACTTGTTACACCCTTATTTTCAGGTGTCACAGGCAGACGCAAGTCCGTTGTGAGATAGATCTCTGGCAGGGAGGCTACGCGACTCGCTATGCACAGGATGAACATCGTGTGCGTTGCACCCGGTAGCCTCGCTGTCCGGAATCCATACCCGGATCGATGGCTTTGCGTCCTCACCTCGCGATGAGTATGCCGTTATCAAGTGACTGCAGTATTTAGAATATCTCGCAGGCGCTCAACCGACTTTTGACAATAAGCGCAATATCGATTTTCGCGCACGAAAACATTGAAGTTCAGAGGTGACACGACAATACATAAGCCGAATTCAGTCGCGGTGCTGAGGGGCTGATGCGCAGACAAGGTGGTTGCGTTATTGCAGCAAATTTCGGGTCGGACGTGAGTGGGGTTTATACGTATTAACGGTAATTCCGTATTGCATCGCTACAGTGAGAGAGTAGCTTGGCTATTCATATGGAGATTCTCTCTCTGATGTTGGCACTCATAAGGAGGCATCATGAACAGTCAATATATTTCAACACTGGTTGCGCTGGCCGTCGCTGGCCTGACCCTGTCACAGCCGGTCCTGGCCGGAGATAACACCTGTGCCAGCATCGACTGGAAACCGCAAATTCTTGAGCGCTTCGCGCACATTGACCAAGCCTGCCAGGAAGTCGTGGTGCGGGACGGCAAAAAATTCGCCCGCTTTGAAGTCACGTTAATTCGCGCCAGGGCGAACGGCAAAGTTACCGTGCAGATGAAATTGCGTGATGGCAGCCGCATCAAGGGTACATTTTTTGCACCCAGTGATTTTCAGGTATGGTCAAACAGCGGGCAGACCACGTTCCACATGAACGAATTAGCCCGCGGCGATATCCTGGATATCTACATTCCCCAGAGCCGTATTGAAAATGCGACTCTCGGAGAGGATTCAGCCTGAGCCACCGCCCGGCTGACCGGTGTGCCGCGCAGCATCGGCTGAAGATCGCGGCTATATAGCTGCTCCTGCGGGATGCCGGTGTCAGACACTCTGACACCGGCGTCGCTGGTACTATCGATTCAGAACGTCGTCTTTCACCGACATGGCCACTGCCGCCGCCCGGGCGATGAGATCTTCCGGAACATTGAGTTCCTGCAGGGCAGCACCGAGGTTTTCCAGGACGGCATCGAAATCGCCCTCACTTAAATTCATGTGTGCATGAGCCTTGCGCATGTCCTTGCCGGTGTAATTATTTTGGCCGCCAAATGCAAAAGTCAGAAATGCCTTCTGCTTGTTGCGCTGACGGGCCATATTAACCGTCTCGAAGTATCCAGAAATCCACTCATCGGCAAGAACTTTTTCATAGAAAAGATCCACGGCTGCGTCTACTGCAGCCGCGCCGCCGATGCTTTCATACAGGCTGTCTTCCATAACTTCGGCCATCGTCCTGTCTCCTAGGGTAAGCAGCCTTATCCGAAGGATCAGGCCTGTATTCCAGAATCATCGGCCTTCGACGGAAAAACTTGAGATCGGAAGCGAATATCGACGCCGGCGACAACCTCAATACCGCCGACCATGGCTTGCGGCGGATATCAGTGCATGCCATGCATTTCCAGTCACGAGTCATAGGCAGCTATAATCAAAAAATCGAAGCGAGATATAAAGCTTCCCTGAGAAAATAACAATGGAATCACACGCCCTTGCCCGTATCCTCGTTTGGAGCGACTACGTATGTCCTTATTGTTACTTTGCAGAGCGTGAACTCGATCGTATCAGAGCACAGCATGGCCAGAAGGTCCGCATTGAATACTACGCTTTCGAGCTCAGGCCGGAGCCCGTACCGACGCTGGAACCACGCGGTGAATACCTGCTGACCGCCTGGAGTCGTTCGGTCTACCCCATGGGAAAACGCTACGACATGCCGATTCGACTCCCTTCGGTTCAACCGCGAAGCAGCCTGGCGTTTCAGATGTGCGAGTACGCCCGCTCTGTAGATAACCAGCATAGAACTCATGTGGCGCTGTTCCATGCATTTTTTGTCGACGACCGAAACATCGGCGAGCTGTCGGTCTTACTTGGAATCGGTAGAGACCTGGGTCTTGATGTCGCCGAGCTGGAGCATCATCTGACGACGGGAACCTTTAAAGCCGAGGTTGATCGGCAGCGTCAAACCGGGCTGGCCCGGCAGGTGACGGGCGTACCTGCGCTGTTTCTGGAGCCGGTGGAACCCGGTGCTTTCCCTGCAAGCGGGGCGATTGGCGGCAATACCGACTGGTTGCAGCGACGCCTGGCGGAAATTGCGTAATTCCAAAGGCAGCTTACCCAATAGCGAAGTAAACTGTTTGCGGAACTCGAATCACAAGACCCGCCACCGGAGTACACCATGCGACTCAGCGAACCCAGGATCCCACCCCTGTCCGAGCAGGACTTGAGCGAGGAACAGGCCGAACTCATTGCGCCGACCCTTGCCAGAGGCGGCACACCCGCCACGGTCATCATGACTCTGATGCACCACATGCCGCTGTTCACTAATCTGAATGTGCTGGGTCGCCACATCATGTCCGGTTCCAGCCTCACGCCGCGACAGCGTGAAATCCTGATCATGCGGGTGGGCTGGAACACTCAGTGCGAGTACCAGTGGGGTCAGCATGTATTAATGAGTCAATCGGCGGGTCTGAGCGCCGAGGACCACGAACGCATCAAGCAGGGTTCGGCGGCCGGTTGGGATGAACTCGAATCCGCGCTGCTGACCGCGGTAGATGAGTTGCTGGCCGACACGATGATCGGCGACGCTACCTGGGGCGTACTGGGCCAACACCTGGCAACGGAGCAACTCATCGACATGATCTTCACCGTGGGGCATTACCACATGGTGGCGATGTCGCTGAACGCCATCGGTGTGCAGCGGGAAGCGGGGATACCGGGTTTCGACGGCATCCAGGATGGCTGAAGCCACGCCGACCCCGGCGCCCATCGAGCCGCCGACCAGCCTGGCCGGTGCGCTCGGCTACGTCGGCCCGGGTCTGCTGGTGGCGGCCACGGTGGTGGGTTCGGGCGAACTGATCGCCACCACCAAGACCGGCGCCCAGGCCGGGATAACCCTCCTGTGGCTGATTATTCTCGGTTGTCTGATTAAAGTGTTCGTGCAGGTGGAACTGGGCCGCTACACCTTGAGCGCCGGCGAGCCCACCCTGCAGGCCCTGAACCGGATCCCGGGGCCCCGGTTCCGGGCCAACTGGATCATCTGGCTGTGGCTTGCGATCGCGCCGGCAGCCTTTGCCATTATGGGTGGCGTGCTCGGCGGTGTGGCCCAGATCATGGCCATGATGCTGCCTGTCACCGGCGACTACATGGTGGCCCTTGCCCGGCCCGACGGCGATGCGGGCAGCACCTTTGACGTCCGTTTCTGGGGTACGACCATGGCGGCGGCGACTGCCGCGCTGTTGTATTTCGGCCGCTATGGTTTGATCGAGCGGGTAGCCGTGGGCATGGTGGTGGTGTTCACACTGGTCACCATCGGCAATGTGTTCATGCTGGAGTTCAGTGCCTACCGGTTATCCGCCGGCGACATCGTGCACGGCCTGAGCTTCGGATTGCCGGATCAGCCCGACGCCTGGTTTACCGCTCTCGCGACGTTCGGGATCATTGGTGTGGGTGCGATCGATCTCATTTCCTATTCCTACTGGTGTCTGGAGAAAGGTTACGCCCGCCACTGCGGGCCCCGCGATGACAGCGCCGCCTGGCTTGACCGGGCGCGGGGCTGGGTACGGGTCATGAAGGTGGATACGTTTGTCGCCATGGCCGTCTACACGATCGCCACCGTGGCGTTCTATCTGATCGGCGCCGCGGTGCTCCACCGGGACCGCCTGGACCCGGACGGCATGCACATGATCAGTACGCTGATCGCCGCCTATGTCCCGGTATTCGGCCCCTATGCCGAGTGGCTGCTGTTGATCGGCGCTCTGGCGGTGCTGTATTCATCCTTTCTGATTGGCAGTGCCGCCGCCGCGAGACTGTTCGCCGATGGGTTCGCCGTGCTGGGCATCGTCAACGGCCACGACCCCGAAGTTCGGCAACGCACGGTGGATCGGCTGTCGCTGGCTTTGCCCATGGTGGCCCTGGCGTTTTTCCTGTCGGGCTGGAACCCGGTGCTGCTGATACTGATCGGCGGTATTGCCCAGACCGTACTGTTGCCGGTGGTGGGTTTCGGGGCCCTCTATTTGCGCTTCAAGCTCACCGATCCACGACTCGCGCCGGGCCGCGTCTGGGATGCGGCGCTGATCGCGTCCTGCGTCGGGTTTGTGGTCGTTGCCGGGTTCGGGCTGTATTGGATCTTCAGGACAGAATTTGCGGCCCCCTAAGCCGCACTCTCCACGCCGGCCGCGCTCGTCCGGGCGGCCGGCAGCAGCGGAACCGGGTCGAGCACCCAGTTGCCGGAGTTGCGCCGGTCGGGGCACGGAATCGCATAGGCCACGTCGCCATGATTTTCCTGCAGCGTCTTGGTATCCAGACGCCAGCCTTTGGCGTTCCATTCTTCGAGAAAATCGCGGTAGCGCACGACGGGCTTGTCGCCCGGAGTCAGGATTTCCCGGGTGCGAGTCTCCGGGGTCCTGACCGGGTAGAGCCCTTCCAGCACGGCAATGTCCTCGACGGTAACCCGCAGATTGGCATTACGGATGTATTCATCGTGTTCCGGTTCCAACATGAAACTCCGCAGGTTGATAAAAAAGATCTTGGTATGTCCACCGTCGACCGGCGCTTCAAATATATACTGATGAAGGGAACGGTTTTCCCCGAAGGTGATCCAGGTAATCAGGGTGTTCGGGCCGTGATGCCATGTGCCTGCGTTCAGAACGTTGGGGTCGCTCTCCATCGCCTCATCCCCTCTCGGTTTGGCACCCATTTCAGCCATTTTACTGGTGACCCCGCTGCCCCACGGAGTTTCGGGATATTTAACTGTACCCGGTATCGGCTTCGGGCTGGCCTGGATGGGATGCACGAATTCGTTGTGGACGAAATCAACGCCGTTCTCCATGGAGCGCTCGTAATAACAGTTAATGTCGAGGAGTATGAGTTTGTGCTTGCGCCAGGCCGTGTCCTCGTATTCCTCGATGGTGTACAGAGGTGGCCGCTCTTCCTCCGGCAAGTCGCCGAGGAATGCAAACACGATGCCATACTGTTCCCGTACCGGGTAACTGTCGACTTTGGCACGCGCCGGAATTTTTCTGCCCGCCTCGAATGACGGGAGCAACTGACACTTGCCGTCACCACCATAGCGCCAGCCGTGATAGGGGCAGACGATGCAACCGTCCTTGACGGAACCTCTGGCCAGGGAACCACCGCGGTGCACGCAGGTATTGGCGAGTACATGGGGCAGCCCTTCGGTATCGCGAAACGCGACGAACGACAGCCCCATGATCCGGGCCGACAGCGGTTCGGCGGCCTGCAACTCTTCGCTGGTGCAGATGGGATACCAAAAGTTGATGTACATGGCACCGCTCCTGGATACGTGCGCTGATCGCAGTTCAGTAAAATCTGCTCAATCTTAGCATGGCCCGGTCAAAACCCCACATCGAACGTCTGCTGTGTTGATCCGACTGGCTGACAAATGCGATGATCACCAGTATAAACCAGGTGAAACGGTGGCTACCTTGATGCCGCGGCTCGTCAGGAATCAACCATGACACAGCAACTGACTGCGAACGAAGAGCACGTCCTGCCTTACAAACATTGGTGGGGCTTGCTGGGTTGTGCGGGGCTGATGGGCGTTATTCTCATGATGGGTCCGTACAGCGAAGGGTTGGTGCTGGCGCCGGATCGCGGCGACATGTGGTACTTCTGGCAGTTGCAGGAGCCCAGTGCAATCACGCGACTGACGGCCTGGTTGCCGTTCAGTCTGCACTGGATCGCAATGTGGTTCCTGATCTCACGTGGGCGCAGCGAGCGGCCACGTTATGTCTTTGGACTGCATTCATTCAATCTCTGGGCGATTGCCGTCAACGCACTGTTTATTCTCCTGCATATCGCGCAGACCAAACTTTTCTATGATGGTCTGGCGCAGGACACGCATGAAGCAACATCATTAGGGTCCGTCGTCATCATGTTGTTCGCGATTATGTTGATGGAAAACAGGCGGCGCGGACTCGTGTTTGGCAAGAAATTGAAGTTCATGTATGAAGCCGGTGACGTGGTACGCCGCTATCACGGCTATTATTTTTCGTGGGCGATCATCTACACCTTCTGGTATCACCCTGTTGAGCTGACGCAGGGTCATCTGGCAGGATTTGCATACATGTTTCTGCTGCTTTTACAGGGCAGCCTCTTTTTTACCCGTTTTCACGTAAACCGGTGGTGGACGATGTCACTGGAACTATTGTTCGTGACGCACGGCGCCCTGGTTGCCTACTTCATTATGCAGAAAGGTCAGAATGGACCCTGGTCGATGTTTCTCTTCGGCGGAGTCACTCTGTTCCTGATTACGCAGATGCATGGTCTCGGCCTGAGCCGCAGGGGAAAATTGATGATTGCGTTACCACTGATAACCATCATGGCCACGTTTTATATGATATTCCCTGAAATAGTCGGAAGCCTGCCCCGAGTCCCGCTGATCAACTATACAGGTACGTTCCTCGTGATGATCGTTGTCTGGTTGCTGCTGCGCTTTGGCAGGCTGGTAAAATGGATGCGGGCCGATTCGCCGCCGGTTTAAAACCCTGCCACCGGTAAACCTTAAAAATTTAAATGGGGTTTGGTTCTAGCCGGTGTCGCGCCGATAGTCGGCGACGTATGCCTCAGCAGCCTTCCCGAGCGGCACGTTCTCCGGCCGCGTGTCGAGAACCGCAGCATAGAGGGCTTTCTCGCCGGCGAAATACGCCTCGTCGATATCGGCGATTTCGACCCAGTCAGACTCGTCGAACAACTTGCGCGCCAGATCGGTGCTCGGCGCGTGGTGCCCCATCCGATTATGGATGTAGTCGATATATGCCAGGCTCGTCGACTCGAATGCTTCGACTGCCTCGCGATCCGGGCCATTGGCGTCGAGCGCCGTCCTGCAGGCGAGGAATCGTTGCAGGTGCTCGCGGTTGCCGTCGAGCCGCCGATGTACCTCGGCGATGATTTCTGCGTCCTCCGGATTGGCAACGCCGAGTTTCTCGCCGAGTCGCGCCAGCATTTTTACATCCTGTGCGTTCAACCGGCCCATGGAGGCTTCCATGTAGTTGGCCACGGCAATATAGAACGGCACGAAGGAAGCATCTCTGGGCTCGGCGTCCAGTGCAGCTTTCAACATCTCGTGGGTCGTGCGCAATCGGCCGCGCTCGCCCATCAGGCTCTCGATTGCAGATTTGGTGTCTGTCATGCTTCTCTCTCCGCACAAAAATACCGGGCCGTGCGTCTTTATGGCGGTGTCACACTGCCGCGCGCGACCGCGTTTGCCAAGCTGTCCTTCAACAGATCGGCCGATGCCTTACGAGAAGGCATGCGATTCTCCAGATAGGCATTCGGTGCGATGAATAAAGCCTGCGCGTAGACGTCGCGATAGATATCGTGGCGCTGGCTCAAGATCCGGTTATATGACATGCAGTCCGTCCGTTCGCGCCGCAGGGCCTCGATATCGATCGTTGCGGACGGCAGCACCGCTTCGCCGGGCCCGCCCGACTCACCGAGCAGACGCCCGTTGTAGTCATAGATCTTCGAGTGGCCCATGTTGAAACTATCCGGGATCGCACCGTTAACCGAACCACCCAAATTACACGATACGAGGTACAGCATATTTTCCGCTGCCCTGACCCGTTTCGCCGATTCCCAGGCCCAGAGATCCATCGCGCCATTGTCGCTGGTCGGATGCAAAATGACCTCGGCGCCACGCATCATGAACGCCCGCGCAGCTTCCGGGTACATGATTTCGGCGCAAGGCATCATCGCGATCTTGCCAAGCTCGGTATCGGCCACCGGGAACGTGCCTTCGATGCCGTACATATCGAGATAGCGATCCATGACATCGTGCGGTGACACCGAGTGCAACGTGTTGATGCGGCGATACTTCAGAATGATGTCGCCGGCCGGGTCGATGAGATACGAACAGTTAAAGTAAATTCCCGGCCAGTCAACGTGCCGTTCATAAGAATTTGCCGCGATATAGAGCCGGTGCTGTTGGGCTATCTTCTGCAGCCTTTCCGTTTCCGGCCCCGGGATTTCGAAGCAGGCTTTCGCGATCCACTCTTCGGTGCTCTCGAGGATCGGGAATCCCTGCAGCGCAAATTCCGGGAACAAAACCAGCTGGTTGGGGTTGTTCGGGCGGGCCTGTCCGGGCGCGATACCGCCCAGTATCAGGATCTCCCAGCGATCGAGGCTGCGATGCACGATTTCCATCGCCTCTTCGCGAGTCCTGGCGTGATTCACGGTATGGTTCATGACCTGCACACAGGTCGCCGTCCACGGCTGAATCATTTCCATCCCCTACCTTTTTTTGGGCAGGTTCTCGCCACGCTGCAGTGGCGCCTGCTGTTTTATCTCCGGGTCGGTTGCATGATAAATGTGCCCGACCGTGCTGTCATCATCCAGACACTCGACGACGAGGCGACCAAGGTCCGCCGTCCTGATAACGCCCATGAGGCTGTGATCTTCGGTCAGCACACCGGTACCTGTACCCGCATCCGACGACAGTCCACCCGGCCGGAGAATCGTATATTCAAGCCCGCTCCCGACCAGGTAGTTCTCCGCCCTGGTTTTCGCGATGATGGCATCGCCGAGAAATTCGATGACCTTCGCAGAGACGGCGCTCTTACTGTCGCCGGCGCCGATCATGGTCACCATGAGCAGCCTTTGCACACCGTGTTTCTTCGCCGCATCGACAATGCATACGATGCCTTCATCGTCTGCTCGTGGCCCGGGTTCGCCGCGCCTGGCGCCGATGGTGCTGATGACGGCCCGAAACCTGTCCGACGCGAAGGCGGCGTTGACGGGCTCCGAGTCCCGCGCATCGCCGCGGACGATCGTGATGCCGAGCGCCTCGAGCGCGGATGCGTCCTTGTCCGGCCGCACAAAAGCTGTGACCTGTTCCGCTCGTCCGGCCAGCAGTTTGGCAATCTCGAACCCGGTTCGGCCCGTGCCGCCGAAAAGCAAGATCCCGTCTGTCATTGTTCTTCCTTCTCGTCGCCCCGACCGAACGTAACTCCGAACTCTTCCTTGCAACGCTTGAACACCGCTTCATCCGGCCGCTCGGTCAGCGTCTGCATGTAGCGAATGAAGCCCTCGGCGGGACCACCCGGCGCATTGATGATGATCATGCGTGCGTCGTCCGAGGTCGCCCAGAAACACCGCGGTACACCGACGCCCGCCGTGGCCAGGAAATACGTCACCTCACGCCCGGGTACTTCGTAAATCTCCGCGGTCTCCCGCGTGATCTTGTGATATCGCCAGTCACTCATGAACTTCTCCCTCTCGTTAATTCTTGTTACCGATCGCGGACGCTCGAATCGATGCTCGAGATTTTCGATGTCGCGGACCCGGCCTCCGCCGGGATGAGCGGCAACGGGTCCAGCGTCCAGTGTTTCGACGTACGGCGCGCCGGACTCGGAATCGCGTACGCCACTTTCATTTTTTTGCGATCGACCTCGTCCTGATCGATGCGCCAGCCCATCGCCGTCCATTCCTTGAGTTTGTCGCGGTAATGGGCCATGTGGCTGTCGGGCTGCACGAGATTTTCCCTGATGTTGGTGGCCGGCTGCAAGACCGGACGGATACCGAGCAGCACCCTGGCATCTTCCTTCATGACGAGGGTATCCATGTAGATCATGCGCTCATCGTCCTTCGGATCGCGCATGGCGTTGCGCATATCGACTGTGAATATCCGGGTCTTGCCGACCTCGACCGGTGTCTCATAGAAATGTTGCCGGCGAATAAATTTTGGCGTTGGCTCGATGAACGTCCAGAAACTCGAAATGCCGTGATAACCGGCATGAATATGAAAAATACTCGCTTTTGCCCGGCCCGCTGTCGCGCGCATTTTTTCCTCGAACATCGGCGGGGCCGGCATCTCGATGTGAAAGCCCGTACCCCAGTCGTGATTGATCAGTTCCAGCGGCGGAATACGGAACGGGTTGTCTTCCTTCTTGTCGATATGTGTCGTGTGTACGAACTCGTTGTGCGCGGGGTCCAGTGCATTTTCGATCGAACGCTTGTAGTCGAAGTCCCAGTCAAAAACTATTGTGGTCGCCCGCCAGCCTGCCTGGCCCCATTCCCTGCATTCCATGATCGGCGGCCGTTCTGCTTCCGGCAGGTCGCCGAGAAACGCAAACGCGATGCCGTAGCGTTCCACGGTCGGATAAGCATCAACCCGGGCTCGCGGCGGAATCTTTGCGGCAGCCTCGAGAGATGGAATCGCCCGGCAATGGCCATCCCCGTCATACCGCCAGCCGTGGTAAGGACATTCGATACAGTCACCCGTGACCTTGCCATCAGCGAGCGCGGC
>SMVB01195762.1_pt1 | contig 12643 bp, 5 predicted proteins | sample 2456461 | NCBI WGS metagenome assembly SMVB01 (sample SAMN11095934, study PRJNA526329) | marine sediment metagenome | biome: Marine sediment; feature: Surficial sediment; material: Deep marine sediment; isolation source: Hadal surficial sediment | place: Pacific Ocean | collected 2014-05 | depth 0-1...
ATCACGGCGAGCACGCGCACGCGCCGGATACGCAGGACAGCCAAGTCCCCGGAACGGTGGTACTGGATGCCGACTTGGGGCAGCACGACCATGCCGACCATGGGGTGAGCGACGCGTCCGAAGCGCTCGGTCTGGTCCGCTGGCTTGGGCGCTTCCACCCCATGGTCGTGCATTTTCCGATCGCACTCGTGCTCATGGCGGCAGCGGCCGAGCTGCTCTCGATGTTCACCGGAGCGAGCAGCTTCGCCTTCGCGGCCCGCTTCTGTCTGTGGGGTGGAGCTCTCGGCGCACTGATCGCTGCTCCGCTCGGCTGGGCGGGCGCATTGGCGGTGGAAGACGACTACGTTGGGTTTTCGGCGCGGCTGCTCCTCATCCACCGCTGGGTCGGCGTGTCTACGGCGCTTGTCGCCGGGGGTGCGCTGTTCGCCTGCGAGCGTTCTCAGCGGGCCGACGGCGAGTCGTGGAAGCGGCCCTACAGAGTCGCATTAATGATGGGTGCACTGCTCGTCGCCGTGGCGGGTCACCTTGGCGCCGCGTTGATCTACGGGTGGGAGTACCTGTCGTGGTGAGATCACGCCGCGAGGACCTGTGCCTCGAGCCTCATCCCGCAGCGCAGTCCGTGCGAAAGAAGGGTTGCCTGATGGATGATCACCGCCCACAATCCCCACTGACGCGGCGGGCCGGCCCCCGAATGAGATGAGCGCCACCACCACGAGGGCATCGAAGAGAGCACGGCGAAGCCAGAGCTTCGCGGTCGTCCTCCTCCTTCTCGTCTACATCGCCCAACCGGCCCTGGCGCTCGTGGGTGCGCGGTGCGCGGACCGTGGCTGCGGGACGGTGTCCGAGAGCTGTTGTTGCGAGAGTACGCCGGCGGTTCCCCTTCCGGCGATCCCCGCGGACAGCTGCTGCATCAGCGACGAGTCGGATCACTCCGTGCCCGACGGTCCGAGCGCAAGGGAATGCAACTGTCGAGTGGACTCGACACCGGCGCCGATGCCCGAGCCGGTCCTGCCTCCAGGGCGGAGTGATGCGACGGGTGACGGTTCGCCGACGGACTGGGTCCGCACGCATGCGGCGCTCTCCGCGAACACCATCAGCGGGCCGCCGGGCATGTACCTCCCACCAGGGGTAGGCGCGGGAATCGCCGGGTGCGTTTCACCACACGGAGCAGGTGCGAGCGCAACTACCGAGGTGTGGAGCGTGGGCGCGTGGGCATTGCTCATGCGCGGCGTGGCTGGATTCCTGGCCGTGCTGTCGGTCGCGCGCATCTGAGCCGAGCGCTCGACCTACTACTCGTAGAGTCGGGTTGCTGGCCGCGCTGACGGCTGCGGGTTACCGGGCAGGCACTCGTGTGTGCCGCCGCCCGCGACGAGTGACCGCACAGGTCACATCGTGATCGTCAGCCGGCGGTCCACCGCAATCGCGCGGATCACGGGCACCCGGGCGCTTCCGATCTTCCAGGCCATGGAATCGAATCCACGCACATGATCACACTCCGTCCAATTCCAATCACTCTGGTACTCGTGAGCTGCGTTGCGCAGCCGCGGGGCTACGAGGATCGACTCTCGACCTGGGAGGAGATGCACAGCGAGCGAGCGGCTGCAGTTGCCCCAGACACGGAGGCGATCGATGGCAATGCCGACCTCGGGCAGCTCCTCCGCTACGCGAGAGCGCACAATCCCGGCTTGGAAGCCGCCTTTCAGCGCTGGAAGGCGGCCTTGGAACGGGTCCCGCAGGTGACGGCTCTGCCCGAGCCCCGATTGAGCTTCGGCGCCTACCTGTCGGAGGTCGAGACGCGCGTGGGACCGATGCAGGCGCGCGTCGGTCTGGCTCAACCCTTCCCCTGGTTCGGCGAGCTCGAGCTGGCCGGGGACGTCGCCTTCGAGGCCTCGGAAGCCGCGCGCGAGATGCTCGAAGCCGCGCGTTTGGACCTGGACCAGCGCATCCGCGATGCGTGGTACGAGTACGCCTGGGTCGAGCAAGCGGCCGTCATCACCGAGGGCAATCGTGAGTTGCTCGTGCACTGGGAGAGCGTGGCCCGCGCTCGGATGGAGACCGGGCTCGGTAGCCACGCCGACGTCATTCGGGCTCAGGTGGAGCTCGGCAAGCTGGAAGACCGGGTTCAGACGCTGAGGGATCTCCGTCGTCCGCTCGTGGCGCGGCTGAACGCGGCACTCGACCGGCCGCGCGGTGCGGCCCTGCCCCGGCCGACCTTTCCGTTGCCGGAGCCGCCGGACATCGATGAAGACCGGCTCGCGACCATGTTGTCTTCGACCAGCCCGGCCCTCAGGGCCTTGGAGCACCGCGTCGAGGCGGCGAAGTACGGCACCGACCTCGCGGCAAAGGCGTTCTACCCCGACTTCTTCGTGGGGGCGGACTACACCTTCATCGGCTCGGCCAGGGGTTCGGGCGTCTCCGGTTCCGGAGATGATGCGGTGGCGTTGACGTTGGGGCTCGACCTGCCCATCTGGCGCTCGTCCTACCGCGCTGGTCTTCGTGAGGCGGAGGCTGGAATGAAGGTCGCGCGCAGGGAACGGGAGGAAGCGCTGAACCGATTGTCGTCGGACCTCGAGATGGCCCTGTACCAGTTCAGGGACGCGCACCGACGCGCGGCGCTCTTCCGCGACAGCCTCATCCCCAAGGGTGAGGAGTCGGTCAATGCGCTGGATACCGCCTACCAGACCGGCGCGAGTGGCTTCCTCGACCTGATCGACGCCCAGCGCGTGCTGCTGGAGTTCCAGCTCCAAGCTGCGCGGGCCGAGGCCGACCGCGCCAAGGCCCTGGCCGAGACCGAACGAATCACTGGCATCCAACTGAATCCGGAGTACTAGACATGCGCCTTTCCAAGACACGCTCGCTCGTCTTCACCGGGGTCCTCCTGATCCTCGGGTTCTGGTTGGGTCGCGCCTGCAGCTCGCGCGCGGTTAGCGCCCCGGACAGCGGTTCGGTGTCCACGGCCGCGGAGAACGAGGTGTGGACCTGTTCGATGCACCCCCAGATTCGCCTGCCGGAACCGGGCAATTGCCCGATCTGCTTCATGGAGCTCGTCCTGACCGCAGCGGGGGGCGACGAGGAAGGCTTGGACCCGCGCATGCTTCGGATGAGCGCGAACGCGATAGCGCTCGCCGGGATCGAGACCGCCGCGGTCGAACGGCGTAGCGTGACGCACGAGGTGAGCATGGTCGGGAAGATCGCGTTCGACGAGACCCGACTCGCCTACATCACGTCATGGGTCTCCGGTCGCCTGGACCGGCTGTTCGTGGACTACACGGGCGTCACCGTCCGGGCCGGCGATCACCTCGTCGAGATCTACAGCCCGACCCTCTACACGGCCCAGCAGGAGCTCCTGCAAGCGATCGCGACCGCCAAGCGCTTGGAAGGCAGCTCCCTGGACATCGTTCGTAGCACGAGCGACCAGATGGTGATCTCCTCCAGGGAGAAACTGCGCCTCTACGGTCTGAGTCCGGATCAGATCCAGGCGATCGTCGAGCGCGGCGTGCCCGACGAACACGTCACGATCCGCGCGCCGATCGGAGGCGTGGTCGTGCACAAGAATGCGCTGGAGGGCATGTACGTCGAGGAGGGGACGCGCATCTACACGATCGCCGATCTCTCCAAGGTCTGGGTGTTGCTCGATGCCTACGAGTCGGACCTCGCCTGGCTCCGCTATGGGCAAGACGTCGAGTTTCACGTCGCCGCCTTCCCGGGTGAGATGTTCCACGGTCGCATCGCGTTCATCGACCCGCTGCTGAACGATCGCACGCGGACGATCAAGATCCGGCTGAACGTAGACAACTCGGACCAGCGCTTGAAGCCGGACATGTTCGTCTCCGCGACTACGCACGCGGTCTTGACGGCCCACGGCAAGGTCGTGGACAAGGAGCTGGCCGGCAGGTGGATGTGTCCGATGCACCCCGAGGTGGTCGCGGACGGCCCGGGGCAGTGCCCCGAGTGCGGCATGGACCTCGTGCCGGCCAGCGAACTGGGCTTCGTCGCCCAGCCGGAGGGCGGCGAGTCGCTCGTCATCCCGCACACGGCGCCGCTCATCACCGGCAAGCGGGCGGTCGTCTACGTCCGCCTGCCCGATGTCGAGCAGCCGACCTTCGAGGGCCGCGAGATCGTCCTCGGGCCGCGCGCCGGCGACTGGTACGTCGTGCGCGAAGGCCTGCGCGAAGGCGAGCAGGTCGTCGTGAAGGGCAACTTCAAGCTCGACAGCGAGCTCCAGATCCGCGCGCGCCCGAGCATGATGAGCCCGGAGGGTGGCGCGCCGCCCCCGGCGCACGATCACGGCGCCATGCCCAGTCAGGGAGGCGGCGCATCTGTGCCAACGGAGCTGGAGGATGTCGCCACGCAGGGAGCGTTCCGCGCGCAACTCGGTGATGTGGTCGACGCCTATCTTCGCTCGCAGCACGCCTTCACCCTCGACGAAGACAGCCAGGCGATGGCCCAATCCATCGTCGATGCTCTGGCGGCGGTGGACATGAGCCTGCTCGAGGGCGCAGCCCACGTCGCCTGGATGGAGCAACTCCCCGACCTCCGGCAGGCCGCCGAAGACTTCGCGGCGTCGGAGGACCTCGCCCGGCGGCGGGCACTGCTGGGTCCGCTGACGGATCGGCTGGTTCGCGCTCTCAAGACCTTCGGCTACGAGCGTGGGGGCGGCCAGGTGGGTGTCTTCCACTGCCCCATGGCCGATGACGGCGCAGGCGCGGACTGGATCCAGGAAGGGGCGGAGACGGTCAACCCCTATTACGGCTCCGAGATGCTGCGCTGCGGCTCGCTCACGGAAGTCCTGCGAGAGGGGCACTGAGCGATGTTGTCCGGCCTCATCCGGTTCTTCCTGGAGCAGAAGCTCATCGTCTTCCTGCTCGTCATGTTCGTCGTCGTGTGGGGGGCGATCACCGCCCCGTTCGACTGGGACCTGGGCGGCCTCCCGCGCGACCCCGTACCCGTGGACGCGATCCCGGACATCGGCGAGAACCAGCAGATCGTCTTCACCGAGTGGATGGGGAGATCGCCCCAGGACATCGAGGACCAGATCACGTATCCGCTCACGGTGTCCCTCCTGGGCCTCCCCGGCGTGAAGACGATCCGGTCCTCGTCGTTCTTCGGGTTCTCGTCGATCTACATCATCTTCAAGGAGGAGGTGGATTTCTATTGGTCGCGCTCGCGCGTGCTCGAGAAGCTGAACAGCTTGCCCGGAGGCACACTCCCGGAGGGTGTGCAGCCGGCCCTGGGGCCGGACGCGACGCCGCTCGGGCAGATCTTCTGGTACACGCTGGAAGGGCGCGACAAGGACGGTGAGCCCGCCGGTGGGTGGGGCCTGGACGAGCTGCGTACGACCCAGGATTGGTACGTGCGCTACGCCCTCATGGCGGCGGACGGCGTGGCCGAGGTCGCGTCCATCGGCGGCTTCGTGCGCGAGTACCAGGTCGACGTCGATCCCGACGCGATGCGCGCCCACCGCGTGACGCTGGACGAGGTCTTCAGCGCAGTTCGCGGCTCGAATCTCGAGGTCGGCGCGCGGGTGATCGAGATCAACCGCGTCGAGTACTTCGTGCGCGGTCTCGGTTGGATCAAGGACGTCGGTGATATCGAGGAATCCGTCATCAAGTCGGTCGATGACGTGCCCATTCGGGTGAAGGACGTGGCCCACGTCTCGATCGGTCCGGCGCTCCGGCGGGGAGCGCTCGACAAGGGCGGAGCCGAAGCGGTAGGTGGCGTCGTCGTCGCTCGGTACGGCGAGAACCCGCTGCAAGTCATCAAGAACGTCAAGGCCAAGATCGAGGAGATCGCGCCGGGGCTGCCGCGCAAGACGCTCGCGGACGGGACGGTCTCGCAGGTCACGATCGTGCCCTTCTACGATCGTTCGGGGCTGATCTACGAGACCCTCGGGACCCTGAGCACCGCGATCGGCGAGGAGATCCTCGTCACGATCATCGTGGTCATCTTCATGTTGATGCACCTGCGTGCATCCGTGTTGATCTCGGCGCTGCTGCCGATCGCCGTGCTCTTCACGTTCATCCTCATGAAGCTGTTCCGGGTGGACGCCAACATCGTGGCACTCTCCGGCATCGCCATCGCGATCGGCACGATCGTCGACATGGGGATCGTGCTCTGCGAGAACATCCTCAATCGTCTGCAGAGCGCCGATCCGGACGAGCCTCCACTCGAAGTGGTCTTCCGCGCTACCACCGAAGTGGGGTCCGCCGTCCTGACGGCCGTAGCGACCACCGTCGTGGGCTTCCTGCCCGTGTTCAGCATGATCGGCGCGGAGGGCAAGCTGTTCCGGCCGTTGGCATTCACGAAGACGTTCGCGCTCGTCGGCTCGATCGTGGTGGCGTTGCTGCTCATCCCGCCGTTCGCGCTCATGCTCTTCCCCGCGAAGGGCGGCAAGCTCGGAGCGCTCTGGCGTCGGTTCCTCGAGCGGCGGCGCGCCCTGCGAGTCGGGTGGCCCTACGTGCTCAACGGCCTGATCCTCCTGCTCGTCGCGTCACTCCTGGCCACGCACTGGGAGCCGCTGGGTCCCGAGCGCGGCAGTGTGCGCAACCTCGCCTTCGTGCTCATGGCGCTCGTGGGGCTGCTGCTGGCTTTCTCGCTCTTCATGCGCGTCTACGAGCCGATCCTGCGCTGGTGCCTCAGCCACAAGCTGCTGTTCCTCTCCGCGCCGGCCGTGCTGGTCGTGCTCGGCGCGACGATCTGGCTGGGGATGGACCGGGTGTTCGGCTTCATCCCGGCGTCCCTCGCGCGGATCGGCGTGGCCGAGGGCACGATCCGTTCCACGACGCTCTGGGTCCAGGGCCGGCACGCGTTCCCGGGCCTGGGCAAGGAGTTCATGCCTGCGCTGGACGAGGGCTCGTACCTCTTCATGCCCAGCACGATGCCGCACGCGTCGATCGGGGAGGCCCTCGACGTCCTCCAGCGACTCGACCTGGCCATCGCGAGCATCCCCGAAGTCGAGCTCGCGGTCGGCAAGATCGGGCGCGTCGAGAGCGCCCTCGATCCCGCGCCCGTGTCCATGGTGGAGACGATCGTCAACTACAGGCCGGAGTACGTGATCGACAGGGACGGGCGGCGCCTCACGTTCGAGTACGACGCAGACCGCGCGGAATTCGCGCGCGATGTCGCCGGCGATCTGATCCCCGACCCGGACGGCCGGCCGTTCCGGAACTGGCGCCCGGAGATCACCAGTCCGAGCGACATCTGGGACGAGATCGTCAAGGCCACGCGGCTCACCGGGACCGTTACGGCGCCCAAGTTGCAGCCCATCGCCGCGCGCATCGTGATGCTCGCGAGCGGCATGCGGGCGCCCATGGGCATCAAGGTCAAGGGCCCCTCGCTCGAGATCATCGAGCAGGTGGGGCTCGAGCTCGAACGGCTCCTGAAGCAGGTCCCAGCCGTCAATCCGGCGGCGACCTTCGCGGACCGCGTCGTGGGCAAGCCCTACCTCGAGATCGACGTCGATCGGCGCGCTGCCTCCCGCTATGGCGTGTCGATCGCGCAGGTCCAGGGCATCATCGAGATCGCCCTCGGGGGGCGTCGAGTGACGACGACGATCGAGGGCCGTGAGCGCTACCCGGTTCGTGTGCGCTACATGCGCGAGTTGCGCGACACGGTCGAGAACATGGAGAAGGTTCTCGTGCCCACGGCCGGTGGCGCCCAGGTTCCCTTGGGTCAACTCGCGGAGATTCGCTACTCCCGCGGCCCACAGGTGATCAAGACGGAGGACACGTTCCTCACGTCCTACGTCATCTTCGACAAGCGACCGGGCTGGGCGGAGGTCGATGCCGTCGAACAGTGCCAGGAGTACCTGCAGTCCAAGTTGGACAGCGGCGAGTTCGTGCTGCCCGAGGGCGTGTCCTACACCTTCGCCGGGTCGTACGAGAACCAACAACGCGCCGTCAAGACGCTCGCGATCATCCTGCCCCTGGCGCTCTTCCTGATCTTCTTGATCCTCTACTTCCAGTTCAAGGCGGTCTCCACGACGTTGATGGTCTTCAGCGGCGTCTTCGTCGCCTGGTCGGGCGGCTTCATCATGGTCTGGCTCTATGGCACCCCGTGGTTCCTCGACTTCGCGGTGCTCGGTGTGAACATGCGCGACCTCTTCCAGGTGCACCCGCTGAACCTGAGCGTGGCGGTCTGGGTCGGTTTCCTGGCGCTCTTCGGGATCGCCACCGACGACGGTGTGGTGATCGCGACCTACTTGAAGCAGTCCTTCGAGACGCACCAACCGCACACGGTCTCCGAGGTGCGAGAGGCCGTAGTGGCGGCCGGCAAGCGACGCTGTCGTCCCTGCCTGATGACGGTAGCGACTACGATCCTCGCCCTCTTGCCGGTGCTCACGTCCAAGGGGCGCGGCGCCGACGTCATGGTACCGATGGCAATTCCCTCCTTCGGCGGCATGACCGTCGTGCTGATCACGATGTTCGTCGTACCGACACTCTTCTCAGCGGTGCAGGAGCGCCGGGTACGCCGAGCTTCGTGATCAGCAAGGAACAGCAGGCGACATGGACGGGAACCGCACGCCGGGGGCGACGCGGCACTTTCGACGCAGAGCTGCTCCAACCCTGGTAGATTGTCCGCGTCACCCCCGTGACGACGACGGAGCCATGCGATCCGACGGTTCATTCACCCTCCCGCGCGCCGGCCTCGCCCTCGTAGCGGCTCTCACGCTCGGGGAGACGGGCGACGAAGGTGCATGGGAGCTCACGACGCCCGAACCCGTGGTGCCGTTCCGCCCCGCGGAGCTCGAGGGCTGGCGTGAGATCTCGTGCGCGGAGTGTCACGCGGCAGTGGTCGAGGAGTGGGCGGGCACGGCGCACGGGCTCGCGTGGGTCGACGAGGTCTATCAGGAAGAGCTCGCCGGCCGCAAGCGTGTGCGGTCCTGCCTTGGCTGTCACGTTCCTCAGCCGCTCTTGGTCTCGGAGCTGCCCAAGCGTCCGAAGGCGCGGGCGGAGGACCGCCATCTCGGAGTGTCCTGCGACGCGTGTCATCTCGGTCCGGACGGGACGATGCTCGGTCCGCTGGGCGTCGAGACCGACGCGCATGCCACGGAACAGTCGAGTCATTTCTCGGAAGCCGGCGCAAGTGCCCTGTGCACGACCTGCCACGCGACGAGCATCGGCCCGGTCGTCGGCATCGCCAAGGACTTCCATGCCTCCGGTCAGGCCGCCCGCGGCCGATCGTGTGTCGGATGCCACATGGCCTTCGTCGAGCGCGAGCTCACCGTGCCGGAGCGAGGCGGGGACGGCAGCACGGCGGCTGGAGTTCGCCGCGTACGCAGCCACGCCCTGCAGACACCACGCGACCCGCGCTTCGCTCGGATGGCGTTCGAAGTGCGACTCGAGCTGCGCGCGGGCCGGGCCGTGGTCGTCATATCGAACCGCGCCGGGCACCGCGTGCCCGGACTGATCGGACGCGAGTTCCGGTTCCGCGCCGAGCTGTTCGACGAAGCCGGGACCATCGTCGGGACGGGCGAGCACGTCATCGACGCCAGGCGGTATCTCCCGGTCGATGGCGCCGTCGAGCTCGAGCTGGGCCCCGGCGGCGTGCGCGCTCGGCTCACGGGCGACCACGTCGACCCCCGAGCTCCGGAAGCGATCCCGTTCCTCGATCTCGAGCTCGAAGCTGGGGCCGGCTGCTAGCGGGGTCCGGATGGCCCTTTCGAGCCAGGCTTCCCGTGGCGTCCGCGCCTTGACGGTCATCGTCGTCGCAGCGGCGGCGGGCGCCGCCGGGTGCGCAATCCTGAGCGTCTTCGGCGGCGGGCCCCGGCCGCTCGCGTTCAGCCACAGGGTCCACGTCGTCGAGGAGGAGCTCCGGTGCATCAACTGTCACGAGGACGTCTACGCGCTCGACGCGCCGGGTATGCCGCCGCTCGACCAATGCCTCTTCTGCCACGAGGAGCTCGACGAGGAGCAGCCGGACGAGCGCCGTATCGCACAGCTCTTCGACGAGGGCCGATTCCGCGCGCGCCGCGTGAGCGCGCTGGAGGAGGAGGTCGTGTTCTCGCACCTCGCACACGCGAGCCAGGTGACGAGCGGCGCGGCGTCTACGTGCAGCGCGTGTCACGAGGGCATCGACACGAACGATCGGATCTCGAGTGACCAGCGCGTCCGGATGGAGGACTGCAGGGACTGCCACGCGGCACGCTCGGTCGCGAACGAGTGCGCCACGTGCCACTCCGTCGTCACCGCGGACTGGGCCCCCGCGAATCACGCTTTGGCCTGGGAGCGGCTCCACGGCCGGATCGCGCGGGCCCACTCCGACATGCCCGCGGAGACCTGCTCGATGTGCCACACGGAGTCGAGCTGCGCGGAGTGCCACCTCCTCGAGCCCCCTCGGGGCCACACGAACCTCTTCCGCATACGCGCGCACGGGGTCCCCGCGTCGATGGACAGGCAGAGCTGCAGCACCTGCCACAGGCCCGATTTCTGCGATCGGTGCCACGCCCAAACTCTCCCCATCAACCATACGGGCTCCTGGGGAGGCACGCGGAGCCGGCACTGCTTCGGTTGTCACCTCCCGGTGCAGGCCGAGGGTTGCTTCGTGTGCCACAAGGGGACGCCGAGCCATCTGCTGGCGCCGCCCATGCCGAGCTCGCACAACCCGGGCATGAACTGCCGGCAGTGTCACGGATTCACCGTCCCCCTCCTGCACGCCGACAACGGAACCGCGTGCATCCTCTGCCACTCGTGATCCTCCGCCGCTTCTCCTGGCCTCGTCCACAAGGGCTCGCGCGCGCCGCGTTCGTAGCGTTCTGCGCACTCTTCGCCAGCGCGTGCTCCGATGGTTCGGATGGCGAGCGGGCTGCCTCGGGACCCCCCGACGACCCGGAGCCGACCTCGACCGTGCTCGAGCCGTCCGAGGACGCGCCGGGGCTCGCGCTCTCGATCGTCGCGGTGAGCGGCGCCTCCGGTTCGGGCGGCAGCTTCCGCGTCGGAGACCGGATCACCGTGCGCTACACGCTGACGAAGGACGACGGAAGTCCGTGGGGCCTCGCGGAGATGACGCACGCCCGTGCGATGGTCTCCGGCCCGACGTTCAACTACCAACGCGTCATCCCCGAGCGCACGGACCTGGCCGACGTCTCGCTCAAGAACGCGGATGGCTCGTACTCCTACAGGTTTCCGCCGCGGATTCCGGCCGTGTACGCGGCACCCTACAACGATTCGGCGGCCTTCGGGCCGCTCGACGGGGAGCTCGCGGGCGAGCCGCTGCTCGCCGGCACATATACGGTCGGCCTCGCGTTCGTCTGGGCGTACACGGTCGAGGGCGTGCCGTTCGTCGACGTCGGGGAAGCAGTCCGCGACGTCCTCGTCGGGAACGGAGCCGGTGTCGTCGCGCCACGCGAAGTCGTGAACGCGGGCGTCTGTGACCGGTGCCACGTCGAGCTCAGCGCGCACGGCCGGGAACGCCGGAACGTGACGCAGTGCATGATGTGCCACACCTCGGGTGCGGAGGACGCGAACGATCCGGCGCTCCTCGGCGGCACGCCGGGCACTTCGATCGACGCGCGCGTCTTGTTCCACGCCCTCCACAATGGCCGGCACCAGCCGTCGGTCGTGGGTGTCGGCGTAAATATGGACGGGACGCTCGACTACGACGCTGCGCCGCGGCGGCTCGTCTACGCCAGGCCCGACGGGTCGACGCGGGACTACTCGAACGTCGGATTCCCCGCGTGGCCGAACCGGACCTTCCCGATGCCGAAGGACACGGGCTACACCGCGCTCCCCGCGGCTGCGCGGGCGAAGGACGACGTCGTGCGCGCGGGTGTCGTGGCGTGCGACGTGTGCCACGGCGACCCGGACGGCCCGGGTCCGATCACTGCGCCGGCCCAGGGCGGGATCGCGTACGCCCAACCGACGCGGAGGGCTTGCGGCGCGTGCCACGACGACATCGATTGGGAGCTCTGCTACGTGACGAACGGTCAGGCGATGCCGCCGCAACCTGACGACTCGGGGTGTACGCTCTGTCACGAGTCGAGTGTCGGCGCGCTCGCCGTCGAACAAGCGCACCGCCACCCTATGTTCATACCGTTCTTCAATCCGGGGCTTCACTTCGAGCTCCTCGCCGTCGTCGAATCCGGCACGAACGACGGCAACGGCACGATCGACCGTGGGGAGAAGGTGTCCGTGACGTTCACTATCACGGACGACATGGGCGCGGACGTCGGCCCCGCGAGCCTCGACGAAATCTCCGCGGTCGTCTCGGGGCCCACCCCGAACCTGCAGGTGCTCCTCGCGTCTCACCTGCCGCCGGGCCTGCTGGCCGGGCCGCAGCCGTACACGATCGACCTGCCCGAGCGACGCGCGCTCGAGTACGTCGGCGACGCGACGGCTGCTCTGGGAGACACGTTCAGCACCGCGGGCGCGCCGCACCATCCGGTCGCGGGGGCGGAGACGCAGGTCTTCGTGCGCTCGGCGACCTCGGGCGGCGCGACCGTGCTCGCCGCGGCGGTGAGCGCACCCCGGCGCTTCGTCGACGTCGTCGACGCGAGCGGGTTCGAGCGCGACGACCGCGTCGTGCTCGACGATGGAGTCCCGGGCGCCGAGGAGTACCTGCGGGTCCGACTCGTCGACGGGGATCGGCTGTGGTTCTCCTCGCCGGCCGAGCGGGACGGCGCGGCCGGCGTGCGGATCGGCCACGC
>SMVB01253601.1_pt1 | contig 12637 bp, 11 predicted proteins | sample 2456461 | NCBI WGS metagenome assembly SMVB01 (sample SAMN11095934, study PRJNA526329) | marine sediment metagenome | biome: Marine sediment; feature: Surficial sediment; material: Deep marine sediment; isolation source: Hadal surficial sediment | place: Pacific Ocean | collected 2014-05 | depth...
CCGGGTCGGCCGGCCCAGTCCGGCAGCGGCTGCTGGCGGTAACGGATGGTGGCCTTCAGCGTCTTGTGGACGCAGTGCTCCGACCAGGTCTGCGCGAGCGTCTCCAGCTCGATCTCGGTCGGGTCCCGGCCGAGGTCCCGGTAGTGGGCCTGGATGGCCCGCATTTCGGGGACGCTCAGGAACAGGTGGGCGTCCCGCGACAGGGTCGCCAGCGCCGCATCGGGCATGTCCTCGATCACGATCGTCGAGGTCCGGATGCGGCCGCGAGCGCCGGTCGGGAACGATTCGGGGTGCCACGGTTCGTCGTGGAAGCCGTGGATAACCGGGTTCCCCAGGAGTGATTCGGCCACGCTGCGGGCTGTCGCCGCGTCGACGCCGTGCATGTCGAAGCGACGCGCCGTGCGGACCTGGACGTCGAACCCAAGCGCCGCCCGGATCGCCGACTCGACGGCCTCGGCGGCGGGATCCATGACGCCCGGCAGCGGGTGAACCTCGATCACGGCCCCGGTCGTCGGTGCGGCGGCGCCGATCGTGACCTGCTGCATGACGGGATCGGCCAGCATCGTCTCGGCAAGCACGAGAACCTGGTCGTCGGTGAGCTCGCCCTGGATCAGGTACACGTCGGCCGTGTCGATCCGCGTCGGAGCGGCGGCAAGCCCCAGGCCCTGTGCGTCGCGCTGCGCAGCTTCACCCCGTGGGTCCGGCTCGCCGGTTCGGGGACGAACTTCGACACGATGAACGGCGGTTGGCATGAGTGGAGCGACGGCAAGAGATCGTATGCGGTTGTAGAATCACCGTCGATGCCGTCAGCGAAGCCCGCAATCGAACTCTACACCGACGGCGCCTGCTCCGGGAATCCCGGTCCGGGCGGGTGGGCGTACATCCTCAAGTACGTCGAGGCCGGTGACGTCGTGGAGCACTCCGGGGGCGAGACCGCGACGACCAACAACCGGATGGAACTGATGTCGGTGATCGAGGGGCTCGTCGCCTTGGACACGGCGTGCCGCGTCGACGTCTACTCCGACAGCCAGTACGTCTGCAAGGGTCTCAGCGAGTGGCTCGACCAGTGGAAGGCCCGCGGATGGCGGCGCGGCCGCAACGAAGAGGTCAAGAACATCGACCTGTGGCAGCGGCTCGACGAACTCCGCCGGTTCCACGAGGTGAGCACCAACTGGATCCGCGGCCACGACAACCACCCGGAGAACGAGCGGTGCGACGAGCTCGCCGTGGCGGCAGCCGCGCAATTCGCCCAGTGACCTATGGGGCGGGCCCATCTCCCAGCCTTCGTGGTCCTGATCGCGGCGTGCGAAGCGTCGGCCCAGACGACCGCCGACACGACCATCCGGGTCTTCGAGACGGCGGCGATCGCGTTCGACCCGGCCCTGGAGGCGCCCACACCGCGCGGCGACCATGTCGTGCTCGACCGGGGCCGGACACTGGCGCGGACCGTGGCATTGCCCGCCGCCCCGGCCGATCAGCGTGACGCCTGGCGGATCGTGGCGACGGTCACCGTCCAGCCGGTTTTCACCGAGCCCGGCGGCCGGCGGCCCGCCGACGAGTGGACGCGGATCGGCTGCCTCACCGTGGTCACGTCAGCCGACGACACGCCGGACCAGGGCGATGCGACCGAGGTCGAGCTCATGCGATTCACGACGGGTTTCGGGCAGGGTGCCGCCTACACGCAGGACGTCACCGCCCTCGCCCCCCTGCTCGCCGGCCGGCGCGAGCTGCGGCTGACGCTGAGCACCTATCGCAATCCCGCCTGGGAGGTCAGCGTCAGGCTGGACTACAGTCGCCGCGGCGCGGGGTACCGGCGGCCGGCCCTTGCCCGGCCGATTTTCTATGAACCGGCCCTGACGGCCGACAGCCCGGTCCTGTCTGGATCGATCGTCATCCCGCCGGGTCTCGCCCGGCCACGGTTGCGGCTGCTGTCCACCGGCCACTCGACAGACGGTGGGCCGGAGAACGAGTTCATCACGTGCACCCACGTGCTGCGGATCGACGGCCGCCGGATCGTCAGCTGGCGGCCGTGGTCGGAGCTCGGTGGCGGCCTGCGCGACGTGAACCCCTGGGCGGGGCGGCGGACCATCGACGGCCGCGAGGTCTGGTCGAGCGATCTCGACCGCAGCGGCTGGCAGCCCGGTCTCGTCGTGGAGCCATTGCTGGTCCCGGTCCCGGAGCTGACCCCCGGTCGTCACGAGATCACGCTGGAGGTCCTGGGGATCCGCCCCGAAGGGATGGATCATGCCCACGGCTACTGGCGGATCAGCGGCGTGGTCCTGGCAGACGAGCCCTGGCCGAACTAGTTTGAGCGCTCCGTACGGCCCTCCGGGCCGACACTCGCTCTCGTACGACCCGCCGAATTCATTCGGCGGGTCTGAACCGACGTGCAAGGACAAACGCGCGGCCATCCTCATCTTCGTGGCAGGGGCGGCTTGCCCGCCCCTGTGATCGTCCGTCGACTCACGAAGACAGGGGCATCAAGCTGCCCCTGCCACGCTGACACTCGCTCTCGTACGGCCCGCCGAATTCAGCCGGGCGGGTCTGAGCGGACGCATATAGTCATTTGCCCCTGGCTCCCGGTGCGGCTACAGTCTTCGATTCTCCACTGCGGAGCCCCTTTTCGTATGCCGACGATCAACCAACTCGTTCGCCGTCCCCGCCGCACTCCCAAGCGCAAGAGCAAGGTGCGCGACCTGGAAAGTTGCCCGCAGAAGCGCGGCGTCTGCCTCCAGGTCCGGACGGTCACTCCGAAGAAGCCGAACTCCGCGTTGCGGAAGGTCACTCGCGTGCGGCTTTCCAACGGCAAAGAAGTCACGGCGTACATCGGCGGCGAGGGCCACAACCTTCAGGAACACTCGATCGTGCTCATCCGCGGCGGCCGCGTCCGCGACCTGCCCGGCGTCCGCTACCACGTAGTCCGCGGTCGCCTGGACACACTCGGCGTCGAGGGTCGCAAGCAGGGTCGATCGAAGTACGGCACGAAGCGCGGGAAGTAAGCACAGACCATGGCAGGCCGAATCACGAAATCCGAGCAGCAGCTCCGCCCCGATCCCCGGTATCAGGACAAGACGCTCGCAAAGTTCATCAACTGTGTCATGCACTGCGGCAAGAAGTCCGTCGCGCAACGCGCCGTGTACGAGGCGCTGGACGCGATCCAGAAGCGGCTCGACAAGGACAAGCCCGAGAGCCTGCCGAAGACCGCGATCGAGGTCTTCCACCAGGCGCTGGACAGGGTCCGCCCCGCGGTCGAAGTCCGATCGCGTCGTGTCGGCGGTGCCAACTACCAGGTCCCCATGTCGGTGACCAGCAAGCGCCGCCAGAGCCTCGCGTTCCGCTGGATCCTGCAGGCCGCGCGCGGCGAGAAGGGCAAGCCGATCGCAAGGCGTCTGGCCCGCGAGCTGTACGACGCCGCCTGCGGCGAGGGCAAAGCGATCTCGACCCGCGAAAACACGCACCGCATGGCCGAGGCCAACAAGGCCTTCGCCCACTTCGCCTGGTAAGACAGCTGGTCGGAAAAAGACACCTGGTGTCTTTTTCCGCGCGACGCGAGTTGAGCATCGGTGAATACTTCCCTGTATGGGCGAACTCGATCGCTATCACCGCCAGATTCTCCTGCCGGGCATCGGTGAATCCGGACAGAAACGCCTGCTCGGCTCGCACGCGCTGATCGTCGGCTGCGGGGCGCTGGGAACGACCATCGCCGACGCATTGGCGCGGGCCGGCGTCGGGACGCTGACGATCGTCGACCGCGACACGGTCGAACTGACCAATCTCCAGCGTCAGGTGCTCTTCGAGGAAGCCGACGTCGAAGGGGTGATCCCCAAGGCCGAAGCCGCGGGCGCCAAGCTCCGCCGGGTGAACTCCGCCATCACCGTCAACACCCACGTCGAAGACTTCAGTCACCGCAACGCCGAGCGTCATGCCCAGGGCGTGGACATCATCCTCGACGGCCTGGACAATTTCGAGACCCGCTACCTGCTCAATGACCTCGCGGTCCGGCACGGCATCCCGTACATCTACGGCGGCGCAGTGGCGACCGGCGGCATGTCGATGGCGATCCTTCCGCACGCGCAGCACCGCGCCCAGCCCGACGCGCGGTCATCGGCGCAGTGGACCGACGACCAGGCCACACCGTGCCTGCGGTGCGTATTCCCCGACGCGCCGCCGGTCGGGACCACCGCCACCTGCGACACCGCCGGCGTGCTCGGACCGGCGGTGCTCACGATCGCCGCACACCAGGTCACCCAGGCGCTCAAGCTGCTGTCGGGCAACCCGGACGCGGTGGACCGCTCGCTGTTCGCGATCGACGTGTGGGAAAACACGACGCGCCGCTTCGACGTCTCCGGTGCCCGGGCGGCCGGCGAGTGCCCGTGCTGCGTGTCGGGTCGCTTCGAGTTCCTCACCGGCGACACGGCCAGCACGACGACCTCGCTGTGTGGCCGCGGCGCGATCCAGATCACACCGCCGGCCGGGTCCGGCGGCGACGGCGGGCTGGACCTGGCGGCGATGGCCGAACGCCTGGCCGCACACGGCTCGTTCACCCACAACGGCTACCTGCTGCACGGCCGATTCGACGACCTCAACGGCGATGCCGGCCCATTCGAGCTGACGCTGTTCCCCGACGGGCGAGCGATCATCAAGGGCACCACCGTGGCCGAGACGGCCCGGGGGATCTACGCCAGGTACGTGGGGAGCTGACCCGACGAAGATAGTCGTCATTTGGAGGAGCGCAAGTGGTTGCCCCGGCGTACCACCAGCTGAATACTTGAGCATTCCACCCGTGCCCCGTACAGGAGAACGCCCATGAGGCTCCGTCCCCGCGTCCTGCTCTGCTGCCTGCTCGCGGTTCCCGTCGCGGATCGCGCGTCCGCCCAGGGAACAAGCGGCATGTTGCCGGCACCGATCTCCAGCCGGGACCTGGATGTCTACGGCGACACCCTGGGCCTGACGCCCGAGCAACGGGACGCGACCGACGCGATCCACGAGCAGTACCGCGAGGCATTCCGCGTCCTCCGTGAGAGCGACATCGAGCAGTACATGCAGGAGGTCGGCGGGCTGTGGCGCGGCGGGTTCGGCTCGCTGAACCGCAAGTCGATCGAAGGCTCGATCCAGAAGCTCGACCGGCTCATGACCCGGATCCGGTTGACCGACGACATCCTGTTCGACGGCATCCAGGCCATGCTCACCGAGGAGCAGGCGACGCAGCTTGCGCGCGTGATGCAGGCGCGCGACCGGGCCCGGTACCGGTCCGGCGGGACACGCATGGTCGGCTTCGTCAACCGGGCCGCGCGGGTCGACCTCTCGCGGCTCTACGCCGGCATGGAACTCACGGAACAGGAGAGAGAGACCACCGACCCGTTCATCCTCCAGTACGAGGGCCGGCTCTCCGCCGACACGAAGGCGCTTTACCAGGCGACGACGCGCATGCTCCTCGACCTCCTGGATTCGCTGGAAGAACAGGGCATCACGCTCGACGATCCGGTCGCGATGATGTCCAACCCGCGCGGCCTGCGCACCGCGTGGCGCACCGCGTTCGGCGAGTCGATGAAGAAGCCCCGCGGCAAAGCATCGGCCATCAGCGATCTCAACCGCCGCAGCCTCCGGCAGATCAGCGAGCTGATGGAGACCGGCACCGCCACGACGTTCCGCGACCGGTACCTGCGTCGCGCCTACCCGGAAGTCCCGCGGACAAGCGCCAGTTCGGCGCTCCGCGGCTACCAGGCGGTGCTCAACCAGCGCGACCTCGCCGAATCGGTCCGGTCTGACGTCAAGACCGCCTCGGCGGCGTATCGCGCCGGCCGTCTCGTCGTCGTGGAGGAAATGATCAACGCGGTCGACACGTTCCGCAGCGAGTGGTCGCCCATGGGCGGCCGCGGTGGCGACGGCCCGAGCCGCGAAGACCACGAGACGAAGCTCCACGGGTTCCGCGAACGGCTGACGACGATCGACGAGAACGCGCTGGAAGCGCTCTATGCCATGATCGACGACGAACTCGCCCGGACGATCCGGACGGCGGTCGCCTCCGGCAGTTTCGACGCCGATGATGCCAATAACGCAGGCGGCGATGGCGGCGCGTTCGGCGCCGCGGCGGCGAACGCCCGTGCCGGCGGCCTCGCAGCCGCCGGACCCGACCCCTACCTGCCGACACCGATCACGCGACGCGACATCGCGACTTACCGCGAGCGGCTGAAGTTCAACGACACCGACTGGTACGTCCTGCAGTCGCTGCACGAGGAGTACGTCGACAGCTTCAACCGGATCCGGGAGACGGATATCGCGGCCGTGCGGGCCGCCGAGCGGGCGATCGCCCCGGCCGCCGACGATGACGACGACGCCATCCCGCCGACACCCGAGCAGATCGACGCGGTGTTCGACCTCCGCGCCACGGCGCTCAAGTCGATCCAGCAGATCGACGGGCTGCTCTTTGACGACCTCGAGACGCTGATCACGGCGCCCGATCGGCAGCCCGACGCCCAGCGTCTTCGTCTTGCCCGCGACCGGTTCGTTTACAACCGGAGCCCGGACGAGACCGCGATCTACGGCAGCGGCAGGCGGTCGCGCGGGCGGTGGGGCGGGCTCGGCAACACCGCCACCCTGGAGGCGTCCGTCGACGTCGGCAGCCTGGTGGACGAGATGGACCTCCTCGACCAGGTGCGCGCCCAGACGAGCAGACTCCTGGTCGAGTATGAGACCGCGGCGCGTGACGGCTTCCGCCAGCAGTACGAGAGCACGATGCGGCTCCAACGCGAGTCCCGAAAGTTGCAGGCCCGGATGCAGCGACGCCCCGGCGACGGCGAGCAGGGCCGCGAACGCCGCCGCAACCGCTGGCAGGCGTTCAACAACCTCATGGAAAGTGACGGGAAGAAAGTCGACCAGGCCCGACGGCTCATGGTCGATCTCAACCGCGCAACCTTGACCACGCTCACCGATGCGATGTCGGCCGACGATGCCCGGTCCCTCGGCGACCGCTACAACCGCGCGGCGTTCCCGGACATCTATGACAACCCGCGGGCCGCGGGCCGTTACCTTCTCACGGCGCTGGAGCTTCGAGATCTCGACGATCAGCAGCGGGCACGCGTCGAATCGATCTACGCCGGGTACGAACCCGAATTCCGCCTGGTCGCCGACCGGATGCGCGACGTCTACGCCGAGCCGCCCGAGGTCTCCGGCGAGGGCCGGCAGCGGTGGCGCGGCCTCCAGGAACGCCGCAACAAGATCGAGGTCCTGGAGTTCGACCGCCGCGGTGTCAACGACCGCGCGTTCCGCCAGCTTCGCGACGTCCTGAACGACCAGCAGGAAACGCGTCTGCGCATGCCCGCCGAGCCGCGGGGCGAACAAGGGAACTGAGCGATGGAGAACGCCGAGCTATTGCGGGCGGCGATCGCCATGGCGGTGGCGGACGGGAAGGTCTCGCGATCGGAGATGGGCGTCGTCGAGGGGCTCGCCCGACGCGCCGGCGTCGGGGCGGCGACGATCGAAGCGATGTTCGATGCCGCCGCGCGAGACGAAACCTTTGCCGACAACCTGCTGCTGCAGCCGAAGGACCGCGCCGTCAAGGCGGTGGAACTGCTCGTCGGGCTCGCGCGCATCGACGGCGAGATCAGCAGCGAGGAACGCGAGCTCATCGTCCGGATCGCCGACTCGTTGGACGTCGTCGACGACGAGTTCCGCACGGCGTACGAAGCCGGCATAAAGCGAGCCGACCACCTGCGCAAGGCGCGGTGAGCCACTGCCACGGAACACATTGGTCGTACAGCTCACACGCTGGTCTTTTGGCTCACACGCTGGTCGTACAGCTCACAGGTGGGCGTGGCCAAGCCGTTATTCCGTGCTCACGAGCGTGAACCGGCCGAACAGGTGCCGCCGGTACTCGACGTTGGTAAGACCGACCCGCCCGGCGATGTCGAGCACCTCCCGTCGCGTGAAACCCGCCGCGACGGACACGGTCCCGTCGTGACGGACCATCGCGGAGCGGCCCAGTGTGAGCAACCGGACTGCAACCGCCTCGACCGGACCGCGCACCAGGTCGTTCCAGATCAGGCCGCGCGTGGTCAACCGGTCCATGATCCGCAGCATGGTCATCACCTCGATGTCGGCGAGGTGGTGCAGGAACATTCCCGCGTGCGCGTAGTCGAACGCGGCCGGCTCGAAGCGATCCATGAGCGTGAGCGCGTCTGCGCACACGAGCTCGATATCCGGGTCGTCACCGACCTGCTCGCGCGCCAGATCCAGCGTCGTCGGGTGCGCGTCAAGAGCAGTCACGTGCACGCGCAGCCCCGCGCCGCGCGCCCACTTGACGATCGCCAGCGGAATGTCCGCCGCCCCCGTCCCCAGGTCGATCACCCGAACCACCTCGCCTGCCGGCCAGTCGGCCGACCACCGCCGAAGGTGCCCGATGGTGGCGGCAGTCCCGCCAAGACGCCGGTTGACCCCCCGGATGAACCGCAGAGACCGATCCAGTTCCCCGCGATCGGCCGCGGGGTCGTCCATCATTTCCCGACTGCGGGTGCGCCCGGTGAGCATGATCGCCCCAACGGTACCACCACCATCGATCCCGATACACTATGGGCATGACGAAAGTCTCCTCCGGGCCGGGGCCGGCCGCAGACATCGAGGCGTCTTCACCCCTCTCGCAGACCGGGCCGCCGCCGGTTCCCATCGCGGCGGTCGAGCCGGGCAAGCCGGTCACGCTGCGGACACTGCGGCGGTTCGTCAAGGACGGCCGCAAGTTCGCGTGCCTGACGTGCTACGACGCGACGACTGCCCGGTGGCTCGAGCGGGCGGGGGTGCCGTTGTTACTGGTCGGCGACACGGCCGCCGAGATGATCCTGGGCCATCCGGGCACGATCCACGCGCCGCTGGACTTTCTCATCACGCTGACGGCCGCAGTGCGACGCGGCGCGCCGAACTGCTTCGTCATGGGCGACATGCCCTTCATGAGCTACCAGGCCGACGACGCCGAGGCGCTGCGCAACGCGGGTCGCTTTCTCACCGACGGCATGGCGGACGCGGTCAAGATCGAGGTGGACCGGTCGTTCTTGGGGCTCGTCGAGAAGATGGCCCGGGCCGGCATCCCGGTGGTCGCGCACATCGGCGCGCGACCGCAGCTTTCCAAGCGACGCGGCGGCTACGGCTCGGCCGGTCGCACGGCGGCCCAGGCCCGGCAACTCGTGGCCGACGCGGTCGCCCTCGAGGAAGCCGGCGCAACGATGCTGCTGATCGAAGCCACGCCGGTCGAGGTCTCGCAGCAGATCGTCGAGAAGACCTCGGTACCGGTCATCGGTTGCGGCGCGGGACCCGCCTGCCACGGGCAGATCGTGGTCACGCAGGACCTGCTTGGCCTCACCGACTGGCAGCCCGGCTTCGCGCAGCCGATCGCCGACATGGGCGAGCACCTGGTCGCGATGGCCAGGCAATGGGCGGGCATGGTTCATGCATCCGAGCTCGGCGAGCACCCGTACAAGATGTCCGACGGCGAGGCGGGCAAGCTCTAGGGCACCCATGCGAAGACTAAACACGTACGGCCCGAGCCTGATCGTTCTCGGCACCGCGGTCTTCGTCCTTCTGGCCGGCCCCAGCGCCGTCTGGCGGCTGACCTACGCCAGGACAGAGGCCAACATCATCCAGGCGAGCCAGTCGCTCGACAAGAACCCGATCCTGCAGAAGATCAACCAGGCCTACCGGGACATCGCCACGCTCGTCGAACCGTCCGTCGTGCACATCTCCATCGAGCGGCGGGACCCGGGTTTCGGCGACCGGCTCGTCACCTCGTCGGGCTCCGGCTGGATCTACAGCGATCTCGGCTACGTGGTCACCAACAACCATGTCGTGCGGGGCGCCGATCGCATCGAAGTCCAGTTGCACACGGGAATCACACGGGAGGCGACGATCGTCGGCGCCGACCAATACACCGACATCGCCGTGATCAAGATCGACCCGGTGCGGCTGTTCCCAGCGGTGCGGGCCCAACCGGCCGCGGACGGCGAATCGAGCGTGCGACAGGGCGACCTCGTGTTCGCGTTCGGCTCGCCCTTTGATTTCCGCTTCTCGATGTCCTCCGGCATCGTCTCGGGCATCGGCCGCTCGGTCGGCGTGATCCGCGACGATCAGAACCGGTGGGTGGGCTATGAGAACTTCATCCAGGTGGACGCGGCGATCAACCCCGGCAACTCCGGCGGCCCGCTGACCGACGCGCGCGGGCACATCATCGGGATGAACACCGCGATCGCGACCAGCGCGGGCAGCCGCCTCGACGAGGGGCAATTCGCCGGTATCGGCCTGGCGATCCCGATCGAAATGATCGAGCCGATCGTCGAGCAGATCATCGACAGCGGCTCCGTCAAGAAGGGCTTTCTCGGCGTGGGCGTCGAGAATCGCGAGAGCACCATCGGCCACGAACTGTTGCGGATCGGCTTTCGCGGTTACGGGGTCACGGTCGGTCGCGTGGACCCGGACAACCCGGCGTACGAGGCGGGGTTGGCGCTCGGCGACGTGATCACCGGCCTCAACGGACAAGCGGTTCATACCGTGGCCGCTCTCGAAGCGATCGCCGCGGACATCGAGCCCCGGGACACCACCGTTCTGTCGGTATGGCGATACGACACGGACGGTGGCGACCCCGATGAACTGGAGATCCGGCTGCCCGGGGTCGTCGCCGCCAACGGATTCCGCGGCGTGTGGCTGCTGGACCTGAACGACCAGATCACCGACTGGCTGGCGGTGTTGGGCTTCTCCGGCCGGGGCGTGCGGATCGTGACGCTCGCGCAGGGGGAGCCGGCGCGCCGGGCGGGGATTCGTATCCGGGACGTCATCACGCACGTCAACGGCGCCCCGATCGCATCGACGGCGCAGCTGGGATCGAGAATCTCGACGATGAGGCCGGGTGACGTCGCCCGCGTGACGGTGTGGCGCTACGACGCCAGGTCCGGCAAGGGCCAAGTGACGACGCACGATGTGCAGCTCAGCCGCCTGGATGAGATGGCGATCATGGGCAAGATCCCCACCGACCAGCACGACGCATCGCTGCGGCGGCTGGGCCTTGCCCGCATCGCAACCAACACGCCCCGGCTCGCCGACAAGTTCGGCTCGGAGTTCCGGCCGGGCGTGATCGTCGAGGCCGTGGTTCCCGGTTCGTCACTCGACGGAAAAATCGAACCGGGGTCGGTGATCGTGGCGGTGATGGATCAGCGGGTCGCCGACGAGGAAGAGTTCTTCGAGATACTCGGGCTTTATGACTTGAGCCTGGAGAAGGGCGTGCGGATCACGTACATCACGCCGCATGGCAGTCTTCGCGATACGCATCTCGTGTTGGAATGAGAAAATAGTGGGTGGCACGGTTGAGCGAGTCCGCCCGGCGGACTCGCTCGGCCGTGTTGAACGTCGCTCCACGGCCGACGTCGCTGTCGCGACGTCAACCGTGCCACGCCGGAAATTGCGGTACGATCCACAGGCGATGACCCAGGAGACCGAACCCCCGCTGCTGAAGGTCGAGAACCTGCGCACGTACTTCCCGGTCCGGACCGGCATCCTGCAGCGCGTGACGGGGCACGTCAAGGCGGTCGACGACGTCAGCTTCGAGATCCGCGAAGGCGAGACCCTCGGCCTCGTCGGCGAGTCCGGCTGCGGGAAGACGACCGTCGGCCGGACGATCCTGCGGTTGATCCCCGCGACCGGGGGCCGGGTCCTGTACAGGGGCCGCAACATCTTCGAGCTGTCGGCGGCCGAGATGCGCCGGCTGCGTCGCGAGATCCAGATCATCTTCCAGGACCCGGTCGGCGCGTTGAACCCGCGGATGCGTATCGGGCGGATCGTCGGCGAACCGTTGCAGGTGCACGGGATCGCCAGCGGCGACGAGTTGCGCACCCGCGTCGGGGACCTCCTGGAGCGGTGCGGGCTGTGGCGGCAGGCGGCCGACCGCTACCCGCACGAGTTCTCGGGCGGGCAGCGGCAGCGGATCGGCGTCGCGCGGGCGTTGGTGCTCGAACCGAAGCTGATCATCTGCGACGAGCCGACCAGCGCGCTGGACGTCTCGATCCAGTCGCAGATCCTCAACCTGCTGCAGGACCTCCAAGACGACTTCGGCCTGTCGTACCTGTTCATCAGCCACGACATGGCGGTGATCCACCACGTGTGCGACCGGATCGCGGTGATGCTCGACGGCAAGCTCGTCGAGATCGGCGATCGCGACCAGGTCATCAAGGACCCGCAACACGACTACACCAAGGCGCTGCTCTCGGCCGTGCCCGAACCCGATCCGCGTCTGCGCAAGAAACGCCTTCGTTACCAGAAGACGCGGATGTAGGTGGGAACGGCCGCGCGCAACGTCAGGTTGTACCCGCTCTACCAGACATTTTTCCACGCGTACTTCTGGTTGCCGGTTTTCTTCCTGTACTTCAGCGAGCGATTGTCGCTGGCGCAGGTGCTGCGGCTGGAGGCGATCTATTACGTCACGGTCGTCCTGCTGGAGGTTCCGTCCGGGTATTTCTCCGACGTGATGGGGCGACGACGGACCCTGTTCATCGCGACCGGGGCGTTGGTCGTGTCCTATGCGCTGTTCTTCTTCGGCGAGGGTTTCGCGATGCTGGCGGCGGCGCAGGTTTGCCTGGCCACCGGGCTCGCCTTCAACTCCGGAACC
>SMVB01348385.1_pt1 | contig 12637 bp, 11 predicted proteins | sample 2456461 | NCBI WGS metagenome assembly SMVB01 (sample SAMN11095934, study PRJNA526329) | marine sediment metagenome | biome: Marine sediment; feature: Surficial sediment; material: Deep marine sediment; isolation source: Hadal surficial sediment | place: Pacific Ocean | collected 2014-05 | depth...
CAGTTGGTTACAACATATTTACGAAGTGGCTGGAAATGGCAGATACAGAGGCAGAACCGGATGAGTGAAGAGGATAAAATTGACGTTCAGGAAGACGTTGAGTCGCAAGAAGACCCGCGGGCAGCTGAAGACAAAATTGTTCGTAAGATGACAATCAGGGTACTCGTTGTAGCCCTGATATTTTTTTCCTGGTATATCGCTGCTGACCGAATGACACCCTCCACCAACCAGGCACGGGTCCGCGGCTTTGTTGTTCCAATGGCGGCACAGGTCGCAGGAATGGTAACCAGCGTTAATGTGAAAATGAACCAGCGAGTGGAGGAAGGGCAAATGCTGGTTCAGATTGACCCGGATACCTATGAACTTGCCGTCAAACAAGCACAAGCCGACCTGGAGCAGGCGGGACAATCCGTTGGCGCGAATACCGCTGACGTGAGTTCTGCCCAGGCAAGGGTAGTGGAGGCGAAGGCAACTCTTGAGAGCATTAAAGCGAGGTCAGAGAGAATTATTGCAATTGAAGATACCTTTGTGGTGACGGCAGCGGAGGTTGACAAAGCGAAAGCGGATGTGGCTGCCGCCGGGGCAAGTGTGATTGAATCGATCGCAAGCCTGGAAAGAGCCCGTGAAAATCTGGGGGTCGAAGGTGTTGACAATGCCCTCATCGTCAGCGCCATGGCGAAGCTGGAGAAAGCGCAATTGGATTTGTCACGATCCGTCATTTATGCGTCCGGTGGCGGAGGTGTCACGAACGTAAGGGTACATGTGGGTTATTTTGCCAACGTAGGACAACCGGTCATGACATTTATTTCATCCGATAACGTGTGGATAGAAGCCTATATGCGTGAGAATAATATTGGCAATATCCAGCAGGGTGATGAAGTTGAGTTTGTGCTGGATTCCATGCCGGGAACAGTTCACCAGGGAACCGTCTCCAGTATTGGTTTTGGTGTGGACGATAATGCCGGAGATCAGGTTGGTGGACTAGCCTCAGTGCAATCACCAACAGGTTGGCTGAGGGATGCTCAACGCTTTCCGGTTATTATTAACTTTAAAGATGACTCGACGATAGGTTACAGAAGAGAAGCCGGGCAGGTTGATGTTATTGTCTATGCGACAGGCAACATTTTTATGAATGCGCTGGCCTGGGCCTGGATTCGCGTGATATCTGTCATATCCTACCTGTATTAACTGCAAATGTTTTTTGTTCCCGGCCAAAGTGACTACATTAGTAAAGTCGTTCGACTTTCCCTCGGTATAACCTGCGGGTTCGGTGTGTCCCAAATAGGAAACTGGCAGCTATCCATCCTGTTACCGATATTTATGTCCATGCTGCTCGCCGGTCCTAGAATTAATCTCACGATGGGCCTTGGGGTTATCATCATGGTCCTGATTGGCTCGATGCTGGGCATGCTTTTGACCGTCACCGTTGTGCAGCTGCCACTTGTGTGCTTGGTCGTTATCTCCCTGATCATGTTTCACATTTTCTATGCAGGGAACAAAGGACTGCCGCCTTTGCTGGTGGTTATGCTGCTGTTGGGTGCGACCGCCATACCGCTGGTCGGTATGCAGTCCAGTGCCATGGCCTGGATGCTGTCCAAGGGGCTTGCCATTGGTGGAACACTTGCTGTTCTTTTGACCATGGCATTTTTTTGGCTTATTCCGGAAGTGGATGTATCAGGGGCGAAAGCACCTGTAAAAACAGAAGTTCCCGATCCTCTCCGGTCTGCCTTGATTAGTACACTCGTGATCTTGCCATTGGTTGTACTGTTCTATACCTTTTCACTAACAGGTGGAATTCTGATATTTATGTTTTCCGCTATTCTGGCGCAAACACCAGATCTTAAGTCGGGTAAAAGAGGCAGCGCGGCACTACTCATTGCCAACGGATTCGGGGGAGTCATTGCAATCATCACCTATACCTTGTTAACAATTGTTCCCGAATACGTCTTCCTGTTGTTGCTGATTTTCATTGTAAGCATGCTGTTTGCGCAAAAGATATTCTCTTTTGATCCTTATGCCGCGCTATATGCCTCGGCTTATTCTGCAGTTCTACTGTTGGTTGGGAGCAGCATGGGAGAATATAGCGGCAGTGCTACAGCTAATTTTCTTTCCCGTATCATACAGATTATGATTGTTTCAATGTACATCATTTCTGCTTTCTATATTGTCAGCAGGTTATTCGGTCACGAAAATAAAAGCGACCAGGGCGTACCTGATCATACCGAAACTGCACTGGTTACCGAGACTGGCGTTTAGAATCGAAGTGCCCGATGCTGGTAAAAGAAAGCAGCCTTCCTGTGAAGATCTAAAAATCAAACTCCTGGCACACGTCGATAAAGTGGCTGGCACCCATTGACAGTTGTTTTTTCTTTCGATGATAGATACCGAATGTCAAGGGTATTTTTGCGAAGGAAACAAATTCAAGCGCTTCGAAGTTTTCACATTGATCGTTTGCAATCGCCAGGCTCCGATCCAGGTAGGTCATGCCAAGACCTCTGGCGACCAGATTTATACGCAGTGCCAGGTCACTTACTTCCCAGATTGTGCCGAAACTATCCCTTAGTTTATCGATAGCAGGGCGTAAATCCGGGTCGTCCAGGTGAGAGACAATGAGCGGGATCTCGCGTAACTTCTGTTCACCGTTTTCAAGTATCAGCTGGTACATTGGGTGTTCCCGACTAATCATCAATACCCTTTCATCTTCAAACATGGGTATGGTCTGGAAATGATCCGGCATCGATTTCTGAAAAGGACCGAATCCCAGTTCCCACAGGTCAGAGGTGATGGCCGTAATGATCTGCCTGCTTGGCATCACATTGAGTTTCACTCTCGTCAATGGGCTCTGTTCACAATACCTGGCAATCACTGCAGGGCCGTACAGTGAATTGACTGTGCTGCTCATTGCTAACAACAAGGTCGAAAGGATGCCGTGGTTGATATTCCTGATATCGGTAAGCAGGTTATCCTCTTCCGATAGCACAGCCTCGGCATAGTTCAGTAACCTGATACCGGTTTCCGTCAACTTGAGCGGGTTTCTCTCCAGGAGAAGTGTATCTAATTTTTTTTCGAGATTTGAAATGGTCTGGCTGACCGCAGACTGCGTAACGAACAGCTTGTCAGCTGCCTTCTTGAAACCGTTTTCTTCATAGACAGTTTTGAAAACGCGTATCTCGTGGGTTTCGATGTGATGGGGCATAGCATCATTGCGGTGCGGGTAGTTGGATTATTCTACAACATCCTCACCGTCTTGCAGGCTGTATCAGTTTTGCTTATCAGAAGATTAATATGTTTAATTATTTTCCTTCCCTCGTCTGACATATGCTCTACCAACCATTGTTACAGAGATTATTTTTATGGATTATTCGCCTGGACTGGAAGGTGTCATTGCTGGAGAGACGGCCATCAGTAATGTTGAAGGAGAAATCGGCAGGTTGAGTTACCGTGGCTACGCCATAGAAGAGCTGGTCAAGCTACCATACCTTTGTGTGATGTGGCTGGTGATATTTGGTGATTTGCCTTCAGAGCAAGAACAGGCTGATCTGGATGCCTTCCTAAAAGCTCACGGTAAGTTAAGCGATAATGAATGTCTCTTGCTCCGGCAGATGCCGGAAGATTTGCACCCAATGCGGATGTTACAGGGCATTATTCCACTACTGGACATAGACCAGGGTTTCCTGTTTGACGGGCTGGATGCGCAAGCGAGCCATGGCCTGCAGATCCTTGCACGGATGCCTATGCTGATCGCCAGTTTTTATCGCATCCAGTCAGGTGCTGCAATTCCGGAAGCAGATAACAGTAAAAGCTACCTTGAGAATTTTCTCTCTGTGTTTACTGGCCGTGAAGTGACTGCAGAACATGAAACCATTCTTACACTTGTCCAGATTCTACAAATGGAGCATAGCTTTAATGTTGGTACTTTCACCAGCAGAGTAGTTTCCAGCACCCTTGCGCCGGTGGACGCTGCGTTTTCAGCCGCAGTAGGCGCGCTATTTGGTGTTTTGCATGGCGGGGCAGATGAAGCCGCGCTCAACGATGCAAAAAGAGTGGGTAGCCCGGAAGAAGCAGGACGCTTTATAGATGAACTGCTGAGCCGAAAAGGTAAATTAATGGGAATGGGTCACCGCGAATATCGAAAAGTTGATCCGCGGTCAGTCATCCTCAAACCCATGGCTGCAGCATTGTGTCAGGGCACGGAACATGAAAATGTTTTTCGGACCCTGGTGGCACTTGAGATCGCGTTTAATGATCGTATGAAACTAAAAGGTAAGGATATCTGGGCTAATCTCGAGTTTTACAAAGGTGCGGTCTATGAACCGATTGGCATCCCATGCAACTACTTCACTTCTGTTTTTGCCATGTCGCGCATGATCGGTTGGCTGGCTCATTTCATTGAATCCCGGCGTGACAATAAACTCGTGAGACCCAAGGCCAGTTATATTGGGCAGAAGCCCCGTTTGATCTGAGCAGGGTTACCAGCACACAATGTGAATCGAATCGGGTAATGCTGAAATCTACACCATACATTCTCAGTTTCAACCTCGCTGCAACACGCTGCGATGCCAGGTTATTCCACGAGGTGCTGTAAAATCGAATCGCCCCCATTTTCCTGACAGCACCAGCCCGGCCAGCCACGACATTCAGTGCGCGCCCCCTTTTTCGATAGTCGGGTAAGGTCTCCACACCTGCCTCATGAGCCAAATCTGTCATCCTTACGCTCGCGCAGATGGAAACCGCATGCCCATCCTCTATTATTACCAGTGACGCTCAATGTGGGGCAAACGTTTTATGAAACTCCCGACGATATTCATACAGTGTCGAAAAATGCGAGTGACATCGAACCAGCAAAATTTCTTGTCTTGTTCCTAAAGCCGCGGGGTACCCCGGAAACTACAGCAGTTCAGGAGTAGCCAATATGAAGGATTAACCAATCTGTTGTGACATACTGGACAATAAACATGTATGAGGACAATCATGTCAACGACAGCGGCACACTTCGTAGGCTCGATTCCAGAAAACTATGACCAGTATTTAGGACCGCTCATATTTCTTGACTATGCTGATGACCTTGCGCGACGGGTATCGAATTTACGACCGGGCAAGGTATTGGAACTGGCATCAGGTACCGGAATTGTTACACGCAAGCTTCGCGATATGCTGGAACCGGATTGTGAGCTCGTTGCATCAGATCTGAATCCTCCGATGCTTGAAGTTGCTAAAGCGAAGTTCCATCAATCCGATTCGGTACAGTTCGAACAGGTAGATGCGACAAAAATTCCATTTAAAGCGGCAAGCTTCGATGCCGTCGCCTGCCAGTTTGGGGTGATGTTTTTTCCCGATAAGGACGAGTCCTACGCGGAAGTGAGGCGTGTTCTTAAACCTGGTGGCAGCTATGTATTCAACGTATGGGATTCCTGGGAATCGAATCCGTTTGCACATATTACCCATCGAACCGTGGAAAAATACTTTCCTGATGATCCCCCGGGATTCTATAAGGTACCCTTTGGTTACCATGATGCCGAGGTGATAAAACAATCTGTGTTAAGCGCCGGGTTCACCGAGGTTAACATTGCGACCGTCAGCTTGACTTCAAAAATCCCTTCCGCTGCCAGATTTGCCCATGGTCTTGTATACGGGAACCCTCTCCATGAGGAAATTGCCAATCGTGGCGGCGATCCGCAGGAAATCTGCAGGGCAGTTGAAGAAGCTCTGGAACAGCAATTGGGTTCAGAAATGTCGCTTCAGGCGCTTGTAATCCAGGCATCATGAATTCCGTGGGCTCAATACCTGGTCCACTGAGGCAGGGAATGCTAGACGGCGCCCAGATGCCCGCGATCAGCAAACATCGCGGATAGTACCTTATAGAGATACCAGGCATCATCACTACCGGCCAGTTCCCTGATCGAGTGCATGGCAAATGTCGGTACACCTACATCCAGGGTTCTGATCCCGATCTCTTTTGCGGTGATCGGCCCGATAGTGCTACCACATGCCATGTCTGTTCTATTGATGAACTTCTGGTACGGAATCTTGTTATTCTCACACAGCAGGCTGAAGTAACCCTCTGTTTCGCTGTTGGTTGCATAGCGCTGATTTGCGTTGACTTTAATGACAGGGCCTTTGTTGAGAACTGGGCCATGGTTTGCATCGTGTCTGTCAGAGTAGTTCGGGTGAATGCCATGGGCATTGTCCGTCGAAACCAGGAGTGACCTGGCAATGGTGCGTAAACGTGATTCCATGTCCGGCACTATTCTGGCCAACACATCTTTTAAAAATGGTCCCTCGGCACCGGATGCCGACGCGCTGCCAACTTCTTCATGATCATTACAAACAACCAGGCTGGTTATGCCGGGATCAGCGTTAATCAGACTTTGTACTCCGACATAGCAGCTCAGCAGATTATCCAGCCTGGCGCTTGCGATAAATTCTTTTTTCATGCCAATCGTTGCGGCTGGATTAGTATCGTAAAAAGAGAGCTCATAGCCCAGAATTTTCTGGACTTTGACTGTCGGATGTTCCTTCTTTATCTGTGCTTTTATTAAGTCCTCGAAACTCTGCTTGTCCGATTGCATCAGGATGGGCGGGATATCTTTCTGGGAATTGATGTTCCTTGATTTATTTGCTTCCCGGTCCAGGTGGATCGCGAGGCTTGGAATAATTGCAATTGGATCCAGGAAATTGATCAATAAATTGTGTATTTTCTTATCCCGACTCTGATACGTCACTCGCCCGGCGAGTGAAAGATCCCGGTCGTACCAGGGATTTAACAAAACGCCACCGTAAACTTCTACCCCTAGCTGCAGATAACCTTGCGCATAGGTTTCCGGTCGTGGTTTAACTTTCAGGCAGGGACTGTCTGTATGTGCGCCGCTCATCCGGATACCGGTTTCTACAGGATCTTTTTTGCCCAGCACGAAAGCAATGATTGATGACCCGTTTCGAGTCACGAAATATTTCCCCGGTTTAAGTTGCCAGCTCTCCGTCTCATCCAGCAGGTCAAAACCCTTGTCCTGAAGTAAGTTTGCCATATTGGAAGTGGCGTGAAATGGGGTAGGGGACGCTTGCAAAAAGTCCAGCAGACCCTGGTTAAATGCCTTCTTATGCATTGTTGTACCGCCTTAAATGATTGACTTGCCGATTCTAGCAATTATCATGTGTGCCGATAAGACCGGATATTCCGGCCAAGATGAATGATAGAGACCGAGCGAATGAACGTTAATCTGCAAACACAGAGCATGATGATGCCAATGGCTTGCGCCATGGGCTAATCCTTCCTGTATGCAGCTTTTTGGGAGGTGGGGCCACCTTCCAGGAATCAGCTCCGTAGAACCCTGGCAGGTGTCGACCTGCCAGGGTTTTTTTATGAATGGAGATGATGATGAAACAGTACCTGACGACACCAATCTATTACGCGAGTGGTTCGCCGCACCTTGGCCACGCCTATACAACTTTTGTCGCTGATTGTTACAAACGTTATTACCGTCTGAAGGGTGACGACGTTTTATTGACAACCGGTACCGATGAACATGGCCAGAAGATTGAGCGCACGGCGGCCAGAACCGGTGAGCCCGTTCTGGCTTTCATCGATAAACGCAGCGGTGAATTCTTAAATTGCTGGCGAAATCTGAATATTGACGTGGATATATTCGAACGGACATCCAGTGCGACCCATCAGGATCTTGTCGTGAATCTCTGGAATCGGATTCGTGATAATGGTGATTTCTACAAGAGCCATTACGAGGGTCTTTACTGTGTTGATTGCGAACAGTATTTTACAGCTGGTGATAATTGCCCTATCCATCGGAAGCCTCTTGAGAACTTTTCTGAAGAATCCTATTTCTTTCGCCTCAGCAAATACCAGCAACGCCTGATCGATCATATTAAGGAAAATCCGGGATTTATCCTGCCTGAATCACGACGCAATGAAGTGCTCTCGTTCCTGAAAAATAATGAACTGCACGATTTATCCATCTCCAGAACTTCCACTAAATGGGGCATTGAGGTTCCGGGGGACAACCAGCATGTTATCTATGTATGGCTGGATGCCCTTGCCGCCTATCTCTCTGCTCTGGGACCCCTTGGCAGTGACTCCCTCGAAGAATTCTGGTCAAACACAACGCACTTTATCGGCAAAGACATCCTCTTGTTCCATGCAGTCTATTGGCCAGCATTTCTCTGGTCAGCAGGTTTGCAATTGCCGGAAAGACTGGTCGTTAATGGCTGGCTGACGGTGGAAGGCCGCAAAATATCAAAATCCGATCCTGAAACGATTGTCGATCCCCTGTCTCTAACGAATTTAGTCGGCAGCGACGGCTTGAAATTTTATTTCCTGAAAACAGTGAAGCTCGGCCAGGACCTGGATTTTCAACAATCCCACCTTGTGGCGCTTTTGAATGCTGACCTGGCAAACAATGTCGGTAATCTCTTCAGTCGATTTATCAAACTGTTTTTGAAGAATTTTCCTGATGGTGTAGACCAGGACCCGTTTAAACTCTCGTCAGCTAACCAATCGCTGCGCCTTTCTATTAGGGGAAAGGCCGATGTCTTCGAACAGGCTATCGATTCATTTGATGTGTCGCAAGCAGCACGGGTTTTTATCGATACAGCTGGACTCATCAATACTCATTTTCAACAGACAGAGCCGTGGAAAATCAAGAATAAAGACGAACTGGGCGAGTATCTCTGGACCCTGCATCACTGCCTTGCCGACCTGACGATACTGGGCGCAAGCTTTGTCCCTGCGCTGATCGAAAATGCAAGGTCAGGATTAGTTCTTTGCAAAAAAAGTTCCTGGCAGGAACTGGGCAGTAATGCCCGCAAAGTTTCGGTTCGCTCCATCGATTCCTTGTTTCCTAGAATATAAATAGTTTACAATGCTTAATGATCGACTCTTTACCTTTAGGCGTAGAGGGGAGACGCGCCGATTTGAGTTCAGCTTGCGGGCGCGAAAAAAAGCAGCTAAAGCGAGGGAAGCCTGCTTTAGTTGCCACTAAGCAGGTTTTTTTTTGCCCGTTATATACCCATGGGCAAGGGAGTTTAACGATGGGATTTACTTCAGAAATTATTCATTTGGACAGACGCGGTAAGATTGAACATGGCTCAATCCATAAACCCGTGCATACCGCAGTCACCTATACCTACGATGATGCAAGAGACCTTGCAGCAGTATTCCAGGGGAGCCAGAAGGGATATACCTACGGCCGGCAGGTCAACCCGACCGTCACTGCCTTGCAAGACAAGGTGACATTGATGGAAGGTGGACACTCCACCGTGGCCTTCAGTACTGGCATGGCGGCAATCGGCACGGCCCTGTTTTCGTTACTCCGCGCGGGGGACCATTTTATCTCGTCCTCTTTTTTATTTGGTAATACCAATAGCCTGTTTAACTCATTTGCCGTTCATGGGATTGAGGTCAGCTTTGTAGACGCAACTTCTGTCGACGAGGTCAGGGCAGCCGTGAAGGACAATACACGGTTGGTATTCCTGGAAACCATCGCTAACCCGCGAACGCAAGTTGCTGACCTGGTTGCTATCGGTGACCTCTGCAAGGAACTTGGACTCGTTTATCTCGTGGATAATACGATGACAACACCCTACCTGTTTAAGCCGGGTTCTATCGGTGCAAGCCTTGTGGTTAACTCCCTGACAAAGTACATCGGTGGTCATGCCAATGCGCTCGGTGGGGCCATAACCGAGACGGGAAATTATGACTGGTCAATTTTTCCAAATTTGTATGATAATTATAAGCAGGGCGAGGTTGCCAGTTGGGCGATCACGCAGATCAAGAAGAAAGGGCTTCGTGATTTTGGCGCAACGCTTGGCGCAGAGGCGGCACACCATATTTCGGTTGGCTCTGATACGCTGGCACTTCGTATGGAACAGGCTTGCAAGAATGCGGGTAGGCTGACAACTTACCTGAATGACCATCCCAGGGTAAAAAAGGTCTACTATCCTGGTCTGGTTGATCATCCCCAGCATGAACTCGCAAAGGAACTATTCAAATATCCAGGTGCATTATTCAGCGTGGAACTGATCGATGAAATTGATTGTTTCGATTTCCTGAATGATCTGGACCTGGTGGCATGCACCAGCAATCTCGGTGATACGCGTTCTCTGGGCATCCCGGTTGCGCACTCTATTTATTACGAAATGGGTCCGGAACGCAGGGCGTCCATGGGTATTGATGATTCCCTTGTCAGGTTTTCAATCGGCATTGAAGAAACGGATGATTTATTGGCTGACTTTGAGCAGGCCCTCTCGGTATAATTTTTTTAATCCTATTCATAACCAATACAGCAAAAAGAAGGTGAGCCATGGCCGACGCCGTAATGACAACTGATCTACCCTTACCCAACAAGCGTACCGGCAAGGTCCGTGATCTGTATGACCTGACACTACCGGATGGTGGTGATGGTATTTTAATTGTTGCGACTGATCGGGTGAGCGTGTTTGACGTTGTCCTGGAAAACGGCATTCCGGGCAAGGGTATCATGCTCACCCGGATCTCCAGGTTCTGGTTCGAGTTTCTTGAGAAAGAGTTAGATGGCAAGTTCAGGCATCACCTGGTATCCACTGATGCCAATGACATAGAAGGGTTAAGTGATGATCAACGATCCAGCCTCCACGGCAGGATCATGATCTGCAGACGGAGCAATGTCGTACCGATTGAATGTATCGTTCGTGGATACCTGACAGGAAGCGGCTTCAAGGACTACCAGAAAACAGGCCAGGTATGCGGCATTGATCTACCTGCCGGTATGGTCAACAGCGATCGCATCGAAAACCCTATCTTCACGCCTTCCACCAAGGCCGAGCAGGGCCATGATGAGAACATCAGCTTCGAAGAAAGCTGCAGTATTGCCGGAAAGGAATTAATGGAAACGATACGCGATCTGTCCTTGACCATATTTAAACAGGGCAGAGACTATGCACTGGAACGTGGCATCATCATCGCTGACACAAAGTTCGAATTTGGATTGGAAAATGGCGCCGGTGAACCCGTTCTGATTGATGAGGTCCTGACGCCGGATAGTTCCAGGTTCTGGCCTGCCGATGAGTGGCAACCAGGCAGGGAACAAAACAGTTTCGATAAGCAGTATGTGCGCAACTATACCCAGGGACTGGTGGATGCGGGTCTGTGGGACAAGGAATACCCGGGGCCTGCATTACCCGGGGAGGTCATCGAGAACACCTGCTTACGCTACGAAGAAGCACTCAACCGATTGACTGGTAAAAAATAATTCAACTCAAGTGTGATCTTGCGATTCGATGCTTTCTTGCCTGCCTATCCATGCTGCCAGTGGTTTCGCGGTCACACCGTGGGCGATGAGGCTTGCAAACACGGTGACCACAACGACTATTCCTAAGAAGTAACTGCCGGGTAATTCCGCTTCCAGTACAATGATGGCGAATACGATACTGGCGAGACCCCTGGGGCCAAACCATCCCAGGAACAGTCGGTTGGAGACACTTTGTCCGGTGCCTGCCAGTGATAGGAAGATTGGTATTATTCTAATGACCGTCAGGCTCAGTAGCGCATAAACCACGACCTCCCAGGTAATCAATTCCATGTTGTGGCCAACAACGGCGGCACCAAATAACAACCATGTAATCATTGCCAGGGATTCAGCGGTACCTTCTGCGGCCAGGACCAGGTCATGGGTAGCTTCCTTCGCCATAAAGCCAAACAGCATACCGCCAACGAATGCGGCAATATAACCACTACCATGGAGTTCCTGGGCAACGGCGAATGAAGCAATCGCCAGGGCGACGACCGTCATTTGAATCCAGATTTTGGTCACCCATCCCCGTTTCCAGCACCAGCGTAAGGTCCCGCCGCCAATGGCAGCGAAACTCAGTCCAACAGCTGAACCAATCCCCAGCTCCTTCGCGATAAGAAAAATAGCGGAAGTGGTGTTCTGGTCACCCGCCGCTGCCGCGGTGGCCAGCGCGATAAAGAAAAGCAATACAGGAACACAGAGGCCATCGTTCAATCCACTTTCAACATTTAAGGCTTCCCTAAGCTGAACGGGAACGATCTTGTTGATGATGACGGATTTACCCAGGGCAGCATCGGTTGCCGCGAGCATGGTAGCGAGGATCGCTGCCTCATAAAGAGATAACTCATCGAACAGCAGTACCGCGAACCCGAAACCCAGAAGGATGACGCCTGGCAAGCCGATCAGTAACATTCGTGAGGGAATCTTGAATTGCTTCCTCAATACACTCAGATCTGCATTGGCAGCATCGATAAACAGCACCAGGGCGAGTGTCAGGTCTGCAAGAACGCGCAATTGATCCCGGGTTAGCGAGCCGCCTAACCAACCAAGGCCCAGGGAGCCCATTGCGAAACCGGCAAAAACGAAGATCATCGGTCCCGAAATGATGGATTTTTCAACCCGCCCGGCAACCAGGCTGTAGCAGAAGAGGAAAATCGCGAATACGGCAAGTGACGTATACATGTAGGTCGGTTGCTCCTTTACCTGAGCGGCTTAGCCTGTATAACAGACTCCGGTGCCATCCAGGTTGCAGTAGCCATCCGGCACCTTGGCAAGGTATTGCTGGTGATAGTGCTCGGCATAGTAAAATTCTGGTGCGGATCTGACCTCGGTCGTAATCGCACTATATCCCGCACCGAGGA
>SMVB01227401.1_pt1 | contig 12636 bp, 7 predicted proteins | sample 2456461 | NCBI WGS metagenome assembly SMVB01 (sample SAMN11095934, study PRJNA526329) | marine sediment metagenome | biome: Marine sediment; feature: Surficial sediment; material: Deep marine sediment; isolation source: Hadal surficial sediment | place: Pacific Ocean | collected 2014-05 | depth 0-1...
AATACGGTGATTACTCCTTTTTCAGCGACAACTGGTCTTCGAAAGCCAGAAATTGGCTGCCGACGGTTGATCATCCGTACGAGAAAGCCATGAATGAGCTCATCGTAACGGCACCGGCACACCTGCAGGTTATCTCCAATGGTGTACTGATAGAAGAATCGGTGACGGAAAACGGTGATCGACTAACGCACTGGAAAAATTCAGTGCCGATCGCCACATGGCTGTACGTCGTCGGTGTGTCGCCATTTGCCGTCCAGTACGTGGATACCTTTGATGGTAAATCTATCCAGACATGGGTTTACCGGCAGGATCGCGACGCCGGCTTTTATGATTTTGCCGTTCCTTCAAAGCAGGTACTTACGTTTTACAGCGATCTGATTGGCCCGTATTCGTACGAAAAGCTGGCCAATTTTGTATCGGCAGCAACTGGCGGTGGGATGGAAGCGGCATCGGCGGTCGCGTACGGCGAACGATCGGTAACAGGTGAACGATCAACACGCTGGCAGAATGTGATCATTCATGAAATTGCCCACCAGTGGTTCGGTAATTCAGTGACAGAACACGAATGGAATCATGTCTGGCTGAGCGAAGGGTTCGCAACGTATTACACGCTGCTATATCGCGAGTATGCGAACGGCCGGGATGACTTTGTCGACGGACTCATTAATTCACGCGACCGTGTATTCGCCTACTACGAAGACGACTACGATTTTCAGCTTATCCGTGATGAATTAGGCGATCTCGATGATATTTCAGGCGCGATGATGTACCAGAGAGGAGCCTGGACACTCCACATGCTCAGGGAGATGATCGGCGTCGACGCGTACAACGCGGGTGTCCGGAATTATTACTCGGAATATCAGAACAAGACTGCACTTACGGGTGATTTCCGCAGGCACATGGAAGAAATATCGGGTCTGGATCTGAGCGGATTTTTCGGGCAGTGGCTGTACCAGGGCGGAGTCCCCGTACTCGAGGGATCATGGTCGGTTGATGACGGCCAGCTGACAATCGTTATGGCCCAGATCCAGGAGAAATACGAGTTTGACCTGACGGTCGACTTTGGAATATCCTACAAAGACGGGTCGTACGAACGTATTTCAATCGGCATTGCCCCGGGACAACCATCCGTTCGTTCGACACCCGTAGAGAAAGAAGTTCTCAATATCGTGGTTGATCCAGATACGAGGGTGCTGGCACGATGGACGTTTGAACGGAAATAAATGACTGTTCGGGGCGCCGGTCAATGCCCGACGGCCATTCCGTCCTTCCGCGGATCCGACGCTGCCGCCCATCCCCGCTCCAGTTTCATAACAGCCTGGGCCCCGCCGAACCAATGGGGATTCCAGTCAATAAGATTATGGCCGAGCGACCTCAATCCTGCCCTGGACACTTCGGTGATCGGCGCTTCCAGCGCCACGTCAAGACCGTCGATGTGCCGGAAGCGAGGTGCGTCAATGGCTTCCTGCAGATCCATATCAAAGATCAGCAGGTTAAGAAGCACCTGAATGTGCCCCTGCGGCTGCATTGATCCACCCATCACTCCGAAACTGAGCCATGGTTCGTCGCTCCCGTCCTCCGCCGTTCGCGTCACAAACGCCGGAACCAGCGTGTGAAACGGCCGCTTCCCGGCGGCTAACGTATTTGCCATTCCCGGTTCGAGCGTAAATCCTGTTCCTCTGTTCTGCAGAACAAAACCCGTACCCGGCACCACGACGCCCGAACCGAATTCCCACGAGACACTATTGATGAACGAAATCATATTGCCGTATTCGTCTGCCGCCGACAGATAAATCGTATCAGACTTGGTGATCAATTCTCCAGGATCGGGGCGCTCGGCTGCGCCTCGCGCGTTCAATTTTGCCCGTCGGGACATGGTGAATCGATCTGAGAGCAAATCGTCGACCGATGCATTCATGTAGTCAGGATCAGCGACGTAATAAGCCAGGTCAGCGTACGCCAGTTTCTTGGCTTCGATCAGATAATGTAAATATTGAGCAGAGTTATGGCCCATTGAAGCCAGATCGTACGGCTCAAGGATTCGTAACATCTCAAGCGCTGCGATGCCCTGCCCATTGGGTGGTAATTCCCACAATTTGTATCCTTTGTATTCCACCGACACGGGCTTTATCCACTCAGATTGATGCTTTTTCAAGTCATCAACCGTTAAAAATCCACCGTTCTCGGCAAGGTGATCTACGATGGTTTTGCCGAGCGTTCCGCCATAAAATGTTTCCGGTCCTTCAGTGGCGATAGTCTGATAGGTACGAGCCAGATCCGCATTTACAAACCACTCCCCTTCGACCGGAGCGCGTTGCCCATCTGGGAGATACACCCTCGTAGCTTCCGGATTTCGTCGTAATTTTTCAATTTCCCCTGCCCATTGGTCCGCGATAATCGGAGACACTGGAAACCCGTCTCTAGCCAGCCTGATCGCCGGCCTCAATGCACGCGCGAGCGTTATGGTGCCGTGTGACTTGAGTAATTCCGCCCAGCCGGCGAGCGCTCCCGGCACCGTAATCGGTTCGAAGCCTTCAATCGGAACTGAATCGTGTCCGCGGCGCTCCATTTCCTCGAGCGTCATCAGACTCCCGGCACGTCCACTTCCATTCAGGCCGAGGAGTTTTTCTTCTTCAGCCAACCACAGAATCGCGAACATGTCCCCGCCAATACCGGTCATGTGAGGCTCCACAACTCCGAGTACCGCGGCTGCCGTAACCGCGGCATCAAACGCGTTCCCGCCTTCCAGAAGAACCTCTAATCCGGCGCCACTTGCGAGTGGATGACTCGTGGCAATGGTCCCGCGCGGCGAGTATACGGTTGAACGACCGGCGACAGTTGACGATCGGGTAGACTGCGCATTGCTCTCATGCATCGTCATCAACATCAATAAAGCTACAAATAGATTTCGGGCGACCGAACATGTTTTCATCGTATTTCCGGGGCATCTCTCGAGGCTTTCGCTGGTTCAATGTACGAGATTTTGTTCGTCGGGAGCGATTGACACAGAACGATTATTCATAACGCTCTCCTCGCCACTCGACCCAGCCGCCCTCACGCTGCTGATCAGGATCTTTATGGGTCCAATGAATGAGACCGCCGAGTTCGTTCCATTCGTAATCCCCTTTGACGGTAATAAATTCTCCAATTTCGAGGTCCGGAACGCGCGGTGCGACGTCGATATTGTGAGCCACCAGAATCGTTTTCCCCTCCCGACTTCCTTTCAACACGTCTACGATAAATCGTTGGTGCCGCAGGCCGACAAGGTCATCAGACAGTATTCGATGGACTTTGCCCTGTATTAATTCCATTTCTTTTGAATCTGTGGATTTGACCTCGCTTCCCACTTCTTTCGGATCTGTGGGTTCGACTTCTCAGCCGGTGAACAACCAGCCGTACAGCGCCGCAGCCACCAGCGCACCGCCGATCGGGCCGGCGACGGGGATCCACGCATACGCCCAGTCACTGTCCCGCTTTCCGGGAATCGGGAGGATGGCATGCATAATCCGAGGACTCAAATCGCGGGCTGGATTGATGGCATAACCGGTTGGTCCACCCAGCGACAGGCCGATGACCAGAACCAGGAGCGCCACCGGAATGGCGTCGAGGGCGCCGAGGCCGACGTCCGGGGTCGCGATACTGAGCACACCAAACACGAGAACGAACGTTCCGATCAACTCGGCGATGAAATTCCCGGCCGGAGTTCGAATTGCCGGTCCTGTAGCAAATACCGCTAGTTTCGAGTCGGCATCTTCGGTTTCGGCGAAATGCGGCTTGTAGTGTAACCAGACGAGGAGGGCTCCTAGCGCGCCACCCAGAAATTGGGCAGCGAGATACAGCGGGACCAGGGACCATGCAAACTTTCCAGCCGCGGCCAGTCCAATTGTGACTGCGGGATTAATATGCGCCCCACTGTAGGTTGCAACGGCGTAAACAGCCACAAAGACGCCCAATCCCCACCCGGTTGTAATCACGATCCAACCTGACCCATGGCCTTTCGTTTTGTCCAGAACCACGTTGGCGACAACACCGTTTCCCAACAGGACCAGCAGTGCAGTTCCGAGTAATTCGGCGATAAATGGAGTCATGGTGTCGTTCTCCTTTCTCTTTTGTTCACTTGTGGGAGGTTTGATCCGCGGGCGGAGCAGCCAACACTGCCATGCCGCGGTCCGGGTAGTCGGTGATAAGCCCATCGACGCCGAGAGCAATGAGCTCTTTCATGCGCTCGGTCTCGTTCACCGTCCACGGTATTATTCGGATGCCCAGTCGATGCACGGAGTCGACCAATTGCCGGTCAACAAGGTCCTTGCTGGGGCTGTATACATCGGGCACAAACGACAGCCGCGCCAGGTTGTCTTCCAGGCCCGATTCATTGCTGACCAGTAGTGCAATAGGTAATTCGCGGTCGAGAAGCCTGATGGCCTCAATAGCACGCGGATCGAATGACTGAACCAGCGTTCGATCCAGAATATCTTGCTCGGCCAGAACATGATACACGATTTGCGCAAATTCATCCACGGAAGAATAATGGACGCCGTCACTTTCGAGAGAGGACTTTATCTCAATATTATACCTGACCTCGCGTCTCGCAGTCATGTTGACATGTTTTTCAATCGCCCGAATCGCATCACTCAGGAGCGGTTTAGTGGCGCGCACCGGGATCTGTTCGGGATAACCGGGGTGTCGGCTCAGGCCGCACTCGAACCGGGCCACCTCGTCATATGTCATTTCGGAGATTTTCAGGCCCTTTTCCTCGTCCTTTTCGATTGCCGTCCCGTCCTGGTAAGTACATATGGTAGAAGAGAACCACGGCTCGTGGGACACTACCACCATCGTGTCGGCACTCAATACAACATCCAGTTCGAGCGTAGTCACGCCAAGATCAAGCGCAACAATAAATCCGGGGATGGTGTTTTCGGGCGCGAGGCCACGAGCGCCCCTGTGGCCCTCCAGGTCAAATTCGACCACCGGCGACTCGGATCCTGGCGCGTCGGATGTGACTGAGGCGGATTCTGGCGCATCGGATTTTGGGGCATCGGAGTCTGTCGCGTCCCCGCACCCAGAAGCCGTGACCAGGGCCAATAAAATAATGGCAAATACTCGGTGGACGGGTCGGACGAAGTACGAAAAATTGTTCATTCGCTTTCACCTGCTTCAATCCATCGAAGCGACCGCTGTACGGCTTTTGACCACATTTTTTTGTGAACGGCGACATCGTCACTCGATGGCGAAGCCTCAAATCGGCGATTCAACTGCCAATGCCCCGAGATTTCTTCGATATTATCCCAGAACCCGACCGCAAGCCCAGCCAGATACGCGGCCCCCAGGGCAGTCGATTCAAGAATCTCAGGGCGAAGAACGGGTACGCCCAGAATATCTGCCTGAAACTGCATCAGCAGATTGTTTTCAGCCGCACCACCGTCAACGCGTAGTTCCACCAGCTTCAGGCCCGAGTCTTTCTCCATCGCCGCGATAACATCGGCGACCTGAAAGGCGATACTCTCAAGCGAGGCACGCGCGAAATGGGCAGCCGTCGTCCCGCGAGTAATACCGTGAATCGAGCCACGTGCGAACGGATCCCAGTGCGGCGCACCCATTCCGGTAAATGCCGGGACCACATATACGCCATCGCTGGATTCGACGGATTGAGCCAGAGCCTCAACCTCGCTCGCGCTGTGGATCAGCCCCAACCCATCCCGCAGCCACTGTACAACTGCCCCGCCCACAAAAACGCTTCCTTCGAGGGCGTATGAGATCTTGCCGTCGATTTTCCACGCAATAGTCGTCAGGAGTTTGTTGCCAGACCGAATCAATTCCTGCCCGGTGTTCATCAACATGAAACATCCTGTTCCGTATGTGTTTTTTACCATCCCGGCCTTCGTGCAGACCTGCCCGAAAAGCGCCGCCTGCTGGTCGCCGGCAATACCTGAAATCGGGATTCGCATTCCGAAAATCGCCGTCACCGTCTCGGCCACAATCATGCTCGATTCGGTCACTTCCGGGAGCATCGAGGCCGGTATGTCGAAGAGCTGCAACAGATCTGTATCCCACTGGTCTGATTCAATATTAAACAACAACGTCCGGGAGGCATTGGTGGCATCAGTGACGTGTGCCTTCCCGTCCGTCAGATTCCACACGAGCCAACTGTCGATCGTCCCGAATGCAAGTTCTCCAGCCTCTGCCCGTTCCCGCGCGCCCTCAACATTTTCGAGAATCCATCTGACTTTGGTCCCACTGAAATACGGATCAAGTAAAAGTCCGGTCTTCTCAGACACCATCGATTCCTTTCCTGCATCTTTCAGGCTCTGGCAATAAGACGCCGTCCGCCGGTCCTGCCAAACTATTGCATTGTGAATCGGAATCCCGGTTTTCCGGTCCCATACCACGGTCGTTTCGCGCTGGTTGGTGATTCCAATAGCGGCAACGTCTTCAGAGGAAACATTCGCCTTTTCAATCACCGATCGGGCTACTGCAAGTTGGGTGTCCCAGATCTCGGTGGCATCGTGTTCGACCCATCCGGGCTTCGGGAATATCTGAGCAAACTCGCGCTGAACCGCGTCAACGATCCTGCCCTCGTGGTCAAATAATATCGCGCGGGAGCTCGTCGTTCCCTGGTCCAGAGCAAGTATGTATTTCAAGGGTTAGTCTGCTGCTTTTAGGGTGTTCTACTGTTTGGAACGGGACCCGTGTAGCTGACCCGCATTCCTAGCCCGTACTCCTAGTTTTCAGGCTGCACGATTTCCGTTCGGATCTCGGGCGATTTTCCACCTGCTTCCAGATGTTCGTTCAGATAACGCGTCAACAAATTTCGCAGGTGCCGAGATGTATTTGCGCCCTCATAAATTCCGTGAGACCGGTTTGGATACGACATCATATCGAATCGTTTATTGCCCTCGATAAGTTTATTTACCAATGCCTCAGTTCCCTGATAATGCACGTTGTCGTCACCCGTACCGTGAACGATCAGCAGACTACCTTTGAGTCCGTCGGCGTATGTGATCGGCGAACCCAATCGATAGCCTTCGGTGTTGTCCTGCGGAAGACCCATATACCGCTCCTGGTAAATGGTGTCGTAGAATCGCTGGTCTGGAACGGGCGCGACGGACATGCCCACGTGATAAAGATCCGGGTAACGGAATAACATATTAAGCGTCATGGATCCCCCTCCACTCCATCCCCAGATTCCTACCCGGTCAGTGTCGATAAAAGGCCATTCGCTGATCTGGCCCAGCGCAGCCGCCTGATCAGCCGCAGCAATCGTACCGATCTCTCCGTAAATCATCTTCCGCCATGCCCTCCCGTGCGGTCCTGGAGTACCTCTGTTGTCGATACTAATGACGATATATCCATGCTCTGCAATTAAGTAGTGCCACAATGTGCCCGCGCCACCCCAGCGGTTTGTTACGGTTTGACTCCAGGGTTCTCCATATACGAAAAAGAAAACCGGATAAATCTTAGTCGAGTCAAAGTCGGAAGGTTTGATCATCCATCCGTCGAGAGCTACGCCTTCGCCGATGTCAACTTGAAAGAAGGATGTTTCGCCGAGTGTAAGTTCGGCGACGGCCGAGCGTACCCGGTCATTTTGCACCAGCGTTCGCACGACTTGATGATCAGGCAGTGAGATCAAATTTATTACAGGAGGAGAGCCAAACGTGGAGTGCGTATGGATGGCCCACGCGCCGTCGCTGGATATCTGATAATCGTTCCAGCCTTTGAAGGCACCGGGTGTAAGTCGAACAGGTTCGCCACCTCGCAGGGGGCTCATGTATAGATATCGCTCTGTCGCAGAATCAAATGAACTGATAAAATAGAGCCGTTCATTCTGGAGGTCGATCTTAGGAATAGAGAGCACATCCTTACTGAAGTCCGTGACCAGACTGAGTTTACCTGTCTGGCGGTCAACGAGATAGACATGCCTGTAGCCGTCTCGCTCACTCACCCAAGTGAACGTTTTCCCGTCGTCCAACCAAAATAAGTCATCCACAACGTCCAGCCACGCGTCGTCGCGATCGGTCATGATGACTCTTACTCCCCCCGTCTCTGCATTCGCCACCCACACTTCGTTGGTGTTCTGCAAACGATTCAGATGCTGAATGATGAGCTCTTCTGAGTCATTCGCCCAATCCATTCTCGCGAGGTAGTGGTTTCGCGGGTCATCATCGTCTTTAACCCAGATGGTCGCACCTGTGTTGATTGTAACAATTCCGATCCTGGAACTGGAGTTTGTGGTTCCGGCCTTGGGGTATTGAAGGGGAATAGTGAACGAATAAAGTGAGTCCGTATTATTGATCATCAGGAATTCGCCTACGCCTTCCGCGTCCAGCTGCCAGAATGCGATTTTCCGGCTGTCCGGGCTCCACCTAAATCCGTCACGGAGGAAAAACTCCTCCTCGTGCACCCAGTCAAATGTGCCATTAATAATGGTTGTGGATCCGTCCGAGGTAAGACTGCGAATGACACCTGTCGCCAGGTTTTCTACATACACATTATTTTGCCGGACGTAGGCTGCATTTTGTCCGTCTGGAGACACTTTTGCAAACATCAGCGTTGATTCCGGAGCGTCCCCGCCAAGCTGTTGTAACTCGTTCGTGGCGAGATTCAAGATCCAATAGTCACCGCGCGTATTTTGCCGCCACACCCGCTTGGTATTGGTAAAAATGAGGAGCTTGGTGCCGTCCGGGGACCAGGAATAGTCAGCAATTGACAACGGTGCTGCGCTGCCTTCCGGCGTGGTCTCGGCAGGTATTAACGTCGCTGCCGACACCATTATCCGAGTCATTCCATCTGCGGGATTGTTGAAAACGATATCCAGAGCGCCACTAACACTCGTTGATTGTTCCAACGTCGTGAATCCAGAGCCATCTTCGAGCCACTTCGACGGGCCGAAACGATCTGTGGCAAAATCAGCAGTCGCGAATATTCTGTCGACTGTGAGGGCCGCTGGCTGCTCGACGTTTCGAGTTTCAGCATCTTTTGCCTGGGCGTCCTGTGCCAGCGCGTTCGAGCTACCCGAAACGGCCCAAGCTACAGTGAGTGCCAACAGACTTGAGACGGCAATAAAATTGAGGTTTCGGATAGATCGATGCATCGTAATATCGGTTTTTCGTAGCGTTCCGGAGCCATTGCGCAAGTGGCTCAATTCGCCATTAAGGCAGAGATTTCAGCCGAAGAGTATGGCAGGCCTGCGCTCAGAACCACAGCGCCATCATCCGTGATGAGAATCATATCTTCAAGATAATACGCATCGGTTTTCCAGGAAAACATGGGTTCATACGCCAGAACCACGCCAGACGACAACAAAGACCCCGGTGCCTCACCGGGTTCAATCCCAACACCGTGAATATGCCAGTATACGCCAGACGTTTCGTCCAGCATGGCTTCGGCGATCGCTCGTTGGGCAGCATTTTTGGTGTTTTGTGATATGGCACGGATCGCCGCGCGACTGGCCTCCGACACGTCTTCAACGGAAGCTCCTGAACGCATGGCAGCCAGACCGGCCTTATATCCCGTAATGAGCAGATTCCAGGCGAGTGATTGCTCTTCGGAAAAGGAGCCGGAAACGGGTACTGTCCTTCCCACATCACCGCCGTAATTATCTGCGGCACAACCAATATCCATTCGAACGAGCTCCCCGTCCAGCATGGTCCTGTTAAGGTTTTCATAATCATAAAAGGAGCGCACGGCGGTAGCGAGATGAGCGTTCGGGCCGGCCATCGTCAATGGCCAGAAAGACGGCCCCTCGGCTCCGGCAAAAAGGCACCCCGCCAGTACGGCAGCCTCCACCTCGCGCTGTGTCTTCCCCGGTTCGACCGCCTTAATTCCAGCCACCAGTGCGCTGGTAGTCATCTCTGCAATTTTCGCGAGGATATCGCTCTCCGCGCGTGACTTAACCCACCGCATCTCTGCAATCGCGGGTGTGATCGACTCGATATCAGCCTCTGGAAAGGACTTGTTCAGACTTTGCTCCCATAAGAAATAGCGGCCCGTAACCGCGGTCATGCCCGGCGGAGTCCCTGTAGGCTCCTTCCTCCGTGGTTTTTCGATATAAAACTTTGTTACCCCGTCCTGAATTCTCGTTTGGACAAAATCGCTGAATTCTTCCCACGCGCGTACCGTACTCAGGCCCCATTTTGCTGCCGATTCCGCACCAGGGGTCTGACTCAGGTTCTCAACCGGGACGCCAAAAGAAAGCGGTGCGGGCGGCACGAATAAGTGCGTTTCGTTTGCTGGTCCGTCAAGGACGAGGATCGCAGCCGGCTGATCGCCGAGGCCGGTAAAATAATAGAAAGATGCATTCTGAATCCACCCGGGCTGCTCCATCTCCTTTTCGGATGAACGAGCTTTAAGTAGAATCAGTCCGTCGGACCCGTGTGTCAATAGCTGAGCCCGGCGCTGAGCGTATTCCGCGTTCGGGACCTGGGCAATCAACGGAGCCGCCCAACCAGCAGATATAAATATCAATGCCAGGGTCCTGGTGAAAAATCTTGGGAGTGTCATTTGGATGTGATCGGGCGGGGAGTAAATGTGCCACAATTCATGTTAGGGCTTCCTGTTATTTAATTCGTTCCGTCCAATTGGTAATCAATCGCACATCGGGCATGTCCCAGTATGGCGTGTTTTCTGAGTTGGATACAAGCAGTATCGTATCCCCGTCAGGCATGATTTCGAAATCCGAACATAGGGGGTTATCCATAACGGTTCTTCGCCCAGAAATAGTCGATTGGGACCCGCCTGTAAAATTGACTACCTCGATGGTACACTCCGTCCGACTTTCGGCGCGACCGTTCCCAGCGATATAAAATATTTGGGATCCGTCTTTTGAAAACCGTGGTCTGAAACCCCCTGAGACCGATATAAGTCTTTTCACCCTCAGCTCCGGATATTGACGGATATAAATCTCGGATTCGCCAGATTCATCGGACTCATACAGGATAAATGAACCGTCCGACGATAATACTGCGTGCATTTCATCGAATTCAGAATCGAGAACCGGCGTCGCGACCGTATCGACTCCCATTGATAAGCTCCATATATCAGCGCCACGAATACCAGATCCTCTCTGGTAAAGAACCATTTTTCCATCGGCAGACCAGAATGTGGGCTGCAAGCCGGTTGTATCAGCCCACATTAAACGCGCCGATTCCTGATCGTCCACATCCATCTCATACAGGTTAAAATGCCCACGACGATCGCTTGTGAATAGAATTCGTCTCTCGTCAGGTCCCCATATCGCGTGCTGATTGTTGTACCGGGTTGTAACCTGTACATAATTTCCGGAGTCCAGATCAAGAACAACGAGGCCGTCGTTGGCGGCGTGTTGAGTAAATATGACTCTTTTTCCCTGAGGAGAAAGACCCGGCCATATCACCTCGTCACTATACTCAAGAACCCGAGTACCCCGCGGACTGATAAGTTGAACGGGATCAAGCCTGATCTCAGGTTTTGGAAGAACGACCAGTGACTCGTTTAAAGAGGCGCTGAAATTAGCAACTCCCGATGGCATCGTAACATAAATATCATCTGTTACTAACAAATGTTCATTCCCGATTTCCATCGTTTCCAGATCCATCGACACGGCATACAAGCCCGTCGATTTTCCATACAGCAGGTACCCATTTGCATACATGGCACCGGTCCCGCCACGAAACAGTAATGTGACTTCTCCTGATTCTACATCAACCACGAATATAGACGCGTCATCGAACGAACCGAGGTCGTACGTTTTGGATGTGTAAATAACTCCCGCTCCATTCGGAAGTGCGTTGGGCCAGCGATGAGAGTTTTCTCCGATCGACTCATTCAACTGAGTGAAAGTTCGAATTGTGCCGTCTGGAAAGTGCCTCAATAAGCCGGTCGCTGAATTCGGGGCAAAAACAATAGATCCATCTGCTAACCACGTCGATCCTCTAGACGGTCGGTCTACAGGCGCTAAAGCTGTTGGAAGTCCCCCGCCTACGTTTGCTGTCTGCAGCTGCATATCCAGTCCAAAAGTAAGCTCATTACCGTCAAACGAATAGGCAGGTGATTCGACGAAATCGCTGGTACCCGGAATGATCACACCAGTTGCATTGTCCAGGTCTCGAACAACGAGCTCCCAACCCATTTCCGTCCTGGCCATAAATGCAACTTGTTTCCCGTCAGGCGAGATCCCAACCCCCCGGGAAAACGCTTGCGAAAATGGCTGAAGTCGCTTCCCATCTGCCGATCGCGTAAGTAGAGACACATCCATGCTCATATTCGCTGCCGACGAGCTCCATCCTCCTGATCCGAAAAACAAAAGTGCGGTAATGGAAATTGCAGCGATGACTGCCCCCGTAAGGGCCCGGGTGGAAAAAGATCGACTCGGTCGAGTCGCAGGCGCGTCGACCAGAACGCCGGATTCGGCCGTAATCGCCGTGTGTACCCTGGTGGTCGAAAGCTTTCCGGTAACGTGCCCACTGTCCGGGTCCGTCAATTTGAGGGCCTTTAGATCTGCAATTAAATCGGCTGCATGCTGATATCGCAATTCGCGGTCCTTCGCGAGCGCCTTGGCAACAATCCTCTCCAGTTCCATCGGAACGCCGGTCCTGATGGCAGTAAGAGCCTCGGGGTCTTCGTTAAGAATGCTGTACAGAACAGCCTGTTCGTATTCGGCCC
>SMVB01152449.1_pt1 | contig 12634 bp, 10 predicted proteins | sample 2456461 | NCBI WGS metagenome assembly SMVB01 (sample SAMN11095934, study PRJNA526329) | marine sediment metagenome | biome: Marine sediment; feature: Surficial sediment; material: Deep marine sediment; isolation source: Hadal surficial sediment | place: Pacific Ocean | collected 2014-05 | depth...
CGTCTTTCATGGGTCGGACCGCCGGCTGGATCGCAGCCCCGAAGCGAGCCAAGATCCGGGCGTCCAGGGCATCGGTTTTGGCCAGGGTGCCCAGGGCCTTGGCAAAGTCCCGCACCTGACGAGGATTCATGACGACCGCCGGCAACCCGGCGGTGGTTACGGCCGCATACAGGAGCGTTTCCAGGCCCCCCGTGGCTTCCATCACAATGAGCGTGGGGTGAAGCGTGTGGAGCCGCTCCACCAGCGAGGCAATGCCGGCGTCGTTGTTGGCCACCGACCAGGGGAGAGAATTGGCATCGTCCGCCACGTCCAATCGAGCTTTGCAAATGTCGATACCGATAAACAATTCTGAGGATTTTGATTTCATCGCTCTGCCTCCCAACCTTGTTGATACGGGCTTGGTGTCCCAGGCAACCGTTCGGGTTCATCAGAGATAAGGCATGACGACCTGCGCTGAGTCACGGGCTGATTCCCACAGGGCAAACGGTCTATCATGCCGGGATTCACAATTCCTTGAGGGTACAGTTTTTTCCCTGCGTTGGCTATGCCCTCTTCAGACAGGAGACGGCTCGGGTTAGTTGGGCTATAACCCTTCTTGGCATTATACAAGGGCATGCTTTTTTGAACATTCCCTCTCACTGACGATGTGGGGCGCATCTGGAGCGTGTATTGGCTATTGACGCGAATTATTCAACAGCCCCATCCAGCATACGAAGGTGTGGCTTCATGGTGCAAGCGTGTTCCTTGACACTGAAAGTTTTCTAATGCCAGGCTTTCTTGGGGCGCGGTACACCTTCATTGAACGCCTCTTCTGATTACATCTTGCTAGAAATTCGACGAGGGGATTGATGGCTGCTTTATTCCTGTTTGGTGCAATTAGTTTGACCTGGGGTGTGATGGGATTAATTATGACCGTTGCGCCTACGGCATGGATCGCCTTTGCTAAGAAGGTGTTGCATGATCCCTGGCAACGATTTTGGATGGCCCAGGGGATGCTCGTGATTGGATTGGTGTTAATCATTGGCACCCCCACGCTTCAGGGATATTGGCTGTGGGTAGGATGCGGAATCGTGGTGGTAGTCAAGGCTTGCATCCTCCTGGGGTCAACAGAGGCATTTCGTGATCGATGGACGACCCTGGCCACTACCAGGCCGACGTGGGTGTATCGAAGTGGCGGCATCCTGTCGTTGGTGGTCGCTGTCCTCCTTGCGGCGGATACGATTCTCCATGGCTGACCTCACTCCAGACCTTTCCAGTGACTCTTCCCTGCTTTCCTCTTTGTGGCAGGTGCATCAATCGGCGGAATGGCCGGTTGCCGGGGATGTCCATGAGGGCGAGTTGATGACGTTGGATACGGTCGTGGCCGGCTGTGTCACGTATTATGTGGAGGAACATGGCCTTGATACCCAACGGGTGGGAATTCTCAAAGACTGTTTAGCTGATCTAGAGAATTTGTTGCCGGACTTGGAGCCCGATGATCCTCAAGCCTATTTCGAACGGCTTCAACAGCTTGGGGATTTGCTCCTGAAGCTTACCCTTGTTGTTTGAGACGGCGTGTCCAAGCTCTCCCTAAAAACCCCTTCTTGTTTGCCTTCACTCCTGCCTCATCCTTAGTTAAAAAAACCATCGGTGGCCCTAGGCAAGGGTTTCCGACAGTTCTATGCGATCTCTATTTCTTGGCCTTCGGACAGAATGTGAAGATTGGAAATACCCAATCCCTTCAATTGAGCCACAATTCGATCTTGAAATTGGGGTTTGAGGTGATAGACATACACCGGCAGGTCGGGCTTTCCGATTTTTTGAAATTCTTTCTGCAATAGGGTCGGGGTGAGATGTCGGCTGGCTAAGGCCAAATCACTCATTTCGTCAGGGAGGGATGTTTCAATAAACGCGGCTTTGAGGTTCGGGACTTGCGCCGCCGCATGCCAGAGGGCCTCGGTCTGATGCGTATCACCGCTCAAGACCCATGCCACATGCTGATCCCGGATGATCAATCCTACGGTAGGGACGAGATGGTTGACCGAAATCGGCGTCAATCGTATGTCGCCCAATTGACTTTCTTGCCCTTCGTGAAGGACCTCGGTTCGAAGAGTAGGGTGTTCTGTGTCGGGTAATGCAAAGAAGTCCGGAAAGATCACATCATTAAAAATATGCGCCTTTAGATCTCCGAGGACCTGTGGAATGCTGGCGACCGTAATCGGATTGGTGGTGCAACTAATGAGATTGTCAGCTAAGGAGGGGAGTTCTTTGAGATGATCAATATGGGCATGTGTAAGGACGATATGCCGAATCCGTTTCTGGGATTCCAAATTTAACGCGGAAGAAACTGTGCCCGCGTCAATCATCAACGAATCATTGACAAGGAAGCCGATGCTTCGGCAACAGTGTTCTTCTCCCCCCTCATGGGTGAGGGAGTCTGATCCATGGCATCCGAGGATTTTTATGTTCATGGACAATCTATTCCTTTTGAGGCCTGGTGTTGTAATGGTAATCATCGCATGAAACCAGGGTGTTCGTCACTCTTGGGTAGTGATCTTTGTCACGGCAAAGGGGAAGAGGTGGCTTTTGCGGGGAACACAGGTTCGGCGAGAGATGGCTACCTTTTCATTTCCACAGTCTTTTGGCGTTTTCCTTCGACAGGCTCAGGGCAGGTTTTGAACAGCCCCTTGTCCTCCTGATAATTGAGCGGGTTGGGCAGTTGTCACTAATTTGAATGTTTTTTGAATTATCGATACCCGTTTGGTCACGGAATTTGTGTTCGATATCCCATTTCCTTCTTGTTTGACGCCCTGAAAAAACCTGTGGTATCGTGATATTTTGTCATAGATCGTTGAAAAATCAGCTGAAATTGCGAGCCAGACTATGGGAAAAGACTTAAAAGAAATCCTAGGGAAACTAAAGTATACCGACGATGCGAAGGTGATCCAACAACTCACCGCTCATACCAAGCACGTGCATGATCGCATGTCAGGCATCAAGCACAAGCTCGTCATCATGAGTGGCAAGGGCGGGGTTGGCAAGAGCATGACCACAGTTAATTTGGCTTTGGCCTTGGCTCGACAGGGTAAAAAAGTAGGGATTATTGATGTTGATCTGAACGGACCTTGCATTCCACAGATGATGGGGATTCATGGAAAAGGCCTTGAAATTACCCCGGAAGGCGCGCGACCACCGGAAGGCCCCTATGGCATAAAAGTGGCGTCCATGGATTTCCTGCTCAGTGAAGCGGCACCTGTTCGGTGGAAAGGGCCCATGGATTTGAGTCCGGTCTGGTTGGGGCTCATGGAAATGAATGTCATTCGTGAGTTCCTCGCGGATATCATGTGGGGAGAGCTGGACTTTCTCCTGGCGGATCTTCCTCCAGGAGCGGCGGCTGATAAACCGCCGGTCATTGCCGGCTTCCTTCCGGATCTGGCCGGAGCCGTGGTGGTCACCACGCCATCGGAAGTGGCGTCGAATGTCGTACAAAAATCGATTGGCTACGCCATCGAACTCGGCATTCACGTCCTGGGCATTATTGAAAACATGAGCTATTACCGATGCCCTTCCTGTGGTGAAGAGAACGAATTATTCGAAGGCAACACAGAAGGCATGTGCGAAGCGTTAAACCTGCCTTTGCTTGGCCGCATTCCCTTCGATCGCGATTTTGCCAAAACCTTTGATAAAGGCATCCCGTTGTTGGACGATCAACATCCGACCATTCAGCGTTATCAAGATATTGTTGGACGAATCCAATCATTATTGGATTACAAAAAAATCTTGGCCGAGAAATTATAATGAGTGATGTTACCCGAGCTTCTCTCAATTCCAACTCTCCCGTGTGAGGACGTTATGAAATTTGTCTGCTTAAATTGCGAAACCTATATGAATTTCGAAAAGGTTGAAAAGCCTGCTGAAGGGACACTCGGTGTGTTTTTCGCCTGCCCATCCTGTGATGCCAAAGTGTCGATGGTGACCAATCCAGGGGAAACCCAAATGGTCAGTACTCTTGGGGTACAACTCGGCGGGCGCACCGTCGATGCGATACCTCTGGAAATGACGCGGGGGACCTTAAAAGAGGAAGTGAGTGCCCCGTCAGACTCAGGGTCCATGGCTGCCTATCTCAATGACAAAATCCAAGCGGGGGAAAGTTCAGCACCGGCTGGAGCAACTACCGCGAAGGAAGGCGAAGGCGGATGTCCCTTTTCCGCGGTGGTCGCGCAGATGGGATTGACCACCGGCGGCACCTCAACCGGAACTCAACAATCCGACCTTCAGTGGACCCCGGATGCGCAAGAGCGTTTAGGCAAGCTCCCCTCCTTTGTCCAGCCCATGGTCAAAGGGAGTGTCGAAACCTATGCGAGAAAGAATAGCTATACCACTGTGACGCTCCAAGTCATGGATGATTCGAAGAATAGTGCATCGGATGGGATGAATTGGTCTCCTGAGGCCGAAGAGCGGCTGAAAAATATTCCGGACTTCATTCAACCCATGGCCCGCAAAGAAATTGAGCGCATAGCCAAAGAGCGCGGCGAGACAACCATCTCTGCTGAACTCATGGACGAAGCCAAAGACAAGTTTATGAAGTTTATGTAACGCTGATTCAATAGATCCTAAAAAGGCGGCCCACTGGGGCCGCCTTTTTTTTGCGCGAGATCGATTTCTGAATGAAACATTATATGCGGGGTTTCCGCTAACAACTGCGGAAATAATACGAAATGGATGAAAGATCTTGTGTCGAAGTTCGAGAAAATCTTTATTTGAAAGTGGTTAGAGATGAGAAATCCAGGGGGACGGAAGGGAATCGATTTCTTATTCGCACCAAGTGCCCGGTTGACAGGTCGCAGTAGTTGGTGGAGAAGAAACGGCAGAAGCAGAAACCGGTTTGGTTGTAGTTGAGGCCTCACACCAATCCCCCAAAGTGCATTCGGCCAGGGATGGCTGAGATGGGTTGGGGATCCTTGCCCCTGCCCTGTATTGAGAAGGATTTGCCAGCATCCCAGAGGATCCAATCGGGGCAGATTGATTCAGAGGAAGAAAGCTGGTCGTGAGAAGATTGGTGTTCAACGTGCCTAAGTTTTGCGCGACCACGAGATCGGGATGTTCCTCTTGAAGTTTCGCCAACATTTTTAAGCCAGCATCTCGTAATTTGTGACGTGGATGTTCACGAACTAAGGCGACCAGCCAGTCCCGTGACCAATCGGGGGCGCCTAAATCCTTATAGGTTTTGGCCAATTCATATTTGGCTTTCGCCGCCGCTTCCAAGTGGGGATAGGACTCAATCACCATTTTGTATCGTTTGGCTGCCGCGAGATAGGCTTCCTTTTTATAATAAAATTCCGCCACAAACAGATGGTGTTGGGCCAAGAGGTCTTCGCATTCGCCAATCTTGTTTCTGGCTTCGGCTTCATACCGACTGGCTGGGTGGTCCTGCATCAGTTGGATGAACTCTTCGCGAGCTTTTTTAATAGGGCTGACATCGCGATCAATTGTTTGAATCATTTTAAAATGGCTGAGGGCTAGTCGATACTGCGCGTAGGGTGCCAGCACATGGTTGCGATGAAGATCTAAAAAGTGTTGATATTCGACGATGGCTTCGGCATAGCCCTCTTTGTCATGGAAGGATTCGGCCCTCTTCATAATGACGTTGGGGTCGTAGTTCATTTCAATGGTATCCCCCACAAAGATCTGTTCGTCCGTCCCACTGAGCGGAGCGTTTGTGGAGGCGGATTCCTTGTCCGGCGTGCTTGAGCAACCACTAAGTAAAAGTGCTGCGACAAACATAGCGCCGACCGCTATGGATAAAGTTTTTGCAGGGATTGTCATAACTTTAAAACGAAAGAACATCCTCCAGTTCACAACCCTTCAAGACTATCATAAATACGTACTTTCACGCAAGATTTCTTCCGGTTATGTTTCCTTGATGCTGATGTGATATTCACAAGGCACCTACCCCTTTTATAATGTGAAGATGAGGGTTTTTCGTGACACGCAAGGTTTTCAGTCGAATCGTCGGTACGGGATCCTATTTACCAGAGCGTCAGGTTAGTAATAAGGATGTAGCTTCGTATTTTGGTTTGCCTGTTGAAGACGTGTTTCGCGTGACAGGCATTAAAAGCCGCCATTGGTGTTATCCGGACCAGACGTGTTCTGATTTGGCGGAACAGGCTGCACGTGAAGCATTGAAGGCTGCAGGCCAATCCATTGAATCTGTGGATGCTATTTTTGTATCCACCACATCACCCGATACGATCTTTCCGTCAACCGCGTGCTATCTTCAGCAAAAGTTACAAGCCAAACATGTCGCGGCGTTTGACTTGGCTGCTTCGTGCACGGGGTTTATCTATGGGCTGTCGATAGCTGATGCGTTCATTCGATCTGGACAATATCAGTGTTGTCTGGTTGTAGCAGCAGAAGTGAAATCCCGATATCTTGATGCGACACAAAAAGCCAGTGCTATGCTGTTTGGCGACGGGGCAGGAGCGGCTGTGGTGAGGAGAGAAGAGAGCGTGGAGACCGCGGACCCAAATATGAGGCATGGCATTTTAGGAGTCCGATTGTATTCGGACGGGGCTTGCCACGGTCTGATCACGGTGCCAGCCGGGGGCTCCAAATTGCCGGCGACTGCCGACACGGTTCGGAATCATCTTCATGCCATTAAGCTGGAGGGCAGCCCGGTTTTTCGAATAGGGGTCAAACGGTTGAGTGTAGCCATTGAAGACATGCTTCGGGAGTTTGCCATCACGGTCGCGGACCTGAAACAGGTGATTGCCCATCAAGCGAACGGACGGATGCTTCGAGCTATCGCCAAACGGGCACACCTCGGTCCAGACCAAATGTTTTCCATGATTGAACAGGCAGGGAATACCTCATCCGCTTCCTTGCCCGTTGCCTTGGACGTGGCTTTCCGTCAAAAGAAGTTTGATTCGGGAGACCTTATCCTCCTGGGCGCATTTGGTGGAGGGTTGACCTGGGGCACAGCGTTGATTCGCTGGTGAGAAGGGAATGTTGAAAAAGGGCGTCAGCGGCGTTCTCGGCCCTTTGTCGTGCTCACGTACTATGAGTACGCTCCGCGCGCCAAAGCGCCTGCGGCCTTGCTGAGCGCACCTTTTTGAACATCCCCTCTTGCTTTTGGCGGTTCATAGAACCAGTTGACGAAATAGCGGGTCCTGGCCTAAAGTTGCTCGTCTTTTCTTGGGTGGTTACTTAAGTACCAACATTGGTACAATCCCAACTTCGTCAAAGTTTTTGTAAGGAGGATTAAGTGAAAAAAATATATTTAGGCAATCCGCGTGGATTTTGTGCGGGCGTTGATCGGGCCATCGAAATCGTCGAACTGTCGTTGAAACGGTATGGGGCTCCGATTTATGTACGACATGAAATCGTGCACAGTCGGCATGTAGTCGATTCGTTGCGTGAACGAGGGGCTGTCTTTGTGGAGGAACTGGATAAAGTTCCAGATGGCGCATTAGTGATCTTTAGCGCCCATGGAGTGGCAAAAGAGGTGTGGCAAGACGCGAAGCGTCGAAACTTAAAAGTGATCGATGCGACCTGCCCGCTCGTGATAAAAGTCCACAATGAGGTGAACCGCGACCACAGCAATGATTATGAACTGATTCTCATTGGCCATGCAGGCCATCCCGAGGTGGTCGGTACGCTTGGGCAAATTCCGGATAAATTCCATCTCGTGTCTTCTGTCGAAGATGTGGAAAATCTCCATGTGGAGAGTGCCGACCATCTGTCCTATGTCACCCAAACCACGCTGAGTGTTGATGAATGCCGGGAAATTGTAGAAGCCTTACATCGTCGGTTTCCCGGGATTAAAGGACCTCACCAAGAAGATATCTGCTATGCCACGCAAAATCGCCAAAACGTCATTAAAGAGTTGGCGAAGTTTGTGGATCTTATTCTCGTCATTGGTTCTCCGAATAGCTCCAATTCCAACCGCCTTCGGGAATTGGCAGAAAGCTTTGCCATCCCATCCTATCTGATCGATTCCTATAAGGACATTCAACATGAATGGCTCAAGGGGGTTGAGGCCATCGGGATTACGGCTGGGGCTTCGGCTCCTGAAATTCTGGTGACTGAGGCCGTCTCCTATCTCAAAGGGCTTGGAGCATCGGAAGTGGAGGAGCTAACGGTTGTGGAGGAGGATGTTGAATTTCTTCTTCCAAAAGAATTAATTATGCCTGGCCATAAATAAGAAGTCCCTGCTTTTGAGAAGTTAGGGTTCGCACAAGAATAACTTCCCATCTTTGGGTGTTGAGGCACCTGTCTGGCAAGGTGCGAGGACTGCGCATACTCATCGGTATGTAAGGGACGAGCAACGCCGCCAGACAAGATGGATCGACGCCCAAAGATGGGAAGTTATTCTTGCGCGAACCCTTATCCCCAGCTCGTTTAAAATTTTAAAAACCACAATATTTTGAATGTATAAGTTGGTCGAACCACAATATTTAGTGTTCTACCTTTGATTTTTTTATTACGCTGTGGTACATCAAACAGACTAAATTCTTCTGTTTTTACCCTTCAAAAAGGCTGACGGGTTTTATGCAATTACAATCGTTGATTGTCTCGGGGTTTAAGTCCTTCCTCGACGCCAAGATTGATTTCCCCAAAGGGATTACCGCGGTGGTTGGCCCCAACGGCGTAGGGAAAAGCAACGTGGTCGATGCCATATTGTGGGTCTTGGGAGAGCAAAGTACCAAGTCGCTTCGCAGTGAGCGCATGGAAGATGTGATCTTCAATGGGACAGAAACCCGGAAACCTCTGGGAATGGCTGAAGTGTCCCTCGTGGTCACGAATGTGACGAGTCAAGAATTAGAGTCAGTGGCTGGTGTGTTCGAGGAACTCCCGGGGAATAAAGAATTAATGATCACCAGGCGGTTGTATCGTGATGGGGACAGTGAGTATTTCATTAATAAAATTCCCTGCCGTTTGAAGGATATCCGTCTCTTGTTTTTGGAAGCCAGGGCTGGAACCAAAGGGCACACGGTTATTGAACAGGGCAACATCGATCAAATCCTTTCCGGGTCCCCACAAGACCGTCGAAGTTTTATCGAGGAGACAGCGGGCATCGGACGGTTTAAAAAGCAAAAAACCGAAGCCCTACGGAAACTCAATTCCACGCAGCAAAATCTCGTTCGGGTACGGGATGTGATCGGGGAAGTGCAAAGGCAACTTCGGACGTTAGAGCGTCAAGCCCGCCAAACCGAGCAATACGGAAAACTGCAAGACGAATGTCGCGTTCTCGAAATTAATGTCTTGAGTTGGGACTATCATGAGCTGGGACCCGAACGTACTGATATTGAGGGCCGTATTGCCACATATGAAGCGCAAGAGGCTGGGCACGTGGCTGAAGAAGCCAACGTGACGGCGACGCATGAACAACTTAAAGCCGATCAACTTCTGGACGGCCAAGTCGTCGGAACCACGCAAGAAGCTCTTCGCAAGCTTGAATACGAAATGGGGCAAGCGCTCACCACCCTTGAAGTGGAACGTCATCGCATCCAACTCTACGCGGAACAACAGGCTCAGGGCGCGGAAGAGCAAACTCGGCTTGGCCAGGAATCAACAAGTACCGTCGGCGCAATAGCCTCATTACACAGTCAATTGACGCAGGCGAGGGAAGAGGCCCAACAGGCTGAACACACGCTGACTCGGCTGGATGTTGAGGAACAGAATCTTGTCGCGAATCGGTCATCGGTTCACACGCAAGTGGAAACGCTGCGCCAACACATTTTGGAGGAGACGGTTGAACGGACTCAAACGGAAACGCGGCTGCAATATTTAGAAGCTCGACAGGAGGATCGCAGTCTCCACATTCAGGAACTCCAGAAAGACCACGAACAGGGTGAAATCGAGCGTTCGGAAATAATGGTGAAACTTGCCGGCTTGCAGGAAACGCTGGAGAGTCTGACGCAGCAGGTTCAGTCCACACGGACCCAACGCGAACACGTGTTGGCGCTGCTCACTCAACTCGACCAGCAGATGCAGAAAGTCGAGCAGCAACGGGTCGAAGGAAAAACCGAGTGGGCAGGTGCTGAGTCCCGTCTGGCCGCCCTCCAGGCCGTGCTACAGGAAGAATTTGGGTACAAGGGGGGAACGGAGGGCGAAGGTTCGTCAATCCGGCAGGTCTGTCACGGTGTAAAAGAAGCAGTTGGGGAACGCTTGGAAGTTCCTCAGCATATTGAAAAAGCCATCGAAGCCGCGCTAGGCGAACACATTCGGGCGTGGGTGGTCGAGGGGGACGGCGATATTGTCCAGGCGTTGCAATTCATGAACGATCATGACCTTGGGCGGGGCACCTTTATTCCTACGCAGCCGTTTGGCATGGCCGAAGATCAACCGCCGGCTTGGTGGCCGGAGTTGAAACAGCAGGAAGGGGTCATTGGTCGAGCAACCGAATTGGTAGGCGTTCCAGAAGAATTGAAAGCGGTACTTCATTGTCTTCTACAACGCGTGGTTGTGGTTCAAAGTCTTGATCAGGCTTTGGCCTTGGTTCGGCGGCGGCGCTGGGGTGGCCTCTCTGGTCCCCTCTTTGCCACCCTGACCGGGGAGATTGTTGAGACGTCCGGGTTGGTGAGTGGAGGATCTACCGGAGATTCCAGTGGCGTGCTCCAGCGAAGGCGTGAAGTGCGCACCTTGGAGAGTCACCTGACGGATATCGCTCACAGCCTTGAGCAGGCAGAACAACGACACGAGGAATTACAGCAGCATCATGAATCCGCGAAAGAACAATTGCGGACCCTTGATGAGTCGTTGAAAGAATCGGAGCGGAAGGTCCTGATCGCAGAAAATGGTATTGGCAATGCCGAGCAGCACGTGTCTGATGTCGAGGAACAGGTGCAGTCGCTCACCGAGGAGTTAGCCTCGAACCAAGAGGAACTCGTGAGTCTGAGGGAAGAAAGTCAGACCTGCCGGGATCGTCTGGTCCAATTAGGCCATGACCAGAAAACTCAAGAAACCGACTTGGCGCAGTTCATGGCCCAACTCCAGGAACTCGAGGCGGAGGCCACCCGATTGTATGAACAGTTAACTACGGCTCGGCTTACGATGACGACCCTACATGAACGCCGAGAGCGAACGCAGGCCGATCTGGATCGGATGCAACAGGAAGAAGAAGCTCGACAATCGCGACTACGTATTCTGGCTGAGCAAGTTCACATGCTCGAGTTGAAGGCTCAAGACAGTCAAGTGGCGCAAGCCCGAGCCGAGGTGCTGTTCAAAGAATTTGAACAACGGAAAGATGAGCTCCAAATACAATTGCAAGCGGTTGAAGAACGCCATCATGAAGGGATGCTTCGTGTTCGAGAGTTGGAGCAGCGGCTGGCTGACATTCGAAGAGCATTCGCATCCACTCGTGAAAAGCGGGCAGAGATCGAAGTGCAATTGGCGGAGGTACGGACGCGGTTGCAAACAGTCATCGATACCTTGACCGGAACCTATGGACAGTCCGTAGAAGAACTGTCAAGTCAGTCCCTTGCTCAGGATGATGCCGAGACTTCTGTCGACATTATCGAGGGTCCGGAAGCATGGCGGGAGCGTGTCCGTATCATCAGAACACGATTAGAGCGGATGGGGCCACTCAACTTGGCTGCGATTGACGAACATCGTGAGCAGGAGGAGCGGTATCAGTTCCTCACGAAACAGGAAACGGATTTATCCGAATCGATTCAAGCCCTTCAGGAAATTATCGATCGTCTCAGCCAGACCACAAACAAGATGTTTGATGAAACGTTCAAGGCGGTGCAGGAAAAATTCGGCGAGGTGTTTTCCGCGCTGTTTGCCGGGGGGCATGCCGAATTAGTGTTGGCTCAGCCTGAACCGGATGAAGCCACAGAGAACAGCTATGTGGATCCAGGCGTTGATATTGTGGCGCAACCTCCGGGAAAACGTCTCAAAAATCTTTCGATGTTATCGGGTGGGGAAAAAGCTTTAACCGTGCTCGCCTTGTTATTCGCAAGCTTTCTCATCAAACCCTCGCCCTTTTGTATTCTTGATGAGGTGGATGCGCCCCTGGATGAGCCCAACGTCATCCGCTTTGCCCGGTTCCTGACTCAATTAACCGACCTGTCCCAATTCCTCATCATCACCCACAATAAACGGACCATGGAGATTGCCGATTCCTTATTTGGAGTCACCATGGAAGAACCTGGCGTGTCGAAGTTTGTGTCGGTACGGATCGGCGACCTCCAAAAAGTCTAGCGCAGGCTGTTCCAAAAGGCCGCCAGCGGCGTTCTCGGGCCTTTGCCGTGCTCACGTACTGGCGTACGCTCCGCGCGCCAAATGCCCTGCGGCCTTGCTGGACGACCTTTTTGAACAGCCTGCCCTGCCACTGATGTTTTTTTGTTTTTCTAATCCGCTAGGACATTCGTCCTAGCAACCCATTCACAGGTATCGATATTCTTTACGGCTGGTTTTCCCCGTTCCTCGCAGTGAAGATCAGGGGATACTGGACCAACTTGCTCTTAGGTTTGTATTGTCATCGTTTAGCGAGGCCAACAACAAAAAAGGGATCATACGCAATATATGGTTCTCCCCCTACTCCCATCCCATTCTGGATACATGAAACTTCTTGTCCCTGCTTCTTCTTCCTGTGGACATTCTTTCTTGTGTAGCTGCACGATCTCATCGTGCCCTCTTCTCACGCAGC
>SMVB01320056.1_pt1 | contig 12634 bp, 8 predicted proteins | sample 2456461 | NCBI WGS metagenome assembly SMVB01 (sample SAMN11095934, study PRJNA526329) | marine sediment metagenome | biome: Marine sediment; feature: Surficial sediment; material: Deep marine sediment; isolation source: Hadal surficial sediment | place: Pacific Ocean | collected 2014-05 | depth 0-1...
ACGGAGGTGATCGATCTCGACGGCGCCCTCGTCATTCCCGGGTTCATCGAGAGCCACGGCCACTTCTTAGGGGTCGGCGACGCCAACATGCAGCTCGACCTGGCGAGCGTCGCCCACTGGAGCGAGATCGTCTCCATGGTGGGCGCCTTGGTGGGGGATGCCCCGACCGGCGAGTTGATTCGGGGCCGGGGTTGGCACCAGGAGAAGTGGGACGAGGTGCCGGAGGGGGCCGTCCTGGGACTGCCCACCCACCATTCGCTTAGTGCTGTTTCGCCCGACAACCCTGTCGTCCTGCGGCACGCCAGCGGTCACGCGTCGTTCGCCAATGCCAAGGCCATGGAGATGTCCGGCATCACCCGGAGCACCGCCGATCCCCCCGGCGGTGAGATCGTGCGGGACGCCAACGGCGATCCCATCGGCGCGTTCCGGGAAACGGCCCAGGGGCTGCTGAGTCCGGCGAGAGAAAATGCTGCGCCGCCCAGTCCGAGACGGCAGGCGGAGCTTGCGATTGAGGAAATTCTGGCGAAGGGTATCACGAGCTTTCAGGATGCCGGGTCGAGCTTCCGAACCGTCGACATGTTCAAGCAGATGGTTGACGATGGGGCGATGGGCATCAGGCTGTACGTAATGCTCCGAGTGTCCAACGAGGCCCTCGCTCGGGAGCTGCCTAACTACCGGATGATCGGCTACGGCGACAACCGGCTCACGGTGCGGGCGATCAAGCGCAGTATCGACGGCGCACTCGGTTCACACGGCGCTTGGCTGTTGGAGCCGTACGAGGACTTTCCCTCGAGTTCGGGCCTCAACACGAGTTCCATCGAGAGCATCGAGCAAACGGCGCGTCTCGCCATCGAGCACGGATTTCAATTCAACACCCACGCCATAGGCGACCGGGGTAATCGCGAGACGCTGGACATTTACGAGCGCACGTTCGACGCGAATCCGGACAAGACAGGGCTTCGCTGGCGCATAGAGCACGCACAGCACCTCCATCCAGACGACATCCCACGCTTTGGTGAGATGGCCGTGATCGCCTCCATGGAGGCGATTCATGCGACTTCGGATGCCCCGTGGGTTCTGGAGCGACTCGGCGAGCGGAGGGCGAGAGAGGGTGCGTACGTCTGGCAGAGTCTCATGAAGTCGGGTGCCGTGGTGACGAATGGTACGGACGCGCCCGTAGAAGATGTGGACCCCATCGACAGCTACTACGCCGCGGTGTCGCGGCGAACGAAAGACGGGACAGTTTTCTTCCCGGAGCAGCGGATGAGCCGCTTGGAAGCCTTGCGGTCGTACACGATCAACGGAGCCTACGCCGCGTTCGAGGAGGACATCAAGGGTTCGCTCACGCCCGGCAAGCTGGCCGACATCACCGTGCTGTCGAAAGACATCATGACGATTGCAGAGGAAGAGATTCCATCGACGGAGGTGGTGTACACGATCGTGGGTGGGAAGGTTATGTACAGCCGGGGCGGTGAGCAGTAAGCAGGTAACAGGAGGAGTGAGCGTGCGGCGGAGATGAGATGATCATCATCTCCGCCATGTCCCGCGACCGCCTCATCGGCAAAGGTGACGGCCTCCCTTGGCACGTGCCGGAGGAGTACAACCAATTCCTGCGGTTCATCGAGGGCCAGACCGTCATCCTCGGTCGAAAGTCCTATCCTATTTTCGGCAAGAGCCTCACCAGCGACCACAACGTGGTGGTGAGCCGTTCCCTGAGCGAGCTTCCCGGCGCGGTTGTGGTTCCCAGCATCGAGCAAGCCGTTGAGGTCGCGGAGTCGTTCGGGAAGACCGTATTCAGTGCGGGCGGCAGCACGATCTACCAGCAAACCATCCCGTTGGCGGACGCGATGTACCTGTCGTTCATGAAAGGCGATTTTGCGGGAGACGCATACTTCCCCGAGTTCGATGAATCCGAGTGGACGATCGATCGAACGGAAGACCATCCCGGGTTTCAGTTTGTGGTATACAACCGCGTGAGGGGTGAGTAGACTACCGGCCAGAAAAAGGCGCCTGCTTCGTCTCTCTGCTGCACAGGTTGCATAGGTCAATTAGCAGCTCTTAGGCAAGAAAAAACAATTCGCATTTTCCGGCTAATGGGTGGCAAGTGAGGTTCGCAACCCATGCTGACGGTTCCCGCTGGCCATCTCAGACGGTTGGCTGCATCTTACCTCCATGCCCGAGATCATCTCCCGACTCTCCCACGCCCTCGCTGACCGCTACAGAATCAAACGCCTCTTGGGCGAAGGCGGGATGGCGACGGTGTATCTCGCCGAAGACCTCAAGCACCACCGCGAAGTAGCGGTCAAGGTGCTCCGGCCCGAACTGGCCGCTATCCTCGGTGGCGAGCGGTTTCTAAACGAGATCGAGATCGCGGCGCGTCTCACCCATCCTCACATCTTACCCGTACATGACTCCGGCGAAGCCGACGGGATGTTGTTCTACGTCATGCCCTATGTGGAAGGGGAGTCGCTCCGAGACCTGTTGAACCGCGAAACGCAACTCGGGCTCGAGGAGGCCGTTCATATTGGCCGTGAAATTGCGGACGCGCTCTCCTATGCCCACGGTCAGGGCGTCATCCACCGAGATATCAAACCGGAAAACGTTCTCCTCCAATCGGGTCACGCCGTGATCGCCGACTTCGGGATTGCCAGAGCGGTGACCGTGGCAGGTGGAGAGCGATTGACCGAGACGGGGCTCTCCCTCGGCACTCCACAGTACATGAGTCCGGAACAGGCCACAGCCAACCGGGAGCTCGACGCGCGTAGCGATATCTATGCGCTTGGCTGCGTCGTCTATGAAATGCTCGCGGGCGAGCCACCGCACACCGGACCGACCACGCAGGCGATCATCGCGAAGCTGATGACCGAGCGGCCGGTGCGATTGCGGATCGTGCGCGATACGGTCCCGGAGTCCCTCGAGCGAGCGGTCATGAAGGCGTTGGCGAAGGTGCGGGCCGATCGGTTTGAGACGGCAGCGGACTTCCGGACTGCACTAAGGCTCGAACATGGTGCGGAGGCGCACGATGTTCCTTCCATTCCCGCGACCCCCCGAGATGTGGAGCCGGAAGTCGAGCGGCACTCGACCGCCCAGGACCTAAGGACTCTCGGGAGACTGGTCCGAACGCGGACCGTCGGGCTCCCGGCTCTGGTCATTCTCGTCGCACTGGTGGCGGTGGTGGCTGTCCCGTTCTGGTTTCGTACGCAACGCGAAAATGCCAGGGCATTGCTCCCGCGTATCGAGCAACTCGCTGCCGAGGGGCGCTTTGGTGAAGCGTATGTGTTGGCTGTTCGAGCCGAAGATCGCCTTGGAGCGGATTCGTCATTGGCCCGACTGATGCCGGTCGTGTCCGACAGGCTTTCGGTGACGACCGAGCCCGAGGGTGCCCAGGTTTATCTCCGACCGGTGACAACTGCCGAAGAGGGACCGGTCGAAGACGCGGAGCTGATCGGCGTCACTCCGATTCGGGGTCTCCGAATCGCTCGCAGCGACTACATGATGCGGGTGGAAAAGGAAGGTTACGCGCCGGTGGAGCGGATGGCATCCAGCGCGTTGCCGCGGGTGGAGGTCTTTGTAGGTGCGTCTGCCGATATCGATATCCAGGTAACGCTGCTGCCAGCGGGGGAGGTGCCGGAAGGCATGGTCTTCGTGCCAGAAGGTGCCTACGATCTCGTCGGTGCAGACGCCCCGCCCGGGCTGGGTGTTGCACAGCTCGATGACTTCTTCATAGACGCGTACGAGGTCAGCAACGAGCGCTATAAGGCGTTCGTTCTGGCTGGGGGGTACACGAACCGGTCCTACTGGAAACACGTGTTCGTGAGGGACGGCAGGGAGCTGTCGTGGGAGGAGGCGATGCGTGATCTGACCGATCGCACGGGACTGCCCGGCCCCCGCAGCTGGGTGGGTCATGATTATCCGGAAGGGCGCGGTAGCCATCCGGTGACCGACATCACCTGGTATGAGGCGGCGGCGTACGCCGAGTTCGTCGGAAAGAGCCTTCCCACAGTGTATCAGTGGGAGAAGGCCGCGCGTGACAGTGCCTTCACTCACTTCGCCGGCTTAGTGATGCCGTGGGGGTGGGTGAGGCCGGGCGAACTGGTTCGGACCCGGGCGAACTTTAGCGGCAGCGGTACGGCGCCGGTGGACGCGTACCCATTCGGCCTCAGCCCATTCGGTGCGCACAGTATGGCTGGGAACGTCAAGGAGTGGACGCTCAACGAGATGGGTAGCGGGCATCTCGTAACGGGAGGCTCCTGGGAAGATCCCCTGTATATGTTCACCGAGCTCGGGTCCTTCTCGAACTTCTTCTCGTCGCCAGCGCTCGGATTCCGCTGTGTGCGCAATACACCGAATGCCCTGGGTGATCAGGGTGCAATGCGGGTCGACCTGGACGAGCGAACGCCGTCGTATACAGCGGTCGATGATGCGACCTTCCGTACGTTGCTGAGCTACTATCGATATGACACATGGTCCCTCGAGCCGGAGATTGTGGAGACCGTGGAGACGGAGGACTGGATCCGCGAGAAGGTCCGGCTGGCAGGCGCGGAGGGTGACGACATTCTCGCCTACCTCTACCTGCCGAAGAGTGCGGCAGCGCCCTTCCAGACTCTCGTATTTGTACCGGGGATTAATGCGTTCTCCGAGAGTGTCTCTGATGCCACGGAGTGGTTGCTTGGACCGAACATCAAGTCGGGTAGGGCCGTGCTGGCCGTGGTGATGCAGGGAATGGTAGAACGGGAGCGGGAGCCGGGTTATGAGTCTCCCGGGGTCAGTTCCGTGCGGTTTCGGGATCTGGTGGTGCTGCAAGCGACGGAGCTGCGCCGGGGCGTCGATTATCTGGAGACGCGTGACGACATCGACACGGACAGGCTGACCTACGTCGGTTTCAGTTGGGGGGCCTCATCGAGACTTGGGTATGGTGCGGTCGACGATCGCTATAGATCGGCAATCCTCATAGGCGGAGGGGTTAGAGAGGGAATGCTTAGGAGGCTACCTGAGGTCAACCCCATCAACTTCGCTCCGCACCTGCCGCAGACGCTGCTCTTGCACGGCAAGAACGACGAGGTGCTCCCGTACTACACAGAGCTGCTCCCTCTGTGGAACCTCCTCCGCGAGCCGAAAAAGCTCGTCGTGATCGAGGGCGCCGGGCACGTACCTCCGTTGGAGGCTAGGGTTCCCGCAATGAATCAGTGGCTGGACGAGACTCTGGGGCCAGTCCGACCTCGGCGCTAAGGCGGTTTAGCGCTCTTGAGTCGATTTCCGGCGTCCGCGCGCCCGGAATCACAGAGGCCCGGCAAGAACACAGCCCTTCAGCAATTCGCGGATAGTCGCACCGGCATCCGCTTCGCGCCCCATGTCCCGGGAGGCCCGTCGAACACGCCGGCGCATTGCGTATCGCAATCGAGACAGTGACCGTCGTCCGACAAGTTCCATCCAGTCATTGCGTACCAATCGCGCGCTATGATCACGGAGCCGCATCCGTGGCAGTAGGTGCTGTCGCCCTCCTCGTCGTGCACGTTGCCGGTATACGCGTAGCGCACTCCGTTCTCGATGGCGATCTTTCGGGCTCTGGTGAGAGTGGACGGTGGCGTGTTTGGCTTGTCACGCATTTTCCAGTCCGGGTGGAACGCGCTGAAGTGCACCGGCACGTCGGGGCCGAGGTTTTCAACCACCCATGAGGTGAGCTCGTCGAACTCCCGGTCTGAGTCGTTTTCCCCCGGGATGACCAGGTTCGTGATCTCAAACCACACGTCGGTCTCGTGCTTGAGGTACACCAGCGTGTCCAACACCGGCTGCAGGTGGCTGTTGGTGATCTTCCAGTAGAACTTTTCGGTGAAGGCCTTGAGATCCACGTTGGCCGCATCCATGTAACGGTAAAACTCCCGGCGCGGTTCGTCGCACACGTATCCGGCGGTAACGGCGACCGACTTGATGCCTACCTCGTGACACGCCTGGGCCACGTCGATGGCATACTCGTGGAAGATGACCGGATCGTTGTACGTAAAGGCGACGCTGGAGCATCCGAGGCGCTGTGCCGCCTGTGCCAGAGCCTCGGGAGATGCCGCGTCCGCCAGCGTGTCGATTTCCCTCGACTTACTGATGTCCCAGTTTTGGCAAAACTTGCACGCCAAGTTGCAGCCGGCGGTGCCGAAGGAAAGGACGGGTGTGCCGGGCAGGAAGTGGTTGAGGGGTTTCTTCTCGATCGGATCGACGCAGAAGCCGCTGGAGCGGCCATAAGAGGTGAGAACGATCTCCCCACTCTCGCACGCTCTCACAAAACACAGCCCACGCTGACCATCGCGGAGCCGGCACTCCCGGGGACACAGGTCGCACTGGATGCGACCGTCGTCCAGCTTGTGCCAGTACCGGGTGGGTACGACGGAACTCACAGCATTCTGCATGGCAACCGATTGGCGCAAATATCCACTGCTACAATAATATACCAAGCGCGCTGATTTTGAGCGAAGCCATTGGTCGGATACCCGATTGGCGCCCGGTGACTCGGTGCGACATCTTTGCGCCGGGCTTTCCGAAGTTTGACCCCCATCCACCTCAGCCGAGTGAAACGACGACGAATGATTGAAGATCCTTTCGCGGTATTCCTGGCCCTGGCAGCGGTCGTCTTCGTCGCTATCCAATTGGAGAGGCGTGTTGGCGTCTTCCGCTCGCTGGGTGCTGCGCTGGTGGGGATTCTGCTCGCCATGTTGCTGTCTAACATCGGCATTTTGCCAGGCACGTCTCCTACGTACCAATTCCTGATGGGTACGGGCGTGAACCTCGCGATCGCCCTGATTCTGTTGAGTGTGGACTTGGGCTCCGTGCTAAAGGCCGGTTCCGGGATGTTGGCTGCGTTTGGGATAGGTGCTCTGGGAACGGCAGTGGGTGCGATAACCGGCGGTTTGCTCCTGTCCGGCGTCGTCGGTCCCGAGACGTGGAAGCTCGCGGGGCAGTTCACGGGTACGTACACGGGTGGCGGGGCGAATTTCGCCGCCTTGGGTCGGGCTTTCGAGACCAGCGCTGACTTGTTTTCTGCGGCGACCGCGGCAGATGTCATCGTGACCGCCGTCTGGATGGCCGCCTGTCTGACGGTTCCGGTTTTGTTGGGACGGCCCAAGCAGGGGCAGGGGCAGGGGCAGGGGCAGAAGACCCCCGTCGCCGGTGAGTCCTCGGGGGAAGGGCAGCTCACGCTGGAACGCACGCTTCAGAGCAGCGTGAAACCAGTGTTGCTGGGTGATACGGCTGCGTTGGTGGCGATCGCGGTAGGTGCGGTGTGGGGTGCGGATAAACTGGCCGGGCTCCTCCCGATCCACGAGGTGCTGTGGCTGACTACGATAGTGTTGATCTTGGCGCAGGTGCCGGCGGTGAAAGCGCTCTCGGGCAGCGCGTTGTTCGGCAACTATCTGCTGTTGCTCTTCTTGGCAAGCAACGGCGCCCGTTCGGTGATCGCCAACCTCGTTGCGATGGGACCACCGGTATTCTATTACGCGATCATCACGGTTGCGTTGCACGGTGTGGTGATCTTCGGGATAGGACGCCTCGCCCGTCTGGATTTCGCTACGTTGGCGGTTGCGTCGCAGGCGTGCGTGGGTGGGGCGGCGTCGGCTATCGCGTTGGCAGGCGCCCGGGGGTACACCGATCAGCTAGTCCCAGGTGTGGCCGTCGGGCTGCTGGGATACGCCGTGGGGAACTATCTGGGGTTTGTGGTGGCGACGATGATGCGAGGGATGTTGGGGACGTAGCCATGGTCGTGTATCAATAGAGCTTCTCGGTGTCGAGCACGTTGAGGAGCGGCTCGCCGTTCAAGTAGCGCCGCAGGTTCTCGCAGAACAGATTGGTCAGCCGCCCGTTTTCCCGATCGCTCGTGCTTCCCGAATGAGGGCTGACCAGCACGTTCGGCATCTCCCACAACGGGCTATCTTTGGGCAACGGTTCTTCGGCGAACACGTCCAGTGCGGCGCCACCCAGGTGTCCCGACCGCAACGACTCGATGAGAGCCGCCTCGTCCAGGATAGCGCCGCGGGCAACATTGATTACGAGGGCGCCCGGCGGCAGGGCGGCCAGCTCTCTTGCGCCGATCAGCCTCTCGGTCTCAGGCGTGTGTGGCGCAATCAGCACGAGATACTCGGCGCGGGGCAGCACGCCGAGCAACTCGGTGGGTGGGTGAAGCTCGTTCAGGTTCAACGACGCCGGATCGATTCCCTCCGGGTGACGCTTCACGCCCACGACCGTCATGCCGAACGCCTTGCCCATGCGGGCCACTTTGCGCCCGATAGTGCCCACCCCGATCACCACAAGGGTTCGACCGACCAGGTCCGTGCCCGCATACCGTTCCCAGTGTTTCCGTTCCTGGTCGCGTACCATGCGCAGCAGTCCCTTATTGAACATGAGCATTGCCATGACACAGAACTCCGCTAGGGGATCCGCGTGTACGCCGCTTGCCGTTGTGAATACGGTGTCGGGCATGCGCTTGTCGTAGCCCATGCGCTTCACGAACTGGCCGATCCCGGCGCTGGTGGCTTGGATCCACCGCACATTGGGGGCGAGGTCCGGCAGGTCTTCCCGGTGCGTCTGGTCGAAGTCGAAGAGGATCTCGGCTTGGTGCAACAACTTGTGCCACCGGGTCTCCTCCTCGGCCGTGCGTTCGATTGGCGAGCCGGTGTGATCGGCGGCGTATCTGGGAGGCCGCAGCAGGGCGGGCTCGTAGACCACATTTAGCCTGTGATGAACCGACCGTATACGGTCCACGTGCTCCGGCTCGAGGTAGCTCGCGATGAGGAGGTTGGTGACTTCAGTCATCGGGTGCGCCAGTTGGTAGGTGTGGCGGGGCTAAGGTAATCTTGTGATCGGTCGAGGACTACCTGAGTTGGCGCCTTGCATCTGGCGCAATCGGCTTTCTGGACGTAAATCTGTCAAATAAGTAGCCTTGATGCTCAGCGGCGGAGGAATGTGATGTTTGCTCCCAGTAACAGAGGTCCTAGCGACGCCGTACGGCGGTTCCTAGCCGACCTGCGTGCTTCGGCCGATCGCCGCGGTTGGCAGGAAAGACGATCAGGAAATCGGATGAGCGGTGCCGTGGTAGAGGAACAGCGCGATGGCGAGCGACGGAGTGGTACGGAGCGCCGGATAGTGCTCACGGACAGAAGGAGGCGGATGCAGGAGGCATTCTCCCGCGGCGACGCCGAGCACATCCGTGAAATGATGATGGATTCGGGTGTTGAGGCGGCCTGCCCGCAGTGTGACGGGAATCTCATGCTCGGATCCGTCATTCCTCACGAAGGCGGGACGGCTCGCAACGTCCACTGTACCAGTTGCCGGCACAGCGTTCTTCTCGTGAGCGCGCCTGGCAAGCCTTTGGAGCTGGCGTAAATCGAGCTCCCGGAAGATTCGATAGCTATCCATCCTGAGCGCCTAGATTCGGCGTCCTAAGTGCGTCAGCCAGGCGGTCATTGTGGGGTCCAGTGCCCGCCAACACGACATAGGCGGTTGTGGAAAGCCCCAGGGCCGGGAACACCGCGTGGATGCCCGATCCCCCCGGCACATATCTCCAGAACACAAGGGTCACGATTCCCGCCGTGAAAGACGCCAGCACGGCGGCTCCGTTCCCCCGATTCCAGTAGAGACCCAATATCAACGCCGGAAAGAAGCATGCGAGGTAGAGGCTTCCGGAGAATGATGTCAGCATCACGATGCCGCCGGGCGGGTTGAGGGCGATGACGGCGGTGACAATCGCAAAGATCGCCACATAAATACGCGTCGCCCGAATGGCACGCGCTTCCGGAATGGCGCCGTGCCACACGCCGACAATGTCCCGCTGGCACGTTGACGCCAGCACCAGGAGAACGCTGTCGAGGGAGGACATTGCGGCCGCTATCAGCGCGAGCACCAGAAAGGCGCCGACGGCGGGGTGAAAGACAATGCCGCCGCTCAAGATTTGGGGGATAATCTGATCGGTGTCGGCGATGCCGGCTGGGAACAGGTTGCGTGCGTATATGCCTATGGGTAGCAGGAGGGAGTACACCAGCAAGAACGCAATAGTGGACACCCACAAACCCTGCCGCGCCGCCTGCGGGCTTTCGAGGGCGTAGAACCTGGAGAGCTGGCGCGGTTCCACCACCAACTTGGATGCCCCCGCGACGATGATCCCCAACAGGACGGGAAACTGCATCTCGGCGTGCCAGGTAAACAGCGCGGCTCCTTCGGGCTGCGCTCTCACGGCAGCCAGCGATCCGATGCCACCGGCTGCGCGAACGGTTCCCACGAAGAGCACGACCGCCGCCAGGATCATGATGATGCCCTGAATCACGTCCGTCCTGACCACCGAGATGAAGCCGCCCACGGCGGTGTAGAGCATCACGATGACGAGGACTAGAGCGATCGCTCCCCAGTAAGGGATGTCGAGGAACGTTGCGAGCAGGGTGCCTGCGCCCTTGAACACCGCCGTCATGTACAACAGGCTTGCCAAGACTACGATCAAGCCTGCCGAAAACCTGGCGGCGTCGCTGCCGAAGCGAAAGCCGATGAAGTCCGGGATCGTGACGGAATCCAACGAGGCCGTGACCTGGCGAAGCCGCGGCGCAACCCAGCGCCACGCAACGATGCAAAAAATTGTGATGATCGGAACGAAGAGCAGCCACGGCAATCCATAGGAGTACGTCTGCCCGGCGAAGCCAATGAAGCTGTTGGTGCTGGAGTACGTGGCGAAGAACGAGAGGCCGAGGGCGATGCCCCCCATCGAACGCCCGCCGACGTAGTAGTCTGTCAGTCCCTTCGTGCGTCGTTGGCCGGCGAGCGCGTGTTGAGCCAGCACCGCCGTATACGCGACGAGCAGGAAGACAATCAGGTAGTGGTCGCTAATCCAGGACATTAGTTACATCCATCCGTATGATCATCCGAACATTCCAGCTACGTCCTGCTTCATCACCTTCCCCATAGCATTTCTCGGCAGCACCGTCACGCACATCTCCCGCGGCACCTTATAGGGCGCCAATCTCTCCCTGGCCCATTGCCGCAGAATATCCAGCGTCAATGTACACCCTTCCCGCAACTCCACTGCCACACACACCGATTCGCCAAGGTCGCGATCTGTGACACCGACGACGGCGCATTCCTCGATGTCGGGATGGGAACGCAAAGTCTCCTCTATTTCCCATGCCGAAACCTTGTGACCTCCGGTCTTGATGATGTCGCTGCTCTGGCGGCCAAGGATGCGATAGCTTCCGTTCTCTACGACCGCCACGTCACCGGTGGCGAACCAGCCATCGTGAAACGCTTTCCGGGTCTCTTCGGACGCGCGCCAGTATTCGTGGAATACGGCAGGGCCACGAACCTGGATCTCTCCCGTCGAGCCCGAATCCACTTGGTGCCCGTGCTCGTCCACCAGCCGCACCTCCATACCGGGAACGGGAGCGCCCACGTGTCCGGGAATGCGCTCTCCGTGGACGGGATTGGACAACCCCATGCCGATTTCGGTCATACCGTACCGCTCCAACAGCGTGTGTCCACATATCTCCTGCCAGCGCTCCAGTAGCTGGACGGGGAGTGGTGCGGACCCGGACACCATGAGACGCATGCGGCGACACGCGTCTGACAGGGTCCTGCGGCGCTCTGGAGCCGCCTTTTCCCAGGCTGTGATCAACCTCTGATAGATGGTGGGCACCGCCATGAACAAAGTGATTGGACTCTCGACGAAACGCCTCCAGACCTCTTCTGCATCGAACCTTGGCAGCATCTCGCACCGCGCTCCAGCCCACAGCGCACACGTCAAGACATTGATGATGCCATGGACGTGGTGCAGTGGAAGCGTGAGGAGAATGTGATCATCGGCATGCCATTCCCAAGCCGTAATGAGCGATGTCACCTGAGCGCGCACGTTGGCGTGGGTGGTGACCACGCCCTTGGGTTTCCCGGTGGTGCCGCTGGTGTGGACCATCAGGGCCCGCCGCCGCTCGGCCACGTCGGGAAGAGCGGTTGCTGGCGCGTTGCGGAAGTGTTGTGTGGACACCAAGAGCCGTCCCGCTGCGCCGACTGCCCCTCGGACGGTTTCCTCGAACTCGGGATCGGCGATGACAATCGACGCGTCGGCGTTCTCAATGACGTGGCGAAGTTCTGCCACCGGATGAGAGACGGCCAGCGGCACGGCGATCCCGCCCGCGCGCCAGATCCCCCATTGCACGGCCGCGTAGTCGAAGCTCGGCGGGACGAGAAACGCCACGCGAGCCTCCGCGAGATCCGACCGGTCGGCCAGAAGGCGCGAAGCGATCCGCCCCGATGCCTCGAGCAGCTCCCGGTAGGTGAAGTTGCCGTCAGTCGCGATGACAGCCGTTCGATCTCCGTGTGATCGGGCCCGCTGAACCAACAGTAGCTCTTCCATTTGGCGTACATATTCATCTCGTCGTCATGCCGCAAGGGCTGGCACCCAATCCCGCGGGCCCTCGCCTCCCGGGCTGTATAGGGTCATCTTTTGTCTCATGCCAGATCTTCTTGACGACATCAAGGATGCCCTCGCAGATCGCTACGTCATCGAACGGGAGATCGGTCATGGTGGGATGGCGACCGTGTATCTGGCTCTGGACTTGAAGCACAACCGGAAGGTGGCTGTAAAGGTCCTACTACCGGAACTCGCCAGATCTGTAACCGC
>SMVB01006101.1_pt1 | contig 12630 bp, 11 predicted proteins | sample 2456461 | NCBI WGS metagenome assembly SMVB01 (sample SAMN11095934, study PRJNA526329) | marine sediment metagenome | biome: Marine sediment; feature: Surficial sediment; material: Deep marine sediment; isolation source: Hadal surficial sediment | place: Pacific Ocean | collected 2014-05 | depth...
ATCAGGGTTTTTCCGGATTCGAGATCGAACTTCCAATTGTGCCAGTTGCAGGTCAGCAGGCAGTTTTCGCTGATCGTGCCCTCGCTCAAGGGGTAGCCTTCGTGGGGACAGCGGTTGTTGCAGGCGTAGACCTCCGGGCCGGAGGCGAAGATCGCGATCTGCTTCTTGCCGTGCTTGACCACCATGACCCGGCGCGCGCGCAGCTTGTCCAACTCGGCGACGGCGACGAAGCCGTCCGCGCCGGGGTCCGCGTCGGCGCCTGAATTCAAAGCACCGGCCTCCGCAGAGTCTGACTCCAGCGCTAGCGTTTCCGACGGCGGCATGGCGCGATCCTCCCAGCTTCCAAATTCCTCGATATTCAAAATCATAACCGAACCGGCAATATTTTTCAAAGTATTATCTTTAAAAAAGATTTGCGAGTGCGGGCGCCGAATCCCGGTCATTCGAAACCGCGCCTCCGACGTAGATTTTAAAATATTGAATTATATCGATAATCATTGAATTATAGGGGTCAGTCCCCTTTAATTCCGCTTGGGTGGCGAGGCTGCAATAGACGGCGCAATTGCGCGCGCAACTCCGGCAGCAGCTCCACCTCGAACCAGGGATTGCGCTTGAGCCACGCGGTGTTGCGCCAGCTCGGATGCGGCAGCGGCAGATGGGCCGGCCCGTAGTCGGCCCAGGCGCGCACGGTCTCGGTCAGGTTGCGCCGTCTTCGCTCGTCCTGTCGCCGGGCGCCCAGGTAGCGGCGCTGGGCGTAGCGGCCGACCAGCAGGGTCATCTCGACCGCGGGCAGCGCCGCCAACAGCGGTGGGTGCCAGAGCGGCGCGCATTCGGGCCTGGGCGGATTGTCGCCGCCGCGCGGGTTCCGCCCCGGATAGCAGAAGCCCATGGGCACGATGGCAATCCGGTCCCGGTCGTAGAAAGTCTCCTTGTCCACGTCCAACCAGTCCCGCAGGCGGTCTCCCGAGGGGTCGTTCCAGGGGATGCCGGTCTCGTGTACCTTTGTGCCTGGCGCCTGGCCCACGATCAGCAGCCGCGCCGTGGCGCGGGCGCGCAGCACCGGCCGGGGACCGAGCGGCAGCTCGGCTGCGCAGACCCGGCAGGCGCGCGCATCGCGCAGCACCCGCTCTAACTCCGCTTCCGGGGCATTCCGGGCCGTCATGATGTTTCACCCAGGCCGTCGCTTAGCATACGCTCGACGAACTCGGGCACGATCCGGCTGGCGGGCCCGTAGTGGCGTTCGGCGAACAGGCTGTGGCCCTCGGAGGGTTCCAGGTTGAGCTCCACGGTGTGGGCGCGGCCGGTCATGCGCACCTCCTGGACGAAGCCGGCCGCCGGATAGACGCTGCCCGAAGTGCCGATGGAAACGAACAGATCGCAGTTCTCGATCGCGGTCAGGATGCGGTCCATCGCCAGGGGCATCTCGCCGAACCAGACCACATCGACCCGCAGGCCGCCGGTTTTTCCGCAAGTCGGGCAGGGTGTCTCCAGGTCCATGTCCCCGGACCAGGGACCGGTGACGCCGCATCGTTGGCAGCGCGCCGAAAGTATTTCGCCGTGCATGTGAACCAGATTTCTGGTGCCCGCGCGCTCGTGCAGGTTATCGATGTTTTGCGTGATCAGAAGGACCTCGCCAGGCCAATCCGCTTCGAGCCGCGCCAACGCGCGGTGTGCGGGGTTTGGGTCGATATCGCCAGACAGCAAGGCGCGGCGGCGCGCATTGTAGAAGCCGTGGACCCGGGCCGGGTCGCGCTCGAAGGCCTCCGGGGTGGCCACGTCCTCGAGGCGCACCTGAGACCAGATGCCATCGGGATCGCGAAACGTGTGCAGACCCGACTCCTTGGATATCCCGGCGCCGGTCAGGATCGCGATTCTGGCGGCGGAGGTTTGCGGCATAATGCCGGCAATGATAGACGAGGCGGGCCCTGCGATATAGGTCCCCGGGGCACGGAAACATGGGAGGCATGGTCGTGATCGAGATCGCTATCCTGTTCGTCTGCACTGGCAACATCTGCCGCTCGCCGACCGCCGAAGGTGTCGCGCGCCAGGGCTTGACCGAGGCCGGACTCGGGGCGCGAGTCGCGGTCGATTCGGCCGGGCTCACAGGCTGGCACGCCGGCGACCCGCCGGACCCGCGCGCCGTTGCCTGCGCGGCCCCACGGGGCTACGACCTTACAACGCAGTGCGCGCGCGTTCGAACAAGCCGATTTCGAGCGCTTCGCGCTGATCCTGGGCATGGACCGGCATCATGTGCAGGATCTGCGCAAGCTCCAGGGCGATATCGCCCAGAAGGACGCCCGCGGTCAAATCCGGCTGTTTCTCGATTTCCTGCCGCCCGGCGACCCGCAGCTCGGCTGCGACGTGCCCGACCCCTACTACGGTGACATGAGCGATTACGAGTTGAGTCTCGATTTGATCGAACGCGGCACCCCCGGGCTGATCGAAGCCTTGAAGCGGGACTTTTTATGACCGGAACCCAGGACCGGGTCGGCCTGGGCATCGCCGCCATCCTGATCGGCATGTTCACCGTGTCGATCATGGACGCGCTCGCCAAGTGGCTGGGTGAAAGCTATCCGATCGCCGAGTTGGTATTCTTTCGCAGTCTCTTTGCGTTGCTGCCGGTGTTCTTCATACTCTGGCAGCAACGTAGCGGTTTCGCCGCGCTCAAGCCGCGCTGGCGGCTCGGCCACTTCCTGCGGGCTGTGCTTAGTTTGGGCGCCCTCTTTACGTTCTTCACCGGACTCCGCTACTTGCCCCTGGCCGAGGCAATTTCGATCGCCTTCGCCGCGCCGCTGTTCGTCACCGCGCTCTCGGTGCCGATTCTGGGCGAGCGCGTCGGCCCGCGGCGTTGGGCCGCGGTGGTGATCGGGTTCCTCGGGGTCTTGGTCATGACCCGGCCGGGCGCCGAGGCGTTCCGGCCGGAGGCGCTCTACATCCTGGCGGCGGCCTTGTGTTATGCGCTCTCCATGCTGGTAACCCGGCGCCTGGCGCGCAGCGACTCCACGCCGGCAATCATGCTAAGCGGCATCTGTGTCGCGCTGGCGGTCAGTTCCCTGGCGCTGCCGTTCGATTGGCGCACGCCGGTTGGCGCCGATATTTGGCTGTTCGTGTTGCTGGGCCTGGTGGGCGGCACCGGAATGTATTTCATGACCCAGGCCTACCGCTACGCGCCGGCGGCCGTGATTGCGCCCTTCGATTACACGGCGCTCCTCTGGGCCACCCTGTTCGGCTGGCTGGTGTGGCACGAGCTGCCGGACACCAATGTCTGGTTCGGTGCCGCCATCGTCATCGCGAGCGGCCTCTACATCGTCTACCGCGAGACCCGGGTCCGGACTCTCCCCAACGAAGAAAATTAGACCAGCCCCCCGCTGCGGCGGCCGCGCTTTTCCATGTATTGCTGGTGATAGTCCTCGGCCATGTGGAAGAGGTCAGCGGGCGCGATCTCGGTCGCGATCTCGCCTGGACTGGGGTTGGCGGCCGCAAGGCGCGCCATGGACGCGCGCGCCGCAGCCGCTTGCTCCGGGCTGTGGGTAAAAATCGCCGAACGGTACTGGCTGCCCACGTCATAGCCCTGGCGATCGATTTGAGTCGGATCGTGGACCGTCCAGAACACTTCGAGAAGATCGTCGTATTCGATGCGCGCCGGATCGAAAGTCACTTCGACCGCCTCCGCGTGTCCGGTCTGGCCGGTACAGACGCTCTCGTAGCTCGGGTTCGGGTCGCTGCCGCCGGTGTAGCCGACCCGGGTGGCGGTGACGCCGGGGAGACGGCGGTACGCCACCTCGATGCCCCAGAAACAGCCGGCGGCAAAGGTTGCCTTGTCCGCAGAGGGTGCCTTGTCCATGGTGTTCCTCGTCCGCTTTTGTTCGCGGCGGAGCCTAACCCGGCTGCGTGGAAAATACCACGGCAGCGGTGGCGTCCCCGTGGGACTACGCTTTCTGCCCTGGCCCTGGGATCCCCGCCATCGCCACCCGCAGCTGGCACGCCAGGTCGTAGCGCCGGAACGGCTTGTTGAGGACGGTGGCCCCCTCCGCCAACAGGCCCGAGCTGCGCGCCGTGGCATCGGCGTAGCCGGACATGAACAGAACCCGCAGGTCGGGCCGTGACCGCTTCGCCCGCTGGACGACCTCGGGACCCAGGAGGCCGCCCGGCAACATGACATCGGATAGGATCAGATCGATCTTCGGCGCGTCCTCGAGAATCTCGAGCGCGCGCGCACCTTCGGAAGCGGACAGAACTTTGTAACCGAGGCTCTCCAGCAAGGTTACCGAGAGGTCGAGGACTTCCAGATTATCCTCGACCACGAGAACGGTTTCGCCCTTTGCGCGCGGCGCATCGGTCCGCGACCCGATCTCCGGCGCCGTGGATTCGGCCTCGACCTGCGGCAGGTAGAGCCGCACCGTGGTGCCCTGCCCCAACTCACTTTCGATGACCGCGAAACCGCCGGACTGGCGCGCGAAGCCGTAGACCATGCTGAGCCCCAGGCCGCTGCCCACGCCCACGGGTTTGGTGGTGAAGAAGGGATCGAAGGCCCGTGCCAGAACCTTGGGCTCCATTCCGGCGCCAGTATCGGTAACCGTTATCGTCACATACCGGCCAGGGACCGCGTCGGCGATCCCGGCGGCCCGACGCCGATCGATGGTCTCGTTTCCGACCTCGATCGTCAGCTTACCGCCCTCGGGCATGGCCTGGTCGGAGTTGATCGCAAGATTGAGCAGGGCGCTTTCCAACTGCGCGGGGTCGGCTTCGATACGCCACGTGTCGTCTCCAGTCAGAAACTGGATATTAATCGTCTCCCCCAAAGTTCGAGTCAGCAGATCGGACATGCCGCCGAGCAACTGGGCAGGTTTGAGAACCCGGGGCTGCAATGGCTTCAGGCGCGAAAAAGCCAACAGTCGCTGAGTCAACTCCGAGCCCCGGCCGGCGGCCCGGATTACGGCCTGCACATAGGGGTCTTCGGCGCCAACCTGGTCCTCCAAAAGCTCCGCGTTTCCCAAAATTACGCCCAGCAGATTATTGAAGTCGTGCGCCACGCCGCCGGTCAGTTGGCCCATCGCTTCCATCTTCTGGGTTTGTCGGAGCTGCGCCTCCAGTCGCTTGCGCTCGGAGATATCGCGCATAACGCCGATGAACATCCGCTCGCTCCCGATCCAGGCTTCGCCGACCGTACATTCAAGCTCCAGAACCTCGCCGTCCTTGCGGGTGCCGTTGACCTCGCGCGGCCCCTTGCCGACGTGCTCCGCGCGAATCTCTTCGTCGACGAGTCGGGCGACGTTCTCGCCGATCAGTTCGCTTGATTCGTATCCAAACATCTTGACGGCTGCCGGATTGACCGACTCGATGAGTCCTCGGGAATCGATGGTTACGAGCGCGTCGGCAACATTCGTCGTGATCGCGCGCATACGCTCCTCGCTGCTTTTGAGCGCCGTCACGATCTCACGGTTCCTTCGCTCTAATTCCTGCTGCTGCCGGCACCGTCTGAGCGCGCGAATGAGATTGATCGGATCGATTGGTTTGGTCAGAAAATCGTCGGCGCCCTCGCGCAGCGCCCGCACCGCGGACTCCATGTCGGCATAGCCGGTCATGATCAGACAGGCCAAGCCAGGCCGCTGTTGCTTGAGCGTCGAAATCAGTTCGATGCCGTTGTCGGTTCCCAACTTGATGTCGAGCAAGGCGACATCCGGCTCAAACTCCGCGGTGGCGCTGCTCGCAGACTTGGCGCCGGTTGCGACCGCGACTTCGTAACCTTCCGGCTGCAGCAAGTCGCTCAGCGAGCTCAAGAAATCCGGGTCATCATCGACCAGAAGAATTTTGCCGTGCTCGGACGGCGCGACCGCGGCAACCCGGAGTGTCGTGTCACCGTTCGATTGAGCCGATGCATCTTTCACGTTGCTGTCCTGACTGGCGAGTGGCGCTATACCCAAATCACGCGCGAAGTCCGATGCCCTCGAAGCTTGGCCGGCATAGTCATTTCAGAACAAGATTCGTTTTTCAACTATCCAGTAAGATGCCTCGCCACCGCGCGGCAACCCTACGTTCCCAAATACTAACATACTTTTAATTTATTATTTGTTGAATATTAGTAAGATGTCGTACGTATTCCCACTTAATCGGTAATTGCCCACTCATTGTACTCATATATGTACTCATATATTTTTTGTTTCGCTGGTTGGAACGGCGTCGCTTATGGGGCAGGCGACAGCGGATAAATCGCCTCGGGTGTGTAAATGGCGCCGGCTTGGGCCAGCAGGCTGGAATAGAGAACGAACTCGTGTACTTCGAAGCTCCCGGCGCGGAATGCGGCATGCTGCGCAAGATGGTGGTCCAGCCAGTGCCCGGGATCGCCCTTGAAACGGGCAAGGGTTATATGTGACTTGAACCTGCGCCCTTCAGGCGAAAATCCGGCCACCTGAACCGCGCGTTCGACCCTGTGCTGAAGGCGGTCGAGTTCCGGGACTGGCGCCACGCCGACCCAAAGTGCGCGCGACTTGCGGCCCTGTCCGAAGCAGCCGACCCCGGCCAGCGTCATGCCGAAGCGCGCAGCACGGACCTGGACCAACGCGGTGTCGAGGTCTTGGGCCTGAACGCTGTCGATCTCGCCGACAAAGCGCAGGGTGAGGTGCAGATTGTCCGGGTCGATCCAGCGCGCAGCCGGCACGCCGCGCTGCATTCCGGAAAGCCGCGCACGCAGGTCCTCGGGCAGGGCGATGCCAACGAACAGGCGCATGGCCACGGACTCCGGTTGGGCGCGCTCAGACGAACAGCGCGAGCACGCCGGTAAAGGTATAGAGGCGGTTGTTGAATATCTCGCCGTTGCCGAAGAACCCGGCCAACGGAATTTCGCCGAGCTCCGCCTCGATCAAGCGCATCTCCTCGGACTCGCTGCCGAACAGGTTCGGCCCGCGGGCGATGCAGGAGAAGTAGAGCCCCGCCTTGGGTGCCGGACCGGCGCGGGCCTTGACGTCCCGAACCATGCGCTTGAGATCGGTCAACGCGGCGTCGTGATCGCGGCGGCAGAACTGAATGCGGCGCCCCGCCTCGACCGGCTCGGCGACCGATATATGGCCCTTGTTCAGATCGATGCCGGTCAGGTTGCGCACCAGATAATCGCCGGTATCGCTATCGGCAATCGGGAAGGCGGCGAAGATGTAGCCGCCGACGCGGCGCAGGTCATGGGCCAGCAGCTCGCCGATCTGCTCTTTGAACACTTCGAGTGCGGGGCGCCCATCGATCTCCGTGATCGCGTCGCCCTCGGCCCCGGTGATGCTGCACGGTGAGCCGATCAGGGAGCAGCCTTGGGTCAGGCCGACTGCGACCGGAACTTCCGGTGCGAATAGCACCCCGGACAATCCGGCCTCGGTGACCCGCTCGGCGATCTGATGGAAAGATCCGCGCGAGGCGGTCAGCCCGCCGACCAGAAAGCCGGAGCTTCGCGCCGCAGCCTGGGTCACGATCTCCGCAATGGCCTGGTTGCGCGGATCCCCGTGCACGACGCCGAACAGGCCCCGATGCTGCGCCAGCCAATCGGCCTGTTGCTCCGCAAAGGCCTCAATTGCATCGGCGCCGGCCCGGTTGGTAACCGGCGCCATAACCCGGAATGCCGCCTCGGGCAGCGCGGCGGTCAGGACCGACAGGGCTGGGCGGTCGTGATATTCGATGCCGGATGCAGCGACCCCGAATCCGATGTTGCCAACCCAATGCTCAATGCCGGTGCGCTCGCGCAGGAAAGTCAGCACGCTGGAGAGGTCGCCGGCCAAGGCATCTGTGGCGTAGAGCAGGCCTAAATTGGCGCCCTCGGGCGGCGCCTCGAGGGAGTTCATACAGGCCTTGACCGTGCTGCCCCAGTCGGCGCCGGCGCCGTGGCCGGCCTTGAAGGCGGAAGCCGGCATCGGCGCGCCCTCAGCCACCGCTTGCCTCACCATCGGCCGCCTTGCCATCGGTAAGCGCGCGCCGCTCTGCCAGCGCCTCAATCATCGCACCCAGGTGTGGCGCGAGGTGTGCCACGATCACCTCGACTCCGGCCGGGTTGGGGTGGATGCCGTCGGCTTGGTTGAGCGCCGGGTCCAGGGCCACGCCGTCGAGCAGGAACGGATAGAAGGCGACGTTATGGGATTTCGCCAATCGGGGAAAAACCGCGTCGAAGTCGGCGGCGTAGTCGGCGCCCAAGTTACGCGGCGCCAGCATGCCGGCCAGCAGCACCGGTAGTCCCGCCGCTTCCAGCCGAACCAGGATGGCGTCCAGGTTATCGTAGGTGGCCGCGGGATCGAGGCCGCGCAACGCGTCATTGCCGCCGAAGGCGACCAGCACCAGGTCGATCCGTTCGCCGCCTAAAGCCCAGTCGAGCCGCGCCCGGCCCGAGGCCGTTGTATCGCCCGAATTACCGCCGTTGACGACCTCGACCGAATGGCCTTGCGCCCGCAGCGCCGCCTCGAGCCGCTCCGGCAGGGTCTGTCCCGCCGCCAGGCCGTAGCCGTGGATCAGGCTGTCGCCGAAGGCCAGCAGGCGAAACGCATCCGCCCGACTCGCACCCGCCCGCGCCGGGTCGAAAACCAACGGCAGCATCATGGCCACCGCGAAGCAGGCGCGGAGCGACGCGAACGGCGGATGGCGTGGCAGGAAAAATTGGTTCATGAGTCGCCGGCAAGGCTACCGCGCCCCCGCCCCGGGTAAAAGCCCCCTGGCCCCCACTCTGCGCCCCAGCCCCACGCCCCTGGCCCCTTACCATTGACAGGCCCGGCCGATGGGCCATATCGGATAGACCCATAATTTCCCCTCTCCACAGCGCCAAGCCCGAACCATGCCCGAAACACCGATGATCGCCTTGGAAGACGTCGATCTGACCCTGCCTTCGACGGCCGGGCCGGTGCACATCCTGCGCGGCGTCTCGATCGTCATTGCGCGCGGCGAAACGGTCAGCGTGGTCGGGCCTTCGGGCTCGGGCAAGTCGTCGATGATGATGGTGATCGCCGGGCTCGAGCGCGCCACCGCGGGCCGGGTCGCGATTGGCGGCGCCGACTTCACGACGCTCGACGAGGACGCCCTGGCCCGTTTCCGGCGCGATTCCATCGGCATCGTGTTCCAGGACTACCACTTGGTGCCGACCATGACCGCGCGCGAGAACGTGGCCATCCCGCTCGAGCTTGCTGGCCGCGACGATGCCTTCGCGCGCGCCGAAGCCTGCCTGGAATCGGTCGGGCTCAGCCACCGCCTGAGCCACTATCCGGGGCAGCTCTCCGGCGGTGAGCAACAGCGCACGGCCTTGGCCCGCGCATTCGCCGCCGAGCCGGGCCTGATCCTGGCCGACGAGCCGACCGGCAATCTGGACGGCGAGACCGGCGCCCAGGTCATCGAATTGCTGTTCGATCTGCAGGCCGCCCAGGGTACCACCTTGGTGCTGATCACCCACGACCCGATGGTCGCGACGCGGTGCCGGCGCGGGCTTCGGATGGTGGACGGCCGAATCATAGATCAGGACACGGCGCGCGCCGCAGCCGCCGGCGCATGACCGTCCCGGAAAGCGGCGCGGCGCCCTTCCGGCTCGCTCTCAAACTGGCGCGGCGCGAGTTGCGCGGGGGTTTGCGCGGCTTTCGGACCTTTCTGGCCAGCCTGGCGGTGGGCATCGGCGCGATCGCGGCGGTTGGGACCCTGACCGTGTCCCTGCTCGACGGCCTGCGCAGCGACGGCCAGGTGCTGCTGGGCGGCGATCTGGACCTGCGCGTGTCGCAGCGCGAGATCACGGACGCGCAGCGCGCCTGGCTGGAGGCGCGCGGACGCCTGTCCCAAGTCACTCATTTACGCGCTATGGCGCACACCACAGCCCCTGGGAACGATCGCCGCGCCCTGATCGAACTGCGCGCGGTCGATGACGCCTATCCGCTTTATGGCGCTGTCGAGGTGAGTCCGGCGCAGCCGCTCTCCGAGCATCTCGCATACCGCGACGGGGCCTGGGGCCTGGCCGCCGACCCCAGCCTGCTGCGCCGGCTCGATTTGAATCCGGCGGCATTGGAGGCGGGCGTGCGGCTGCGCATCGGCGAGCTTACCTACGAGGTTCGGGCGCTGGTCGAAAGCGAACCGGACCGCGCGTCCAACATCGCCGCTTTCGGCCCCCGGGTCCTGGTGGCGCGCGGCAGCCTGGCCGAAACCGGCCTGTTGCAGCCGGGCAGCCTGAACCACCATCACTACCGGCTGCGCCTGCCCGAGACCGCCGATTCCGCGGCGCTGCGGAAAGAGCTTGCGGAAGCCTTCCCGGCCGCGGGCTGGCGCGTGCGCGATACCAGCGAGGCGGCGCCCGGCCTGGCCCGCTTCATCGACCGCCTGGGCCTGTTTCTGACCCTGATTGGCTTGACCGCTCTGTTGATCGGCGGGGTCGGCATCGGCAATGCGGTGCGCGGCTATCTGGAGAGCCGCACCGCGACCATCGCGACGCTGAAGTGCCTGGGCGCCTCGAGCCGACTGATCGGGCGCATCTACTGGATCCAAATCCTGTTCCTCGCGGTGGTCGGGATCGCCGCCGGGCTGGCATTAGGGCTGGCCGCGGCCTATTTGGCCGGCACGCTGATCGGAGAATTTTTTGCCTGGCAGACCCGCTTCGCGGTGCATCCGCTGCCGCTGGTGACGGCGACCGCGTTCGGGCTGCTGACCGCCGTGGCCTTTTCGCTGTGGCCGCTGGCCCATGCCAGCGCCCTGACTCCGGCCAGTTTGTTTCGCGACAAGATCGCGCCCGCGCCCTGGCCGCGCCGGCGCCTCGCGGCACGGGCCTATGGGGCCATTGCTTTGGCAGTGTTGGCGCTTGCGGCACTGGTCGTGGCGACCTCAACCGACCGCGCCGTCGGTCTATGGTTCGTCGCCTGTGCCGCGGGGGCGATGCTGTTGTTTCGGGGCGCCGGCGTGGGGCTGGTCGCGCTGGCGCGGCGCCTGCCGCGGCCACGCCGTGCGGCCTTACGCCTGGCGCTGGCCAATCTGGTGCGCCCGGGGGCGCCGACGGTCTCTGTGGTCGCCTCCTTCGGCCTGGGCTTGACGGTCCTGGTGGCGATTGCGCTGGTCGAGTCCAACTTGACGCGAACACTCGGCCGGACTCTGCCCGAGCAAGCGCCGGCGCTCTATTTCATCGACATCCAACCGGACCAAGTGGCGCCCTTCGATGCGCTGGTGCGCGGGACGCCGGGTGTCGGTGCGTTGCGCCGCATTCCCATGCTGCGCGGCCGCATCGTCTCGGTGAATGGCATCCCGCCCGAGGAATTGGAAATCCCACCCGAGATTGCCTGGGTGTTCCGCGGCGACCGCGGGTTGACCTGGTCGCGCGAAGCACCGCCCAATGCGGAGATCACCGCCGGCGCATGGTGGCCGCCGGATTACGACGGGCCGCAGCTGCTGTCGCTCGACGCCCAGGTCGCCCGCGCCCTAGGTTTGGAGTTGGGCGACCGGATCGGGGTCAATCTGTTGGGCCGGGAGATCGAGGCCGAGATCGCGAATATGCGGGCCATCGACTGGACCGGGCTGGACCTCAACTTCGTCCTCATGTTCTCCCCCGGCCTGCTGGAAGGCGCCCCGCAGACTCATATCGCGACCGTCGAGATTCCGCTCGGCGCCGGTCCGGAGGCCAGTGCCCTAGACGCGCGCGCCAAGGTCGAGGACGCGCTCGAACGCGCGGTCACCGACCGCTTCGCCAATGTCTCCGCGATCCGGGTGCGGGACGCGCTCGCCGCGGTGCTCGGCATCATGGGTCACGTGGCGCTGGCGGTGCACGCGGCCGCCGCGGTGGCGGTGCTGGCCGGCGTCCTGGTTCTGGGCGGCGCGTTGGCGGCCGGACAGCAGCGGCGCATCTACGACGCCGTGGTGCTCAAGGTCCTGGGCGCAACCCGCGGCTACTTGCTGCGCGCCTACCTGATGGAATACGGCCTCCTGGGCCTGGTCACAGCAGGCCTCGCCGCCGGGCTCGGCAGCTTGGCGGCCTACGTGGTGGTCACCCAGCTCCTGCATCTGGGATTTGTCTTCCAGGCCGCCCCGGTCGCCGCCGTGGCCCTGCCCGGGGTGGCGGTGACCCTGGTACTGGGCTTCCTGGGAACCTGGCGGGCCCTCGACCGCAAGGCCGCTCCACTGCTACGAAATCAATGATATTAACCATTTAACGTCCAATACTTGGGGCTAATTTTTCTCGGCGTTGTGACGGAAACTATTGATTCCGGCGGCGATTACCCCAATATTGTCGCTAGATCCATTCCTAGCCACCAAAGGGGTTAACTCATGGCTATCGGTCCCAACCGCAAGGTTATGTCCCACGCCCAGGCCCAGGCGGCCGCCGTCGACGTCGGCCTGCGCGCCTACATGCTGCGGGTCTACAACTACATGGGCGTGGCCCTCGCGCTGTCCGGCGCGGTGGCGTTTTTCGTCTCCACCAGCCCGGCAATGCAGCAGGTCATATTCGGCACGCCGCTGATGTGGGTGGTGTTCCTGGCACCGCTCGGCCTGGTGTTCTTCCTGTCCGCGCGCATCCACAAGATGTCTGCGTCCGCGGCCCAGACCACGTTCTGGGTTTTCGCCGCGCTGATGGGCATGTCGCTGGCTTCGATCTTCATCGCTTACACGCCGGAGTCGATTACCCGGGTGTTCTTCATCACCGCCGGCGCCTTC
>SMVB01272188.1_pt1 | contig 12629 bp, 13 predicted proteins | sample 2456461 | NCBI WGS metagenome assembly SMVB01 (sample SAMN11095934, study PRJNA526329) | marine sediment metagenome | biome: Marine sediment; feature: Surficial sediment; material: Deep marine sediment; isolation source: Hadal surficial sediment | place: Pacific Ocean | collected 2014-05 | depth...
CGAGTTGAACTGTCCTGCACAATCTTTATCGTAATGGCGCAGTAACGATTCGTCGGAGACGGGTTAGATATCGAAAAGGTCGCATTCTCAGTAAGAACAATTTGAAACGCATTGCCCGAGATAACATCAAAATCGGGAGTAGAATCTGTTTGCACCACCAGGTCATAGTTAATAGAGAAGTCCCGCATGTGCGCCCGATTAATAATCTGGTCCGACATTTGCAAGGAACCACCAGAAAATGTCAGGGTCTGCGTATAAACATCAGACCGGTTGGTCTTCAGGAAATTCGCGCCAATATCCTGCAATATTACTTCGACATTTTTACCGGCAAAGTAAGTACCAACATCTTCGACACCAATAAGTGACGCACCCTTGCCAGTGGATACACTGGACAAGAGAACCAGGGCATCTTCAAGCGTATCAGCAGTCCAGATGACAAGATTATCTGCGTCCTTGCCAACCACCTTGAGTGCTATCGCAGAATCCCGGAACAGCGTAATGACATTGTTGCCGGATTCCGGGTAACCACCAGAGTTCAGGGTTATCGAATTACCAATAGGCGTACCGAGATTGTCAGAGAACAGATTGGTTGGCGTGGTGGTTCCAGACAGGAAAAACTCAAGCGATCCATTCACCATGTTGAGTGAAGTTACGGAATCGGAAAACTGAACCGGCAATGGAATTAGTGGTACATAGGTTGGCATGACTGCTCCGATTAAAAGTTAGTGGTAATATTTTGCCGCGATTCGCCCGGTGGGCTTGTCGGCACATCTTCAAGTAACCAGGGAATAAGACCAACAGCGGCAACCTGGGCGGCATCATTTGGACTCAAGGTGCGCAACCAGTTCTGAAATGCAGCAGTGCCTCGCATCAATGCATTGGAACCCTGGATATTACCATTCGCCGCCATTTCGATTGCTTGACTAAATCGTGGTGACGTTAACAAAGAATCTGCTGCCTCGGTTGCGGTTGTTCTACCTTTCCAAAAAGCTTTTAAAACAACAAAAGTTGTTCCAAGACCCGTTGCACCAAACGAACTTGTGAGTCCTTCTGCGGCAACAATCTGACCAGTGTTCTGGTAAATCTTGGCAAACATACCACCATCATCCATTGCAGCAATCAAATCCCTGGCAGTACGCGATGTATTTTCCAGTGCTTTGGATCGAAATATCCCGGTTGCCACTTTGCCTATTTTTTCAAACGTCACCAGTACCTCTGGTGGTAATTCAGCAAACAACATAGCCTTAGCAGATGGATTGTCATTCAAACCTTTAAACGCTTTGACAAAACCCGGACCCAGTGTCCCTGGTATTCGGGAACCGGCACTGAATATCGCATCCAGTACCATTGCTGCTGCTTCAGCCCGATGTTTTTTCGGAACCGCTTTCAACATATTTCTCAACCCGGATACATCACCCTTTGTGAGTTTGTTGGCAGCACCCGTAATCTTCGGAACCAGTGAACCGCGTATGTTGCTCCCAAACAGTTCCAACGCTCTTAATTCAAGATCCTTTCTCGACTGTACCAACTTCCGGGCAGCAGCATATTCCGCACCCACACCAAAACCAGTGGTAACCGCTTGTTGATCTATAGAAAGTGCTTTGTAAACCTGATCCAGGTTTGCGACAGATTCATCCTTGAATGGGCCGGTCTTGTTATAACCGTCACCAATGTCCTTTCTCAATCGATCCAATTCAGCATAGGTAACATTTTTTTCAACGCGCTTGCCCTTTTCAACCACCGTCAATGTGTCTAAAAGACGTTTTTCAATAGCGGTCAATGCGCCAACATTGCCGCCAAAACTCTTTAAAACACCATCGATAAACACCTTTGATGCGGTGGGAATAATAATGGTTGCACCTGGTATTGCTTCATCAATTGCGTTATAAAATTTATCTGATTTCTTTTCCAGATTTTTAATGGTGGTGGTAAACGAAGTTCTGACCTCATCATCAAACAGACTAATACTGACGTTGTCTTTCTTTATTGTCTCTTTAATAAGGTCATCTGCCACTTGCCCCAGTTTAGCAATCGCAGCTTCCTCGACCCCCGCAAGCTTCGTCCCTGGTTGAGACTTAAGACTTTGCTCAACATCGATAAACGCCCGGTTTGACGAGTAGTGCGATGGATTCAGATCTATTTTCAGTTCCTCTGCGGCAAGCCTTATTTCTTCAATAGGTTTGACTGCCACTGCTGCTCGTTTTGATTTACCTTTCTGCAGATCCGAAACAATGGTTTTATAGGTTGCTAATTCTGGTGCAGTACCCACTTCAAACGATGCATCAAATGACGTTGTCGGTTTAACCAGGGGTTTTGGTTTGACTCCACCCGGTGGTGCAACGTCCTTTGGAGTCCGTAATCCACGGGCTAATGGCGCAACTACAGGTGCTGACAACAATGCGGCTGGTGTTGTCTTTCCCAGTGCGCCCAGTGCCGGATTAACGTCTGCGCCCAAGTCTCCCAGGGTTTCACCCAAACCGCGTTTGTTCACAGACTTGATGTTCTCGACTGCGGCATCCACACCCCCAGTGGGCAATGATGCCAGTCCAACAAGACCCGACGATATCAGGTTGCCAACCTCAACTGCCGGTTCAATAAAGTCACCAAAAGACTGCAGTGCTTGTTCACCAGCAATCGTATTCGGCCCATCACCCGCAATAAAATCCCTGGTTGCCCTGACGTTGCCTGCAGGGTCATCACCAAAGATGGTTGCAATGCCTGCCAAACCACCGGCAACCTCGCCGGCAATGCCTCGGCCTATTGTGGATGCTGCCTCGGCAATACCGCCCAATGTTGAACCCTTTGTTGCTTGCACAGTCTTGCGAATAACATTTTGGTTTGTACCGTCCGGGAACTGCAGGGTACGAAGTATGTTCCCGTTTTTGTCTTTTATGTTTACCGTGAGTGTCATGTGATTAGCTCGCCACCCTCATCAACATCAATCGTCTTGTCGCCACCACCATCATCTACTGGCGTAAGACTGAAGTTCATTGACTCTGTAATCTCGTCAAACGCAAACGAATCCTCAGTAAATGTAGCAGATGACAAACCTCGCCTCGCATCACGCTCCAGTTGTTTTATCTGCTGTTGCAACAATCGAATGTTACCAAAGGTAGATTTACTAAAGTTTGCCTCGATTCCTTCCAGTCTCGCGCCTTCCTTTTCGGAAAATGCCGCACCAAAGATTGATTTCAATTGGGCTAAAATAGCCTTGCCAAGTCCTGCGTTCAGTTCCGCTTCATCTGCCGTTTCAAGACCCAGGAGTTGCTTGATTTTTAATGCTGCAGCATCTATACCACCTGTCTGGACTGTTTCCAACAGTTCCAATGCACGTTTAAGCACTGGCAAAGAATCTGCCGCAGACTGACCATCACTGATAAATAACTGGTGACGTTCCTCTTGTTTCCTGGCGCGTACCTGTGCCTCTGTGTCGCCGGTTATTGCTTCGGACGCAATGTCGGTTGTCGCTTGTGCAGTTTCTGATGCCTGTATGACAAGACGATCAGATGTCTCTTGACCAGACTCACCAATCCTGCTTACCGGCGGCGCACCGAGTGGCGAGCTTGCTGTGGCGAATCCTCCCGGTCCAAGAATCGGGTTTTCAAAGAAAAATGTTTCTTCACCAGTATTTGGGTTAACCCTCTTTGTCACAACACCAGCACCCAGTTTAGGCGCAAAATCAGATCCTGCCGGTGGCGAGATTACTCCAAACTGTTGGGCAGTCTCGATTGCCTGGTTTGCCATTGCCAGTACTCCTGCAGTGGCACGACCGTCGCCTTTTTCTTTGCCAAGCAAATTGAATGCTTCCAGGGTGTCAGAAGTATCGCCCCCGGTTCGACCAATGCTATCAGCACGTTGTTGCAACATCTTTGCCGCATCAAGCACTGCGCTTGTCTCAAGCTTTGGATTGCCCTCCAGATCAACTCCACTTAATGCGCGTTCAAGCAGTGGCTTGATATCAAATGCGCCCCTGGCAATCGATTCCAGTTCGACTGCCATCTTAATCTTGCGAGCCTGTTCACCAGTACTCTGCTTGATAGATTCAGTGGCTGCATTAAGCCGATCAGTACCGGCTATCTGTCGCCGGGTATCAAAGAATGCCGCTGCAGGGGTTGCGTTACGACCGGCAAGCGCGATAAGTGGATTAGATCGTTGTACTGGCATTATTCGTCCTCCGCTTTCGCCTTAAATGCATCCAGGAAGCCTGAAAGTCCACCTGATGCTATGCCTGCACCGACTTTCGCCAGTGTATTGATCGTAGACCCAACCGCATTCTTGCCGCCGATAATTCCGGCTGCCCTGGAATCACCCTGACCCACTCTAAGGCCGGATATGTTCTCACCAATACGGACATCTATATTCGCCTGTCCACCGGCAGCACCCTGACCACCCTGGATCAATGTCAGCAGTTGATTGATACGGGTATTGTCATTGCGCGTTTCCAGGCCGCGATTAAACTCGACAAGATCACGGCCACGCTCACCTGATAACAATCCCTTGCCGCCGGCAGCAGCAGACTTGTTGATTGCCTCAAATCCCTCTGACCTTTCAAACGCCAGGTTGTCATTGTTGCGAATAAGATCGAGTACACTGCCCTCGGTTTCACCACCAGTGCCGGCAATCGCATCCGTACCCACAGTGGCAAACGGATCAAGTCTCGCTGTCGCTGTTTCGCCTGTTGCGGTCTGCACATCGATTGCCTCATCTGCTCGACGTATCTGCGCATCTGCTGCATCATTCTCTGCGCCACCCAAAAAGTTATGTCTTATGAATCCCATCGTCTGATTCCCATATACCATTGATCAAACAGTTCACCATTTTTACGGTAACTGCCCCGGTTAATTCCTTCCACCTTAAAGCCTCGCGCCAGTGCAAATTCCTTCACATTCGGATACTTGAACGGTATCTGCGCCACGCACTTTTCCGCATCAGTATGATCCCACATCCATTGAATTACCGCGTCACCAAACTCATCTGCCATTTTAACGCGGTATTTCGGGATTACCTGGACATGACACTCGATGGTGGTCTTGTTCTGCTTGTGCATGATAAAGCAACCAACCAAGTGGTCATGGTCGTATCCACACAAGTAAATATGCTCTTTTTCCGGCATATCGAGTTCGCCATCGTCCTCTGAAATGGTGTCGATAATCTCCGGGTGTTCCAGCACCTTACGTGCGCCGGATCGGGATATCTTAAGTTGCAATGATTCCATGATCCCGCAACATCTGTAATACGGTGTTTAACTGGTCTTTAACGTCAGTCAATTCGCTGCCCAGGGACGTTACCTCGTCCACCAGCGCGTCCAGGGCGGCTGCCGTAACATCCAGATCAGTTGACGCTTCAGACAGCACAGCAACCGCACCAGTAGCGTGAGGCGTGTATTCAGTGATGGCCGTGATGTCGCCGGCATCAGCAATCCCATCCCGGATGATAGTCAGGTCATTCAACACCTTGCCCAGGTAATTGAAATACGGTCCCACTTCCGGGTCATTCGCCAGGGTTGCCGGCAACCGGATGATAAACGGATCGGTCATATCCCCAGTGATGCATCCATGTGGGCTTCGATCAGGCTAAACGGGGTTGGTTCCGAATAGGTCAATTCGTAAATTCGCTGCATTGCCCTGCCCTGGTTCTGCAGGATCACCCGCTTGTGGTAGTCGCCACCAACACCCAGGGAATGCCACATTTCAGCAGAAAACGTCCTGCCACCATCGTCTGTAAAACGAATCATCAACTGTGGATCAGATCCCTGCCCGGTAGCGATACCTTCGCCGGTCTGCACAATAAACTCGACTTGCTCAAAGAATATTTCCTTACCCGGTTCGCCATACAATCCACTGTGAATGGTTGCAGTACTACGTCGCCTTTGGATCACCTCATCGTTATCAGTGTAAGTATCGAAATCCAGTTCGTACATCTTGCCATTGGAATGGTCAGTAATCAGATTCTTGTCATAGGCAAAGACATGACTGTGACCTCGATGACGCTGATTGTCTGTGCCGAAACTCAACTGATACCAGGAGTTCGATTGCTCATGGTATAGCCAGGTTCTATCGGCAGAAGGAAAGGTCAACTGGTAGAAATTGTTTTGATCCATCGTGAACGCATAACCTATTGCGTCACTGATACGAGAATATTTTGACCACTCCTTGTCAAGTGCCGGGTTGCCGATGTTGGATACTTGCAGTCCAAACATACGCCTGGGAATGCGTTGATCATCCAGAAAATACAGAAACTCATCTGTATCGTCCAGTGACCACTTCGCGCCCAGTCCGTACTTTCGTGATGCGCCTTGCACCCGGTCAAACGGTGGCGATCCAACACCGGAGTTCCACCACGGTTCAAGACCGTCAGTGCCGAAAAAGTACACCATTTCATTGTAAATCTTAATCCGCAATATATCGTCTGGATGACTGTTTGCTTCTGCAAAATCCAAAGCATTGACAAAATCTTCTGCGGTTAGTTCGCCGGTCAACTGCGATGTGACAAACTCACCCAGTTCACTGTTGGTGTCATTTTCATCCATGATGAACTGTGCGTTCATGTATCCCACTGTCGATGGTCGGTTGACACTATCGTCAGTGACTTCTTCCAGTACATCGGTCGATGCTGTGTACATATACGGAATTTCGCCAGTGGCAATGAACATCAGGTCACCGTTGTTGGCAAAGTCACAAATAGCTTCGCCAGCAATCGTGCCGATGCTCGTTACAGCACCGAGTGCATCGATCGATACCAGGGTGTTGCCATAGATCGCATAAGCCACACCAGCCATAACGTGTGACCCCCGGCTAATGCCGGATGACGTTGCGAAAGGTTTCAGTCCGGGAAACGCATGAAGCGACACGATGTTTCGTGCTTCCGGGTTAATCTCCGGGAACAGTCCTTTCGTTACCTGTGCCGATAGCGGCAGGGATCGATTCGTATAAGATGGACCGATCAATGGTATTGGTAGTCGGGCCATCAGTAATAAGTCGCTTCAGGTGGTCTGTACACATTCGACGCTTGCATTTCACGAATCAAGCCAATCGATGCTTGAGCATCGGCCCTGATCCTGTTGTAACGATCATTCGGTATTGAGTAAGCATTAACCCTGGCAGCAGCAACCATATACACCACTGGCAAAATCATTTCATCAGGCACTTCTTCATCGAAGTCCCAGGTGGTCAGGGTAAGTGCTTCCAGCATTCCGTAGATTTCGACATACGCTTGATCCAGGTCGGTACTGATTTCCGACTGCGTTGTCTGCGCAGTCGCGGTGACACCCAACTCTTTTAATGCTCGTTCCCGAATTTCTGTAGCCGGAATGCTCATTTCTTCTTACTGACCTTTTTCTTACCCGGAGCATCAACCTTCTTCAGCCAGTCATTATGACTTGCCTTAGTCGCCAGTCGTTGATCCGTTATTTCGATGACATCACCAATATGGACATCTTCAACACCGTAGAAACCAGGTTTGATTTTTTCTATTGCCTGATACTCGACAATAAGATTATGTCCCTCTTTGTTGGTTACCCTTTTTCGTTTCATATAGGTAACTTCAGTAATGCAGTGTAAGACTTCAAAAAACATATCAATCTCCTGGTTAATGAATAAAAGGGTACGCAGAACCGGAATCCGAACAGGGAAAACGCGATATGCGTTATCCGGTCCCGCGCCCCAAACCTCTTATGCGTCTGCTACAGACGCAAACCATCCAGTGACGATGCCGTGATCTTTCTGATCACCAATATCGCTTGCTCCATCAGAACCAAAGGTCATCTTTTGGATCTTGAACCACTGTCGGATTGCAACGCCCTGCTTGTCTTTGTAGTCAAATTCTTCTTCGATTGACTGTGGACGTTTGGCAACTGCGAATGCAATAGCCTGTGCGCCACAAAGATAGCAGGCAGCAAGGTCAATACCACCAGCACCAGCACCGGCATCGATTGGGATATCTTCTACTTCGTAGATTGCGATATTGTCCCAAACGTAGTCAGCACCAGCAAACAGTGGATTCATCTTGCCACGCAGTCGTGCTTCGCGGTTTGCCTGCAGGAACGCAGCGTCGAGTGCAAGATCACGGACTTGAAGTGAGTTTGCAAACAACACATACGAATCAGACGTTACAAAACCCTTGCGGGGTTTCAGCGGTCTGATCTTCGGGCTTGCCGTTTTAGCGATACGCTTCATCAGCGACAATGCGGCAGACGTTAATTTGTCATCCGAATTGTCAAGTGTAAGCAATGCAACCGAATGGTCGTTACTTACGCCGTTGATGATGGAATCACCAAACAGCACACGATCTGCATTGTCAACTAACCAAATATCTTTGTTAGCCTCTGATGCTGAACCGTAATCCACATTCAGGATTGCGCCGAGCGCGGAAATCGTATCATCACGATTTAACTCCATGCTCCAATCCAGAAGTGTATCTTTTGCTGCTTCACGCAGCGGAATGGAACTGAACTGATCTTCAAGAACAGGAATGCGTACTGCATTACGTTTCTGGTCGATTACCACTCTTAGGCTACGGGAAACTAATTCTTCCTCGTTGCCTTCAAGCGTTGCACTACCAGTAACGCCTGCACCAGCAAGCTTGTTCACCAACGCATAAGTCACGCTGTCACCCGGCTTCTTGGTCAAATCTTCTTTGACCTGGATTACCGAATTAGTCGATGTACCGTGAAACGGTTTGAAGATACTTGCGTTCAGTGCCTCGGTATAGAACTTTGCGTCCCATTGTTGGACTGTTAAGCCAGTCGCAGCGACACTATCTGTCATTTTAATTCCTTAAGAGTTATATAACTCATCTGCTGTTGGTGGTTCAAAACTTCCTTTGGAACTAATTCCACCTTTGGAAGCATCACCCACCAACGAATCGGGTACGGAGTCCAATAGATCACCTTTAGCCTTTCCCTCTGCTTCCATTTCTGCCTTGACCTCTACTCTTGCTTCGGCCTTGAGCGTTGCTTTATATGCGTCAATGTCCTTCATTTTGTCTAAGTCATCGTGTTGATCGACGATATCTACTAACTCGTGGTAAGGACTGACTGCATTAGCAAAACGCTGCCCAAGATCCGGGTTGGTTTCGACAAGAGTTTTGAATGTAGCTATTTTCTTGTCTAGCTTTTCCCGGCCTAATTCCCTGGCGGCAAAAAATTCACTTTGGTTGAGACTGTGATTGGTCAGTTGCTGATTGAACCCCGCAGTAATTTCCTCGCGCCACTTGGTTTCATCCTCAAACACCGATGTTGGTGGTGTCTTATTGGCTTCATCAAGCTTTGATTGAAGTTCATCACGTTGTCCTTCAGCCGCCTTCCGGCGATCACGTTCTCCATGAATTGCTGATACTGGAACCATTGTTTCACTGCCTGATGCCGGCGACACATCGTCAGACTTGGGCTTATCCTCGGTCTTTGTATCCGTTTCTGCGTCAGCAGTTTCGGTTTCCTTGACTTTGGATTCGTCCGTGGACTCGTCTTTTACGCCCGTAGTATCTTCGATAACGATTTCTTCTTTCGTATCTCCAGTACTGTTGTACAGTTCATCTGCGGTTTTCATATCAACTCCTAACGCCCGAACAGCGGCGACCTGTTAACGCCCGAAACCCGGCGACGGTTAAAACATTTTAAGAGGTGGTCCCGCTTGCGCAAGCGACTGATAATCTCAACCACCTTTTAAAATATTCTATATTCGTTTTACAAAATCCTTAATAATTGCCAATATCAATCTTTCATCTTCCATGCGGTCATTGTCACCACCACCAAAGAAGAACTCTATAACCTGTTCCACTGCCGCCCCAAGCTCACCCAGGGACGTTGCTGCAAGCGGAGAATAACCCAGTTCACCCAATGAAGTACGTTGTAGTGCTGTGGTCATGGTTGCCTGGTCAGGGTGCTGGTAGTCTCACCGTCGCCAGTACGATCAATGTTGATATCGCCGGAACCCGAATCAATGCCTGCCGTGGTGTCCGTAATCGGATCTGCAATGTCCAACCCAAGTCGTTTATATATTTCCGCAAGTTGCGTTGACTGTGCTGCCGTTAAACCAGAACCCGTATCAACCTCGACCACCACGCCATCAACCTGGGTTTCCAGTACCGTGATGTCGCCGGCAGTGCCAGTCGCAAGCATGGGTTCATTGCCGACACCACCAAAAATCTTGCCGCCAAAGATACGTGTATATCCAGAACCACTGTAGAACTGTATTTGCCATTCCGGGTTTAATTCCAGAATGATTTGCGTAAACACACCTGGATTATTCGGATCTTCAATCTTGCCGTTTGGCAACAGGATATCGCCCCGGAAGTCCCAGCTTCCATCCTCGACCAGGCCGACAGGACTTGCCATGTAGTCCTCGACAAAGTCATGCAAGGTCTGTAAATCAACCTCGGTTGTCGGAGTGGTAACTTCGACTATCTTAGTGAAACTGTTGATTGATAGTGGCATAACGCCTGTCGTAATCCTTTAATTGGTCAGTCAGGGTATCAACGATCAGTGTGTGGTGTGCAATCTTGTCCTCGGATAACTTTGCCTTGTTGGTCAGGTGCTGGATATTGACCCGGATATCTTTCATTGATCTGCGCAGCGCGTCATCGTCATATTTACCACCACCAATCAACTTACGATAATGTTTCTTCCGGGCAATTTCATGTGCTGCCCCCTCATTAAACGAAATCAATTCTGCCCTCGTTTGAGTTAGCAATTCCTTGTGCTTGCCCAGGTCAAGACGAATGATGACATCGATTCCCTCGATGAATACTTCAGGTGTCTTTCTAACCCGAGTAGACTGTGTTTTCAATCCGCGTTGCACTCGATATGCCTCCTGATGTGCTGATTTGTACATCTGCCGTAAAGCCTTTGATCTTGATTGTCGCAGCAGATGTGTTCCTGACCACTACCCTGGCCTCGATGTCGCCAACATACACCATCGATGCACTTGCTATACCGTCTGACTCTTTGAACTCAAACACGATGAAGAAGAACACATCGTCCAGCGTGTTGACCGCAATCGGGCAGGCATTCAGTTCTATGGCATCACCCGTTGTCTGACCTGTAATCGCCGGATTGATGACACAATTATCGTTGTCCACGATCTCCGATATGGAAGACACGCCATCATGTCCATTGCCGCTATTCAGCACCAGATCGCCAACCTCGGCACTCGTAAACGCGCCGACTTCCTGAATGGTGGTCGGCGTTGCTGCATCAGCACTCGCGATCACCACATTCGCCAGCGTGATTACGCCGGATGACGCGACATAGGAATTGTAGCGCAGCACATATTCCCGGTCATTGTCACTCTTATCGCGAAGCGTGAAGAAACCACCCAGTGTCTTACCCGGGACATCGGCCGCGATCGAACCATCAACCGTCAGTGTCGCAGCACCAACAGCCTCGCCTCCGGTTGCCGAGTATTCGACCTTGTCAATCGCACCACCAGCACTGAGCAACCTGGAACAAGTGCCGTAATCGAACTGCAGCAAGTTGAGTATCTGCATGGTAATGGTGGTTGGTCTTGACCGGGTAATGCCGCTGGCATCGATGGTTGACCACAGGTTTTCCTCTGCCGATTTAAAATCCAGTGGCACAACACCGCGACTGAAGAAGAAGCTTGTGCCGGCAAGCGTTCCGAATGAACTTTCAGCCACTGGCACGATGACACTCACGGTCAGTCCAGATGCATCGAATCGGTTTGAACCATCGACCTCGATGACCTCACCGTCCACAAACGTACCCCTGGTATCTCTGAGTAACGCTATGTCATTCGATCCGGCAGGATTCGATACCACTGTGCCAATTGCACCCGATGTCAACCCGGTTACAACCGCGCCCTCGGACACTGTTCCTGTGATCGTTGCAAAGTTAACCGCAAAATCAAGTCCAATCCATTCCTCGCCATCCAGACCATCGTGATCCAATGTACTTCCACGACGCTGCGCGTACTTGTTGTACTCATGCATCTGCGCCAGTGATGCCTGGTTCAGGTCGATTTCGATACCGTATTCTTCAGTGTTACCGTCATCGTCCACATCAGTCGGAGTACTGGTGAACGAATAGGTCGGGAATGCATTACCGTCAAACCAGGTAGTAAGTGCCGGCCCCTGATTCGTTACTGCGCCCGAAGAACTGGCAGTACCCGTATCGTCCTCATTGGTGATTGCCTCTGACCCATTGAAGTTAGTCAGTGGATCACCAATCAGAAAGTAATGATACGTGGCAGTCGGTCCCGGGTTGTCGATCTGCGTGATAATTGCGCGAGCATCCGATACATCGCCAGTAATCTCGTCACCCACCGTGAAATTACCTGTGCCGCCGGCAACCGTGATCGAGGCATAGCCAGTGGTATTCGTACCATCGTTGCCCGATGAAAGACCGGCAGATACATTGCCACCGGATGCCGCATTCATTCGGATAACCGCATTGGTGTATTTCGATCCGTACTGGTTTGCCTTGACCGTCAGGAATGCCAGGTCAATGGTCGGGAACAACGTGGTGGTGTAATCAGTGATCGGTATTGCGCGATCAACTTGTCCATCAACCCACCAGTCGTTGTCCGTATCCGCAACACCAGTAACCTTTGCACCATCCTGGAATACAAAGATATGCGTGTCACCGACAAGCGCACCCTGTGAGAACATATTGC
>SMVB01071733.1_pt1 | contig 12623 bp, 9 predicted proteins | sample 2456461 | NCBI WGS metagenome assembly SMVB01 (sample SAMN11095934, study PRJNA526329) | marine sediment metagenome | biome: Marine sediment; feature: Surficial sediment; material: Deep marine sediment; isolation source: Hadal surficial sediment | place: Pacific Ocean | collected 2014-05 | depth 0-1...
CTGTGACCTTGGCTAGCCTCATCAAGGATCTAATTTTAATGAAAGGAAGTTAAAACAAACCCAATTCACCCCATGGAAAATAGGGAATTATAGTTGTCGTCGATAGGGAATTATAATTGACTTTAATCAGATCAAATGCAAAATTTAGATCTGGGTACACTGCAGCGGTCTTTAATTCCCCAAGCTAAGGAACGCGGTACTCATCTCGCACTATTGGCAAATACTCGTCCGAAATGGATGATGAAATCTTATCCAGAACGTGATTCGCTCTTTGACCGACGGGATTTGGAGCCGAGCACAGATCAAAAGACACAAATTATTGCCAAAATAATTGAATTCGCCGCTTCTCAAGCCACCAATACCCTTGGGCATGAGCAAGTTAGACATCTATGTGGACACCGGCCGATTATCGCCTTATTAATAGCCAAGGAATTAGAACGTCGTGCTAATGAAGACCGATTAGATTTAGGAAATATTCAACATCTAAGAACAGGTGATTTAGTGTACTGGCTGAAGCGACGGCTGAAGGAGGATGAAATTTATGTTGAGTCTTCTGAATCTATCTGGGCTCCGACTCGACCCAAATCCTATGTTGTTGCGGCCGGCGCGGCTTTGGCTTGTGCTCCTGATACAAAGGATGATCTTATTTTTGCGGCTAAATCATCGCTCCAAAAACTGGAATACGATAACCCCGAACATGCAATGAAAATCGTTCAGTCATTGATTACATTGGGGTGGCTAGAAGATTCCGGTCTATGGTTTAATACAGCCCACGATGTTGTAGCAGATGAGGTCCTGGACCAGGTGGTATTCGAAGAAAATTTGATCCGCCAGAAAGAGTTTGAAGCTGTGCTTTCCTGTTCAATACAGCATTTGCGCTCTTTAGGACGCTTTGCTACTGCCTTAAATCGATTATTGGGAGCAAAAGATGACGAAGCTGCAGAAAATTTGCAAAGGGATTCCGATAATTGGTTGAAACAGAACGCTTCTGCACTCGGGCAACTTGCGAAAAAAGCGAACACGGATATTGCCTCTTATGCTTTAGGTGCTGTTATTGATGGTCCGCCCTGGAGCGAAACCGCTATACAAGCATGGCAAGATTTGATCTCGCCATGGTTAGAATTTCAAGGCCAAAAACTGGAAGCGCGTCATCTGCTATATAAAGGGCTAAAGAACATAAGTGAGATAGCAACTTCTATCCCTATAATAACAACTTCAATCAAATGGCTTGATAAAAATGCTCGACATGTTCTTGCTTCTTTTGTTCTTGGTCCGCTGCTTGCGCGCACCGACTTGGGTGACCGTGCAGAGAAATCAATAAAGTTGGCGCTTGTATGGTTAGATGAGCATCATAAGACCCCGGAGGCGGGCTTTGTGCTTCCTCCGCTGCTTGCGCGCACCGACCTGGGTGATCATGCGGGAAAAGCGATAGAGCTGGCGCTTTTATGGCTTGAGACGAAAGATTTTTCCCAATCAACTGACGCAGAATTTGTTCTGAAACACCTACTACAAAAAGAGCAATTACCAGAAGATCGGAAGCATCAATTAATCCGTATTTCGTTAGAGCGACTGGAAAAGAACATAGAAAGTGATGAAGCAACTTTTTTGATTCAACACTGTATGAAAAGCCGGTTGAACGATGAAGATTTGGAAAAAGATTTGTTTGAAACAGCTATTAAATGGCTTAAGACCCATCAAGATCATCCCGAAGCAGATTATGTTTTTAATAGGCTACTTAGAAGGCCAAGGTTAAGCGAGCAAAACTGGACACATGTCGCTCAAACAGCTCTGGAATGGCTAAAATCCACGCCAAAAAACCATCCTCAGCGAGATTATACGCTTTCTTCACTTAATAGAAGGTGTGTGAACTTATTAGATCCTCCAGAATTTGAGTATCTACTCGACGAAACGATCAAATGGATAAAAGATAATAAACAAGGCGCCAGTGGGTTATTACAGACGTTAGAAGGAACATTCTATCAAATGAACATGCATCATCCGCGGCACCTAGAGATCAAAATGTTATTGGATCCCCATTTCAGCATTTTCAGATATCACCTTAAAGTGCTCATTAGTTATTTTAGAAATCCAGACATCCCGATTGAAACAAATGTTGTTCACGATGCGCTGAACGAATTTAAGAAACGCACAGAACTGTCACCGTCAAGCGCGGGGTCTATGATTCCGGCCTTATTAGCAATTGCCATTCGTTTGGATAACGAATTAACCAATGAAATCCGGGAAACCGTATCCCAAACTATTAGCGATGAAGATTATGAAGATAATAAGAAGAGAGCAATGCTGCGAGCATGTCTCCAAATGATCAAAGATGGAAAAATTTCTCCCAAAGAAAAAGCATTGCAAATGCTAAGCGATTTTATGGAAATTTATGAACCCAAATGATAGCGAATAAATCGTATTAAGATTGTCCGTTGGTGCAATTAGAAATACTATTAGATAGTGAATTGAAAAGACGCATGGATATTGAACCAAAGGATTGTCAAGCCAGACGCAATACACTTGGCCCATAGGCATCATTCACTAAATTCTCTTACCAATTCTTTCAAACCGAATAAAGGGGAATCCTTTTTTTGAAAGAGATATAGATAATGCTGGATCTGCCTTTGATTTTCTGCTCCCAATCGTTCCCCAATGATGGTTGTCTGAACTATTGTCACGGTTGTTTCCCAATACAAAATAGTGATTGTGCCAAACAACAATGGGACCGTAATTAGTTCTGATGTTGGCCGCTTCATTGTGGGTCACGTAGTCTTCCTCAATCATTTCTCCGTTGATAAAAACCGCGCTGTCTTTCATTCTTAGAATGATTAATATTGATTTTCACAACTAAATGTATTACCTTGTTGCCACTTTAATAATACACTGGAGAAATAAATGAAAACACTTACTCTAAAGCTGCCTGAAATTCTGGAATTGAAATTAAATGGCATTGCTCATAAAAGTGGGTTGAGCAGATCTGAAATTGTCCGAAATGCACTAACCGAATATTTTTCTCGTGAAGACCTGAACGACTCGGGCTCCTTTTTGGATTTGGCTAGAGATCTGGCTGGAAGTATTGAAGGCCCTTCTGACTTGGCTTCGAACAAGAGCCACATGGAAGGTTTTGGGGAATGACTGATCGAAAAATTATATTGGACACAGGACCACTTGTAGCCTTTCTTAACAAGAAAGATCGCCATCATGAATGGGCGAAAACACAATTTGCGACAATGAGCCCGCCTCTTTTAACTTGTGAGGCTGTTTTGTCCGAGGCCTGCTATTTAGTGAGAAATTTTAAGAACGGCGTTGTCACTGCCCTAAAGTTACTGGAGCGAGATCTAATATCCATCCCTTTTAGGTTGCAAGATGAATTAAGTGCCATAAAGTTATTGCTAGATAAATATCAAGACCTTCCAATGTCACTTGCAGACGGGTGCCTTGTTCGCATGTCAGAACAAATCTCTGACAGCGTTATTTTCACTCTTGATCGGGATTTTGAGATCTATAGAAAGGATAAGAGAAAAGTCATTCCAGTAATCATGCCACGTTAGTATACCACTATAGTAAAATAGCTAAGAATTTCATATCATTTTTTCAGAACTGCTAAAAATAACCAGACAGAAGACTTTGCATATAGTTGATGTCAGAAAAATTGCGTTCTCGCTACCGGAGACCGAAGAACGGGCGGTCTTGAAATTTACTCTGGGGCTGCAAGCCACTCTCGTGGCCTCTGATCCGGACACATTTCTTTGACCGGCTGGGAACACCAGGGGTGGACGGATGTGCAGCCCACAATACTTGATCCGGAGCAATGTAGTAAGCTGATAATCACGGCGTGGAAGAATGTCGCGCCAAAGCACTTCGCAGCCGCCTACGCCGGATAGAAATCACACATGAAAAAAACTGTACTTATTTACGGCGCTTTACTGGCCGTGCTCGTTATTTTGCTTCGGGTTCTGGAATACCGCTTTTTTGTCAGAGACCTGTCTATTGAAATTTATATAGGGATTATTGCAATTTTGTTTACCTCCCTTGGTATTTGGTTTGGGTTAAAGCTGATTGACAGGCAGAAGTCAAAAGCGATCTCCCAAAGCGGCTTAGATGGTTTTATAATCAATTCTGAAAAACTAAGGTTGCATGGCATCACTGAAAGGGAGCTGGAGGTCTTAGAACTCATGGCCAGTGGCCTCTCCAACCAGGAAATCGCCAATAAATTGTTTGTGTCCCTGCACACCATAAAAACTCACTCCGCTAATTTGTACAGCAAACTCGATGTAAAACGCCGCACTCAGGCCATCCGAAAAGCACGAGAGATCAGCCACCCTGAATAATTCATTAAATGGTGTTTGTCGAAAGCCACATCTCGACGTCTTTGCGAGGCGTTCCTTCGACGTTGCTCAGGACAAGCTTTTGCCGAAGCAATCTCAGGCCTGTTTATTGGGGGGGGATTGCTTCGCTCGGAAACGCTCGCAAAGACGATAAACTTGAAACTTTCTTCTGTTCAATTACTCAATAAGCATAAAGAAATACTTTCCCCCTCATACTTTAGTATGATTTTCACAAAATAGTCCTTTCGTATGATGCATAAAAGACAGATTTTTCGTTTATTGGGCCATGCACATTAGGTGTGATCCTATATAAACCCAATCAAAAGGAGGGTAACATGCGCAGATATGCCTTAATATTCGGAACCATCGCGGGCGTCGTCTTAGTTCTCATGATGTTTTTGACCATGCCGTTTTTGGGTGAAGATATCGATTACGATACAGCCGAATGGCTGGGTTACATTAGTATGATAGTTGCCTTATCCGCAATTTTTATTGGCATCAAATCATACCGGGATAAAGAGTCGGCCGGTCTTATCAGTTTTGGCAAGGCTTTCAAGGTCGGGTTATTTATTACGTTGGTCGCTTCCGTCTTTTATGTCGCCGGCTGGATTCTTTATATCAATACTGCTGGTACAAATTTTATGGATTCCTATTACCAACACAGTGTCGAGAAAATCAAAACCAGCAACGACCCTGAAACTGAAATTCAGGCAAAAATAGCAGATATGGAAAAGTGGCGGGAATTGTACAAAAACCCGTTGATCCAGATTGGCGTTACTTTCATCGAAATATTTCCCGTGGGTTTGCTAATTACAATCATTAGCGCTACCATCTTGAAAAAGAAAAATCCATAACCCCAAAGATGCACAGAGCATCAAGGTTCGCAAAGATAAATTTATTACTAAATTTTCAATTGGAATCTACTGTGACTTTGTGTTTAAAAAAGTCCAGCATTGAACAAGGTTCATGTCGTATAAATTATCAAACCAAAGGAGTGTTTTATGGAATCAGGTGCATTTTCATACTATACCCAACCGTATGTTTTGCGGTTTATTCTTACGGAAAAACCATGTATCTGTGGAATTTGATCTGGGCTATCTTTTAAAAGATATAGAAAAATATCTTGAAGGCTCGGGAGATATCGAAGGCATCTAAAAATCTTTAATAAGAAAGATGTCGAAATTAAAAAAACAGAGGGGTTTATCTCACAGTCGTTTAAAATAAAACCCTTATAACAATTCGCTCTGGCCGACAAAACCCAGCGGTTTGCGGTTGAGCTCAAACGTTATTTTTGAAAGGAATGAATGTGGCTTCGTTCTTAGATTCCTTGGATCCGGAAGACCGGGTCAATGTTGAAAAATACAGAACTGAGATTCTAAAGATTGACCCCAAAGTCAAAGAAAAAGTGTCTAAAATTATGAGTATTGAAAATGCTCTTGTCTATGAACAGGACGGCGTCTTTAAATACGGATTGGCAAAGACAAAGCACCACTATACGTTTCATTCGATGGTTATGTATGGCCACGAAGACATCCTGAAATTTGTTAAACAAAACATGAAGGGCGTAAAAATCCAGAAAGGGTGCGTTAATTTTGAATCGTTTAGCGACTTCCCCATTGACGTGTTCAGGGAGCTCATGGTTCTGTCCGCTAAAAAAGACTTTGCCCCAATCATTGAGCATTATAAAAAGAAGAAATGAAAATATTACGTTTGATTTATGAATAATTCTGGCCTTGATAGCAATAACGCCGATCACAGCATTAAATTGAATTCTCAACAAATAAACTTAGTGAGTGGCAAGTTCATTTGAATACATTGAAAGTAATCAAACAGATGTCTTGAATCCGGAACCAGAGTGAATTCTAATATTTAAGCTGTGTTACATTTTTTCAAGTGGCGCCAACGGACGGTTAGTTGACGGCCTGCACATATAAAGTTAGGCTCCATTTTCTTTCGGAATCCAAGAGACCGCGGCGCAGCGATCGAAGACCCACATTTAAAACGCCTCCAATTGAAGCAATGTAGCCAAGAATCTTTGGCGCAGTTGTCTCACCAAAAAAGCAAGCATCAAAACTTTTTGAAACTATTTTGTAACTTACTTCGTTACAAATAGTAATTTAAAATATGGCACTCGCGTTTGTCACAAACTGTCCAACCTATTTCGCATCAAATAAAAACTCAGGGTTTTCAAAAAATGATCTTGTAACATAGACAACATCTTTTTAAATTCAATTTCTTGAATGAGGACTTTTCCAAAATGAGTAATAAACTTGACCAGATGGTGGTGGCATACACGACGTGGGTCATTCGCTGGCGGTGGCCGATCTTAATCTTCACACTTATTTTTGCTGGATTAGTCGGCAGCGGCGCTAAGAACCTGTTTTTTGACACCAGCTACCGCGTGTTTTTCAGCAAGGACAATCCACAGCTCAACGCTTTTGAAGCCCTGCAGGATATTTATACTAAAAACGACAACATCCTGTTTGTCTTTCAGCCGGCAGACGGAGAGGTCTTTACAAATGACAACCTCGACGTCATTGAGCAGTTCACCGCCGATTCGTGGAAACTCCCATACGCCATCAGGGTTGATGCCGTCACAAATTTCCAACATACGGAAGCCTTTGATGACGACTTAATTGTCGCAGATCTTGTTGCCGATGCTCCTGCACTTTCCTCCGAGCAAATAGCGAAAGCCCAAACGGTGGCGCTGAAGGAACCGCAACTGTTGCGGCGACTGATTTCCCCGGACAGCGATGTGACCGGCATCAATGTCACTTTCCAATTACCCGAAAAAAATACTCAAACAGAGGTCCCGGAAGCAGTCGCGGCCGCCAGAGCTCTCGTAGCCAGCTATTTAGAAAAAGAGTCGGATTTGAAAATCTACTCAACCGGAATCATCTTGCTGAACAACGCCTTCTCAGAGTCCGGGCTTAACGATTTGCAAACCCTTGTACCGCTTATGTATCTGGTGATGTTTGTCATCCTGTTCCTGGTTTTACGTTCAATCAGCGGTACCATGAGTACCATTATAATTGTCTTTTTGTCTACGATTACCGCGATGGGAATTGCCGGCTGGTTCAAAATCGGCCTGACCCCGCCGTCCGCACAAGCGCCCACCATGATCATGACGCTGGCGATAGCCGACAGCATCCATATTTTGGTTATTATGCTGCGGGAAATGCGCCGCGGTTTAAGCAAACACGAGGCTATCGTCGAGAGCCTGCGCGTCAACATGACCCCCGTATTTCTTACCAGCGTCACAACCGCAATCGGTTTTCTCAGTATGAATTTAAGCGATTCACCCCCCTTCTGGCACCTGGGCAACATCACGGCGGTTGGCGTCACGGCGGCCTTTGTCTATTCGGTTTTGCTTCTGCCCGCATTGATGGCCATCTTACCGGTAAGAGTCAAACAGGTGGAAGACAAGAAACTAACCTTTTCCGAACGTTTTGCAGAATTTGTTATCGCACAGCGCACGGCCTTGCTTTGGGGCACAGGGCTGGTGATTATACTCATGGGATTTTTTGTTCCCCGCAACATCATGAACGACCAATTTGTCGACTACTTTGACGAAAGCATTCAGTTCCGCCGTGATACGGATTTTATTATTGAAAATTTAACCGGACTTTATAATGTTCAGTTTTCCCTGGAATCCGGCGAAAGCGGCGGTATCAGCAATCCGGAATACCTCGAAAATCTCGACAAATTTTCAACCTGGCTAAACCAGCAGCCCGAAGTTGTTCACATCAGCTCATTCAGCCAGGTCATGAAGCGCATCAACAAAAGCATGCACGCCGATGATGAAAACTGGTACCGTGTGCCCGAAAGCCGTGAACTGGCGGCGCAATATCTGCTGCTGTACGAGCTCTCTTTGCCCTACGGGCTCGATCTGAACAACCAAATCAACATCGATAAATCAGCCACCCGATTTTCAGCCACCCTCGGTGATCTTTCGTCGAATCAGTTGCGTGCCTTCGCCGCGACAAGCGAACAGTGGCTCCGGGACAATGCACCCGAGTACATGTTTTCCTACGCCGTCGGACCTGCGGTCATGTTCTCAAACATTTCAGCCCGCAACATCGTCGGCATGCTCAAAAGCACCACAGTCGCCTTGGTTTTGATTTCCCTCTGCCTCATGCTGGCGCTAAGAAGTTTCAAATTCGGAGCCCTCAGTCTGATTCCAAATCTTGTTCCCGCGGTCATGGCCTTCGGTGTGTGGGGCGTGACCGTCGGCCAAATCAACATGGCCCTGTCAATGGTGATGGGCATGACCCTGGGAATCATCGTCGATGACACCGTGCATTTTCTGACCAAATACCTGCGCGCCCGCCGTGAGAAAAACCTCAGTCCTGAGGATGCCATCCGTTACACCTTCGCTTCCGTTGGTAAAGCGCTGCTCGTCACCTCCATCATTCTGGTCGCCGGATTTTCAATTTTGAGTCTTTCCGCCTTTCAAATGAACGCAGGCATGGGCAAGTTAACTGCGCTCACAATCATTTTTGCATTGGTTGCCGACTTCCTGTTCTTACCGGCCTTGCTCATGAAAGTTGAAGGAGGAGGTTCTACAAAAACACCGAAAAGTGAAATTGCATCCGAGGATAAAGCTCTTGCAACCGGTTAGAAATAAATACCGCTCCGGCTCCTCGCCCTGAACACCGGGGCGAGGGATCCTGCACGGGCTACGGGCGCCTCTTTCCCGACTTCATTATTATATTTTTACTGAAGGAAAGCCGGGAAGGGGTCGCCCTCCGCAAACAGTAGTAAGGAACGGTCGCGACCGTTCCTTACCCAACGTGTCGGCTCAAGGTATGGATGGGAACGCACAGGTGCGTCCCATCCAGGATTAACGAAACAATGAATTAAGGAGGTCCCAAAAAATGAAAACCAAAATTTCACTTTTAGCAATTTTACCCATTCTATCAGGTCTGCTCCCCCTCACCGCCGCGACCGACACTCCGGAAGAAAAAGGCCTCGCCATCGCCACCGAAGCCGACAAACGCGACACCGGTTTCAAAGACTCATCATCCGAGCTGATTATGATTCTGCGCAATCGCCACGGCCAGGAAAGCATTCGTGACATGCGCAACAAAACCCTCGAAGTCGATAACGACGGCGATAAAACCATTATCATTTTCAACAAACCGAGAGATGTGAAAGGTACAGCTTTTCTCTCCTTCACCCACAAAAGCGGCCAAGACGACCAGTGGCTCTATCTGCCGGCGCTCAAACGGGTCAAACGCATCAGCTCGAACAACAAATCCGGTCCGTTCATGGGCAGCGAGTTTGCTTATGAAGACATCGCCTCCCAGGAAGTCGAGAAGTACACCTACAAATATCTGCGCGACGAAGAATACGAAGGTCACGCCTGCTTTGTAATAGAGCGCTACCCCGTCGACAAAAAATCCGGCTACACCCGCCAGGTGGTCTGGTTTGACAAAGCCGAATACCGGGTCCAAAAAGTGGACTACTACGACCGCAAAAATGACTTGCGCAAAACTCTGACATCAAAAAATTACCAACAATACCTCAACCAATACTGGCGCCCGGATGAAATGCACATGGTCAATCACCAAACCGGCAAAAGCACAACTCTTATTTGGAACAACTACAAATTCCGCAACGGCTTCACCAAACGCGATTTTGACAAGAACAGTTTAAAACGGGCGAGGTAGCTCGAAGAACGGCAGCCAGGGCGAAAAATGACAAGACCGAAAAGCGTAAAACGCATACGCGAAGAGCGGAAAGAGACAAATTCGCACAATCGCTCGCTTCTCTCTTATTCGCTCTTCGGGTTTCTACGCTTCTCGCTCTTCGCCATTTCGCTCGTGGTTATGACTCTCCAACTCCAGGCTCAAGGCTTTGAGCTCTCCGGCTACCTCGCCGTTGAGGGCCGCATCTTCCCGCAGTCCCCCCTGTTAAATGAACAATACCAGATCGGCAACCTCTCGCTTTCATTGCAGCCCGAGTTTTACTACGAAGGGTCAGGTGGCGACCAAAGCATCCTGTTTGTTCCATTTGTGCGAGCCGACCAACACAACGGGGAGCGTAGCCATTTTGATATTCGCGAGCTCTACTGGCAGCGCGTTTGGAACTCGTTTGAGTTGAGTATCGGTCTGCGAAAAATTTTCTGGGGTGTCACCGAGTCCCAGCACCTGGTAGATATCATCAATCAATCCGATTTGGTGGAAAACCTCGATACGGAAGATAAACTCGGCCAGCCCATGGTTAATCTCACTCTGATTCAAAACTGGGGCATCCTCGATTTCTTTCTCATGCCCTATTTTCGGGAACGGCCATTTCTGACAAATGAAGCGCGTCTGCGAATTCCCGTACCCATAGCCACCGACTTAACCGGATACGAATCTAGTAGCAAGGAAAAACACATCGACTGGGCCGTGCGCTGGTTTCATACGCTCGGCATTTTTGATATTGGCCTGTCGCATTTTTCGGGGACAAGCAGAGAGCCGGTCATCATCCCGACGATCACTGGTGCCGGCGCGCCTTTTTATCACACCATCGATCAGACCGGACTCGACCTGCAAGCCACAACCGGCGGTTGGCTTTTAAAATTCGAAGCCATTAATCGCTTTGGACAAGGCGACCGTTTTTTTGCTGCAACGGCAGGATTTGAATATACCCTCTCCAACATCAAAAACTCCGGAATCGACGTTGGCCTGATTATGGAATATCATTACGACGAACGCGGCAAAGAAGGACCCGCCCCATTTGATGACGATATTTTTGTAGGTTCCCGACTCGCATTTAATGATGTGCAAAGCACTGATCTGCTTGCCGGCGCAATTATCGATAGAGATACCGGCAGTAGCTTCTTAAATCTCGAAGCCCGCCGCCGCCTCGGTGACCGCTACAAACTCGAGGTGGAATTCCGCGGCTTTGTAAATGCCTCTCGGGAAGAACTTTTTTACGGACTGAGAAAAGACCATTATTTCCAGTTGGAGTTGGCACGCTATTTTTGAAGCTTCAAGTCAAGCGCTTGCTAATTATTTAATTCACAAACATTGCAAAATCCTCTACCCGAGCAGGCGAGATCCAGAAGGAAGACCTGCCAGGCTGTTGCAGATTCATTTCTTGCCACTCATGAACCCGGATTCTCACAGATTGTTTGACGAAAAAGAACCTTTCCTTAATAAGATTCAGATAATCCAGTGGAAATCCGTGGCTTAAGTCTTATTTGCAACAGCCGCCTGCACAGGCATGACACAAGGATTCAGGAAACTATAGGGACCCTTGCATCTTTGGGCAAAAGAACCTACTTTTATATTATGAAAAATACAAAATTACGTTCCGACTTTCATTATTATATTTTTTAAAAATCAAAATTAAGAACGGAACTGATTTTTGCAGTCCAAAGGACTCGCGATTTAAATTCTTAGAAAATGGCAATAAAACCCGAAACTCCCTGGCAAATCTCGATCGACACCGGCGGCACATTTACCGATTGTCTGGCAAAGGATCCCCAGGGCAACTTGCATCGCGCTAAAGTTTTAAGCACCAGCGCACTGCGCGGTATGATTGCCGAGAACATTGAGCCTCAGCAATTGAGAATTGCAGAAAAGTGGGGCGTGCCATCAGATTTTGTACAAGGGTTTCGATTTAGTTTGCTCGATAAGACTCACCCCGAAGTTTTAGTTGTGGAATATGATGCGGGGGAAAAAATCCTTATGCTAAATAAGCCGCTTAATTTTGACCTTCAACCCAACACTCCTTTTGAGGTATGCTCGACTGAAGAAGCCCCGATTCTCGCCGCCAGAATCGTGACTAAAACATTGCCAAACGCCAAATTGCCGGACATAAGAATGCGACTGGCGACCACACGCGGCACCAACGCCCTGTTGGAACGCAAGGGCGTTTCAACCGCGCTCTTTATAACCCGTGGTTTTGGAGACTTGCTGCGAATCGGCACTCAGCAACGCCCTGATATTTTTGCCCTGGAAATTATTAAGCCGGAACCGCTCTATGAAGTTGTCGTGGAAGTTGACGAGCGGCTCAATTCTGACGGTTCTGTTCTGCGACCTCTTACATTAAACAGCTTGAACGTAGAAGTTGAGGCCCTGGTAAAAAAGGGAATTCGGGTAGCGGCGGTCGCTTTGATGCACAGCTATCAAAATCCTCGGCACGAACTGGAATTAGCTGATTTTCTCGAGGAGCGAGGCTTCGAACATGTTTCACGCTCGGCGAAATTGGCGCCGTTTATCAAGATAGTGCTACGGGCGGAAACAGCCGTCATCGATGCGTATCTTTCGCCGGTGATAAAGGATTATTTGAACAAAGTAA
>SMVB01000703.1_pt1 | contig 12621 bp, 13 predicted proteins | sample 2456461 | NCBI WGS metagenome assembly SMVB01 (sample SAMN11095934, study PRJNA526329) | marine sediment metagenome | biome: Marine sediment; feature: Surficial sediment; material: Deep marine sediment; isolation source: Hadal surficial sediment | place: Pacific Ocean | collected 2014-05 | depth...
AACATGGTCGACGTCTCGGCCAAGGCGGAAACGCAACGTAAGGCGATCGCAAGCGGCGTGGTGCGCATGCTGCCGACGACCCTGCAGGAGATCCTGGACAAGGGCCTCGCCAAAGGCGATGTTCTGGCGGTGGCTCGCGTGGCTGGCATCCAGGGAGCAAAACGTTGTGCCGATCTCATTCCGTTGTGTCATCCACTGCCGCTCGACAAGGTGAGTGTCGAGTTCGCCGCCATAGACGAACAAACCCTCGAGATAACCGCAACCTGCCTGGTGACTGGGAAAACCGGGGTGGAGATGGAGGCGTTGACCGCGGTCAGCATCGCCGCGCTCACCGTATATGACATGTGCAAAGCGCTCGACAAAGGCATGGTGATCGGATCTGTCTGTCTGCAAAGTAAAGAAGGCGGCAAAAGCGGACCCTGGAAACGAGACGGCTGAATGGACGTCGACGTGTTGTTTTTTGCCTCGCTCCGTGATGTTGTCGGCGCGGCGAGCATTTCCGTGCAGTTACCCGTTCCCGCAGGCCAACGTGAATTGCTGGCGGTACTGGGGGAGCGGTTTTCAGACACCGTCATGCAGGCGTTGCAGGCGGAAAACGTCCGCATTTCCGTGAATAAAACGCTTGCCACGCAGCCATTGAATTATTCAGACGGGGATGAGATTGCGTTCCTTCCGCCGATAACGGGCGGCTGACGTGCACGTCTCGGTTCGAATTCAGGAAGACGACATCTCCGTTGCCGACGAATACCGTGCCCTCAGGGATCGGATGCCGGGCACCATCGGCGCGATCGCAACCTTCATCGGTCTGGTGCGAGACCAGCAGGCCGATGACGAAGTGCTGAGCCTGACGATTGAACATTATCCGGGGATGACGGAGCAGAGCATTCACACCATCGTCGAGTCCGCCGGAAAGCGTTGGCCGCTCGATGATGTCGTGATCGTTCACCGGGTGGGCGAACTCACGGCTCACGAGCAGATTGTTTTCGTTCAAGTGGCGGCGGGACACCGGGCAGCGGCATTTGCCGCGTGTGAGTTCCTGATGGATTATCTGAAGACCGATGCCGTGTTCTGGAAGCGCGAGGCAACCCCACATCAGACCCGGTGGCTGGAATCGAGCACGCAGGACAAGAGTCGTGCTCGCGCCTGGAAGACAACCGAGTCGACCGAACAAAGCTGACCCTGTCCTGGTGCCCGCACAGACAGCGGGCCCGCACACGGCCCGGACTATACTGGGGTATAATCGCGCGCCTTTTTTTCACATCTTTTTCCGCGGTAATTTTTGCGGGCTTTTTTACTCATGAAAAACGGAGTTTTTGATGGCATACCAGCACATTCAGGTGCCCGCCGACGGCCAGAAGATCACGATCAACGACGACAGCTCGCTCAACGTTCCCGATAATCCCATCATCCCGTTCATCGAGGGTGACGGCATCGGGGTCGATATCACCCCGGTCATGATCGAAGTGGTGAATGCGGCCGTGGAAAAAGCTTACGGCCCCAAGCGGCAAATTCACTGGATGGAAGTGTACTCGGGGGAGAAGTCTCTCGAGGTGTATGGGGTCGATCAGTGGCTGCCCGAGGAAACCCTGGCGGCGATGCGGGATTTTCTCGTCGCCATCAAAGGTCCGATGACGACGCCGGTCGGAGGCGGAATCCGCTCGCTGAACGTGGCACTTCGCCAGGAGCTGGACCTTTACGTATGTCACCGCCCCGTGCGTTGGTTCAAGGGCGTTCCGAGCCCTGTTCGGGCCCCGGAGAAAGTCGACATGGTTATTTTCCGCGAGAACACCGAAGACATCTACGCCGGCGTCGAATGGGAAGCGGATTCGGAGGGTGCGCGGAAACTGTTGACGTTCCTGCGCGACGAGCTGGCGGTCAACAAAATCCGCTTCACCGAGCATTGCGGCATCGGCATCAAACCCGTGTCGGAGGAGGGCAGCAAACGGCTGATTCGCAAGGCGCTGAGTTACGTGATCGAACACGATCGAGACTCCCTCACCCTCGTGCACAAAGGCAACATCATGAAGTTCACCGAGGGGGCTTTCAAAGACTGGGGTTATGAACTGGCGGTTGAGGAGTTCGGCGCCACGCCGTTGGATGGTGGCCCCTGGCACGTGTTGGAGAACCCGACGACCGGCAAGCAGATCATCATCAAGGACGTGATCGCCGATGCCATGCTGCAACAGATTCTCACCCGACCCGATGAATACGACGTCATCGCGACGCTGAATTTGAACGGTGACTATTTGTCCGATGCGCTGGCGGCTCAGGTGGGCGGGATTGGCATTGCACCGGGGGCAAATATCGGCGATACCATCTCGCTGTTTGAAGCGACCCACGGAACCGCGCCCAAATATGCCGGTCAGGACAAAGTGAATCCGGGCTCACTGATACTTTCCGCCGAGATGATGTTGCGTCACATGGGCTGGCACGAAGCCGCCGACCTGATCATCTCAGGCATTGAAGGGGCAATCACCGATAAGACCGTGACCTACGATTTCGAACGGCTGACTACCGGTGCAACCCTGCTCAAATGTTCGGAGTTCGGCCAGGCTATCATCGCCCGAATGAGTGGTTAGGAGGTCGCTTCCGTCGAAGTTTCAGACGTTGTCTCCACGGGGGAGGCTGTCTCGGGATCGGGGGTTGCCTCGGTCGTCGGGGCGGCGATCTCTTCTTCCTGAGCGGTGGCTTCCTCAACGTCGGGGGGCTGGGAATCGGTGCTCACGGTACTCGGTGCGCGGATGTTTACCGCGTGCAGACCCTTCGGTCCTTCGATGATATCGAATTCGACTTCCTGACCGGCTTTCAGCGTTTTGTATCCGTCCATCTGGATGGACGAATAGTGCGCAAACAAGTCTTCACCACCACTCTCAGGCAGGATAAATCCAAAACCTTTGGCGTTGTTGAACCACTTTACATTTCCCGCCGCCATGACCACTACCCTCCTACCTACTACTTCCGTTACCCCCGATAATGTCGGTGGAGGCAACCAGGATGCCAAGCAATACGCACGGTGTTTCCCCTCATTCCCGACTTTCTATGGATTTTCCGGTCTAGTCAAGGCCCGTGATGGTTGCCACCCAACCCGATGAGATGACCCGAACGGCGCCTAAAACCTCACCACTTCACAGTATTGATGGGAATTCAGGCAAAGACATGAACCCACTGATACTTGTATTATCGCCCACAACCCTCATTCATCGGCAATCCACGCCGATTGAGTCATGGATTTGCAAGAGATGCTTGCAAGGTCATCATCCAGTCATAGACTAGTCTTATGTATGATTAGGGTATGAAAAGCAGTATCTGGCGAGCACAGAAGGAAGACGAAGGAATCGACCAGGAAGGTGGGGTCGCAACGGCGACCGCAAAGCCCAAGCTCAAACCCCCCTCGATGTACAAGGTCATTCTAATGAACGATGACTACACGCCCATGGAGTTTGTCGTTGAGGTTTTGGAGTACTTTTTCCGCATGGGACGAGAAAAGGCGACACAGATAATGCTCGCAGTGCACACCCAGGGAAGTGCGGTTGTCGGTATTTATCCGAAGGACATCGCTGAAACTAAATCGGAGCAAGTGAATCAATATGCTCAGGAGAATCAACATCCGCTGATCTCCACCGTAGAAATGACGGACTGATGGAACCTAGAAATTAAGCATGTTAAGTAAAGATCTGGAGCTCACTCTCAACGAGGCCTTTCGAGAAGCCAAAGCAAAACGTCATGAATTCATGACGGTGGAGCATCTGTTGTTGGCGCTGTTGGACAACTCGGTTGCCGTGGACGTGCTGGAAAAAGTAGGGGCCGACATCGAGCAGCTGCGCGGTGAACTCAAAGAATTCATCGATTCCACGACTCCGCTGATCCCGGCGGGCGACTCTGACCGGGAAACCCAGCCGACGCTCGGTTTCCAGCGGGTACTGCAGCGCGCCGTGTTCCACGTGCAGTCATCAGGTCGTAAAGAAGTGACCGGCGGCAGCGTGATGGTCGCCATCTTCAGCGAGCAGGAAAGCCGCGCCGTCTATTTCCTGAAGCAACAGAATATCGCCAGAATCGATGTGGTGAACTACATCGCCCACGGCATTTCCAAGGTGTTTGGCCAGGGAGAAGGCGAAGAAGCACCACAGGGAGCCGAAGAAGATGCCGGCGCGGGCGAGGGGGGTCAGCAAAGTGCCCTGGAAGCGTTTGCGACCAACCTGAACGAACAAGCGCGCAATGGTCGAATCGATCCACTCATCGGTCGCGATGCCGAGCTCGAACGGGTCATTCAGGTTTTGTGCCGGCGCCGCAAGAACAACCCGCTGCTGGTAGGTGAATCCGGTGTGGGTAAAACGGCAATCGCCGAAGGTCTGGCTAAACGCATCGTCGATAAACAGGTCCCCGACGTCGTCGCCGACAGTACAATTTACTCGCTGGATCTCGGCGCCCTGTTGGCGGGGACCAAGTACCGGGGTGATTTCGAGAAGCGATTCAAGTCGATCCTCGCGGAGCTGAAAAAAGAAGAAGGCGCAATTCTTTTCATCGACGAAGTGCATACCATCATCGGAGCGGGTGCTGCGTCCGGTGGGGTGATGGACGCATCGAACCTGTTGAAGCCGTTGCTCCAGTCGGGAGAGATACGCTGCATGGGTTCTACCACTTATCAGGAATATCGTGGCATCTTCGACAAAGATCGGGCGCTCTCACGGCGGTTTCAAAAGATCGACGTACTTGAACCCAGTGTCGATGAAACCTACCGAATCCTCAAAGGATTGAAATCCAGATACGAAGACCACCATCAGATTCGCTATACCGACCGGGCGCTCAAAATGGCTTCGGAGCTTGCCGATCGATACATCACCGATCGGTTCCTGCCTGATAAGGCGATCGACGTGATTGACGAGGCAGGTGCTTATCAGCAGCTCGTGGTTCAGAGCAAACGCAAGAAAACGATCGGCGCCCCCGATGTGGAACAGGTGGTTGCCAAGATTGCGCGTATTCCGTCGAGCCAGGTTTCCACCTCGGATAAACAGGCGCTGCGAGATCTGGACCAGAAACTGAAAATGGTGGTATTCGGGCAGGACGAAGCGATCGATTCGCTGACGTCGGCTATCAAGTTGTCTCGTGCAGGCCTGAAGTCGGGTGACAAACCTGTCGGCTCATTCCTGTTTGCCGGACCTACGGGTGTTGGCAAAACCGAGGTATGCCGGCAACTGGCGATGATCATGGGCGTCGAATTGTTGCGTTACGACATGTCGGAATACATGGAACGTCACACGGTGTCGCGTTTGATCGGTGCGCCCCCGGGTTATGTCGGTTTCGATCAAGGTGGATTGCTCACCGAAGCGGTCACCAAACATCCGCACAGCGTGGTGTTGCTCGACGAGATCGAAAAGGCGCACCCGGAAGTATTCAACCTGCTGCTGCAGGTAATGGATCACGGAACGTTGACCGACAACAACGGACGTAAGGCCGACTTCCGCAATGTCGTGCTCATCATGACGACCAACGCCGGTTCGCAGGATATTGCCCGACCATCGATCGGCTTTACCAAACAGGATAATTCTACAGACTTTATCGAAGCCATCAAAAAGACGTTCACGCCGGAATTTCGCAACCGCCTGGATTCGATCATTCAGTTCCACTCACTCGACATCGACGTGATAAAAATCGTGGTGGACAAATTCCTCACCGAACTGCAGCAGCAGCTCGATGAGAAGAAGGTGCAACTGGACGTCGACGAAGAAGCACGCGATTGGCTCGCCCGCGAAGGCTACGACGAAAAGATGGGTGCGAGGCCGATGCAGCGATTGATTCAGGAGAAGATCAAACGCGAGCTCGCCGAAGAGGTGTTGTTTGGTACTTTATCCAAAAACGGCGGCCTGGTGGACATCACGCTGAAAGATGGCGAATTGCACATCGAAACGAATCCGCACAAGTAGCGCGAAAAGGGGCAGGTTGTAACCGGGGCCTAATCTATTTGCGGAAAGTGATTCTTCCCTTGCTCAGGTCGTAGGGGGTAATTTCGACCTTCACCTTGTCGCCCGTGAGTATTCGGATGTAGTTTTTACGCATCTTGCCCGATATGTGGGCGGTTACGACGTGTCCATTGTCTAGCTCGACTCGAAACGTGGTGTTCGGAAGGGTATCGACAACCGTGCCTTCCATCTCTATCTGTTCTTCTTTCGCCATGCGGCTCCCAGCAACTCTCCTGCATCAAGAGGGGAGCGGCATTTTGCCGATGTTGTGCGAAAGAGTAAAGGTTCGGCGGCTAATCGAAGCCTTTCGGCGAGTCTATTTGAAGGTCACCCACGTTCCTTTGACAAACAGCTCCACGGGACGATAGTCCGTTTTATACCGCATTTTGTCGGAATCGCGTATCCAATATCCCAGATACAGATAGGGCAGCCCTTGCGTGCGACACATCTCTATCTGAGTGAGGATGCTGAACACGCCCAGGCTGCGGCGTCCCTCATTGGGGTCGAAAAACGTATAGATTGCGGAAATACCCCGCTGCTGGCGATCGGTCACCGCAACGCTCAACAGTTTGTTGTCGAGGTAGGTGCACACGAATACCGTATCCGACCACTGGCTGAGGAGAAACGACCGAAACTGATCGACCGAGGGTGGAAACATGTCACCGCCCCTATGCCGGGCCGAGATGTAGTCGGCGTATAGATCGTAATAGCGTCGGCTGTAGCTGGCGGCTTCGGTCTTGATAGTCAGATCTCTATTACGCGATTGCACACGTCGTTGCCGGCGTTTGGGTACAAACGTTTCCACCGGAACTCTGGCGGGTATGCAGGCCTGACAGGTTTTGCAGTGGGGACGATAGAGATGGCTGCCACTGCGCCGAAAGCCTTGTTCGGTCAGCGCCTGGTAGCTGCCCGGATGAATGGTTTCCCTCGGGTCGAGAAACAACGTGTTGGCTTGTCGCCGCGGCAGGTAGCTGCACGGATGCGCGGGTGTCACAAAAAACTGTTTCCTGCCCAGCTCATCCTGCATGTGGATGCCCCAACCGCCAGGTGCCGTTGCGGGTCGGTTCGAGTTGGTTCGCTGCCAGTTTTTCCAGAAAGCTCGCCCGCGGTATCGACTCCGCACCCAGTGAAGCCAGATGATCGTTCATGATCTGACAGTCTATCAACTTGAAATCCCATTCCTCCAACTGCCGCGCGAGATGGAACAGGGCGATTTTCGACGCATCCCGTTCGAGCGAAAACATGGATTCGCCAAAAAACATTCGTCCGAGCGACACACCGTACAGCCCTCCAACGAGTCGATCGCCATCCCACACTTCTACCGAATGAGCATAGCCGTTGGTGTGCAACTCTGCATACCCGTTCGCCATCTGCGGCGTGATCCAGGTGCCACCCCCGGTCGCACGCTGACCCGCGCACCCCTGGATCACCCGTTCGAAGGCACTGTCCATCGTCACCTGAAAACCGGAATTCCTGATTCGTTTCGAGAGGCTGCGAGAAACCTTCAGATTGTTGGGATGCAGCACCGCCCGGGGATCGGGACACCACCAGAGAATCGGTCCGAGATCATCTTCGAACCACGGAAAAACGCCGCATCGATACGCTTCCATCAGCCAATCCGCGGTCAACTCTCCCCCGATTGCCAGCAACCCGCTCGGGTCGTCCAGCGCTTGATCACCGGGCGGGAAGCCGATCGTCGAAGACAGAACGTTAATGGCTGTCGGCTGCGCGTTCGAGAATATCCATGAAGGGTCGCGCATGACGATGGGGGCTGATGGTTTGCAGGAGGGTCTCGCCGGCGTTGCTCCTCGCATCGAGGTCATGGCCCTCGGTCAGGTAGTAGCCGATGAACTCGGCAAAATCATCGGCGCGCATGCTGCGATAGGCGAACAGTAAAATGCTGTAGTCGTCGTTGGCCTCATTGCCCATAGATGCCTTGTCGAGGAAACCCTTGATTCGCTCGGTGTCCCAGACTTCGTTGACGACTTTCTTTTTATCCGGCCTCATCCCAGGGAACCTCTGATGCGTGCATTGCAGGTAATATTGAGTATATTGCCAAGAAGTGCAACGAACAGAAAGCCCGTTACGGCGTGCCCTGCGGGAACTGCGGGGTTGGTGATGCCGGCTACCCGCCGATTACAAGTACCGATCGAGGTATCGCCAGTAACATTTTGAATTAAAAAGGAAATTGTGACGGGAAATAAGAAGCGCTACACTCCGCCGCGGGATTCCAGGAGAAACCTCGTGAGTACACCTTCCGTCCCCCTGCGGGAGATCGGCCTCATCGGACTTTCGGCCGGTGCGTTGTTCGTCTTGTTGGCCATCGCTTCCTATTCTCCCAGCGATCCATCGTTCAGCTTCAGTGGCAACGGTGGAGAAGTTCAGAACCTGGTAGGAAAAAGCGGCGCCTGGTTTGCAGATCTGATGCTCTACCTGCTGGGTCTGGTGGCCTATGTGTTACCGCTGGCGCTGGTGGTTGTCGGTGTTCGCCTGGTGCTGGCCACATCGACACAGTTTTCGTGGGCGCTGGCCATTGTGCGTGGACTCGGATGGCTCGGTCTCATCGTCTCGAGTTGCATACTCATTCAGCTGCACTATCAGGCGTCGTTTGCGCTTCCTGCGGGCGTCGGCGGCGTACTCGGCCAGTGGCTGGGAAGCCTGGGCTTGCCGGTGTTCGGCTGGGTAGGGCTCACCTTGTTGAGCCTGACCGGGGTATTGATCGGTGCGCAAGCGGCGGCCGGCTTTTCCTGGTGGGCAATAGCGGAATTTACCGGACGCCACCTTCACGCGTTCATTGCAACCCTGGTCGATTGGTTGGATCGACAAATCACCTATTTTAACAGCCGCCGAGCGGCCAGGGCTTCCTCCCGGGATCTCAAGAGTGCCCGCCGGCAATCGATGAAGCTGGAAAAGGGCAGACGCGGCACCCGGGCGCAGCCAGAAATCAAAACACCGGACCAGCCGGCGACCGCCGCGAGGCAGCAGAAACTTTTTGATCTCAAATCTTCGTCTGAACTGCCGGATCTGGACTTGCTCGACGATCGACTCCCCGAAGATCATCTTGGTTTCTCGGAAGATTCACTGGAAGCGATGTCTCGACTGCTCGAGCTCAAACTGCGGGATTTCGGGGTCGAAGCCGAGGTGGTATCGGTGTTACCGGGGCCCGTCATTACCCGCTTCGAGCTGCAGCCGGCGGCGGGTGTGAAGGTGCAGAAAATCACCTCCCTGGTGAAGGATCTCGCGCGATCTCTAGCGGTAATCAGCGTGCGCGTCGTCGAGGTGATCCCCGGAAAATCGGTCGTTGGCATCGAGATACCCAATGAACACCGGGAAACCGTTCGCCTCAAGGACATTCTCGGCTCGCAATTATTTCAGGATGCCAAGTCCCCGCTGACGCTGGCTCTGGGTAAGGACATCGCGGGCGCACCGGTCACCGTCGATGTCACCAAGATGCCTCATCTGCTGGTCGCAGGCACCACCGGCTCTGGCAAGTCGGTGGGTGTGAACGCCATGCTCTTGAGCATTCTCTGTAAGGCCACACCCGAACAGGTGCGCTTAATTCTCGTGGATCCCAAGATGCTGGAACTGTCGGTGTACGAAGGCATCCCCCATCTGCTGACCCCGGTCGTCACCGACATGAAAGAAGCGGCCCACGCCTTGAACTGGTGTGTGGCGGAAATGGAACGCCGTTACCGGCTGATGGCCGCCCTGGGCGTGCGGAACCTCGCCGGATACAATCGCCAGGTTCGCGACGCGGCCAAAAAGGGCAAGGGCATTTCGGATCCCTTATGGGATGCCGATTCGTCTCTGGAGCCGCCCATGCTGGAGGCCCTGCCACTCATCGTCGTGGTGATCGACGAATTTGCCGACATGATGATGATCGTCGGCAAGAAGGTGGAACAACTCATCGCCCGCATCGCCCAGAAAGCCCGGGCCGCGGGAATTCACCTGATTCTCGCCACCCAGCGTCCTTCGGTGGACGTGATTACCGGGCTCATCAAAGCCAACATCCCGACCCGCATCAGCTATCAGGTGTCTTCCAAGGTCGATTCTCGGACCATCCTGGACCAGGGCGGCGCCGAGCAACTGCTTGGCCATGGGGACATGTTGTACCTGCCGCCCGGGTCGGGCCTGCCGACCCGAATACATGGCGCGTTCGTATCAGACGGCGAGGTGCACCGAGTGGTTGCGGACTGGAAGTTGCGCGGCTCCCCCAATTACGAGCCCGACATAGTCACCGGCGGCAGTGCGGAACCCTTCCTCAACCTGGAGTCTAATGGAGCGACCGAGCAGGACGATGCGCTCTACGACGAAGCGGTCTCGTTTGTACTCGAGTCCCGGCGCGCGTCGATCTCTTCGGTGCAACGTAAGCTCAGAATCGGCTACAACCGCGCCGCTCGTCTGGTCGAAGCCATGGAAGATGCGGGTCTCGTTAGTGCCATGAACTCCAATGGAAGCCGTGAAGTATTGGTTCCACATCGCAATTAGCCTTGTCCTGTACGCATTGTCTGCCCCGGCAGTGGCGATGGACGCGCGCGTGCACCTGCAGGAGCGCCTGGAGGCACTGGCTTCTTTTTCCGCGGACTTTACCCAGGAGGTGCAAGGCGCTCGCGGGGAAATCCTCGAAAGTTCCAGGGGCTACATCCGCCTGTTGCGACCAAATTTCAAGTGGGTTGTCGACGATCCGTATCCGCAGGTGATTGTTACCGAAGGCGACGTGCTGAAGGTTTACGACCCCGATCTCGAACAACTCATCATCCGGCCCTTGAGTGAAGTCATGGCGGACACGCCGCTATCGCTGCTCACCCAAGAGGAAATCCTATTGGGCGACAGCTTCGAGATCACCCGGATCGTCAGAGAAGACGACGTGACTTTCGTACTGATTCCAACCGCCGAAGAGACCCTGTACGCAGAGATCCACCTGCACTTTTCCTCGCGAACACTGACCGGCATCTCCATACTCGATCACCTCGGGCAATACACCAATATCCATTTCACCCAGGATGACAGCGCGGCGGTGATACAATCCGACGAGTTTCGACTGCAAGTGCCACCGGGAACCGATGTTATTGGGGGATGACGGCGCGCCGCTGGCCGATCGGCTGCGGCCAAAAAACTTGAGTGAATTCGTCGGGCAACGCCACCTTCTGGCCGAAGACAAACCGCTGGCCAGATTGGCAGCCCAGGGTAATCTGCACTCGATGGTGTTCTGGGGGCCTCCCGGAACCGGAAAAACCACGCTCGCAAAATTACTGGCGGAACGTGCCAATGCACGCTGGTGCAGTATGTCGGCGGTGTTGAGCGGAGTGAAGGACGTGCGCGCAGCGGTGAGTGCCGCACAAGCCGCGCGGAATCTCGGTGAGACGACCGTGTTGTTCATCGATGAGGTGCATCGTTTCAACAAGGCACAACAGGACGCGTTTCTTCCTCACGTAGAGAAGGGCACGGTGACGTTCATCGGAGCGACGACCGAAAATCCCGCCTTCGAAGTCAACTCGGCGCTGCTGTCCCGGGTCAGGGTATATGTACTGAAGGCGCTCACCAACGATGAGTTGCTCGAGGTCATCGACCGCGCCCTGGATCTGGAACTGGACGTCGAGATCGCCCCGGAGGCCAAACGGCTGCCGGCCGAACTTGCGGACGGCGACGCACGTCGCCTGCTGAATATCCTGGAGATAGCGGCGCAACTCGCAAACTCGGAAATCGACGAGGCCCTGATCATCGAAGCCGCCGGGACCCGATACCGACGATTCGACAAAGGCGGCGACGCTTTTTACGATCAGATTTCGGCATTACACAAAGCCGTTCGCGGCAGCGCGCCAGACGCCGCTTTGTACTGGTTGTGCAGAATGCTCGACGGGGGTTGCGATCCGTTGTATGTCGCTCGGAGAGTCGTACGAATGGCCAGCGAAGACATTGGCAATGCCGACCCGAGAGGGTTGCAGCTTGCCATGGCCGCGTGGGAAGCCTATGAGCGGCTGGGTTCTCCCGAGGGGGAACTTGCGCTCGCCCAGGCCGTTCTCTACCTCGCGAGCGTGCCAAAAAGCAACGCCGCTTACCTCGCGTTCGAAAACGCGATGGAACACGTGCGCAACACCGGGTCGTTCGAAGTACCGATGCATCTTCGCAATGCGCCGACTCGCCTGGCAAAAAGCCTGGGTCATGGCGAAGGCTATCGTTATGCCCACGACGAGAGCGAAGCATACGCGGCAGGGGAAAGTTACTGGCCAGACGGCATGGCGCCGCAGAGTTTCTACCAGCCAACCGACCGGGGACTGGAGGCCAAAATTCGCCAACGTTTAGCTAGACTGCGGGCACTCGATGAGAGTGTTGAAGACCGCGGTGATTAAGTGGACTCTATGGGTGGCTGCAGGTGGTTCTCTGGGCGCCGTGAGCCGGTTTTTGTTGTCGACGCTGACATTGACGGCCGGCCGGTTCCCCTGGGCTACCTTAGTGATTAATATCGCCGGTTCGTTTGCTATCGGGCTTGTCTGGGGCTTGTACAACAACCAGCCGTGGTTCGAAGACTGGGGCAGGTATTTCATCGTCGTCGGTTTTCTTGGTGCGTTCACCACGTTTTCGGCGTTTTCCCTGGAAACGCTCGGGCTGATGGAATCAGGCCGTGTCGTAAGTGCCGCCAGTTATGTCCTGGCCAGCTTGTTCG
>SMVB01139449.1_pt1 | contig 12620 bp, 8 predicted proteins | sample 2456461 | NCBI WGS metagenome assembly SMVB01 (sample SAMN11095934, study PRJNA526329) | marine sediment metagenome | biome: Marine sediment; feature: Surficial sediment; material: Deep marine sediment; isolation source: Hadal surficial sediment | place: Pacific Ocean | collected 2014-05 | depth 0-1...
TCGACGCACTTCAACGTACCCTCGTCGAAGCCGTAGAGCATCCCGCCGTACAGCACCGAACTCGAGAACTTGTTACGCATTTCTCGACTTCGCCACAACTCTTCCGCAATCACGCCGTCGCCCTCTTTGCGGAGCTTGAGCATGATCGCACCTCTGTCGTAGCCCGTGGACAGGAACACGCGGTCGCCTTCGAGAAGGATCGGTGTCGCCGCGTTGATGCCCCAATCCGTTTTCCAACCGAGCTCCCAGTAGGTCGTCCCGCTTACAGGGTCGAGCGAGACGATCTTGTCGGCGACGAAGACGAGAATCTGGCGCGCGCCGGCCATGGTTACCGCGATCGGGGAGGCGTACCCCGCCCCCTCGTCGCGTGCGGACCAGCGCAGTTCGCCGGTCTTCTTATCGAGCGCCAGAACCGAGCGCCCGGCGTCGCCTCCGGCGTTGACAATCAGTAAATCGCCCTCGATGAGCGGTGACCCGGAAAGCCCCCAACGCGGCGGCTTGGCGCCAAACGACTCCCGCAGGTGGAGTTGCCACATCACGCTGCCGTCGGCCGCGCGAACGGCGACCAGGTCGCCGGACGCACTCAACGCGTACACCACACCACCCTCGAGCGTGGGTGTCGCGCGAGGCCCGTCGCCGTAGCTGCTCTTGAAGCTGGCGCCCGTGCGAACCCGCCAGATTTCGCTGCCGTCCTTGGCGGAAAGGCTCGCGACGAACGCGTCGCCGCCATTGGCGAACTGTGTGTACAACCGCCCGTCGGCAACGATGATCCCCGAAAAGCCCGCGCCGAGCGGCTTGCGCCAGAGTTCGGCGGGGCCGGCTTCGGGCCAGCGCGCCGCGAGTCCGGTCTCACTCGAGACACCGGCTCGGTCGGGGCCGCGCCACTGCGACCATGAGACCGTTTCCCAGGGTTCGGCCTTCTTCTCGGCCTCGGCCGCGCTCGCGCCCGGCGCGAGGCAAAACAGCCCACACAGCAGCACGAACGATCTAGGTGTAGCGCGCATTCTGGTACCTCTCGTCGTAGAACTCGGGTAACAACGTGTCGACTCGCAGCAACCCCTGCCGCGTCAGCGTCGCACCGCCGTCGTGGAGATCCAGCATACTTCGGCGTTCCAGGCGCGCAAACGCCTCACGGAACCGCTCGGTCACGTCGACACCGAACTTGTCCTTGAAATACGACGCATCGATGTGCCCCAGTTTCATCTGCAGGATCATTTCGCGGGTCAGACGCTCGTCCTCGCTGGGCGTGAACGCACGATGAATCGGCAACGCACCACTCTCGGTCGCGTCGAGATAGGCGTCCCAGCGCGTCTGGTTCTGGTAGTGCACGCCACCGATGTGCGAGAACGAGGACACGCCGATACCCAGGAGATCCGCACCGTGCCACAGCGAATCGCGATAGACGAACCGAGCCTTCGAAGTCTTCTTCAAGACGGTGTACGAACTGGACACCTCATAACCGTTCTGCTCGAACTGATCGAACGCCCAGTCGTGCCAGGCGCGCTTGGTGTCCCAGTCCGCGACTGCGATTCCTGAGCCGCCCAGAGCATCCTGGGAGTAGACCGTATTGAAGGGAAGTTCCATCTGGTAAACCGTGAGGCTATCGGGGCCGAGATCGATGGCTTTCCGGACCGTATCGCGCCAGCGATCCCAGGTCTCACCGACCATCCCCGCGATCAGGTCGATGTTGAGTTGATCGAACCCTTGCTCCTTGACCCACGGCAAGCAGCGGTCGATTTCCTTGGACACGTGGGCGCGTCCGTTCTCGCGCAGGATCTCATCGTTGAAGTTCTCAACACCGAGTGACAACCGCGTTACACCGACCTCGCGGATCGCGGCAACTTTCGCTTCGGTCAGCGTTCCGGGTTCGCACTCGAAGGTAACCTCTTCCACCGCATCCCAGGAAAACGTGTTCTTCAACTGGGCAAACAGCAAACGCAGGTGCTTGGCGCTGATGTACGAGGGCGTCCCGCCACCGATGTACACGAAACCAGGTGCGCGACCCGCGATCGCCTTTTCGCCGCGCAATGCCTGAGCCTCGCGGCCGATCGCGTCGAGGTAGCGCTCGATCTCGCGGGCGTTCTTGTCCGTGTATACCTTGAAGTAGCAGAACTTGCACCGCCGTCGGCAAAACGGGATGTGCAGGTACAGACCGAGCGGCCGTTCGTCGGACGGTGCGGTAGAGAGAGCGCGCAGCGCTTCCGGAACGGCGGCGTCGCTCCAAAACGAATACGGAGGATAGTTGGACACGAAGACGCTGCCGACTTCGGTCTGCTTGTGGTTCTTACCCACCGCGGTTGCGGGCTCGCTTTGACTCATGGTGCCTCTTGTTTCGCTTTACCGAAGCAGTAGAGTTGTCCGTCGACGGTGCCGATGACAAGACGTCCGTCGGCGATCGCCGGAGTCGCCATTAGACCGGACCCGGTGTCGAAACGCCACTCGACCTCGCCACTCTTGACGTTGAACGCGAACAACTCGCCGGTCATCGACCCGACGTACACCCGCCCGCCCGAAATGACCGGCGAGGAGTCGATCTTGGCCTTGGTCCGGTAAGACCACAGAGCGCTCCCGTCCTCGAGTTTGATCGCGTGCACGGATTTGTCCCGACCGCCAATGATCAACCGATCCTCGGCAAGTGCGGCGGACGAAAGATACGGAAACTGGCGCTCGGGGTTCTCATAGGCCCAGAGGATCTCCCGAGCCGCAAGGTCCACCGCAACGACCTGATTCTCGAACGTCCCCATGTACGCGATACCGTCCCGAACGGTGGGACTGGCGCCGACGTAGGCACCGATGCGGATCTGAAACTTCTGCTCACCGCTGGCGATGTCGACCGCGCGCAGGAACCCGTCACAGCCGGCCGAATATGCGATCCCGTCGACGATGGCGGGCGTGCCGTAAACGTAGCCTCCTGTTTCGAGCTTCCAGGCCAACGATCCGTCGTGCTTCAGGCAGTAAAGGAACTGATCGTTGGACCCGAACAAAATTCGTTTCTCGTGAAAGTTGGCCGACGAAACGATTTCCCCCTCCGCCGCGAACGTCCATCGGGCCTTGCCGGTCGCCGCATCCACGGCATGGAAGACACCCGCCGAGTCGCCGACGTAGACCGTCCCGTTGTGCACGGACGGCGACGCCTTGATCTCGTCCGTCACCTCGTAGGCCCAGACCAGACTGCCGTCGGCCAACGAAACGGCGTAGAGCTTGCCGTCGAGGGCGCCGACGTAAACCACGCCGCCCACGATCACCGCACCGGATTCGATTCCTTCCTCGACCTCGAATAGCCACAACGGATCGAGTTTCTCGGGCAGCGCACCGGCGCGCCCGTGGAGTTGCGGATCTCCGCGAAAGAGACTCCAGTCCTCGGCGCGCACGAGCGGATCGCTCGCGACGAGCAAGGCGGCTATGAGAATCGTTTTAGTAAGCAGCTTCATAGAACTCGAGCAGATCGGCCGGGGTGACCGGCCGGGGGTTGAATCGAGCGGTCCATTGCTCGCTGGCCTCGCCGGCCAGCCGGTCCAGCGAGTCTCGCGGCACGCTGCAGTCGGAAAGGCGTATCGGGAGACCCGCCGCAGCGCGCAATTCGAGGATCCGACGGCGCAGTGCCTCTCCGGGCTCGTCGCCCTTCGCCGGCAGGCACAGTTCGTCGTAGCGTTCGCCGACGTACTCGGCGTTGAACGTCATCACATGGGGCAGCACCAGCCCGACCGCGATGCCGTGGGTCACGTCGTAACGCACGGTGAGCGGGTTCGCGCACGCGTGCGCCGCACCGAGCATCGAGTGTTCGATCGCCGCACCGGCGAGATGTGAGCCCAGCAACATGGAACCGCGTGCCTCCGGGTCATCGTTCGTGAGCGTGGATTCGAAACTGGCGTCCATCAGCTTCCACGCTTCACGGCCGAGTAGCCGGGAGATCGGGTTGGAGCGCGTGCTGACATAACTCTCTGCGGCGTGGGAAATCGCGTCGACCCCGGCGACCCCAGCGACCTTCAGCGGTAGGCTGCGTGTCAATGTGTCGTCGAGGATCACGGTCCGAAATTTTACTTTGCGGTCGCCGCAGGCCATCTTGGCGCCGGTTTTTTCGTGGCTGATCAGCGCGTAGGACTGCGCGTCGCTTCCCGTCCCCGCCGTCGTCGGGATACCGATCGACGGAAGCATCGGCCGGGTCGCCTTGCCGGCGCCCCAGTAATCCTCCATCTTGCCGCCGTTGGTGAGTACGAAGTTGACCCCCTTGGCCACGTCCATCGCGCTGCCGCCACCGAGTCCGACGATGCCATCAACGCCCTCCGCCGCCGCGACCGTACGTGCTGCCTCGACGTGCGCCGAGGATGGGTTGGGGTCGACGCGGTCGAACACGACCGCCTGGACTCCCGCACTGTGCAGGGACTTGAGCGCGCGATCGACGTGTCCGGCGCCGCGCAGGCCGGCATCCGTGACGACCACGACTTTCCGGCTGCCGAGATCTCTGGCCAACTCCCCGAGTCGGTCCAACTCGCCCGATCCGAAGACTAACCGTGTCTCGTCGAACCGGACCTCCCAGTGGCCGGTCGCGTCGAACAGAGTGCTGTCGGGTGTTTGCGGCATCGGAGTTCTCAGGAAGCCTGCGCTTCTTCCTGGTAGGCGCGCTGGCGGTAGAGGTGCTCGAACAGGTTCCCTTCGTGCGGTTGATCCCAGGAGACTGTCCCGGTCGGCAGGGCGCCAAAATTGAGACGGTCGACGTGGCGCGCGATCATCAATTCGCGGCGCAGGTCGGGGTCGTCGCTGATCAGGCTCGCCACAAGCGTCGGGCCGATCGCCTCGGACAACGTTTCCTGCGGCGTTTCGACGACGCTCACGAACGGGAAGAGCAACTCGGTGGCCGCCAGCGGATGGCCGGGATCGGTGCACCGGATCACCGTCGGCAACAGGAACGTGCAACCGTCTTTTTCGGTCAACCGGCCGCCGGGGCGGATCTTTGCGGTCACGTCCGTAGCACCGGGAAGGGTCAGCTGGCGATCGATGAACTCGTTGATCCGGTGGGCAATCTGTGGGTTCGAAAACGCCGCGATACCCGCCTCGGGATCGTCGAGCGAACGCGCCTCGATCTGCACGAGCCGTTCCGCGAGCCCTTCGGCCAGCGCGTCGGCGTGATCCGTAGTCCAGACGCCCGACGCGTTGACGCACGAACGACCGCCGTTGGCCGCGACCGAGGCGGCGAGCATGTCGAGGTGGCGCTCCCATTCTCCCGCGCGATCGGCGCCGAAGATCACCTTGCTCCACCCGGGACCGTGAAGTTGCACGCTCGCGTTGCGCTTCCAGGCGCGAACGGTATTCTCGTCGCCGAACAGCATCGAACGATCGGTCCGCAGCAGGATCTCCGTTCCGCCCGAGTGATCCGACGGATAGAAACAGATCGCGGCCCCCGGAAAACCCGCGGCAAGCAAGGCGTTGGCGATACGCAGCGGCGTCCAGGGTTCCTGGCTACCGGGCTTCAACACCACCGGTACCTTGAGGGCGACGGCGGGGATCCAGAGCGAGTGGACGCCCGGCGAATTGGACGGGAGGACAGCGCCCAGCGCGTCGGCCTCGCCACGGTAGCTTACGGTGCGACCGTCCTGCTCGACGAACCCGTTGTCGAGGACGCTGAGGTCGACACCACGTGTCAGACCGGCGAGCACGCGCCGCATCTCCGCCAACACGAAACGAATCTTCTCCATGTTTGCGCGGCATAGGCTCTCGGGCATCCCGGTCGTGGCCGATTGACAGCGCACGAAGTCCTCCGCGGACTGCGTGGCGCCGGTACCGGGTTCGACGGGCAGGTCGCCCTCATAGAACAGCTTGGCCGCCACCGCGCACTTCTCGATCAACTCCTCGATCGGGAACTCCCGCAACTCGGATCGGCGCTCGCTCATCCCGAGCAGGTCGCGGGAGATCAGCCCGCGATTCGCCTGGCTGACCTCGGCCACGGGTTCGCCGGTGCGCACATCCTTCAGCACAGAGCGGCTCAAGCTGCGGTACGGAACGCCCGCTCGAAGCACCGGGAGGTGGAGCATCAGTAGACCCCGACGACGACGGAATCGGACAGGGCCGAGTACAGGCCGAGATCCCGCACGCCGTCCCACGGGTATCGCTCGCACGGCTTGGCGCGGAAACCTTCGTCCCGCTCGGCAAACCGGGGGCAGAAGAACTCGCGCGTCAACGTCGTCAACAACACCCGGCCGCGCTCGTCGTAGTCGCGTTTCTCGTCCAGGTTGTCCGGATCGACGATCTCGAACACGGCGCGCGGGAGCGGCGGATAGTACGTGATCGAGTAGTCGTCCGCGAGGTCAAACGGTTTTGGCGCGGCCAGGCCCATCAAGGTATTGCCGTAGGTCGGTACGAAATCGATCCCGGGGATGAGTTCTTCGCGTGCGAAACGGTTGAACTGCGCGTTCATTTCGGTGCCACCGCAGAAAATACCGGTAATGCCCATCTTGGGGAGCGACACCTTCTCGCACAACGCCTCAAGCAGTTTCGGGGTCGTGAACAGACAGCGGATGTTGTCGTGTGCTCGCAGGATCGTCAGCGCCTGATCGACGGTGTGCTGCTTGTACAGTTCGAGTTCCTGGAACTCCTGTCGGCGGATCAGCTTGTTGACCCAACGCGGGTCGAGATCGATGAAGAAGCAGATGCCCCCGCGATACTGCGCGAGGTGCTCGATTGCCAGGCGCAGCCGACGCGGCCCGGTCGGGCCGAACATCAACCAGTCGGAGCCCTGAGGAAACGTGTCGTCGGAGAGGTTGTCGCCGAAGATCTCGTAATCGCGTTGAAAGTCCTCGATGTTGACACGGCTTTTCGGCACACCCGTCGACCCACCGGTCTCGAACACGTATTTCGGCTTGTCGGCCAGTCCCTGCGGAACCCACCGCCGCACCGGCCCGCCGCGCAACCAATCGTCCTCGAAATGGCCGAAGATCTTGAGATCCTCGTAGCCGCCAACTTCCTTGACCGGATCGAAGTCGAACAATTCGGCCGCGCGTTGCAGCCAGAACGGGCAGCCGGTCTTGGGGCCAAAGTGCCAGGCGACGATCTCACGGACGTGCGCGTCGAGCTGTTGCTGCGTCGAGGCCGCGGCGTCGGCGAGTTTGCCGCTGAGGATGTCCATCAGTTTCCTTTCCAGGTCGCGCCTTCCTCGATCGCGAACAGCTTGGTGCGGCTGGCGACATAGATCACACCGTCCTTGGCAATCGGCGTGGTGTAGACGGCCGCGCCCATGTTGGTCTCGTGGAGCAGGATGCCTTCGCCGTTCTCGCCGCCGTCGCGACCCGCTTTCAGGACCGCGATGTCGCCGTCCTCGTCGCCGATGTAGATCTTGCCGTCGGCGTAGAAGGTCGAGCCCCAGATCGCCGCAAAGGTGTCATACCGCCACAGCCGCTCACCGGTCTTGAGGTCCAACGCGTAGACGAACCCGCTGAGGTCGGCGATGTACATCACGCCGTCGTGGATTGCTGCGGAAGACATCGTGCGGTGGAAATCGTCGCCACCGAGGTGCCAGACTTTGCCCGACTCGGTGATATTTCCGGTCTTGCCGGCCGGGTCGATAGCCCACAGGTTGCCTTCGCCTTCACCGTGCTCGGGGTCCTGGCCCACGCCGATATAGACCAGCCCGTCGTGGACCACGGCCATCGAGATCACATTGTTGCGGGTGCCGCGGCCACCGAGTTCCCACTTCGAGTCCTCGGGGTTGAGGTCGAACTTCCAGATCAATTCACCGGTTTCGGGTTCGAAACTGTAGAGCCATCCGTCGCCGCCCGGAAACAGCACCTGCGGTTTGCCGCCGAACACCCCGTACGACGGATTGGACCACGAACCGTGCAACACCTTGGCGCCGGGATCGGCGTTCTCCCAGACGAGTTCGCCCGTCTTCGTGTTCAGCGCCACGAAGCTCGGTGCCAACGGGACGGGCACGTTGAAGTGACCCTCATCAACACCCTGTCCGGTGATGATAAACAGCAGGTCGCCCACGATCAGAGGACTGCCCGCGGCGAGATTGTGCGGGAACACGTCGAGTTCGCCGATCAGGTCGAACTTCCAGATGATGTCTTCGTCCATCTTGCCTTGTTTGGGGATGAACTTGCGGACCATCTTGGTCTCGCCGTCCTCGGTTTTTTCGGGCACCATCCGCATCTCGCCTTCTTCCTTGAACGGCCCGTCGTTCTCGCCGTCGCGAAACCCGTCGACGTCGGCGGCGATGACCTCGGCGCGGTTCGATACGTAATACACGACACCGTTTTCGACGGCGGGCGTCGAACAGATGCCCTGCAGCGGCCAGTCGTTGACGCGCCCAGCGCCCAGCTTCGGATGCGCGGACTGCCACAGGAACTCGCCGGTCTCGGCATCGAAGGCCATGATGTTTCCGCGGTCGCCCTTCAATTCGGGGTTCTTGAGCGCCTGGTTGTTCGTCCCGACGAAGATCTTGCCGTCGTAATAGATCGGACCGGCGTAGGCCTGGCTGCCGAGTTCGGCGACCCACTTGATGTTCTTACCAGATTTCAGGTCCCACTCAGTGGGCAGTCCAGTCTCTGCCGACGCGAAGTTCCGCGACGCATCGCCGGCGAACATGACCACATCGCTTTTCTCCGCCGCAGTGCCGACGCTCGCGACCAAGGTAAGCAAAACGCCGAGCACGCAATATTCAGTTCTCATGATTGATCGAACCTCTCGCCCTAGTTGGCGTATACCGAGACATTGTCGTAATAGAGAAGGACGGGCGAGAAACCGAGCAGTCCGGGTGTCCCCTGCCGGATCGGATGCGGGTCCTCTGCGGTGATCGTCCACGCGTCCGGTTCGGGATCCGACTTCTTCCACACCTTGCCGTAAACCGTGGCCCGGGTCGCACCACTGACGACCTTCATCTTCATGCGGTACCAGGTGTGCGGTTCGTACTGGAACGGCACCTGCTTGGCCATGCGCAACTCGGCCGTCCAGGAACGCACTTCCAACTCGTTCTTCGCCCCGCCGATATCGAGGATATAACCGGAATTGATCAGGCCAATGTCCGGCCGGCGGCGCTTCGTACCCTCGCCGAGCACGTCGGCCTCGATCGTGTAGTTGTTCAGCCAGGACGGTCCCATGTACAGGAACGTGCGGTTGAGCCCACGGCCGCGCGGCGCCTTGACCAACACTTTTGCGCCGTCCTTCTCGCCCGCGAGGTAGATACGATTGGCTCCGATCCACTGCTTGGGGAACTGCCCGGTCTCGAACTCCTCGAAGTCGAACGACCACGGGAGCGGAGGGTAAACACGGGCGCGCGCCGCCGCGGTCAACGCGCCGACCTCGGCCACGATCTTACCGGTCTGAAACCCGTCGCCGGCGGGCGTGAATGTTCCGTCCTTGACCGAACCGCTGAGACCGCTGAGCGACCAAATCGCCGGTTTCTCCTCGAGCACGTTGCCGGCCGCATCGAGCAAGCGCACGTGGAACTCGGCGGATTGCCCGATCTCCAGTTGAATCTCGGCCGGGACAACTTGCAGCGTGACCGCGGGGCCTACCGTGACTTTCTTCTTCGCGCTCTCGGTCCGCCCGGGCCGGATCGGTTTCGACTTGTCGCCAAGACAGTACACGCCTCCTTCGGTCATGAAGTAGACCCGACCGTAGGCGATCGCGACGGAGCCGTAGAACTCGGCGTAGTCCCCGTTTGCGATCGTGAGTTCGTCCTTGTCGAGGAGTTCAACGCCATCGTCGTTCAGCTTGAGGATGTGGAAGTTACCGTTGGTTTCCGGCATGTAAATCTTACCGTCGGCCACCACCGGAGACGCCTTCCCCACTGTGCCGATGTCGTAAACCCATCGGATCTCACCGGTCGCTGCGTCGATGGCGTGAAGGTTAGCGGAGTTATCCACCTGGTACACGACGCCGGCGTCGACGGCCGGCGACGGAAAACCACCGCCGAATTCATCGATGCGCCATTTCTCGTTGGTCTTTGTGATGTCGCCGGCGCCTTTTGCATCGATGGCGACCATCCGACCCATCACCCCGTTGTCCAGGTTTTCTTCGCTGTGGGACACGAAGACGATCTCGTTCTCGACGGCGACCGTCACGTTGATCCCACGTCTGCTCAAATGGAATCCCCAGACCTTCTCGCCGGTGGCGATGTCCAGCGCATAGATCCACCCGTCAGCGTTCCCCGAGATCAACAGGCGGCGGCCTGCGACGGTCGCCACGGCGGGACCGCCCTGCGTATTGAAGTCGGCGGCCATGACGCCGGGTGTTGCGACCCACAGCAAGTCGCCGGTGCGCTTGTCGAATGAGAAGTAGCGGTGCCGCAATGGCATCAGTTCGCCCCAGCCGACACTGACGAAGTTGACGATCACCTGGTCGCCGTCGACCAACGGCGTCTGCGTGCGGCCACCGTAGCCGGACAGCCGAGCGAACTCCTCGGTGAGGAAACGGCTCCAGAGAATCGTTCCGTCCGGAGCATACGCGGTGAACTGGCCCGCGACACCGTGGGCGTAGACGTTACCCGTTTCGGAGTCGGCAGCGAGGCTGGCCCAACCGACGCGGTTGTACGGCACCGTGGTCATGTAGACGTTGTACCTGTGTTCCCAGAGCTTCTTTCCGTTCTCGGCGTCAAAGCAGGCGACCACTTCCTGGCGGTCAATCTTCGAATCGACGCCGGTGCGACCGATCACGCACACCCGGCCGTCGACCACGACCGGTGTCGAACGGCCGACGAAATCGTGTCTCCAGATGAGGTTCTCACCTTGCGGAGACCAGGTGTCGACCAGTCCGGTTTCGGCGGAGACACCGGTGTAGGACGGGCCTCGCCAGGACGTCCACTCGCCGGCGCCCGTCACCGGAACGAGCGCCGCGGCGATCGCCAGGACAGCCGCGGCGGCCGGCCAGACGGCGGCGCGGCTCACAGGAGAGTCGTCGTTTCGAGTACTCACACCTAGACCCCTTACGGATGTTCTCCAATAACACGGTTGGGTTCGGATTCGTGCCCGTGAAACAGGATATCCCGCGAGACGCCCCTCGGACGAGGGCTGAACTGTAAAAGTCGCAACAATGATCGAAGCGTCAGCCTTTTTCGGGTTCTGTGGCCCGGGGTTGCTGCACGCTCTGCATGGCGGCGGGTTTCGCGGGGCCAGCGGGATCGGGCTTGAACTTGGTCACGAGGAAGCCGCCCAAAGCCGCCAGGAAGATCCCGAGGAAAAACGGCCAGCGGATAGCTCCAATCCCGCCCTTGGGAGGATGCACGATCATCGCAGCGAAGGCGTTGACGATGGGGGCACCGGCGAAAATGATCGACATCACCACGGTCGGCGACCCTTTGGCCCCGAATGCCAACAGAACCCCTAGAGCCCCGGCCGCGCCGACGGTTCCGGCGATCAGCGACCAGGTTGTGCCCTTCGACGTGAAATCCCAGTTCGCGCCGTTGAGTTTGAGAACGACCAGCGGCGCCAGAACGGCCGTAACGAAGTAGGCTACCCCGACGAACAGGAACGCTTTGATCCGCCCGTTCTGCGGGTCTCCCATCCCGGTGGCCCCGGTGTGGAGAAAAACGCCGTACAGTCCCCAGGCCACGACGGTCATCAGCGCGTAGGCCAGCCAGGTCATCCCCGCCTCGGTAGTTGCCGCCATGATCTCCTCCACGCGGGATCGTCTTTCGGACCCTGTAGTTTAGCAGGCCCGCAACAGCGGCTACGAAAACGTAATCTACAGCGCGTCCCGCAGTTTGACTTTACTTCCGGGCGACCTGACATTCTGCGCAGGTTCCAAAGCCTTTTCTAGGAATTGGGTTGGAGTGCGCATGCCGCCTACCGGAACAGTCGACACGTTGGTTGCCGAAGAGACGGCGACGGCGAAAATCGTCGACGGACTGCGTCATTTGTATACCGCGTTTCAGAAGAGCTCAATCTACGCTCCGGGACATCCCGCTGCGGTCGAAGCGATCCGGCGATCGTCGGAAGGTCTGGCGGGTACCGGCAGCGTTGGCGGCTCGTTGTTGATCAGCGTCGGTCGCGACCGTTTGATGTTGAACGGCGATACACTCAAGGATGACTCGGGCGCGCTTCAATCGTTGGCCGGCCTGCTTCATGACCTTGAAGTATCGGCGCTACTTATCGACACCGGTGTCAAGGTGGATGAGTTGGACGGCCTGATTCAAACGCTCGGGCAGGCACGGCGCGAGGGTCTCCACGGGAATGCCTTGTCGGAGATGCTCGAACGGCGCGAGGTGCACCGTCTCCGCATCGTCCCGGCCGAGGCCAAAGCGGAAGTCGCCTGCGAGGCCGCAGTCGAATCCGACACCGACGTTTGGGAAAGCCTCGAAACCATGTTGATCTCGACGGATGTTCCGGACGACGAGGTTGCACCGGCAGCGATCGCCGAGCAGGTGCACCAGGAGCTGGCACGTAACGAGGGAACCGGCCTCGGCGAACTCCACGGAAGGATGCAGGACGTCAGTCGAGAAATCGATTCGATCGGAACCGAGCGGCGCAGCCATGTCCGCGAGCGTTTCGCCAAGTTCGTTGCGGCGCTCAACCCGAAACTCAGGCAAGACCTGCTGCGTTTCGATATGCACATGGGCAGTGACTCGCTGGCCCTGATGACGGAGTTGGGCGACGTGGTCCCCGAAACGGACCTGTTGGACGCGCTGCAGA
>SMVB01331080.1_pt1 | contig 12611 bp, 9 predicted proteins | sample 2456461 | NCBI WGS metagenome assembly SMVB01 (sample SAMN11095934, study PRJNA526329) | marine sediment metagenome | biome: Marine sediment; feature: Surficial sediment; material: Deep marine sediment; isolation source: Hadal surficial sediment | place: Pacific Ocean | collected 2014-05 | depth 0-1...
CGGAGTACCGAGCCGATCGAGACGGATATCTCGATCTCGTGTGCGAGGAGATGATTCCACGAGCCGCGCGCGAGGGCCTCGCCGACGCCGTAGATGCGTTCTGTGAAGGAATCGGGTTTACGCCGGGCGAGTGCGCCCGAGTGTTCAGGGCGGCGAAAGCCCACGGGTTGGCTCTGAGGCTGCACGCGGACCAACTCTCCGATCTGGGAGGAGCCGCGCTCGCCGCCGAGCACGGAGCTCGCTCGGCCGACCACCTCGAGTACACGTCGGAGGAAGGGGTGATGGCGATGGCGGACGCTGGAACGTCGGCCGTGCTTCTTCCCGGCGCCTTCTACTTCCTCAACGAGAAGCAGCCACCTCCCATCGACGCTTTTCGAAGGCACGGAGTGCCGATGGTCGTCGCCACCGACCTGAATCCCGGATCGTCCCCGCTGGGTTCACCCCTGGTCGCGATGAACCTGGCCTGCGTCCTGTTCGGGCTCACACCCGAAGAGACCCTGGCTGGGATGACCAGGTACGCCGGCCCGGTCCTGGGTCTCTACGATCGTGGTGTCGTACAGGTCGGTGCCCGCGCCGACCTCGCGTGCTGGGCCATAACCCATCCCGCCGAGCTATCCTACTGGATCGGAACGAACCCCTGCTCGGCGGTCATCCACGAAGGAATCGTTCGGGCCGCTTGAACGAAGACGGGCCCCCGTCCGAGGACGAGGGCCCAGTATCGTTATTCGGGAGGACGCGGCCGCCAGACCGCTTTCGATCAGGCTCCGCGTCGCCGCGTCGGCCTCCGACTGCTCGAGCCACTTGGGCGAGACGAACGGGCCGGAGCCCGCGCCGCGGCCCTTGGCTGCGAACGAGGTGCCGATCGGGCCGCCCCGCCCCTGGGTCTGGGTGCACTGCGAGCCGCAGGGGCCCGAGAAGGCGCTGATCGAGGTGCGGCTCTGGGCGCCGATCGAGGTGCCGCCCTGGGAGCGGACCGGGTCGAGGGAGCGCGGGAGCGGGCCGAACGTGCGGTACCGCCCCGGCTGCTCCGGCTCGGAGCGGAACGTGCGGCCGAGGGCGCGCGGGAGGGAGCCGAACGAGCGGTCCCGCCCCGGTTGCTCCGGCTCGGAGCGGAACGCGCGGCCGTGGGCACCCGGGAGGGCGCCGAACGCGTCGATGGCGTCCGCTGGGGAGCGATCCGCGACGTCGCGGCCCGGCTGGGCCTCGACCGCGAAGAGCTTCCGCCCCGGGTCGAAGACGGCCGGCTCGACGTGGCGCTCCCGCTCCGGGTCGGACGAGCGCGCGTCGTGCTCTCGGTCCGACTCGGCGTGTTTCGGCTGGTCGGCGTGCTCCGCGTCGTCGATGCCGCAGCACGTGGGAAGCGTCTCGGTAGCGCCGCGGACGGACGGCTCGCCGGCCCACCGCGGGTCGTGCGCGCCACCGAGGCCGGGACACGACCGACGGTCGGCGTGCGTGCCACACGGTCGCCTTGCCTCGCCCTCGAAGGAGTCGCTCTCGTGCGGGTACCCGAGGCCCGGACACCGTCAGTGGGACGGGCTGTCCGCGCCGCGGCCCCTCCGGTCGGGTCGACACGACCGGCGCGTCGGTTGACTGAGGCGGTTCCTGTCGGCCGCATGGTGGCATCGGCGGAGGCGACGGCGGAGCTTGGCGTTACCCCAGCAGGGCGCCTCTGGGCGGTGCGCGTCGTGCCTCCCCGTGGGTTTTCCTTGTATTCGGCGCTCCCGCGGTAGAGAGGTGAGGCGCTGTGGGTCGAGACGCCGTAGGCGTAAACCGCGCGGCCCGAACCGTAGTAACCGCCGTAATAGCCGCCGCCCCAATAGCCGGCGTTGTATCCGTTCCAATACGATCCCCAAGGGTCATACGCGAAGTACGGACCCCAAGGCGCGTAGTAGGGATCGCTGATGTATCCGTACGCGTACCTCGACCCGAAGTAGCCGCCCCAGCGTGAGCGCCACCTCGAGGCACGGTACGAGTAGCGGTATGGTCCAGCGACGACACAGTCGTTGTACCAACCGCTGTAGGGGTCGTAGTAGCTGTTCCAGTACTGGTCCCAGCAGCTACCGGACGAGTAGTAGTCGCCGCTGGAGTAGATCCCGTACCCGTCCGCATAGCCAGGGTGGGCCATACCGAAGCCCGCGCCGACAAAAACCGAGCCCGGGTTGTACGTACCCACGCCGATTCCGAACCCTACACCGGTGAAGAGAGAACCCACTCCAAGCGAGAACGAGACGTGGGTTTGCGCTCTCGCCTCGACGGCCCCGAGGGTCGCCAGAGTGACGAGAATCAGTATCGGTCTGCCTGTGGTACGCACACTGTCCTCCTTCGCTGAATCCTGCCCGCGATATATGCAGGGGTCGTGCCACTCCGTCCCCAATGCCTCAACATGCTGCTACTGCAGGGGTTGCGCGCATTTTCCGATGTTCCACATCATGCCTCCGAGTGTCCTGGCCAAGTGACATCTGCGGTGCTTGTAGGACACTCGTACCACGCCCCCCCCGACCGGGAGCGCCGGCTGATCTCATTGCCCAGAGACTCATTCACCTTCCTGCCTCCACGATCAGATCCAGGAAGCGGTCGAGTTGCTCGTCCTCCGTCATGACGTTGGGCGAAATTCGGAGCGTATTCAGCGGCGCACCGAACGCCCTCACGACCGCTCCGTGCTCTGCGAGAAGGGCCGCCCCCAACTCCGGGGCCGCCGCCCCCGAAACCTCTACGGCCATGATAACCGACCTCAGGGCCGGATCGCGAGGGGAGCGCCACGTCAGTGCGCGCTCGGCATCCGCCCGATCGAGAACCTTGGACCACAGCGAGCGATAGCGACGCTGCTTTTCGCCCTCTCCAATCGATGCCTGGAACGAGAGTGCGTCGCCGAGCGCCACCACCGCCGGCCACGCGCGTGTCGAGTAGTCCTCGTACTTCCGCGCGGAACCTTCGATGCGCTCTCCGGCGGTTCGAAACCACATGCGTGGCAGCACCGCTTGAAGCCGGCGAGACGCCCAAAACAGCCCGAGCCCCTTGGGCGCTTGAATCCACTTGTGCGCACTCATCGCGTACGCGTCGACGCCGGCTTCCTCCAACCGAACCGGCACCATGCCCGCCGACTGCGCGCCATCGACGACGACGAATTCGACGCCGAGCTCTCTCGCCGCATCGGCTATGGCCCGAAGCGGATGCGTCATGCCGATCATGTTGTCCACGTGAGGGATCACGAGAACCCTGGTGTTCGACCGAATCTGCTCCGCGTGCAGAGCGACGACCTCGTCCACGGTCAATTCGGGGGCTCGCGCCACGGGGAAGTCGAAACGGCGTACCGTGAATCCCCCCCGCCCGGCCAAGGCCTGCCACGCGACCGACGCCCCACCGTGGTTCAAGGAACTGAAGAGAACCTCGTCCCCGCGCCTGAGCGGCAGACCATGCGCCAGAATGTTGAAGCCTTCGGTCGTGTTGTGCGTGATCGCGATGTCGTCCGCTTCCGCCCCGAGAAGGGTCGCGGCGGCGCGGCGGGTGTCTTCCGTGACCTCACGCCATACGGCGCCCCACACGTAGAGCGACGGGTGGCTCTCACAGAGCTCCAGGTACGCGACATGGGCCCTGTGTACCGAAATCGGAATCGTCCCGATGGATGCGTGGTTGAGGTATGTGAGGTCACCGGAAAGGAGGTACTGCTCCCTCAGCATGCGGATGGAGGCCGCGCTCGACGCGTCGAAGCTCTGTCGCCAGAGCGGGGCATCAACGGCGGCCTCCAGCTCCTCGGCGCGAGCGAGGAGTGGAGCGGTGACGCCCGCTGCGGTCAGCGCCTTGAGAAATCCGCGACGGCTTGTAGACGTATAGTCCATTCGATTCAGCCCGCAGTTCCGGGCCGCGTCGCGCGGTCCGTGGTCCCTGGAAGAGACATCGAGAAAACAGCGAATTGCTACGCGACCTTGATCCGCGCGGCACTTCGTGGAAGATTGGACCTATCCAGCCGATGCGCCATGCGCCGTCGGCACTGGCGTGGCCCTTCGGCCCGCCGCACGGATGGAACCATGAACAGTTCGTTTGTGGAAATCACCTCCCGACGGGTGCCGGTGAGTTTTGCTCTCACCAGAAGCGACCCGTCAATATGGGTTGAGACGTGCCCGAATCAGCAGAAGCACCGAAGCAAGAGGCGGCCCCGCAAGAGGGGGCGCCGAACAGAGGATCCCAGTCCGAGACTCACGAAGGGCAGAACGACCGGGGCAAGCGCGGCAAACGCCGCCGCAGAGGCCGTCGTCGTCGCCCGAGGAACCAGGAGCGCAGCGGCCCCAACGAGTCCGAGCTCATGGCCGACCTCCCGGAAGATGCCGAGGAGCTCATGGCCTTGTCCCGACCGCTCGGTCTTCTGGAGGCGCTCAGCAGCGGCTCAGGGTTCATTCGCCGTCGAGACTCGGGGTACGCGCCCAGCAACGACGACATCTACGTCAGCTCCCGCATCATCCAGAAGTATGGGCTGAGAACGGGCGACGAGCTCATGGGGATCGTCGGGAACCAGGGCCGCAGTGGGAAGAGCCCACCGCTCGCGTACGTCGCTCTCGTCAACGACCAATCGCCGGAGGATGCGAAGCGTCGTCCCGAGTTCAACCGCCTCAGCGCCATGCACCCCGACGAACAGCTCGTACTGGAGTGCGGGCGTACGTGGAGGGGCGAGCCGGAGTACACGAACCGAGTGATCGACCTCTTTTGTCCGTTCGGAAAAGGACAGCGCGCGATGATCGTCGCTCCGGCGAAGGCCGGAAAGACGATGGTCATGCAGGCGGTCGCCGAGGGAATCGTAAAGAACAACCCTGAGTGCCATCTCATGATTCTTCTCGTGGACGAGCGTCCCGAGGAAGTCACGGAGATGGAGCAATGTGGGTTCGGAGAGGTGATCGCTTCGACCTTCGACCGACCCCCTGAAAGACACGTGCAGGTCGCCGAGATGACGCTAGAGAGGGCCCGGCGGCGCGTGGAGCTGGGGGAGGACGTGGTCATCATCCTCGACTCCATCACACGCATGGCCCGCGCCTACAACAGCGTCCAGTCCGGCAGCGGCCGAACCATGTCCGGCGGGCTGGACACCAACGCCCTCGAGAAACCGAAGCGCTTTCTCGGCAGCGCACGCAAGATCGCGTCCGACCAGGGTGGCGGTTCACTCACCATCATCGCGACCGCGCTCGTCGACACCGGTTCCCGCATGGACCAGGTGATCTTCGAGGAGTTCAAGGGCACGGGTAACAGCGAATTGTTGCTCTCTCGCGAACTGGCGGACAAGCGGATCTACCCGGCGATCGACGTGACCGGCTCTTCCACGCGGAAGGAGGAGCTCCTACTCGACGACGATAGCCTGTGGCTGTCGCACGCGATGCGTCGCCAGTTCTCCGGAGTCAGCCCCGCGGACGCGATGCTCGAGCTACTCGGTGCCATGAAGAAGACGGAAAAGAACCGCGACCTCATCGACTGGGCGAGAAACCGCTAGGGAAGCGCTTTCACCGCACGGTACCTGCGGGTGCCGTGCGGATCAGCTCGCCCAGGCGGTCGAGCCCCTTGGACATCTCGGCGGACTGGGCTCGCTCCATCGAGAGGGCCCAAAAACCCATGAGAGGATTGCGACCCAGATCGCCCTCCTCACGCCAGCGCACGAGCACACCCCCGGAGTCCTCGACGACGGTGACCGACCCCTGGGTGCGCATTACGGCGTTCCCCGCGCCCGCCACCTCCACGGCGTACGTCACGGACTCGTCCTGGCGCACATCGCCGATCGTGAAGCTGCCCGAGCCGACCTCAGGATCGTCCCAGCGGATGCTCGCGCCGGGGCCACGATCCGGTCCGACACGCTCGAGGCCCGAGTCGGGCCACGGGGTCCACATCTGCCATCCCCCGGGCGAATCCAGAAACGCGAAGACCTCCGAGGGCGTGGCGTCGAGCCGAGCCGACGCCTCGGCCTCCCATTCTCCGGGAAGGAGGAATCCTATGAACAGAAGCACGGAGAGGAGCAGCGCGCCGCCACCGAGCACGATCATGCCGGGACCGAACGGCGCACGCGTCATCGTACGCTCCCGGCAATCGCGTCGAGGACCCGCTCGAGGACCGGCCACGCGTTGTCCGCGACCCTCCGGTGACCCTCGATCGTGGGGTGAATGCGGTCGGCCTGGTTTAGCTCCGGGATTCCCGCGACGCCCTCGAGGAGGAACGGGATCAATTCCGTACTCTCGGCTTCAGCCACGTCGGCGAATACCTTGCGAAAGGCTCCGGTATAGGCGACACCCATGTTGGGAGGAGCCTCCATGCCGGCCACGATGATGCGGACGCCGGGGTACCGCGTCCGGGTACGTCGAACGATCTCGGTGAGGTTGTCGAGTAGAGCCAGCGGATCCTGTCCCCTCAGACCGTCATTGGCACCGAGCTCGAGGACGAGGACGTCGACCGGATTTCGAAGCACCCAGTCCAGGCGGCGGAGGCCGCCGGCGCTGGTCTCTCCCGAGACTCCCGCGTTGATCGCCCGAAACGACTTTCCGACGGAGTCCGCGATCTCCGCCAGCCGCGCAACGTATGTGTCCGCGTCATTCTCGAGCCCAAGTCCCGCGGTCAGGCTGGTACCGAGAAAGACGACCGCCGGCCCTTCGCCGGAGGGAACCCTGGGCGAGGACGCGACCACCATGGTGGAATCCGCACCGGTGGCGTCCGCCACGGGCGCCGACTCCGGGCGCGCACACGCCACGAGCAAGGTGGCAATCAGGAAGGACAGGGAACGTGTCATGATGATCGTGGCCGAAGGGCTCGACAAAACCTACATCAGCGGAGGCAGACCTCTACCCGTCCTCCGCTCGTTGGATCTCGAGATCGAGTCAGAGTCGTTCGTTTCGGTGGTCGGCCCGTCGGGAAGTGGTAAGACGACGCTACTCGGGCTCCTCGCCGGACTGGACGAACCGACATCGGGACGCGTTCTCCTGGGGGGCCAGGACATCTTCTCCATGTCAGAGGATGGTCGCGCAGAATTCCGGGGGGAGAACGTCGGGTTCGTCTTCCAGACCTTCCATTTGCTGCCGACCCTGACCGCGATCGAGAACGTGCTCGTTCCGCTCGAGTTGAGGGGAAACGGCAGGGACCTGCGGCACCGCGCCAAGGATCTTCTGGTGCGCGTCGGACTTGGCGAGCGCCTCGACCACTATCCGGTTCAACTCTCGGGGGGAGAGCAGCAGCGTGTCGCTCTCGCGCGCGCGTTCGTGAACCGTCCGAAGATCCTGTTCGTGGATGAGCCGACCGGAAACCTCGATCAGGAGACGGGGGCGTCGATCGTCGAAATGATGGAGGAGCTCAATCGCGAAGCACGCACGACGTTGATCCTGGTCACGCACGACCTCTCGTTGGCCGAGCGGGCCCACCGGATCGTGACGCTCTCGCAGGGACGCATCGCCTCAGACCGTCCAGGCCGGCGCCCGCAGCGCTCGTGAGGTCCCGCCTTCGCGTCGGCTTCGCCGTCCGGTTGGCGCTGCGAGAAAGCCGGCACGGCTTCCGGCGAATTGGCGTATACATGGCGTCGATCACGCTCGGTGTGGCAGCGCTGGTGTCGATTCACTCCTTCCGCGACGACTTCACTCGAGCCGTTCAGGACGAGGCCGACGTGCTCATGGGCGCCAACGCCCGGCTTTTCGACAATGAGCCGATGCCGCCGGAGATCGTGGCCATCCTCGATTCGCTGCGGGCGAACGGCGTCGAGACCGCTCGAGTGACCACCGTGTCGTCGATGATCCTGGCCACGGCGACGGACGTGGTACGCCTCTTCCAGGTCCGCGCCATGGATCCGGGATACCCGTACTATGGGGACGTGACCACCGACCCACCCGGTCGTTGGGGTGCCCACCTCACGCGGGGGCAGGTCCTGGTCGATCCCGCCGTACTGACCCAGCTCGGCGTCGATGTCGGAGACACGCTCGTGGTCGGCCGCGAGCGGCTCGAAATCGTCGGCACCGTCGACGACCTCCCGACCGACGTGACGTTCCAGACCGCAATCGGGCCCCGTGTGCACGTGTCGCAGGCGACGCTCGACCGATCCGAACTGATCGGCTTCGGGAGTCTGGCGCGCTTCGAGGTCTTTCTCAACATGCCGATCGAGGCCGAGCGGCGCGCCATTCGGGACCGGCACCGTCCCCTTTTCCAGAGGTTGGGCGTCGGCTACCAGCTCGCCGAGGAGCGGGCCCAAAATCTCTCCAACGGCATCCGGTTTCTGAGCCGTTTCCTTGCACTCGTCGGGCTGGCGGCGCTCCTGCTCGGGGGCGTCGGCGTCGCGAGCGCAATCCACGTCTACATCCGCGAGAAGCGCCCGGGCATCGCCGTGTTGCGCTGCATCGGAGCGGGGCAGAGTACAGCCTTCCTGGCCTACCTTCTTCAGGCGGCCTGGCTGGGATTGTTCGGTGCCAGCGCCGGCGTCGCCCTCGGCGTGATCCTCCAAAACGTGATCCCGATCATGCTCTCGGGGCTGCTTCCCGTGCAGGTGACGACGCGCTTCTCTCCCGCGTCCGCGGCTGCAGGCCTCGGAATCGGCGTCTGGGTCGCCGTCGTGTTCGCTTTGATCCCGCTCCTCCAAGTTCGTGACGTACCCCCGCTCGCCGCCCTGAGACGCGACTTCGAGGCGCCGCGCAGGCGCTTCGATCCGGCACGGTTGGTCGCGTACGCGCTTCTGGGCGGCAGCGTGCTGCTACTGTGCGCACTGGAAGCACCGAATCCTGAGATGGGGCTCGCCTTCGCCGCCGGCCTCGCGGTCGCCGGAACAGCGATCGCCGGTGTCGGATGGAGCCTCATGCGGCTCACGAAGCGGTTCTTTCCGAGTTGGGCATCGTACCCGGTGCGCCAGGGGGTCTCGAACCTCTTTCGTCCCCAGAACCAAACGATCTCCATCACGCTCGCTCTCGGACTCGGAGCCTTCGTGATCGGAACCATCGTACAGATCGAGGGGAACCTCCGGGAGGATCTCACGATGTCGTTCGGCCCCGGACAGCCGAACATACTCCTCTTCGACATCCAGAGGGACCAGCTGGAGGGCATCCGGGCGCTCCTCCCCGACGACGCGCTCGCGAACTCCGACGTTTCGCCGATCGTCACCACGCGACTCCTCGCGATCAACGGTCAGAACCGCGAGGAGCTGCGTGCCATCACCGATCCCGATGAACGACCCGAGCGCTGGGCGCTCAGGCACGAGTTTCGGAGTACCTACCGCGCGACGCTCGGCAAAGCGGAGACCCTCATCACCGGCCGCTGGTGGGACGGCACGCCCGGGTCGGAAGACGCCACCCGGGTCGACGCCGGTGGCCTGGCTCGACTGTCGCTGGAAGAGGGCATCGCAGATGATCTGCGCGTCGACCTCGGCGATACCATCACGTGGGACGTTTCGGGCCTGGAGGTCGCTTCTGTCGTGACGAGCGTGCGCCGCGTCCACTGGAACCGGCTCGAACCCAACTTCTTCACGATCTTCGAACCCGGCGCGCTCGACTCCGCGCCGCAGAATATCGTCATGCTCGCGCGGATACCCGACCCTGAGCAGAGGGCTCAGGTCCAGCGCGATCTCGTAGGCGCGTTCCCAAACGTCTCCGCGCTCGATTTCTCGCGGGTCCAGGAAGCCATCGAGTCCGTCCTTTCCAGAGTGCGACAAGCCGTCGGGTTTCTGGGCACCTTCTGTGCGCTGGCCGGCGTGCTCGTCCTGATCGGTTCGTTGGCAGCGTCGAGAACGCAGCGGCTTCGGGAGGGCGCTCTCTTGAAGACCCTCGGCGCCCGGCAGAGTCAGGTGCTCACGGTGCTCTTTGCGGAGTACCTGGCGCTCGGCTCGATCGCTACGGCCAGCGGACTTCTCCTAGCCGTCGGCGCCTCTGCGCTCCTCGTGCCCCGGCTCTTCGAGATCGACTACAGCGTTCAGCTGGGTGCGATCTCCGTCATCTGGATCGTCGTCGTGTCACTTACGGTGGTGGTGGGGCTGATCGGATCGCGTGACCTCCTGAGACGACCCCCTCTTCCGGTCCTCCGAGACGCTCCGGAGTAATCGCCGACGGACGACCCGTGTCATCTCGTGTCGCGTTCTTCGAGGAGACCCTCCGGCAGTTTGAGCGAGCTCTCGTGGTGACACGCGTCGCACGGGAGTGGATGGGGCACACGAAGGCGACCCTTTTTCACGCAGATGGGACTCTCGCACTTCGGGCATACGACGTCCACGGCGTGTAAGGTGAATCGTTCAATCAGCCGTCGGCGAGCGAACACGCCGCCCGTGACCAACGCCCCGATGAACCAAACCGCGTGCGGCGGCATGAGCGCCACGGGAAACGCGATGACCACGAACATGCCAAACGTGCGCGCCGCACCCCCGACCCTCCATGCCCGGCTGCGCTGCTGCACCGTGACCCTTACCTGCGTCGACGGAAATCCGAACAGGACCACGTGGGCGTCCGCCTCGAATACGTTTTCATCGGAAGCCTTGGGCGGGTCGGCCGAGTCGGTCACCGCGCCTAGTTCCCCGCGGCGAAGGCGAGCAGGCGCTCACCCGCTTCGTGGAGCGTCTCCACGCGCTTGCAGAAGACGAATCGGACGAGCGAGTGGCCCCGCTCGGGCACGCTGAAGAAGCTCGCTCCAGGAACGGGAGCGACGCCGCCATCCACCGTGAGGCGCTTCCCGAACGTCATCGAGTCCTCGTCACTCAGGTCGCTGAAGTCCGCGAGAATGTAGTAAGCCCCCTGAGGATGTCGGCACTTGAATCCGGCTTCCTGTAGAGCGGACACGAGGACCGCGCCTCGCTCCTTGTACGCTGCGACCATGTCCTCGTAGTACTCCGGACCGAGCTCGTTGAGCCCGACCGCGCAGGCTTCCTGCAGTGGCGCCGGAGCTCCTACGGTCAGGAAGTCGTGTACCTTGCGAATCGCATGGCTCAACGCGGCCGGCGCTATGATCGTACCGATCCGCCACCCCGTGACGCCGAAGGTCTTGGACAGCCCTGAGATCGTAATCGTCCGGTTTCGCATGCCCTCGAACGTCGCGAGGGGAATGTGTTCGCCCTCGTAGTAGATGTGCTCGTAGATCTCGTCCGTGATCGCGATGATGTCGTGTTCGATGCAAACATCCGCGATCGCCTGGAGCTCCTCGCGGTCGAAGACCCGCCCCGTCGGGTTGTTCGGAGTGTTGATCACGATCGCACGAGTCTTGGCCGATACCGCCTCCTCGAGCATCGCCTTCTCGAGGCGATAGTCGGGTGCCTCGAGGGTCACGAAGACCGGACTCGCCTCACACAACACGGTATCCGGTCCGTAATTCTCGTAGAACGGCTCCATGACGATGACCTCGTCGCCCGGGTCGACGATCGCGAGCATGACCGCGACCATCGCTTCCGTCCCACCGCAGGTCACCGTGATCTCTCGCTCGGTGTCGACGTCCATGCCGTAGCGCTCGCTGTATTTTCGTGCCAGCGCGTTGCGGAGATTCGGCGAACCCCAGGTGATCGCGTACTGGTTCACGTCGGCCCGGATCGCCGCGCAGGCAGCTTCCTTCAGAAGATCCGGCGCCGGAAAGTCTGGAAAGCCCTGGGCGAGGTTCACCGCATCGTGCTCGCGCGCGACCCGCGTCATCTCGCGTATGACCGACTCGGTGAAGGAGTGGGTTCGGCGTGCTGTCCGAACGGTGCGGTTCGTCATGGATCCTCGTTGGCTGGTGACTTGCGAGCCCGCGCCATCATGTCCCCGAGAGCTCGGGACAGCAACACGTGGCTGGCCCACCGCGAACCCTTGGCATAATCTGAGCCCGTTCGGCCCGAATCAACACACTCTCTCGCCCCGACAGGAATCCTCGATGAGGTTCGTCCGACCCGCCGCCCTGCTCGCGGCACTGCTTTCAGCCGCCCCGGCGGCGGCGCAAGATCATGACGACCCGTTCTCCGCCATGCGGGCACGCGCGATCGGGCCTGCGGGAATGAGCGGCCGCGTGGCCGACGTCGAGGTCGTCCTCAGCGACCGGAACGTCATCTACGTCGGCGGAGCGACTGGGGGCGTGTTCAAGTCCGTGGACGGCGGCCTGACGTGGGATCCCGTCTTCGACGATCAGACGGCGCTCGGCGTGGGAAGCATCGCCGTGTTTCAGGCCAACCCGGACATCGTCTGGGTCGGAACCGGGGAGGGCAATCCGCGCAACAGCGCGGGCGTCGGTCGTGGACTCTTCAAGTCCGTGGATGGCGGCCGAACGTGGTCCTCCCAGGGCTTCGAAGCGTCCGAGCGGATCCACCGCATCCTGACCCATCCGACAGACCCCGACATCGTGTACGTCGGCGTCATGGGACCGGCGTGGTCCGATGGGGAGGAGCGAGGCGTCTACCGCACGAGGGACGGCGGGAACAGTTGGGAACGCGTGCTTTGGCAAAACGAGCGCACCGGAGTGGCCGACATGGTCATGGACCCACGAAATCCCGACAAGATCTTCGCGGCCATGTGGGAGTTCCGTCGTGAGCCCTGGTTTTTGACATCGGGCGGACCGGGCTCGGGCCTCTTCGTGACGTACGATGGCGGCGACAACTGGCGGCGTCTCGGAGAGGAGGACGGCATGCCGGCCGGCGAGCTCGGGCGGATCGGCGTCGCCGTGTCCCAGTCCAA
>SMVB01078079.1_pt1 | contig 12610 bp, 9 predicted proteins | sample 2456461 | NCBI WGS metagenome assembly SMVB01 (sample SAMN11095934, study PRJNA526329) | marine sediment metagenome | biome: Marine sediment; feature: Surficial sediment; material: Deep marine sediment; isolation source: Hadal surficial sediment | place: Pacific Ocean | collected 2014-05 | depth 0-1...
AATCCCGACGCGTAACCCGTAGGAGACGAACGCGGCCCCTGCCGCCCACCCGAGGCGGTCGATTTTCTCCATTCAGGTGGAGCCAGGCACCAACACCATTTCGTCCACATCGGACATCTGGGTCGGAGATCCTACGAGCTGTTTCTTCGGCATTTCGTCGCGATTCGGGTGGTCTGGGGAGGAATCATGCGATCAGAGCGCATGAACAAAACTAAGGCCCCGGGCCAAAAACAGGGAGGTTTACTTCACCGGGGCCGCACCCAACACCCTCGCGCGGGGGCGCACTCAATGACCCTCCCGAAAATGCCCCCCAGGGACCTGAGGTGAGCAGCGTCGCGGTCGCGCAGCGACGATCCGCGACGCTGCTCACCCGCCCTCAGTCCCCAGTAGCCTTACCCGCAACGAGCTCTTCCGGAGCACCCAGAGGAAGAATCTCCTCTTCGTAGAACGACTTCTCCACCATGAACTCGACACCCTGATATCGGTGCACCCCGGTTCCCGCCGGAATCAGGTGCCCAATGATGATGTTCTCCTTGAGACCCTTCAGGTCGTCCCTGGCCCCACGCACCGCCGCGTCCGTTAGCACCCTGGTGGTCTCCTGGAAGGACGCAGCCGAAATGAACGACTCGGTGGTCAGGCTGGCCTTCGTGATCCCCAGGAGGAGCGGCTCGGAGCGGGCCGGTTTGATCTTACCCTGGATCGCTTTCTGGTTGAGTTCACGGAATTCCACCCGGTCGACGTTTTCCCCCTCGAGAAGGACCGTTTCTCCCGGATCCGTGATCTTTACCTTCTGAAGCATCTGGCGCACGATCACGCCAATGTGCTTGTCGTTGATCTTCACACCCTGAAGTCGGTAGACCTCCTGGATCTCGTTGAGGAGATATTCCTGGACGGCCCTCGGACCCCGAATCTTCAGAATGTCGTGCGGATTGATCGGTCCCTCCGAGAGTCGATCACCGGCACGCACGCGGTCACCTTCGTGCACCCGCATGTGTTTGACCACCGGCACCATGTAGGCCCGCTCGTCCTCTTCGCCCGTGTCGGGGGTCACCAGAACCTCGCGTTTACCCCGCTTGATATCGCCGAAGCGGACCTCACCGTCGATCTCCGTGATGACCGCGGGGTCCTTCGGCCGGCGGGCCTCGAACAGCTCGGCCACGCGAGGCAACCCACCCGTGATGTCCCGGGTCTTGTACACCTCCCGGCTGATCTTGGCGATCGTGTCACCGGGAGCGACCTCGTCACCATCGTGGACCGTGAGCGCCGCTCCGACCGGCATGATGAACTCGCGAAGTTTCTCCGATTTCTTGCCCTTCTTTCGAATCTGAATCGTCGGATGGAGCTTCTTGTCCCGATCCTCGATGATCGTCATCTGGCGCCGACCTGTGGCCTCGTCCAGCTCCTCACGCATCGTCTGCTCATCGATGATATCGACGAATTTCAGGACGCCGCCTGCGTCTGCCACGATGGGCTCCGAGTACGGGTCCCAATTGAACAGCTCATCACCGGGGTCGATGGTTTGGCCTTCACTGACCACCAACGTGGCGCCATACGGCACACTGAGGCGACTCCGTACCAGCCCTTCCGCCGTCTTGAGAACGATCTGCCCCTCGCGAGACGTAACGATCTTATCCTTGGCGGGTGTCTTGACCGTAGTCACCCTGTCCAGGCTCACCACGCCGTCGATCTTCGAGCGGCGCTGCGTTTGAGCCGCGATCCGTGCCGCGGTGCCTCCGATGTGGAACGTGCGCAGCGTCAGCTGCGTACCCGGCTCACCGATGGACTGGGCGGCCAAGATTCCCACGGCCTCCCCGATATCGACCACCTGGTGCGTCGCCAGATTTCGTCCATAACACGTCTGGCAAAGTCCTCGCTTCGACTCACATGTGAGAACCGACCGCATCTTGACCACCTGGATGCCCGCCGCCTCGATTGCCTCGGCCGCGTCTTCTTCGATGAGCTGCCCCGCCGCGACCAGAAGCTCCCCATCGATCGGGTCGTAGACGTCTTCGAGCGCAACGTTACCCACGATTCGATCCGGAAGCGGCTCGATGATGTCTTCGCCCTCTTTGAGCGCCACCATCTCGAGACCGAGTATGGTCCCGCAGTCGTCCGACGTGATCGTGACGTCCTGCGCCACGTCGACCAACCGCCGCGTGAGGTAGCCCGCGTCGGCAGTTTTGAGCGCCGTGTCGGCGAGACCCTTTCTCGCGCCATGCGTCGAGATGAAGTACTCGACCACACTCAGGCCCTCGCGGAAGTTTGCCTTGATCGGGCTCTCGATGATCTCACCGATGCCCCCGGTCAGCTTCTTTTGCGGCTTCGCCATCAAGCCGCGCATTCCCGCGAGTTGCCGCATCTGGTCGCGATTCCCTCGTGCGCCCGACGTCATCATCATGTACACGGGGTTGAAACCCTCTTGAGAACGGGCCAGACGCTTGACCATGACATCCGCCACATCGTTGTTCGCGTGGGTCCATGTGTCGATGACCTTGTTGTACCGCTCGCCGTTGGAGATGTAACCGCTGGCGTAGGCTTTTTGGAACTTTGCAACCTGCTCGCTAGCCTTCTCGATGATCTCGAACTTCTCTTCCGGCACCTCTAGGTCCGCGATGCCCACACTGACCCCGCCCATCGTCGCGTAACGGAAGCCGAAGTCCTTGAGTTGGTCGAGGAATTCGGTCGTTCGGGATAGCCCAACCGTCGTGAAGGATTCGAAGATGAGATCGCCCATTTCCTTCTTGTCGAAGGTCCGATTGAGGAACCCCAACTCCTCGGGAATGATGGAATTGAACGCCACGCGGCCGGCGGTAGTGCGCAGCCACTTGCCAGCAACCTCCCCGTCTTCGTCAGAGTGCTCGGAAATCCAGTACCAACAGGGGGTGCCGAACGCCAAGCGCCCGTCTTCCATCCCCATCTCAACCTCACCGAAAGTCGAGAAGTGCGGCGCTCCGTCGTAAACCTTGTCCAGGGCTTCGTCAGCGCTTTCTCGTTCCTTCTTGGGCGCCTTCTTGTCGTACACCACCACCTCGAGATCGGAAATCTCCAGGGAAGGCTTGGTCAGGTAGTATATACCGATCACCATGTCCTGCGACGGAGCCGCGACGGGCCGCCCGTTGGAGGGAAGCAGAATGTTGTTGCTCGAAAGCATCAGCACTCGTGCCTCCAACTGGGCCTCGAACGAAAGCGGCACGTGGACCGCCATCTGGTCTCCATCGAAGTCTGCGTTGAAGGCCGCACACACCAGCGGGTGAATACGGATCGCCTTTCCCTCCACCAGGACAGGCTCGAAGGCCTGAATTCCCAAGCGATGGAGCGTGGGCGCCCGGTTCAGCAGGACCGGGTGATCCTTGATGATGTCCTCGAGGACCTCATAGACAACGGGTTCGTCGCGTTCGACGATCTTCTTCGCCCGCTTGACGGTCTCGGCCTCTCCCCGCTTCTCGAGTTCATGGATGATGAAGGGCTTGAAGAGCTCCACGGCCATCGCCTTTGGCAAGCCGCACTGGTGTAGCTTGAGCTCGGGACCCACCACGATGACCGAGCGGCCGGAATAGTCGACACGCTTCCCGAGCAGATTCTGGCGAAAGCGCCCCTGTTTCCCCTTGAGCATGTCGGACAGCGACTTGAGTGGGCGCTTACCACGACCGCGAATGGCCTTCGACCGGCGTCCATTATCGAACAACGCGTCTACGGCCTCCTGGAGCATGCGCTTCTCGTTCCGAAGAATGACCTCCGGCGCGCGCATGTCGATGAGCTTCTTGAGGCGGTTGTTCCGGTTGATGACCCTTCGGTAAAGGTCATTCAAGTCGGAGGTGGCGAAGCGACCTCCATCCAGCGGGACGAGAGGCCGCAGGTCAGGCGGAATCACGGGAACCACGTCCATGATCATCCACTCGGGGCGATTCCGTTCGTCCGCCGTGGCACCGGAGTTCCGGAGCGCGTCGACGACCTTCAGCCTCTTGAGCTTTTTCTTCTTGCGGTGCTGGGAGGTCTCCGTTGCGATCTCGATCCTCAACCACTTGGCCAGGCGGGCGAGGCCTTTGCCGTCCGAGTTGCGGTCGTTGATCCGCCTCTCGGGACTGTCGAGCATGGTGAGGAGGCTGCGAACCGCCTCGGCGCCGATTTCGGCCTTGAACCTCTCGTCGCCCTCGTCGCGGGACTTCACGCGCAGATCGTAGTACTCATCTTCATCGAGCAAATCGAGGAACTCCAGGTCCTGCTTGCCCGGATGCGTCACCACGTAGGACGCATAATAGATGACCTTCTCCAGATCCCGGAGCGTCATACCCACCAGGTATCCCAACTGGCTGGGGAGCGTCTTGAAGAACCAGATATGGCAGATGGGCACGGCCAACTCAATGTGGCCCATGCGCTCGCGGCGAACCTTGGAGAGCGTGACCTCGACGCCGCAACGGTCGCAGACATGCCCGCGGAACCGAATCCGCTTGAACTTTCCGCAGTGGCATTCCCAATCCTTGACCGGACCGAAGATACGCTCGCAGAACAGACCGTCCCGCTCGGGCTTGAAGGAGCGGTAGTTGATCGTTTCGGGCTTGGTCACCTCGCCGAAGGACCACGAACGGATCTTTTCCGGAGAGGCGATCTTGATCTGAATGAAATCGAAGTCCGCGGGGTTGCGCTCTCTAGTTCTCGGGAAATCAATCATGGATCTATTCCTCCCGCCCGAGCGTGACGCTCAAGCCGAGCGCCTGAAGCTCTTTGACAAGCACGTTGAATGACTCCGGTATTCCGGGTTGCGGGAGGTTGTCTCCCTTCACGATGGCCTCGTATACCTTCGAGCGGCCCGCGACGTCGTCCGACTTCACCGTTAGAATCTCCTGCAGCGTGTGCGCGGCGCCATACGCTTCCAGCGCCCACACCTCCATCTCTCCGAATCGCTGACCGCCGAACTGTGCCTTACCAGCAAGGGGTTGCTGTGTTACCAGCGAGTAGGGGCCGATGCTCCGAGCGTGGATCTTGTCGTCCACCAAGTGGCTGAGCTTCAGCATATAGATGACGCCAACGGTGACTGGAAAGTCGAACTGACGGCCAGTGCGTCCGTCCCGGAGCATGATCTTTCCGTTGGGCAGGATTTTCGCTTCGTCCATGAGTTCCAGCGAAGCGGCATCCAAGCCCCCGTCCAGCTTTCTCTTCCGAGAGAGACGAGCGATGGCAGGGAAACCCTCCGCCAGCGTCGTTCCCCGCCGCTTGGCTAACTCCTTTCCGGCCGCGATCAGATAATTCTTGAAATCGTCGAAAAATCCTGCCTGGGCTTTCGTGAGTTTGAGCCCTAGGTACGCGTCGACGGTACGGCCGATCCCCACCCTCCGTGGGTCACTGCCGTTCCCGTTTCCGTCCCGGGCATGCACGACCTTTCGCTTCGGCAAATCTTTTGCCAGGTCGATCAACATGGTGGTCGAATCTGCATCGAGTGGGGGCATATCACTTTTGATGTCGAGGCATTGATGCGCCCAACGAAGGCCAGCGAGCTTGAGGAGAAGACCGACCTCGTCCTCCGAGCCACCGTGAAAAACCGGGGTCTTCGCTTCGAAACCCAGTACCCGTCCCGCCCACCCGAGGTGGGTCTCGAGAATCTGTCCCACGTTCATTCGAGAAGGCACACCCAGCGGATTCAGCACGATATCCACGGGAGTTCCATCCGGGAGGAAAGGCATGTCCTCCTCGGGCGCGATCCGAGCGATGATTCCCTTGTTGCCGTGCCGGCCGGCCATCTTGTCACCCACGGAGATCTGGCGCTTCTCGGCGATATAGACCTTCGCGAGTTGGACCACACCGGGTGGAAGCTCGTCCGGCTGGAACACCTTGTCGATCTGCTCCTCCGTCTTCCGCTTCACCCGCTCGATGCGGCCGCGGGCCTCGTCCACAACCCGTCGGATCTTCGTGTTCGTGTCCTTGCTCTTCACCTTCAGGGTGCTGAGGTCGATTTGGGAGAACTGCAGATCCGCGAGGGAATCCTGAGTGAGCTTCGTGCCCTCGGCGATGAACGGCTCCACCGTCCCTTTCTTGAGGGCCAAGGCCACAGTATTGAGGCGCAAGATTTCTCGCAGCTCCTCGTCCCTGGCTAACGTGACACGCTGAATCTCGTCGCGTTCCTTTTGCCGGAGCTCTCCGATGCGCGCGCCGTGTTCCCTCTCGAGAAGCGGATCGTCAATGCGGCGCGAGAAGATCTTCACATCGATGACGGTGCCGCTCATTCCCGGCGGCACCCGCAAGGAAGAGTCCTTCACGTCCTTGGCTTTCTCACCGAAGATGGCCGTGAGTAGCTTCTCTTCCGGAGAGAGCTCCGTCTCGCCTTTGGGTGTGATCTTACCGACTAGAATGTCCCCGCTCTTGAGGCGAGCACCCTCCCGGACGATCCCACGGTCGTCCAGATCCACGAGGCTCTCCTCCGCCACGTTCGGGATCTCGCGCGTTATCTCCTCCATCCCGCGTTTGGTGTCCCGCACGTGGAGCTCGAGCTCCTGTATGTGGATGGACGCGAACACGTCCTCCTTCACGAGTTTCTCGCTGATGACGATCGCATCCTCGTAGTTGTAGCCGTACCAGGGCATGAACGCGACGAGCACGTTTCGGCCCAGCGCGAGCTCGCCATTGTCCGTGGAGGGCCCATCCGCGATGATGTCACCCGGATTGACGTCCTGGCCATTCTCGACCAAGGGCCGCTGGTTGATGGCCGTATCCTGATTGGTCCGCCAGAATTTCTTCAGCCGATAGCGATCGTACTGAGCCAGCTTCGCGAGCGGTTGCTCGGTCTGCCCGATCGCCGCGATTCCAGTATCGACCACGACCTCATCCGCCGTCACCCGGACAACCTTGCCACCCCGACGTGCGGTGATCACGGCCCCGGAGTCCCTGGCCACTTTGAACTCGAGGCCGGTCCCCACGAGCGGGGCATCGGGGAACAGGAGCGGCACTGCCTGCCTCTGCATGTTCGAGCCCATGAGCGCACGGTTGGCGTCATCGTGTTCGAGGAAGGGGATCAGCGCCGCCGCCACCGAGACGAGCTGGTCCGGCGCCACGTCCATGTAGTCGATGACGTCCGGCTTGAGGAGCGGAAAATCGCCCCGCTCCCGACACAAGACGAATTCGTTGACGAAGTCCCCCTTCTCATCCAGAGGGGCGTTGGCCTGAGCGATCCGGACCTCTTCCTCTTCGTTGGCCGAAAGCCACTCGATCTTGGTCGTGACCCTCTTGTTGACCACCCGCCGGTACGGTGTCTCTACGAACCCGAGCTCGTTGATTCGGCTGTAGGTCGTGAGTGACGTGATCAGGCCGATGTTCGGGCCCTCAGGTGTCTCGATCGGACACATCCGCCCGTAGTGGGAGTAGTGCACGTCCCTCACCTCGAACCCGGCACGTTCCCGGGTGAGGCCACCCGGACCCAGGGCGGAAAGACGCCGCTTGTGCGTCAATTCGGCCAGCGGATTCGTCTGGTCCATGAACTGGCTGAGCTGGGACGAGCCGAAAAACGCCTGGATGACCGCGGACACCGTCCGGGCATTCACCAGGTCGTCGATGTTGATCTTCTCGGGATCCGTGTTGATGGACATGCGCTCTTTGACCAAGCGGGCCATCCTGGACAGCCCGACCGAGAACTGATTGGCAATGAGCTCGCCGACCGTGCGGACACGGCGATTGCCGAGGTGGTCGATGTCGTCCGTGGTACCACGCCCCTCGCTCAACTCGATGAGGTAGCGGAGGATCTCGATGAAGTCTTCCTTGGTGAGGACCGTGATATGCGTCGGAGTTTTCAAACCCAGCCGCTTGTTGATCTTGTAGCGGCCGACACGGCCGAGGTCGTACCGTTTCGGATTGAAGAACACGTGCTCGATGGCGGCCCTCGCGGTCTCCATATTGGGCGCGTCACCGGGCCTCAGCAGCGAGTAGATGGCGTTGAGCGCCTCTTCCTCACTTTCGGTGGGATCCTTCCGGAGGGTGTTCTTGATGATCGGACTCTCTCGTCCGACCTCCCCCCTGGCGCTGTAGACCTTGACCTTCTTGCGGCCAGCCCGTTCCAGGAGCTCGGCCACGTCCTCATCCACCTCCGTGGATTCCTCGACCAACACCTCACCCGTCGCACGGTCCACGATCACTTCCGCCAGGACCTTCCCGAGAATCTCTTTCTTTCCCTGCTTATCAACCGTCACGGGACTGATGGTGCTCGTCGTAAAGAAGAGCTGATAGATGTCCGCATCCGTTCCGAAACCGAACGCCCTCAGGAGGGCCGTTGCCGGGAACTTCTTCTTCTTGTCGATGTGGACGAAGCAGATGTCGTTGATGTCGATGCTGAACTCGACCCACGAGCCTCTGAAGGGAATGATCCGGGCACTGTGAAGCTTGGATCCGTTCGGGTGGATGTTCTCCTCGAAGACCACACCCGGAGAACGATGTAACTGGCTCACCACCACGCGCTCGGCACCGTTGATGATGAACGTGCCCAGTTCGGTGAGAAGCGGTAGATCACCGAGATAGACCTCTTTTTCGATGATGTCTCCCGGGCGCTTTTCTCCCTCGCCATCCTCTTCCGGACGTTCCCATACCACCAACCGTAGCGTCGCCTTCAGGGGCGCCGCATAGGTCATGTCGCGTTCGATGCACTCCTCGACCGAATACTTCGGCTCCCCGAGTGCGGACGTTACGTACTCCAGGGTGAAGTTCTCGTTGACGTCGGAAATCGGAAAAATTTCCGCGAAAACGCGATCCAGGCCAAAGTCCCACTGCTCCTTCGGATCGACATCCTGCTCGACGAGCTTTTCGAAAGACCGGAGCTGGACGTCTAGAAGGTTGGGCATCGGCATCACCGACTTGAGCTTGGCGAAGCTCACTACCGGACGGGCATCTCTCCTAATATCCAAGGGTGTTCCCCTTTTCCGGCCCGCGCCCCGAGGGGGCGGCCGAACAAACAGGTGGTCGACAACAACGGGAGCGGACCACGGTCAAACACGAAAGCACTGACACAAGGCCACACGGGTGAGCCTCTAGTCTGCGGCGTCGCGATTCCACGAGTCCGATCCGAGATCTCTCGGCCAGGCCGAGAGCGGGAGTCACAGGTACCGGCCTGCTACTTCAGCACTACCGTCGCGCCCTGCTCCTCTAGTTTGGCCTTGACCTGCTCGGCCTCGGCCTTGCTGATGGCCTCCCTGACCGTGCTCGGAGCATTATCGACCAGGTCCTTGGCCTCTTTGAGACCCAGGCTCGTGACCTCTCGGACCACCTTGATCACCTGAATCTTCTTGTCGCCAAATCCCTCGAGGACGACGTCGAACTCGTTCTGTTCTTCGGCGACCTCGGCGCCCGCCGCAGCGGCACCACCGGCTACCGCCACCGGAGCAGCAGCGGTCACGTTGAACTTGTCCTTGAACGCGTCTACGAACTCAGAGAGCTCGAGAACGGTCATGCTTCCAATGGTGTCGAGAAGCTCTTCTTGGTTGGTAGCCATAATGGTGGCTTTTCCTCCTGGTTCACCCAGCCTCGGGCCGGGTTGGGACTATGGATTCCTAGTTCTCTTTCTCAGGTTCAGCCGCCTCTGCCTCAGGCTCGGGCGCCTCTGCCTCAGGTTCAGGCGCCTCTACTTCAGGTTCAGCCGCCTCCGCCTCAGGCTCGGCCGCTTCAGGTTCAGCAGTCTCGGTCTCAGGCTCGGCCGCCTCAGCTTCGGCGGTCTTGGCGCCAGCTTCAGCAGCCTCCGCCCCAACCTGGGGCGACTCCGCCCCTTCACCTTCCTTCTGGTCCCTCAAGGCTTCCATGAGCCCCGCCATTTCCTGGACCTTACCCTCGAGGGCACTCACCAATGCAGCCATCGGCGCCTCCAACGCCCCCGCCAACTCCGCGAGGAGTTGTTCGCGCGGCGGAAGTTTGGCAAGTCGCTGGATCTCTGCTGCGGACACGAGCTGGTTGTCGATAATGCCGAGCTTGAATACCGGTTTATCGTCATGTTCCTTGGCGAAATCCCTAACGGCCTTCGCGGGCTCGACGATCCCCTCGTAACCCAGCACGACACCGGTCGGGCCGAGCAACGCCTCAGAGATGTCCGGCAAATCCAGGTCCGCGACGGCAAGCTTGACCAGCCGATTCTTCACGACCAGGTACTCCGCGCCTGAGTCCTTGAGCCGCTGACGGAGAAGGGTCATGGACTTCACGTCGAGCCCGGAAAAATCAGTCAGGTAAAGCACCGGAGCTGCTCGAATCTTTTCGCGGAATTCCTCCACGAAGGTCTGCTTTTCGGTGCGATTCATTTGGAGATCCGGCGAAACAGGTTCGGGTCGATCGCCACGCCGGGACCCATCGTGCTGGACACGGTGACGCTCTTGACATAGGTGCCCTTGGAAGCCGAGGGCTTGGCCCGGACGATCGAATCCATGATCGCCCCAAGATTTTCGTCGAGTTGTTCCGAAGAGAAGGAGACGCGGCCAAATGGCACATGTATGTTCCCGGTTTTGTCCACCCGGTATTCGATTTTTCCGGCCTTGATCTCGCGTACTGCACGACCGACGTCGAAGGTCACCGTCCCGCCTTTGGGCGTCGGCATCAAGCCCCGGGGGCCGAGGATCCTCCCCAGCGGTCCGACCTTTCCCATGAGGTCGGGAGTGGCCACGCACACGTCGAAGTCAAGCCATCCCTCCTGGATCTTCTCCACGTACTCGGTACCTACGTAGTCCGCCCCGGCTTCCGTCGCCTCCGTCTCCTTTTCACCCTGTGCGATCACCAGGACCCGTATCGTCTTGCCTGTGCCGTGGGGCAGCACGACGGTGCCCCTCACGATCTGATCGGCTTTGCGGGGATCGACGTTCAGGCAGGTGGCGACCTCCACCGTCTCGTCGAACTTCGCCGAAGCGAGATCCTTCACCATCTGCACCGCCTCATCGGGCTTGAACTGAACGCCGGGGGGCACCTTGGCCTGGGCCTCGCGGAATTTCCTGCCGTGTTTTGGCATAATGTCAGAACCGACTTGTTTCGTCCTCCCACCCCTGGCGGTTCTCAGCGGGTGGTTCTGCGGACTGTGTTTCTCTAGACCACCTCGATGCCCATGGACCGCGCACTGCCAGACAGCATGCGGACCGCAGCATCCACGTCGTTCGTATTGAGATCCACCATCTTGATACCGGCGATCTCCTCGAGTTGTGCTCGCGTCACCGTTCCAACCTTGTCCCGATTCGGCTCTCCGGAGGCCTTCTGGAGCCCCGCAGCTTTCTTGATCAGGAAGGACGCCGGCGGCGTCTTCGTGATGAAGGAAAAAGAGCGATCGGCATAGATCGTGATCTCGACCGGAATCGTGACCCCGTTCTGCTGCTGGGTCTTGGAGTTGAACTGCTTACAGAACTCCATGATGTTCACGCCCTGCTGACCCAGCGCAGGACCGACAGGCGGAGCCGGGTTGGCCTGCCCCCCCGTAACATGAAGCTTGATGAAACCGATTACCTTCTTCGCCATTCTCTATCCTGGGACCTTGCCTATGGTGTCCTAAAAACCCTTCAACTGTGTGTAATCCAGCTCGACCGATGTGGGCCGGCCGAAGAGTGAGACTTCGACCTTGACCTTGCCCTTCTCGGGATAGACTTCCTTGACCGTCCCAGAGAAATCGCTGAAGGGGCCCTGGGTCACCTCCACCACCTGTCCGAGGTGGAACGGAATCTCTTCTTGAGCCTCGTCGTCGTCTTTCTCAACCTCGATTCCGAGAATCTTGTTGATCTCTTCCTCGCGCAGGGGCTGCGGAGACTTCCCGCTGCCTACAAACTTGATCACACCCTGAATGTTGTTGACCGTGTGCATGGTTCTTTGATTCAGGTCCATGTTCACGAGCACATATCCCGGGTATAGCCGCCGGGTCACAGTGACACGCTTACCGTTCCGAATCTCGACCACGTCCTGAGTCGGAACCACCACGTCACGGATCTCCCTCTCATCCGCAGAGCCTTCCTGCTCTTCGATACGCCGCTCAATCAGCTTCTGGACTTTATTCTCGTGTCCGGAATAGGTCTGAACCGCATACCATGTGGATTCGGCCATGGTCGTCATCAGGACTGTCCGCTCACGCGCCGAAGATCCCCATGATGAAGCCGATGATCGTCCGAGACGCGACATCCATGATCCAGATGACCGCGGAAATCAGAATCACGAACGCGATCACGACCAGCGTCGCACTCCTGAGCTGGTCTTTATCCGGCCACGTCACCTTGGAGAGCTCGTCCCAGCATTCCTCGATGAAGTCGCGCGTCGCTATGATCTTCGATCCTATCGCCATCCGCCGATCCGCTACTTGGTCTCTTTATGCATGGTGTGCCGCCTACAGCGACGGCAGTATTTCCTGTACTCGACCCGCTCCGGGTGCAGGCGTTTGTTCTTCGTCTGGTTGTAGTTCCGCTCCTCGCACTCGGAGCACCCCAGGGTAATCTTCTCTCGCCCCATATCTTCCTCTCACTTGCGGGGCCGGTGGGCCCTGCGAGCTCTATTGCTGAGGCCCGCGGCGGTTGAGCGGAGACTCCCTCCTCCGCTACACCGTGGCCGGGACGCTGCGTAGGGAGTCTCCGCTCCCCGCCGCTGCCCGGGTGGACCTCGCGCGGGACCAAAACCGGGTCCCGCTGTTCGCATC
>SMVB01357298.1_pt1 | contig 12606 bp, 13 predicted proteins | sample 2456461 | NCBI WGS metagenome assembly SMVB01 (sample SAMN11095934, study PRJNA526329) | marine sediment metagenome | biome: Marine sediment; feature: Surficial sediment; material: Deep marine sediment; isolation source: Hadal surficial sediment | place: Pacific Ocean | collected 2014-05 | depth...
ACGATGCGCCGAATCCCACCATCAGCACCCAGATCCCCACGGTGGCTGCACCGCCAAAAGCGCCTTTGTGCTCCTTTGAGAAATAGAAGTATGCGAGCCCGCAAACGACGCCGACAATGATGATCAGATTGTTGACGACATCTCCTATCGATCCAGCATTCTGTATCGACCCTGCAATCTTTATGGTGGCGTTTAATTGCTCTATCACGCGGGCCTGCAATTGAAGAATCATCTCCAGGGCCGCGCCCACACCAATGTAGATCGCGATGGGATATCGAGCCAACCAGCTTTTGGTCTTCGAAAACCGAAAAAACATCATCATTCCCAGAATCCCGGGAATGATGTAAAAGTACTGCCCGGCAGCAATCGAGTCTATCAGTTTTGGCCACAGACTTGTCACCAACAGAATCATGGTGAAATACCCCGCCGATACTCCGACCACCAGATGCTCGGCAAACTTGTAGAATGGATTGTCCTTATATAGGAACGAAAAAATAAAAAGGGTTAAGAACCCGCTCACGGACATCCAGAATAATTCGCTCATAATGGTCCGTTACTCCTTTCCTGTCCGATTTCGAGTCATGAAGTAACCCACATTTCCGAGTACAATGAAAAAGATAATCAACACGTGTGCCCACATCTGCATCGCCATTCCGGCCGTGGCTCGACCCACGTTGTCTGCCAGCTGCTCGTATTCTGCAGCACCTTTCAGCCCGCCCATGAGCCCGAAGATTCGCCCGGCCTGCAGGTAAGGATAATAGTCGGTGGCCATAACCCCTGTGACTCCGATTCCCAGGGGCACATTGTAGGCCGCGGCACCATATGCAATCCAGTAATCAGTGGCCGAGGTACCCGAAATATTGATTATCGCGTCTAAGTCGGTGAGGTTGTGCACACGCTGCGTAAGCGGCAGCGAATCTATCGAAGTGTTGTAATAATCCGCAGGAAAGGATATGTGAAAGTCCTGTCCCATTGAATTAATCACGATGGCCGGATAAGGTTTGTAACCCAGGAAAACGTAATCCCGGCCATATTCCAGCTTCTCTCCGGTCGCCGCCTCGTGGATAGCCACGGTTTCGCGCAGAGCCTGATCTGCCATTCCCGGCCCGTTCTGGTGGAGTGCCGTAACCAGTACCTTAACTTTCTTTTTGAAACACTGTTTGAGTACCGTGTAGGTCATGGGATGCAGTTCTGCCAGGGTAGACGGATCGTAGTCCATGGCCAGCAGAATTACGTCGCCTTCTTTCAACGATTCGATGTGATCGTACAGCTGCTGGACTTCACGGGTCACCAATACGGGCACAGTGGGCTCGATGATATACACGGTGACGACCACAATCGCCAGGAGTATGAAGATCCAGCGTCTGTCGATCGTGAGCATCCGATCAAAGATGTCATTGGATGAATTATTTTTGGCCATATGCTAATCCCGCCCCAGATATGTTCGTTCGATTCCCAGGATCACCTTGAGCGCCGTGGCCACCATTCCCAATCCGACACCGATCAGAATAGAACGCTTGGCCGCAAGATTGGGCACATTGATGATCCAGTCGGCCATGGCGTTTATCGGCGTCGACAAATCACCAAGGTAAACCACGCGCAGCATAACGATGATCGCCGCGACCAGCAGCAGTGACGCCAGAATCGACCGGGCACGAAACGCCCGATAGGCGGCCGACGCGATGAAGAAAGCAAGCAGAGAAAACATGGTGGCTTGAATGGGTACCATCACGTAGTCAAAAAACTGTGTAAACATGTAGCCCGACAATGCATTCTCTATACCGCCCGTGGCCCAGCTATACATGGAAAAACCCATCATCGACGCCAGGCCTGCCAGAGTCACTATGGAGTATTGCCAGTCATCGGATTTTTTTGAAATCTTGTCCATCGACACTTTAGTCAACGACCACAATCCAAGCGCCATCGCAAATACCCCAATGACGATCGTCCAGTCGAGGAGAAATCCCTTGAGGGATTTGGCCCAATCGAGCGGAATAAATTCCTGGATCCCGATAAAGCTTCCGATAATGAACACCAGTGCCAGAGGTAACTGTCTGCGCACAACCAAACCTCCTTTACAGATCCAGCTGGAACAAGCCCGAAAGCCAGTCCCAACCTAGAAGCGTGCCGATGATGCCCAGGAATAAGCTCAGTACGAACACACCCTTGGCCCAGTCTTGCGCCTTGAGTGTACCCATAAGCAGAGGCTCTCTCCCCAAATAAGCGGACGCCGCATAAAGTTCTTCACCGATCAGGGTGTAATCGCAGGCCACCACAAAGAACGGAATCTGCGTCACCTGATCTGTGCCCGATATCTGAATGGCTCCCGAGTCAGAACCTGTTTCTGCCAAAATCAGCGACTCCGCGTAAAAGAGGCCAAGATAGAAGTTTGTGGCAGGTTTTTCTCTAACCATGGTGCCGTTCACCGCGGCCACGTAGGCAAATTGACTTTGAGTCACGAAGTACACGTCATCTTCGTCGTACTGATCCGGGCGCCCCGCGGCCATGTAGCCCGCCTTCACGGTCTCCTGAGCCACGGTCATGACAATGGGATCATAGCAGGGCACAATCAGCTTCGTATTGTATTCGGCCACTCTCTTGGCCACCCGGCCCAATACTGTAAATGCCGCGATGGTCGCAATGTCCGATGCGACTCCAAGTCCGAGCACAAAAAGGATGGGTCGACCCATCTCAGTGGCACGACCGATGGCCTCATCCACTGCATCGATTCCGGCCAGCGGGCGCATATACAGCTCTTCGCCGCTCTTCGCCTTGTTGATGAATATCATCATTAGAACAATGAAGATGACCCAGCCCAAAAAGAGCTCGAGTTTGCCCCAGTGAAACCATTGAGCTACACTGGCTGCGCTCGCGGACGGAGCACTGTCCACATATCCGCTTACAAGAAGAGTGCGTACCTGGTAGTAAAACGTTTCGCCGATGGGAAAATAATCTCGATTATCCACATCATTCGCGCCCGCATCCCGGTACGTAATAACCGACAGATCGTCGGCCCCACGAGCCGTAGCCGTGCCACGCAAATCCCATGGTCCGGACGATGACGTAGATCGATATATTTCGTATCCCATCACGGGTCCGCCCGCCCGATCATCTTCGGGAGGTGTGAATTCGATGATGAGTGCATGACCGTTGTCGTGCGGCGCGTCGGTGGCGGCTACCCCGGTGGCCGGCGCCACCGCGATGGCCGCGGATTCTGCGACAGCGGCGGTGTCTGGAGGCTGCGTCTCATCCTGAGCCCACACGAGACCTGAACTCGAAAACAAGAAGAGCAAGGCAACCCCAATTATAGTTCTTCGCTTCATGGAATCTCCCTGAAGTGGAGCGCTGTGTAATATCCGGTTTCTACTATTATTTTCATATCTTCAGATTGGTCAATCATCTTTTAGAACCTCTCGACTTCACATTTCCTGGTCGCAAATCTCTGATCTAGCTGTCCAGCAGATGGATCCAGTCTCCGAACAAAAACCTGAATCGACCCACCAGGAGTGAAATCCGGGCCATCACAGTGTACCCAAATCCGGCACCGAATGTAACCATTAGTACCCAGATTCCAAACCGTGAAGCGTGGCCAAACCAGCCTTTGTGCTCTTTCGAGAAATAAAAGTAAATCAAACCACAAAAAGTCCCGAAGAAAATGACCCAGGAAGAGAACATGGCGACGAACTGGCCGTCTGCGGCCAGTGAAAAATTGCTGAAAAAGTCACCGAATCCTGTCCACCCTGGCAACAGGGTCATCATGGTAGCTCGAAGCTGGGCAATAAAGTCTGATTGAATGTAGCGCACCAGATTCAGGCCTGCCGTGATGCCCACGATGAATGCAAGCGACCAGCGCGAGATCCAGCCCCCCTTAGGAGACAGTCGCATCAGCAGGAGAATCCCAAGAACCAGCGGAATTATGTAGATCCAGCGTTCATAGCCGGACACCTGCGACGCGGGCGGACACAGACAGTCACTTCCGGCCATGGAGTTGACCATTTCAGGCCACAGTCTGCATAGCATGTTTGGAACAAGAGTAGTCCAGATGCCGATGGCCATCCAGTACGCCGCCGAAATTCCGACGAACAGATGCTCGGCAAACTTATAAAAGGGATTGTCCTTGTATAGAAAGCTGAAGATCGCAAGCGTCAGAAGTGCGCCTACCCAGGTGGTCAGATCACCGGTCATCGGTTAATCCTCATGCCGCACCTTTATTGCGAGTCATAAAGTATGAGAGATTTCCGATCACGATGAACAGCATGATCACAATGTGCGCCACCGTCTGCGGTCCCATCATCTCACTGCCCGGAATGGGCATATTCGCCAGATTCGAATACTGCTGCGTGAGAATCGATTCGTACTCCGCAGCGCCCTTTATGCCCCCCATCAGACCCACCAGCTGTTGAGGGTAGTAGGGATAGAGCAGAGGCGATGAAACTGCCGTGCTGCCGCCCGCAATGGCGATGCTGCCTACATCACCCGCAAACTGAATCCACTCTTTAATTCCCGGGAAGCCTCCGCCAAAAGAAACGATCAGCTCTACGTCTTTCAGGTTTTTGAACCCCTTCATCATCGGCAATTCGCGAGCCGTCGCACCTTCTACGTCGGTGGGAAACATCTTGAAGAAATCGGTTACGATCACATTAATTACGCCCTGATTGCCGGCCTTGTAGCCAAAATTGACATAGTCGATACCATATGCCTTGTGGGGATATTCTGTCTGAATGACGTCGACAATGGTCGACGTAAGCAGGTTCTGGCCAGTGGCCCACAGTGCCGTGAAAATAATCTTGATGTCACGCTCCAGACAGTGCCGAATGATCGCGTTGGCCATGGGTTGAATTTCGGGAACTGTGGATGGACCATAGTCAAAACTCAAGAGTACTAGAGAACCCGGCGGAATCGATTCGATCTTTTCGAATATGCCTTCTACAATAGGCGTGCTCACTTGCTTGCACTGCACACTAAACATCATAGGCACGAGCACGGAGATGCCCACCGCAACGAATATCCATCTGCGATCCAGAGTTCCGACTTTAGTCCAGATAGACATTAGTGTCGTGCTCCATGACGAACGGCCGCGAGTCGGATTGATGGAGGCATTATTCGGAATCCGATCCGAGGTGGCTGCGCTCGACGCCGAGAAGAATCCGCAGAGACAACGATGCGACGCCGAGCGCAATGCCAATGAGAATGGCGCGCTGACCCGCCAGATTAGGCACCGACATGATCCAGTTGGCCAGACTGGATATTTTGAAAATTGACATCGAGTCCGGAATCCACGCAGTGGCATATTCCCCGGCCGGGGTACGACCCAGCAATACGACGAACGAAGATACAAGCAATATGGTGGCTTCGCGGTTCTTGGCTCTAAAAGCCCTGAAAGAAGCCGAAGCCACAAAGAAGGCCAGCAGCGCATACATGGTAGACATGAGCGGATCGAAAGTGGCACGATACAAACCGTCGAACAGGGCCGTGGGGCGATCCACCGCTCCACACCAGTCGGATTGACCTATCTTAAACAGCCCGGCAGACAGCATGCCCACAAACCCGATCACCGTGACGATGGAGAACTGCCAGTCTTTGGATTTCTTGTAAATCTTGTCGCCGTGAATCTTAATAAGATTGCCGCCGCCCAGTATGAACGCAAACACAGCTACAATGTCGAAGAACACCGTCATGTCTTCACCCAGCGTTCCGAAAGGTTCGTGTGGAATGAAGAACGCGACCACGAGGAGAATACCCACCACCGAAGTCAGAATTACCGGGATTTGTCTGCGCACTATTCTATCTCACCCTGAATACGCTGCTGATCATGTTGCCCAGGCTGTTAAAGATGTCTGCTTCAGGAAACAACGACCCCAGCGTAAACAGCAAAGTACCCAGGCCGATGGCGATCATGCCCAGGGCTTTGCCGGTATCCTGCCCCTTGAGACTGCCTAATTGCTTGGGTTCATTGGAAAGATATGCCGACGCGGCAAAGAGTTCTTCACCGATCAACGTATAGTCGCATGCGGCTACAAAGAAGGGCAGTTGGGCAGGTTGAGCCGTACCCGCAATTTGAATGGCTCCAATTTCATGCCCCGTTTCGGCCATGATCAGGGACTCGGCGTAAAATGCGCCCATGTAGAAACATGTAGCCGGTTTTTCTCGAACCATGATGCCATTGACAGCCGCGACATATCCGAACTGCTCATCTGTAAGATAGTGCACCATCTCATCGTTGTATGCATCGGGCCTACCGGCCGCCAGGAATGCTTCGCGCAGCGTCTCGCGGGCGGTGGTCATGACCAGTGACCTGGACACCGGCACATTGAGCGGGGTTTCGTATTCGGCTGCAATTTTTGCCACATGTGCAAGGATGGTAAGCCCGGCAATTGTTTGAACATTGTCCATGTCTTGAATGCCGGGGATGAACAAGATCGGCCGGCCCATTTCGGTCGCCCGACCAATGGCTTCATCCACCGCTTCCAGCCCGGCGATTTTGCGAATGAACATCTTGCGTCCCGACTTGGCGAGTGAGATAAAAATTACGATGGCGGCCGAAACGATTCCGCCAATGACCAATGTATTTATGCGGCCCCAGTTAAACCATTGGGCACTGGATTGGACTGGACCGGCGACCCTGCTGGCAAGCGAAGCTGATCCTTTAATCGTGGTGTCGACCACTGCGTCCGCCATATCCAGATCTGCAATGACTTTGTAATAATAATCGACGCCGTCTTCTGTGGTTTCGTCCAGGAATGCAAGTTTTGTTGTGGTGGCAAGCGTTTTGAATGGCCCCTCGCGCGTTGTGGAGCGCAGGATTTCAAATGAGTTGGTCTTTCCGGAGAACGTGAGTGACCAATTGAGCTCGATGATTTCTCCGGCGTCAGAAGGCCGATCGAGCGCCGACAGCTCCAGACCGGGAACCGCCTTCCTGGCAGCCTCGGCAATCGGTGACGCGCTGGCAAGCGCGATCAGGGCGAAAAGAACTGGAAGACGCAAACGCCTCACATCCAGCCCGCCATGATGGACGGCCACCACTCCGAAATCATAAAGTCAATGCGGCCGATCAAAAGCGACATGCGGCTCATGACCGTATAGCCGAAGCTCGCACCGAATGTAATCATGAGGAAGTAAATGCCCAGGCGTGCCGCGCGGCCAAACGCACCTGTGTGCTCCTTGGAAAAGTAGAAATAGCAAAGTCCCGACGCGGTACCTACGATAATAATCAGGTTGCCTAGATACATTGCGACAAAGCCGTTTAGTCCGGTTGCGGTTCCGGCCTCTATGAGTTCAAAATTAATAATCGGCAACATTGTTCTCTGAAGCTGAATCAGCAAATTCGATTGCATAAAGGTGATAAAAGAGAGCCCCGCGGTGGCGCCTACAACAAAGGACAATGGCCAGCGCGACAACCAGCTGAGCCTGGGAACCAGCCTGAGCAACATCATGATGCCCAGAATAGCCGCGCCCAGGTAATGCAAGTTATGCCAGGGCGTGTCCGGATTGGTGGCCAGTGCATACAGCGGATCGTAAAGTTTGGGTACCAGGTTCTCCCAGAACAGAACCACAAACCAGTATCCTGCAGACAGGCCCAGAAAAAGAGATTCGCAGATCTTGTAAAATGGATTGTCTTTGTAGAGAAATGAGACAATGCCCAGCGTAAATATCGCCGCTACTTGAATGGCCAGCCAGTCAGAGAAATCCATGTTACGCGGATTTTCCTTTCAGCTTTTTCTCGCGTTTCTTATTCAGAAAGAATGCCACATTGCCCACCACGATAAACATGATTACGACCAGATGGGCTGCGGTTTGCGATACCATGAATTTTGAAGCGTTTCCCTTATATCCTGTAAGCTCTTCGAACTCGGCAGCACCCTTCATGCCGCCAAGCAATCCAGTAAGTTGTCCGGCTCCAAGATAAGGATATACCAGGGGCGCCTGCACGGCTGTATTTCCGGCGCCCAGGGTAACTCCATACCTGTCCACGGCAATCTGTACCCACTCTACAGTGCCCGGATATCCGGCCGACAGATTGAACACATAGTCAATGTTCGAAAAATCCTGCACGCCTTGCATGATTGGAATTTCATGGGTGGGAGTTCCGCGCAGATCTCGCGGAAATGCAATCTCAATGGATGCGCCCATGGCCTGAATGGCGAACTCATTGCCGGCCTGGTAGCCCAGGTTACAATAGTCGATTCCGTATTCCAGATTAAGCGCAGCTACGCCAGAATCCTGCACCACTCTTTCCATGACCCGATCGGCCATAAGGGGACCCTGTGGCCACAGTCCGAGCATGATGACTTTCCAGCCTTTGGTAAATGCAAATTTGAGAAATGCCTCGGCCATGGGGTTAAGCTCGGGCTCGCTGGCCGGATCGTAATCGAAGGCCACCATGACCTTGCTGTTCGGTCGCAAATCCTTAATGGAGTTGTAAAGATTGTGAACCTCTGGTGATATCCGTGACTTGCACTGGATGTTCAAGAAAAACGGTACCGTGAGCGACACGGCTACGGTTACAAAAATCCAGCGGCGATCCAGTGACAACAGACGCTCGAGCATCAGCTGTCACCTCCAATATGAGAACGCTCAATGCCCAGCACCAATCGCAGCGAGTTAGACACGATGCCCAGAGCAATGCCGATCATGATGGCCCTTTGCCCGGCCAACTGCAGATAGTTCATGATCACATCGGCCCATGACGACATTCTCCAGCCCTCGGGTAAAAACCCGGTGAGCAAATCACCTACGGGCACACGCCCGAGCATGAGCAGAATGGCGGCAACCAGCAATATCGTAGCTTCGCGATTTCGCGCTCTGAAGGCCCGGTACGAAGCGGAGGCCACAAAAAATGCCAGCAGAGAAAACATGGTGGCATTGAGTGGAACGTATGAGGAAGTGAAAATCCATTCAAACAGACTTCCGCCCGAAAGATAATTGCGGTCGACCAGGAAAGCGGCCCCACTTACGAACGGGGCTCCATTTAGAACCGGTGCAAAGCCCGCAATGGCCGTAATGAAGAAACTAACCACCACGAGCGCTGCATAAAATCCTTCCTTTTTCCCTTCCGTCGTCTTGATAAGATTGATCTTCATCAAATTGAGGGCGCCAAGCCAGATCGCGAAACCTTGAATAATCAAAATCCAGTCGGTGGAAATCGTTTCAATATCCCGGAGTGCGGGCACAAAGAATGTGATGATATAAATGGCGCCCACGAAGGCCGTAATAATAATTGGAATTTCTCTGCGCATAGGTCTATTGGCTCACGAAGAAACGTGTGAAATCTCCAATGGAATCAAAACCGAAACCCAGATAAAGTGTCTGCCAGGCTACCCCTATGATCAACAACCCAATGAATAATGACTTACCCACATCCTGACCCCTTAAACTGCCGAGCTGACGGGGCTCTTTAGACAAATATGCGGCGGCGGCAAAGAGTTCTTCCCCGATCAAAGTGTAGTCGCAGGCAGCTACAAAGAACGGCAGCTGAGCGGGCATCGCCGTGCCTGCAATTTGTATGGCGCCGATTGAATTGCCGGTTTCTGCAAGAATGAGAGACTCAGCATAGAAGCAGCCCATGTAAAACATGGTGGCCGGCTTTTCGCGAACGACCATGCCGTCGATGGCCGCGGCATAACCGAACTGGTCGTCTGTGAGATAAAAAATACTGTTTTCTCGATAGCTGTCGGGCCGCCCCGCGCTAAGGTAAGACTCCTTAACCACTTCGCGGGCTGTAACCATAACCATGGCTCTGGCTACAGGAACCTGAAGATCGGCATCGTACTCGGCGGCAAGCTTGGCCACGCGGCCAAGAATCGTGGTTCCTGCGATGGTTTGAACATTATTCATGTCCTGGATGCCCGGGATAAAAAAGATTTTCCGTCCCATTTCGGTGGCTCTGCCTACAGCTTCGTCCACGGCCTCAAGTCCGGCAATTCGTCTCATGTAAAACGTTTTGCCTTTTGACGCCTGAGAGATGTACCAGAGAATGGATCCGGCCAGCAGAATTATCGATATAAATAAAGGTATGCGCCCCAAATGAACCCATTGAGTGCTGGCAGAAGCGGCGATTGTGGTTGCCATTGTTGCGCCCGGGCCATCGGCAAAGGGCATTGCGACCACACTATAAAAGTAATCCTTGCCGTTCTCCACGCTGCCGTCGTCAAACCGTACAGATCCACCGGCCATGCTGCCTATGCTCTCGAACGGTCCGGCAGAAGATTCGCCTCTCTGAATTTCGTATGACGCGATCTTGCCCGATTCATCGTCGGGTGAAACCTGCCAGGTGACCAGAATGTGTCCGCCCTGATCATTGGGCACATCGGCTGCGGATAATCCTGTCACCGGTGAGGGTAAAAAAGCTGTGAACGCCAGCGAATCCGGGATTTGTAATGAATCTGATGAAGTTGCAGGAGAATTGTCCTGGGCTGCTGCCGCAGAAACCAGCAAAGCTGTAATAACAATCGGCGGGGACCAGAATCTTATTCTTCTATTCATATATAATGAGCCCATTGACAAAGATCAAAAGGCGGTATCGCTAGTCCCTGGTATACAGCGCTTTCATGCGGGTTTAAAACCCTACCCCATGAACCATTATGGATTAAGGGTAACAGTGGGCCATGCTACGTGCGGAAGTAGAGACAGTCAAGCCAAATAAAGGACCTGAAGGCCAGGAGCGAAACTATAAAGTATTGGGATGCTTAAGGTTAGCCATAGTCGCACCCCAGGAGCCAGCGCCGGTGTCGGTCCTGAAAGATTCTACATCGGGATGGTTCTGGAGAATTTTCTTCACGATATCCCGCTGAACACCCTTGCCTTTGCCGTGAATGATGCGAAGCAGATAGATCCGTTCTTCGAGGCACGCCTCGATATAAGCCATGAGAACTTCTTTGGTGTCAGCCGGTTGAAAAGTATGAAGATCGAGAGTACCGTCGATCGGCAGATGATGTGGATCGTCAGTGTTCACCGTGTTAAATCGCGGCTTTCAAATCGCCACAACGCCAGCCAGGCAAAAAGGGCCGACCATGTAAGGGCGTAGGCGATTCGAAGCATGGCGGGTTCCAGCAAATCGGATGCATTTGCGCCCGTGGTGTTGAGCGCCATTTCTTCGATAGAAGGAAAAGTGGCCAGCAGAAATGCGCCCAATCCATACCACGTGGGGCCGGATTGCTGAATTAGAATGGGCCAGAAACTATACACCACACCGAGGCCCAGTACGAGCGCCACTCCGACGGTGGGTCTGAACACCTGGCCCGCCATGGCTCCACAACAAAGGCAAACCACAAACACCATTGCATCCGAAAGGATAAACAGAACCATCTGATTCCACTGGGCGCCGATACCCACCTGAGTCATGGAGAGAGTCAATAGCACGGCTTCAACCACCAGGAAGACGCCCATGACGGCCGCGCTTCCCAGCACTTTGCCGGAAAGTACTTCGAGCCTGCTGACGGGTTTCGCAAGCGCGGGGAACAGAGTACCGTCCTGTATGTCGCCAGAAACGGTGAGTGCTCCCAGGACCAGCGCCAGAAGTTGTCCGGCATTGGACAGAATGCGACCAAACCCGCTGATCACAGACCACGACATCATGGAGGTTCCATCTGGAACCATGCTCCCGAAGTTGATCTGCAAAAACATGGCGGGTCCCGCAACCATCAGGTAGAGTCCGACCGGTCCCATGGCGACAACCCAAATTATTTTTCGTCGCTTAAGTTTGGCCGCCTGAACGCCCGCAATCGCCATAACGCTACGCAGCTGCATTGGACTCTCCTCTCTTGAGTACATCGAGAAAGGCCTCGTCAAGCCCGCGCCGCCTGGGAATAAGGGCCAGAAGCTCCCAGCCGGAATCGGCGATTTTCGACACGGTGGCGCGCCGCATTTCAGCATCTTTCACTTCAAGTTGCCAGGCTCCATCCTGAAAAATTGCAGAGGGGAAACTGGCTTTCACATCAGCTGAATCGGTGGCCGCAAATCGAACCAGAGAAAGCTCTCCGCGACCCAACAACTCGGTCATGCTGCCCAGCCAAAGCATTCGACCTCGGTCGATCATGGCAACACGATCGGCCACGTTCTCAATGTCTGCCAGGATATGTGTGCTGAGGAACACCGTCTTTCCAGATTCGCGCAATTCCCGAAACAAACTGATTACATCCAGTTTGCCAGCGGGATCCATGCCTGAAGTAGGCTCGTCGAGCATGACCAAGTCGGGTTCGCCAATGAGTGCCTGAGCAAGACCAAACCGTTGTACCATCCCCTTGGAATAAGTGCTGAGCCTGCGGTGGCGGGCATCCCACAGTCCCAGCCTGCCCAGCCACTTTTCTGTTCTGGCATGAAGTTCGGTTTCCGGCACACCCGAAAGCTTGCCGTAATACACAAGCGCTTCCCAGCCTGAGAGAAACATGTCAAAAGCGAATAGTTCCGGCAGAAAACCCACATTGCTGCGGCTTTGTGCATGTTGCCAGTCGGCCCCCAGAATTTCGACCGAGCCTGTGGTGGGGCGAATATAGTCCATGATCAGATGCATGGTTGTGGTTTTGCCGGCACCATTGGGTCCTAGGAAGGCGCAAATTTCACCTGCGTTCACACTCAGATCGAGGCCCGACAATGCGTTTACGGTTTGAC
>SMVB01170879.1_pt1 | contig 12601 bp, 12 predicted proteins | sample 2456461 | NCBI WGS metagenome assembly SMVB01 (sample SAMN11095934, study PRJNA526329) | marine sediment metagenome | biome: Marine sediment; feature: Surficial sediment; material: Deep marine sediment; isolation source: Hadal surficial sediment | place: Pacific Ocean | collected 2014-05 | depth...
CGCCGCGAGCCTCGCGGCGGGCGACCCCGGGCGGGGCGCTTGTTCCGCCGGCCCCGGATGGGGGCACTTGTTCGCCCACCCCCGGATGGGGGCACTTGTTCAGATGCCCCCGGTTCGCTATAGCAGCGCATGGCATCCAGACACACCGCGCACGCTTCCCACTCGTCCGCCAGCACGACGGCGACCGGGGCGGCGACCAAGGCGCCCACCAAGGCGAGCCGGTTCCGCCGCTTGCTGACCTCACCCGACCTCGCCTTCATTTGCGAGGCCCATAACGGCTTGAGCGCGCGCATCGTCGAGGAAGCGGGGTTCAACGGCATCTGGGCCAGCGGGCTGTCGATGTCGGCCGCGCTCGGTGTGCGCGACAACAACGAGGCGAGCTGGACCCAGGTGCTCGAGGTGGTCGAGTTCATGGCCGACGCCACGGGTATTCCCATCATGCTCGACGGCGACACCGGCTACGGCAATTTCAACAACATGCGCCGGCTGGTGACCAAGCTGGAGAGCCGCGGGGTGGCCGCCGTGTGCATCGAGGACAAGCTGTTTCCCAAGACCAACAGCTTCATCCGCGGCACCGCCCAGCCGCTGGCCGACATCGACGAGTTTTGCGGCAAGATCAAGGCCGGCAAGGAAGCCCAATCCGACCCCGATTTCTGCATCGTCGCCCGCATCGAGGCATTCATCGCCGGCTGGGGGCTGGACGAGGCCCTGCGCCGCGCCGAGGCCTACCGCGACGCCGGCGCCGACGCGGTGCTGATCCATTCCGGCAAATCGACGCCGGACGAAATCCTGTCGTTCCTGCGCGAATGGGACAACCGCTGTCCCGTCGTGCTGGTGCCGACCAAATATTACACCACGCCGACGCACGTGTTCCGCGACCACGGCGTGTCGCTGGTGATCTGGGCCAACCACGTGGTGCGCGCGTCGGTCACCGCCATGCAGCGCGCGGCGGCGGCGATCCACGCGGACGAGAACCTGCTCGGCGTCGAGGATAACATCGCGCCGGTGGCCGAGTTGTTCCGCCTGCAAGGCGCCGACGAATTGGAACGGGCGGAGAAAATCTATCTGCCGAAGCGGCGCTCGGTGCGCGCCATCGTGCTGGCCGCGTCGCGCGGGCGCAACTTCGGCGCGCTCACCGCCGAGCGCCCCAAGGCCATGCTCGATATCGCCGGCAAGCCGCTGCTCGGCCATATCGCCGAGACCTACCGGCGCGTCGGCGTCAAGGACATCACCGTGGTGCGCGGCTTCGCCAAGGACAAGGTGGATCTGCCCGGCCTCGACTATGTCGACAACGACGCCTACGCCACCACCTCGGAACTGGCCTCGCTCGATGTCGCGCTGCGCGACACCGGGCGCGACACCTTCATCTCCTACGGCGACGTTCTGTTCCGCCGCTACGTGCTGGAAATGCTGTCCGGGGCGACGGGCGACGTGGTCATCGCGGTCGACATCAACTGGCAAGAGAGCCGCAACCGCGGCGCCGACCGCCGCGCCGACTTCGCGGCGTGCAGCCAGCCCAACTCGCGCGAGGCCTATTACAGCGAAGTCTGGTTGACCCAGATGGCGCACGACATCGATGGCGAAGTGCACGGCGAATGGATCGGCGTGGCGCGCTTCTCGGCCGCCGGCGCGCGCGCCGCGCGAAGCGTGATGGACGACTGGCGCGACGCCGACCGGGCGGGCTTCGACGCCGCGCGCATGAACGATCTGTTCAACCGCCTGATCGCGGCGGGCCAGAAAATCCGGGTGATCTACACCACCGGCAACTGGCTCGACATCGACGACGTCGACGATCTGGTGCTGGCCGGCAGCTTCGTATGATCCAGGCCGCCGCGTTCCTCGACGCGGCGCGCGCGCGCGGCATCGATTTCTATACCGGCGTGCCGTGCTCGTACCTCAAGCCGTTCATCAATTATGTGATCGATTCGCCCGGCCTCGACTATCTCGGCGCGGCCAACGAGGGCGACGCGGTGGCCATCGCGGCCGGGGCCGAGCTCGGCGGGCGGCGTCCGGTGGTGATGTTCCAGAATTCGGGCCTCGGCAACGCGGTCAATCCGCTGACCTCGCTGACCCACATCTTCCACATCCCGATGCTGCTGATCGTCACCTTGCGCGGCGAACCGGGCGGGGCGGCGGACGAGCCGCAGCACGAACTGATGGGCGTGATCACCACGGAACAGCTTGAGCTGATGCAGATACCGTGGGAATTCTTCCCCGACGCCGAAGACGACATCGACGCGGCGCTGGCCCGCGCCCAGGACCATATGAGCGAATTCGGGAGGCCCTACGCCCTGGTCATGCGCAAGGGCGCCGTGGCGCCGCACGCCCTGAAGCACGCGCCCGAGGCCACGCCCCCGGCCGCGCCGCCGGTTCCGCCGATGCCGACCGACCACGCGGCGCCAACGCGAAGCGCGGCCCTGGCCGCCGTCCGGCGCGCGGTCGGCGCGAGCGATCTGGTGGTGGCCACCACCGGCTATACCGGGCGCGAGCTTTACGCGCTCAAAGACACGCCCAACCAGCTTTACATGGTCGGCTCCATGGGCTGCGCCGTCAGCCTGGGACTGGGACTGGCGTTGGCGCGACCAAGCCGGCGCGTGATCGTGCTCGACGGCGACGGTGCGGCGCTGATGCGCCTCGGCGCCCTGGCCACGGTCGGGACCACGCGCCCGGCCAATCTGGTCCACGTGGTGCTCGACAACGCCATGCACGAATCGACCGGCGGCCAGGCCACGGTGTCAGACTCGATCGACTTTTGCGCCATCGCCGGCGCCTGCGGCTACCCCTATCTCAAGCGCCCCGCCGATACGGAGGCCTTGGCGGACGCGCTATCGCGACGCGACGACGGCCCGGTTTTCGTGCACATGAAGATCGCCCCCGGCGTGCCGGAGGGCCTGCCGCGCCCCGACATCACGCCGCCCCAGGTCGCCGCGCGGTTCCGCCGCTTCGTACAAGACGGCAAATAACCGGCGGTGCCACGAAAACGACGTTTTCCCGGGTCGTTTCGTTGATTTATCGCGGACTATCGCCCATACTTTCATAAGACATGCAAATTCGGGGCCGCGTTGGCGCCGGTGGCTGTCGAACGGCGATTCGGACGAGGGAACCGACCCCACATTTTCATGACCCCATCGCAAGAACCCGTGTTGGACCCAAGCGCGGCGCCGGACGACCTGGCGGCGGCGCGCCGCGTGCTCGATATGGAAAGCGCGGCGCTGGAAAAGCTGTCGGCCTCGCTGGATACGAGCTTTGTCGCCGCCGTCGAGGCGCTGGCGCGGGTCGCCGGGCGCGTGGTGGTCACCGGCATGGGCAAAAGCGGCCATATCGCGCGCAAGATCGCGGCCACCATGGCCTCGACCGGGACCCCGGCGCTGTTCGTTCATCCGGCCGAGGCGAGCCACGGCGACCTCGGCATGATCGCGGCGGACGACGCGGTGCTGGCGCTGTCCAATTCCGGCGAGACCGCCGAGTTGAGCGACATCGTCGATTTCACGCGGCGCTTCAAGATCCCCTTGATCGCCATCGTCGGGCGCGCGCCGAGCACCTTGGGCGACACCGCCGACATCGCGCTGGTGCTGCCGGATTGCCCCGAGGCCTGCCCGATGGGAATGGCGCCGACCACGTCGACCACCATGTCGCTGGCGCTGGGCGACGCCCTGGCCATCGCGCTGTTGGAACGCAGCGATTTCTCGGCCAGTCATTTTCAGCGGCTTCACCCGGGCGGCAGGCTGGGCCGGCGGCTGGTGACGGTGGCCGACATCATGCACGACGGCGAGGCCCTGCCGCTGATCGGCGGCGCCGCGCCGATGACCGAGGTGCTGTTGGAAATGACCGCCAAAAGCTTCGGCTGCGTCGGCGTGGTCGACGACGGTGGCGCGCTGATCGGCGTCATCACCGACGGCGACCTCAGGCGCCACATGGCCGCCGATCTGTTGTCCAAGCCGGCCACCGAGGTGATGACCGCCGCGCCGACGGTGATCCGCCCCAACGCGCTGGCGGCCGAAGCCTTGTGGATGATGAACACGCGCAAGATCACCAGCCTGTTCGTCGGCGAGGGCGACCGTCCGCTCGGCATCCTGCACATGCACGACTGCCTGCGCGCGGGGATCGCGTGAGCGGCGCCGTGAGCACGCGGCGGGTCTGACCATGGCCGCGCCAAGCTTCGTGCGCCGCCTTCGGGCCCGCGTCGCGGGCGCCGAGATCATGCGGCTCGAGGCCGGCTACCGCCGCCGCGTGGGGCTGCTCAAGGTGGTGCTTCCGCTTACCGCCTTCGTGTTGCTGGCGATGGTCATGGCGTGGTCGTCGTTCCAGCCCGGCGCGCCCAGCTTCCGTCTCGATTTCGCCTTGTCGGATTATCGCGTCTCGGGTCAGGACGAAGTGATCAACCCGCGCTTCTACGGCACCGACTCGAAGAACCAGCGCTACACCGTCACGGCGGAAGTGGCGATGCGCCCGGCCGGCGGCGGCGACCAAGTCTATCTGGTGAGGCCGGCGGCCGATATCGCCATGGCCAACGGCGAATGGATGGTGCTGACCGCCGATCAGGGCATCTACGATCGCGTCGCCGAGACCCTGGAGCTGTCGGGCGCGGTCAGCATCTACGCCGACCGGGGCTTCGAGGTCCACACCGAGTCGGCGACCATCGACCTCGCCGCCGGGTTGGCGTCGGGCGAGGAGGCGGTGCGCGGCCAGGGCCCGTGGGGCCATCTCGACGCCATCGGGTTCACCTATCGCCACGCCGGCCAGGTTTTCCATTTCTCCGGCCGCCCGACCCTGCTGCTTTACACCGAGTCGGAGAACGGTTGAGCGATGATCCGTCACCGCGCGATCGCCGCCTGTGTCGTCCTGCTGGCCGCCCCCTTGGTCGTCACCGCGCCCGCCGTGGCGCAGTTCAAGGCCGACACCGAGGCGCCGATCGAGATCACCGCCGACACGATGGAATGGTTGCAGGAAGAAGGCCTCGCCATCGCGCGCGGCAACGCCGACGCGGTGCAGGGACGCTACCGGCTCAGCGGCGACGTGCTGACCGCTCATATGTCGGAGGCCGAGGGCGCCGGTTTCGGCGAGATACGCCGCATCGACGCCGAAGGCAACGTGACCCTCAGCACGCCCGACGAAACCGTCCGGGGCGAGTCCGGGACCTACGATGTCGACAAGGGCGTCGCGGTGCTGGTTGGCGCCGTGGTGTTGACCCAGGGCGACAGCGTGATGCGCGGCGAACGCCTGGTGATGGACCTCGTGACCGGACGCAGCACGCTGGAAGGCGTGCCCGGGTCGCCGGCCAGCGCCGGCCAGCCCGGCGGCGGGCGGGTGCGGGCGATCTTCACGCCCAGCAAATCCAACCAATGAAACGGGTGAACAGGGACGGTGATGGCTAATTCCGAGACGGAAAAGACAACGGCGGGTGGCGAAGCGCCGCCGCGTCTGGTCGCCGAGACATCGGGTCTGGTCGCGAGCCACCTGGGCAAGCGCTACAAGAAGCGTCCGGTGCTGCGCGATGTCAGCCTGTCGGTCAACCGCGGCGAGGCGGTCGGCCTGCTCGGCCCCAACGGCGCCGGCAAGACCACGTGCTTTTACCTGATCACCGGCCTGATCGGCGCCGACACGGGCACCATCACCCTGGACGGGCACGACATCACCGAACTGCCCATGTACCGGCGCGCGCGCCTCGGCATCGGCTATCTGCCGCAGGAGGCCTCGATCTTTCGCGGCATGTCGGTGGAGGACAATATCCGCGCCATCCTGGAAGTGGTCGAGCCGATCCAGGAACGGCGCGAGACCATGCTGGACGAGTTGCTGGGCGAATTCTCGATCACGCATTTGCGGCGCACGCCCGCGTTGGCGCTGTCGGGCGGCGAGCGCCGCCGCGTCGAGATCGCGCGCGCGCTGGCCTCGCAACCCAGTTTCATGCTGCTCGACGAACCGCTGGCCGGAATCGACCCGATCGCGGTGGCGGAAATTCGCGAACTGGTGTCCCACCTCAAGGATCGCGGCATCGGCGTGCTGATCACCGAGCACAACGTGCGCGAAACCCTCGAATTGGTCGACCGCGCCTACATCCTGCATAACGGCTCGGTGCTGATGGAAGGCCGGCCCGACGAGATCGTTGCCCACGAGGGCGTCAGACAAGTCTACCTGGGCGACCGCTTCAGGCTCTAGTGGTTAGACTCCACTAGGCGTTTCCGCCATGGCCATCGGACCTCGACTCGAACAGCGCCTCGGCCAGTCCCTGGTCATGACGCCGCAACTGCGCCAGGCGATCAAGCTGTTGCAGTTGTCCAACCTGGAACTGACCGAATTCGTCGAACAAGAGCTTGAGAAGAATCCGCTGCTGGAGGCCCAGGAGGCGGACGGCCCGATGGCGCCGGAGACGCCGGCGCCGGCGGACGCCGATCGCTTCGACGGCGCCACCGCCAGCGGCGCCGAGTCCGACAGCGCGGCAAGCGCCGCCAGCGATCAGCTTCCCGCCGACAACGACGCGCCGCTGGACGCCGATTACAGCAACGTCTACGACAACGCCGCCCCGGACGGGCCGGGCTACGCCCAGGCGATGGGCCGGGGCGGGCGCGCCGACTTCGGCGACGCCGACGGGCTGGAACAGACCCTGACCCGCGACAAGACCTTGCGCGAGCATTTGCGCGACCAGTTGATGGTCGACGTGGGCGACCCGGCCGACCGGATCATCGGCCAGTATCTGATCGACATGCTGGACGCGGCGGGCTATCTGGACGGCGATCTGGAAGCGGTGGCGATGGCGTTGGGCTGCGATCGGGAGCGCGTCGAGGCGACGCTGGAGGCGGTGCAGAACTTCGACCCGCCCGGAATATTCGCCCGCGACCTGCGCGAATGTCTGGCGCTTCAGTTGCGCGATCGCGACCGGCTCGACCCGGCCATGGCGGCGCTGCTCGACAATCTCGAACTGCTGGCGGCGCGCGACCTCGCGGCGTTGATGGAATGCTGCGGCGTCGACGCCGAAGACCTGGCCGACATGATCGGCGAGATCAAGGCGCTCAATCCCAAGCCGGGGGCCGATTTCGAGCACGCGGTCGTGCAGTCGGTGGTGCCCGACGTTTTCGTGCGCCAGCTTCCCGACAAGACCTGGTTCGTCGAGCTCAACAGCGACACCTTGCCCCGTGTCCTGGTCGACCGCCGCTACCACGCCCGCGTCAACCGCGCCGCGCGCGGCAAGGCCGACAAGGCCTATGTCGCGGAGCAATTGCAGTCGGCCAACTGGCTGGTCCGTTCGCTCGACCAGCGCGCCAACACCATCCTCAAGGTGGCCACCGAACTGGTGCGCAAGCAGGACGGTTTTTTCGAACGCGGCGTCCAACATCTGCGCCCGCTGACCTTGCGCGACATCGCCGAGGAAGTGGAGATGCACGAAAGCACGGTCAGCCGGGTCACCAGCAACAAATACATCGCCACCCCGCGCGGCGTGTTCGAGCTCAAATATTTTTTCACGTCCGCCATCGCGTCGAGCCACGGCGGCGAGTCCCATTCGGCGGAAGCGGTGCGCCACCGCATCAAAAAACTGATCGAGGCGGAGCCGGCCGACGCCGTGCTGTCCGACGACCGCATCGTCACCACCCTCAACGCGGCGGGAATCGATATCGCGCGACGCACCGTGGCCAAATACCGCGAGGCCATGCGAATCCCCTCCTCGGTGCGCCGCCGTCGCCAGAAAGCAGCGCTATCCTAGGCTTTCACGGTCGCGCCGGGCGACGGGGCGGCGACGTATTGACACTGTGCCGGCGGTTTCCTATTTTGCCCGCGCCTCGCTGGGCGGGGCGGCGCCCATGCGGGTTTCTCCGCACTTGGCAATCGGACATATCGGCTTAAATGCAACTCTCGGTTAGCGGTAAGCAAGTCGACGTTGGCGACGCGCTGCGGGGTTACGTCGAGGAACGTCTGATCGCCGCGATCAGCAAACATTTCGATCGAGCGATCGAGGCCCAGGTGCAGTTTTCGCGCGAAGCGCATATGATTCGGACCGATATATCGGTTCACGCCGGCTCGGGGATCCTGTTGCGGGGACACGCGACGGCCGACGATATCCGGATTTCCTTCGACCAGGCGTCGGACCGCGTGGTGAAGCGCCTGCGCCGCTTCAAGCGGCGGCTGATCGACCACCACCGGTCCCACCAGGCCGCTCCCGAGACGCCGGAGACCACGGCCCGCCAAGTGGTGCTTGCCGGTCAGACGGAGGAAGAAAGCGAGACCGGCGAGGCGCCCGACACCGGCGCCCCGGTCACCATCGCCGAGACCACGACATCGATCCACACCTTGACGGTCGCCGACGCGGTGATGCGCATGGAACTGGCCGAGTTGCCTGTGCTGATGTTCCGCAACAGCGCCCACGGCGGCCTCAACGTCGTCTACCGGCGCGACGACGGCAACATCGGCTGGATCGACCCGCACCATCTCCAGGGCGGTCTCGGGGGCGGCGACTGACGGACGATGGAAATCCGCGACATCATTTCACCCCCCGCCGTGGTCGCCGACCTCAAGGCGACCAGCAAGAAGCAGGCGCTTCAGGAATTGGCCAAGCGCGCGCAAGAGGTGACGGGGCTTCCCGAGCGGCGCATCTTCGACGCCTTGCTGGAACGCGAACGGCTGGGCACCACCGGCGTGGGCATGGGCATTGCCATCCCGCACGTCAAACTGCACGAACTCGACCGCCTGTATGGCCTGTTCGCGCGGCTCGCCCAACCGATCGATTTCGACGCCATCGATGACGCGCCGGTCGATCTGTTGTTTTTGTTGCTGGCGCCCGAGTCGGCGGGCGCCGATCACCTGAAGGCGCTGGCGCGGGTGTCGCGTCTGCTGCGCGACAAGACGATGTGCGCCAAGCTGCGCGGCGCCGACAACCCGGACGCCCTGTTCGCCCTCCTCATCGAACCCCTGGCCAGCCACACCGACGCCTGATCCGGTGTACCGCGCTTTTCGTTCGGTTCGAATCGGCTCCACCCCTCACCCTGTCCCTCTCCCACGGGGAGAGGGAACCCGCTGGCACCAACCTTGGCGACCCGGCGTGTGCGGTGAAGGGTGGAAAGATTGGTGCGAGAGCGTCCCCTTTCCCCGTGGGAGAGGGACAGGGTGAGGGGACCGGCTGGGTCTGACCGATATTGAAACACGCTACCGCAAATAACCGCCCAGATAGCGTTCGATGTTGGGCCCCAGGGCGCGGTCGAGATCGGCGATCAGCGCCTCGGTGATCTCAAACAGCACTTGGTCGCGTTGGCGCATGTTCAGTCCCTCGGGCACGGTGCGGCTTCGCGTCGCCACGGCGCCGGCATGGGCCCGGACCAGGTTGCGGCCGTCCAGCACTTCGATCAGCATCTCGGCGCGGGCGTCGTAGCGCGCCACCTGTTCGGTTGTGAAGCGGTCCTTGAGGTCTTCGTTCACCTTGAGCGCCGTCACGACGATGCTGGCGTCGCTGATGGTGACGCGCACCACGCCGTCGGCGCCCTCCGCGCCCACCGCGCCCACCGCCACCACGCGGTCGGCGACCCACCGGCGCATCAGGTCGGCCGGCGGGGTCGGCGAGAGATGCTCCACGTGGGGCGGCTTCAGGGGCGCGACAAAGGGCACCACCACCTCGACCGCCGCGACCTCGAAGCGATAGGGTTCGAGATGGGAAAACGTGATTTCCGCGTAGGCCGACGACGGCGGCGGCGCGTTGCAGCCGGACAGCGCGGCGGCGAGCACGGCTAGGGCGAAGGCGGTGGCGACAAATGGCGGCATTGCGAAAACTTCCCTGTAACCGGCGACAAACCAAGCTCTTCGTCTCTATAAGGGGCCGCGGTCGATTCGTTCAAGGCGAGCGGCGGCGGCGTCATTTGGCCTCGCCGTCGAATTCGTCCGCGTCGAATTCGTAGCAAGAGTTACAAAAGCCGCAGGTGACGGTAATGCGCCCGTCCACCGCCATGTCCGCGCGCGCCGCCGCCGGCATGGCCTCGAGCATGCCGACGGCGCGGGCGCGCGAACACTGACAGGCGAAGCGCAATTCGCTCGGCCGATGCGCCGTCACGTTGTCGGCGCCGAACAGTCGGGTGAGGAGTACCGCCGAATCGAGACCGGGGTCCGTCAACTCGTCGCCGGAGACCGTCGCCATGAGCGCCCGCGCCTCGGCCCAGCTGTCCGCCGCCTCGGCCCGCGCCAGTGACTCCGGGTCCGCTTCGGGGACCGTCTGAACCATCAGGCAGCCGGCCCGCCATGTCGCCGCGCCGTTGCCCGACGCGCTATCGCCGGCGACGGGACGCGCGGCCACCGCGAGCACGCTGGGAATCTGCTCGGACTGGCGGAAATAAGCCTCGATATTGTCGGCCAGGCGACCGCCGGTCAGCGCCACGATGCCGCGGTATTGATCCGTGTCCCGACCCTGATCGACCGTCAGGACCATATGCCCGTGGCCCAGCAGCGCCTCGGGGCGCGAATCGGCGGCCAGCGCGTCCGGGTCGAAATCGGCGTAGGCGCGCAACGCGCCGTCCGTGGTGCTATTGGCCACCATCAGCGGCACCGCGCCGTCGCCCGTGGTCTGAAGGATGAATTTCCCCTCGAACTTCAGCGTCGCCACCAGCGCGGCCGTGACCGCCACCAGTTCGCCCAGCAGCGCCGCCACCGGTTCCGGATACCGGTGCGGCGCCAGCACCTCCCCGACGGCCGGGCCGAGGCGCACCAGCCGGCCCATCAGCCCCAGCCGGGCAACCTCGAACCGTGTGATGCAGTCGTCGCGCGGCGTGTTCGCCATTCACATTCCAGGGTCGTTGGCGCGCGGGCTTGCCGCGCGACTTTTCGTGTGGCCACCCCCACGACTCTTGGTGTGGCCACCCCCACCCCAACCCTCCCCCGTCAAGGGGGAGGGGGCTGGCATGGCGTGCCTCGACACTTTCCCCCCTCCCCCCTCGCGGGGGAGGGTTGGGGTGGGGGGCGAGCGGCCACAGGCATCAGACAACGCGTCGCGCGGCGCGTTCGCCATTCAACCGAGGCACCAGTTCAGGATGCCCTTCTGCGCGTGCAGCCGGTTGGCGGCTTCGTCCCAGACCACCGATTGCGGGCCATCGATGACCTCGGCGGTCACTTCCTCGCCGCGATGGGCCGGCAGGCAGTGCATGAACAGGGCGTCCGGCTTGGCCCGCGCCATCAGCGCCGCGTCGACCCGGTAGGGCGCGAGCAAGGCCTGGTGGTTGGCGCCGGGCTCGGCGCCCATGGACACCCAGGTGTCGGTGACCACGCAATCGGCGCCGTCGGCCGCCGCGCGGGCGTCGCCGGCGAGCACGACCCGGCCGCCGTTGTCGCCCGCCCAGTCGAGCACCGCCGGATCGGGGGCCATCGAATCCGGGCACGCCAGCCTGAGCTCGAAGCCGAAGCGGACCGCGGCGTGAATCCACGACGTCGCCACATTGTTGCCGTCGCCCGACCACGCCACCACGCGGCCCTCGATGGGGCCGCGGTGTTCCTCGAACGTCAGCACGTCGGCCATCAGTTGGCACGGATGGCTGCGGTCGGTCAGTCCGTTGATCACCGGCACCGCGGCATGGTCGCGCAGCTCCAGCAGGGTGTCGTGCTTGAGCGCGCGCAGCATGATCGCGTCGACGTAACGCGACAGCACGCGCGCGGTATCGGCGATGGTTTCGCCGCGGCCCAGTTGGCTGTCGTCCGGCGACAGTTGGATGGCGTGGCCGCCGAGCTGGATCATCGCCACCTCGAACGAGGTCCGCGTGCGCGTCGACGGTTTTTCGAAGATCATGGCGAGCACGCGCCCGGCGCGCGGCGCGGCGGCCGGCGCGGCGCCGTTGGCCTTCATCGCCGCCGCCTCGCCCAGGATACCGCGCAGCACCGCCGCGTCGAGCAGGTCGAGGTCGGTGAAATGGCGAATCCCGGTCACGCCGCGACCTCCGCGCAGGCCTCGTCCAGCGCCTCCATCGCCTCATCGACATGACTTTCGTCGATGATCAGGGGCGGCAGGAAGCGCATCACGTTGCCGCCGGCCGGCACGGTCAGCACGCCGCGCTCGCGCATGGCGGTGACCAGATCGCCATTGGGAACCACGCAGATCATGCCGATCATCAGGCCGACGCCGCGCACCGCCTCGATCGCCTTGGGATGCCGCGCGATGACGGCTTGCGTGCGCGCCTTCAAGGTCTCGCCGATGGCCTTGACGCGGTCGAGAAAGCCGTCTTCCAGCAATGCGTCCAGCATGGCGTTGCCGCAGGCCGCGGCCAGGTAGTTGCCGCCGAAGGTCGAGCCATGGGTGCCCGCGACCATGCCGGCCGCGGCCTTCTCCGTGGCCAGCACCGCGCCCATGGGGAAGCCGCCGCCCAGGCCCTTGGCCAGGCCCATCACGTCCGGCGCGACGCCATCGCGCTCATAGGCGAACAGCTCGCCGGTCCGCCCCATGCCGCATTGCACCTCGTCGTAGCACAACAACAGGCCGAATTCGTCGGCGGCCTGACGCAGACCGCGCAGGAAACCGTCGGGCACCGGATAGACACCGCTTTCGCCCTGGACCGGCTCGACCAGGATCGCCGCGGTCTGTTCCGTGATCGCGGCGCGCGTCTCGTTGAGATTGCCGAACGCCACATGATCGAAACCGCCGGCCAGC
>SMVB01202291.1_pt1 | contig 12600 bp, 8 predicted proteins | sample 2456461 | NCBI WGS metagenome assembly SMVB01 (sample SAMN11095934, study PRJNA526329) | marine sediment metagenome | biome: Marine sediment; feature: Surficial sediment; material: Deep marine sediment; isolation source: Hadal surficial sediment | place: Pacific Ocean | collected 2014-05 | depth 0-1...
CTTATACGCCCATTTTCGGGTTATCCGGCACGTTTTGGACTTGGGAATACTTGAGGAGTACCCGACCGCAAAAATCGGGGATGGCTTCATCGACAGTTTGATCGATGTCTTACCAGGTTTAAAAGAACACGGTTGTTCGTATGGTGAGCCTGGCGGATTCATTCGGCGTATGCGTGAGGATGAAGGCACGTGGATGGGACATGTCTTGGAACATGTTGCCATCGAATTGCAGAACGAAGCCGGGTCGGCGGTAACGTTTGGTCGAACGCGGGCGACGGGGAATCCGCGCGAATACACCATGGTGTTTCAATACAAGCAGCGAGATGTTGGATTAGAAGCCGCGCGCCTGGGCCGGTTATTGCTTCTCTCGCTTCTGCCTGAAGAAATCCGGTCTCAACTGGAAGATCAGGGAGAAGCGAACTTCGATTTTCAAGAAGAAAAGACAGATTTCATCCGGTTTGCCCAACGCAAGGAATTCGGACCGAGTACGCAGTCGCTCGTAAACAAAGCGATCGAGCGAAAAATCCCCTGGATTCGGCTCAACAAATACAGCCTTGTTCAGTTCGGCCACGGGAAGTATCAGAAGCGCATTCAGGCTACTATCACTGGAGAAACAAGGCACATAGCGGTAGAAATCGCCTGCGATAAAGAAGACACACATCAACTGCTGAATGATCTGGGGCTTCCGGTTCCGCAGCAGCGCCTTGTGTATAGCGAACATCAGGCCATACAAGCGGCCCGAACCATCGGATTTCCGGTTGTATTAAAACCGCTGAACGCGAATCACGGCCGGGGCGTGAGCATCAATCTGACCGAAGAACACATGGTTCGCGATGCTTTCATTCATGCGAAGGAGCATGGCACCGGCAGGTCGGTCATCGTAGAAAGTTTTGTGACGGGGATGGACCACCGGATGTTGGTCATCAACAACCAGCTGGTGGCGGTGGCCAAACGCGTTCCGGGTCACGTGGTGGGAGACGGCAAAAGCACGATCGAAGAGCTCGTTGAGATTGTGAACAGTGATCCTCGGCGCGGAGTGGGGCATGAGAAAGTGCTTACACAGCTTGAATTTGACAAAGCAGCCGATCAGCATCTCGAGGAGGCGGGATATACTCGTGATACCGTTCTGGCCGATGCTGAGGTATTATTTTTAAGATCAACAGCCAATCTGTCAACGGGTGGAACAGCTATCGATATGACAGATGTTGTGCATCCAGACAACCGGGAAATGGCGGTTCGGGCGGTCAGTTCTGTAGGATTAGACGTCGGCGGAGTTGACTTTCTTTCTGACGATATCACTAAATCGTACAAAGACATAGGCGGCGCGATTGTCGAAGTCAACGCCGCACCGGGGTTCCGTATGCATGTGGCGCCCAGCGAAGGGAAGCCAAGAGACGTTGCGGGTCCGGTGATGGATATGTTATTCCCCCAGGGGACGCCAACCAGGATTCCGATTGCCGCCATTACGGGTACTAACGGGAAAACCACTACGAGTCGAATGTTGGCTCACATACTAAAAGGTGCAGGACACACTGTTGGAATGACATCCACAGATGGTGTTTACATCGACGGGCACTTGAGCGTTAAAGGCGACATGACGGGACCGGTTTCAGCTCATATAGTACTGCGGGATCCGTCGGTCGATATTGCCGTGCTTGAAACGGCTCGGGGCGGACTGCTCAAGCGGGGTCTCGGATTCGAAAGTTGTGATGTTGCCGCCTGTCTGAATATTTCAGCAGATCATCTCGGTCTTCGGGGAATCGATACCCTCGAACAGCTTGCCGAAGTGAAACGGATCGTGGTTGAAGTGGCAACCGGAACTGTTGTTCTGAACGCAGACGACGAGTATTGCCTGAGAATGGCCGATTATACGAAAGCTGAGCGGGTGTGTTATTTCACCCAGAACTCCAATCATGAGTTGGTCCGGGAGCACATTCGAGCGGGTGGTATGGCTGTAGTGCTTGAGCAGGGAATCAACGGACACATGATAACCTTGTATGACAAGGGCGCACACATTCCTTTGTTATGGACGCATCTGATTCCGGCGACCGTGGAAGGCAAGGCGATGCACAACGTGCAAAACGCCATGTGCGCGTCAGCTCTTGCGTATGCGCTCGGCAAGTCACTCGAAGATATTCGGTTGGGACTCAGAACGTTCGACACAACATTCTTCCAGGCGCCTGGTCGGATGAATATTTACGATGAACATCCGTTCAAAATCATCCTGGATTACGGACACAATCCGGCAGCAATAGAGGCAATGTGCAAAACGGCGCAGCGGATCGAGGTCAAGGGAAACCGGACGGTCGTACTTGCGATGCCTGGCGACAGGCGGGACGAAGACATTGAGGAAATCAGCCGGCTGGCTGCCGGCATGTTTGATCATTATCTGTGCCGCGCCGACGACAATCGTCGGGGCCGTGGCCACGACGAAGTACCCATGATGCTCAAGCGAGTTCTTATTGAATCAGGAGTCCCAGAGGATCAGATCGAAGTGATTCCGGACGAGCAAGAATGTGTTCTGCGTGCACTACAGATCGCACGCCCCGGAGATTTGGTTCTGATATTCGGAGATGATACCACGCGTTGTTGGAAACAGATCACTGGTTTTGATGTCGATGAGGAACTTGCGTCGTCGGGAGTTAAAGATACGCCTGCTGTTATCGATCCCGATGAAATCGACGAATTTGTACTCGACTCATCCGTACATCTGATTCGCGACGAACGTGGCGTTCGGCTTGCTCGCGAAGACAGCGACTGATATTCCTCTCTGCCAATGGAACTCATGGATTCCCGCCGCTTAACGGGCCCAAATCTTGTTTTTGAAGGCCCCGGGGCACTTCTGGATGTACAATTTGATGCCGCGGATTCCGGAGTCGTAGATCTGTGGCGTTCCGAAATGGAGAGGCTGCGGGAAAAACTGGGCTGGTCTCAGAACCAGCTGCTGGTATTGCCTCGCCACGAAGGTGCGTGGCTTGTTGCGACGGGTCCGATTGATCAACTGTATAGCATTATTGAGCTAAACGAGCTGGCATGGGCGCGCGCTTCGCGCACGCAAGTTTCGAATCGTGACGCACCAGCTGTCAACCACGACGACGCGAGTATTCTGGCCTCCGAGTTAACAAAAATAAAAGCTCTGTCCGTCGAAGAAGAAAACCCGAAATTAATAGCGCTGCAAAGATCTGCGGCGAAGCACAACGTTACTTTCTTGTGGGACGACGACGAGGTTTCGCTGGGTCTCGGGAACGGCTCAGAGACATTCGAAATCGACAACATTCCAGACCCTGACGACCTCACTTGGTCACGGTATCACGACATCCCGTTGGCGGCGGTTACGGGTACAAATGGCAAATCTACCAACGTGCGATTAATTCGGCAGATGGTTGAATGCTGGGGCAAGATTCCAGGCAACTCTTCAACGGACTGGATCCGTGTAGGGAATGAAATTCTTGACACGGGAGATTACTCGGGCCCGGGTGGCGCGCGAGCCATTCTTCGGGACCAGCGCGTGGAAGTCGGGATACTGGAGGTAGCACGAGGCGGTCTTCTGCGGCGCGGTGCCGGGGTTTCGCGGGTGGATGTGGCACTTGTTACCAATGTCGCGGAAGACCACATGGGTCAGTATGGTATTAATTCTGTCGACGATTTGATTGACGCAAAATTGATAGTCGCTCAGCTCATCGACGCAAATGGGGTCCTGGTTTTAAATGCCGATGACGAGGGTCTGGTGCGGCGCGGATCTGATCTTCTGCATAAGAATATTTGCTGGTTTAGCCGGAATGCCCAATCCGATTTCATCTCCGATCATATTGCCGGTGGCGGAGCAGCGTGTGTTCTGGTCCACAATGATATCCATTATGTATCTGACGGAGAACGCACCGTAGTGTGTTCTATTCTGGATATTCCGATTACGCTTGAGGGCCGCGCGGCATACAATGTTTCCAACAGCTTGTCGGCTGCGGCCGTGGGAATGGCACTCGGGATCCCGGCTGGGAAAGTAGCGGCGGGTCTTAAATCGTTCTCCAGCGACCCGGAGTCGAATCCGGGTCGGGGTAATTATTTCGATGTGAACGGGATTACGGTACTGCTCGATTTTGCGCACAATACACATGGACTCAAGGCGATTCTTGAGGCCACAGATGCCCTCAAGGCCAAGCGTCGTTTGATGATAATCGGTGCGGCCGGAGACAGGCTGGAATCAGAAATTCGAAACCTGGCACGGGCCGCCGCAGGGCAAGGCCTGGATCGAATCCTGGTTACAGATTGTGTGGGCTACGAGCGCGACCTGGGACCGGGAGGTGTTCCAAAAATTATCTACGACGAGTTATTAAGGTGTGATGAACCTCCAGAGCGTATCGAGGTGCTGGACAGCGAGATAAAAGGCGTCAAGGCAGCTTTTGCATGGGCTCGGCCGGGCGACCTTTTAATTCTTCTGATCAAGTCCGAAAGAGAGCAGGCGCTTGCTGAGATTCGTAGTCGAATGTCTGATTCTTAGTCCCGTTTTTGAGCAGGTTCAAGCCGTTTCATCCGAGTAAACGGAAACCCGTTACATCCGGTCATCGGCGTGTCCCTTGAGGCGGCCGCTGCGGCCGCAGCTTCTGTCGACGTCGGCGCGTCATAAACAGTCAGGCAGAAACCCCAATGGTACGGCTCAACATCCTTTAGCAATGTCCAGTCAATCCTCGTCCAAAGTCCCGGATTCGAACCATTCGTCTCGTCGTTCTGCAGAATCACGAATGCATCGTCACTGTTCCAGTAATCGACATGGTAGATCCCGCCGGGTTGCTGATGCCAGAGCGTCTTTGTAATGGTGTACCGGGCTCCGTAATCATCTTCGAACTCCCCGAGGAGCGTAGTTTCCACTTTCAAGCCATCAAGATTTTCCTTTTTTGTCTGCGCTGATCGGCAGGCAGAGAACAGGACGCAAATCATTAAAATGGCCACACTGGACCACGCTGGCTGGTATGTCCGTCGCATAAAAGAGGACGTGTTTATAATATTCCGGTGACATTCCCATTATAACGAATGACAGATACCATATTCTACTTGTCAACCGATAGATTAATTCGTGCTCATCGCGGCATCGACCACCGCGCGTCGCAGCGGAGACAGGGAGGGGTATTGTCCGTTCTCATCGACCCCGGCATTTTGTCGGTTTGTGAGCAGGACTATGATCAGACTCTGAGCGGGATTTGCGAAAACGTACGTTCCGGTAAACCCCGTGTGGCCGAATGCTCCGGCGGGCATGTCGGTGACTGGAAGTACGTCGGACGACATCGCCCACCCGAGTCCATTTCCCGATTGATCAGGAGTTAGAAATTCGCTTATCGTTTCGGCTCCGATGAGTCTCGTTTTTGTCGAAAGGGACCCGTTATTTAGAAGCCCTTTATACAGACCGTCGTCCATCAACAACGTAATAAGCCGCGTCAGCCCATCGGCTGTTGAAAAAAGTCCGGCGTGCCCGGCGACACCGGCGTGAGCATACCAGCTGTTTCCATCATTCACTTCGCCCAGAAGGGTATACTCTCGCCATGCGTCAAACCGGGAAGGATCTTCGTGTATCAGATATCCGAAGTCAGGATCTTCGACCATTTTCCGCTCAAACGGATTTCCCTGGGACGTCGCCACCAAGGGTCCGATTGCGGATTCTAATGGACGGAAGCCTGTATGTCTCAGCCCCAGAGGTTCGTATAAATTTCTGCTCAGGTATGAATCGAGACTTTTTCCACTCACTTTCTCCACGATGTATCCCAACAACATAAAGCCGAGGTCACTATAGTGGCGCTCTTCGCCAACTGGATAATCGAGCGGCAGGGAGGTGATATAAGTAAACGCTTCCCGGCGATCACGAGCGTGGAAATACGTTGGTTTCCACGGCGCTAATCCGGCGGTGTGAGTTAGCAGGTGCCGGATCGAAATATTATCTTTCTCCGGGCTCGAAAACTTCGGGAGATACATCTTTACCGGTACATCTAACGCCAAGACTCCGGCGTCAACGAGCATCATTATTGCAAAAGTAGTTGCAAACACCTTGGTGAGCGACGCCAGATCAAATACATGACCTGGTGTCATGACCACAGGGTTTTCCAGCTTCATTCCTTCCGCGTCGAACAACTGTGCATACCCGAAGGCACTCCGCTCAACGATCTGACCGCGCCTGGATATTACCAGAACTGCACCCGCTGCCATACCTTCAGCAACAGACTGCTTTACGATTTGCGCTGCTGCAGACATTGCGGCCGTAGATGTCACTTCCCGAGAAACCTCAGCTGGAAGTCGTTCGCCCTGTGAGTCAATAAAAGGCTCGTTGACGGACGCACATGACCCTAAAAGCCCCGCGCCGGCGAGCGTCAACACATAGGGAGCAGCTCGCCGGACACGATACGAGATGTAACTATGCAGCCGGCGGCGAAGAGTCTTCAGTGTAGAGGTGAACATTGCGCTGCGGGAATGGGAAGGATATACCCTCTTGGTCGAAACGGAGTTTAATGGCCTCTTGAAGAGAGAAGAAAACCTCCCGGTAATGTTCTGGCCTGGCCCATGGTCGTACCGCAAGAATTACACTGTCGTTACCAAGGCTCAGTAACTGCGTTGTAAAGATTTGTATTTTCTTCTACCGTTCCGGAGGCTCGTCACGCCTGCACGTAATCTCCCTCTTTGAATGGCCGGAATACCATACGTCATAATTACTGTATCGAGGGAAGGCATAGTATCAGATCAAATTTAGTTAGCGATGGCAATTTTGTGAGAGCGGACCGAGGTTACTGCCACCTGAAACGCCAGCAACAGTCCGACAACAAGCACCGGAGCCGGTCCCAAAGGAGCTACAAGTACAAGGACAGCAATAATTAAAGGTAATATTCCATTGATTCCAGATCCTCGCTGATCAAATCGTAGCCACCACACGCACACAAGGAAAATAGCAGTTGGAACTGACACACTCAATCCGGCATGTATTCCGTGGAGATCGAGTCCGCCAGAAACGATATCCATCTCAATCGCGATTCCAGCCCCAACGGCGGCCCCTGCAGCATAGATGAAATAGTGCCCGTATCCCCAAATAAAGGCCCGTCGGACACTTGTCAAAATGCCAGCGGCGTCTTTTTCAAAATACAGCCAGAAAAGAGACACCACGATCAGAAAACCGCCAACAAGTGTCGGGATCAAATCAATTGTCGACCCGCCTGCCGCCATAAAAGTCTGAATTGACATTGATGCTGCAAGAATACTCTCGCCGAGAACGATAATGGTGAGCAGTCCGTAACGTTCAGCGATGTGTTCCGCGTGGAACACAAGCTGCGTCTTGGATGAAATCCAGGCCGGGACCGCCAGCTCGAGGAACACCAGAATAAAGAAGGTCTGCATGCCCCAGGCTTCCAGTGTAAACAACCGTCCGATCCACATTAATTGTAATATGGCAATCCCAAGGGCCATCCGTCTGGCGCGAGAGGCATGTTCCGGATCGTTACGGGCCGCGCGCAACCACTCTGAAACGATGGCAAACCGCATCACAGCGTAGCCGATCGTAGCGAGCGTGAAATCCATTTCTGCAAACGCCGAATGAATTCCTGCCGCCAGAATGAGGGCACCTGCGAGTTGCACGAATACAACAAGTCGATGAAGAACGTCATCGGTGTCATAGGTCGTTGCGAACCACGTAAAATTTATCCACGCCCACCAGATCGCAAAAAACACCATGAAATACTTCAGAATGCCGTCTGCCGCGTGGCCGCTTATAATCGAATGGTGAAGCCCAGACGAGGCTTGTGCGATTGCAACCACGAATACCAGATCGAAAAAGAGCTCAAGAGGCGTCGTGGTTCTACCTTCTTCGTCCGGCGAACGGCGAACCATGGGGATTGAAAACTTCCGATGAGTCATCTCGGGCCGCTACGAATTAGAAGGGCGCATCTTCGTCAATCGGTTGACTGCTGCCATCACCTGACATCGGATCCTGGTAATCCGTGGCCCCGAAATAGTTATTCAGGTTTTCAAACCGGGCATGCTGGGTTATAAACGCCAACGTCACGTCCCCGACGGGTCCATTCCTTTGTTTGCTGATGAGAATTTCGGCAAGTCCTTCGGTCGAATTTCCGTTTTCGTCTACCGTGATTCCGTATCGTTCCGCCCGGTAGATAAACATCACGACATCTGCATCTTGTTCGATGGAGCCGGATTCCCTGAGGTCAGATAACATCGGACGTTTGTCTCCTCCTCGTGTTTCGACCGCGCGACTGAGCTGTGACAACGCGATTACCGGGACGTCCAATTCTTTGGCGAGTGATTTCAGTGACCGGGAGATATGCGCAATTTCCTGTTCCCGGTTCGAATTTTTGTTCATTGAGGACCCATGCATGAGCTGTAAATAATCAACCACCACCAGCCCGATGTCATGCTCCGCTTTGAGTCGTCTGCACTTGGCGCGCAACTCCAGAACCGAAAGTGCAGGAGAGTCATCTATAAATATGGGAGCGGCTGAAAGGCGCCCTGCTGCGCGGGCGAGAGCGGGCCAATCATCGTCTGAGAGCCGTCCCGTTCTGGCCGCCTGTGAATCGACGCGGGCTTCGGACGTTAACAGGCGCTGGGCGAGCTGTTGCGCGCTCATTTCAAGCGAAAAAAATGCGACTCCGACGGGATTGTCTTTGTGCAGGGCTGCATTGCGCGCAATACTCAGGCTGAACGCCGTTTTACCCATCGACGGCCGGGCTGCGATGATAATCAGGTCGGAGGGCTGCCACCCACCGGTCATCTGATCGATACGGGAGAAGCCACTCGGAATGCCCGTGATACCCTCCTCCTGTCCATGGATGGATTCGAGTCGTGCCAGTGTTTCTTTCAGCACGTCACTCATCGAAGACGCACTTTTACGAAGCTGAGAATCGGAGATTTTGAAGATCTCACTTTCGGCCTCATCCAGCAATTCGAAAGCATCTGCAGACGGATCATAGGCCCTTCCGACGACAGTTGTCATTGTTTCTATCATTTTACGCAACAACGACTTTTCTGCGATAATGCGCGCATGGTATTCAACATTTGCAGCCGTCGCAACCTGAGCAGTCAATTCAGTCAGATAATACGTCCCTCCGATTTCTTCCAGATGCCCTCGTCGCTTGAGCTCATCCGTGACTGTGATCAGATCAACCGGATTTCCACGGTCAAACAGGCTCAGAACGGTGTCATAAATCTTATTGTGCGAAGAGGTATAGAAGCTGTCCGCAGGCAGGATTTCGATTGTTTTCGGGATGGCATCCCGTTCGATGAGCATGGCTCCCAACACAGATTGCTCGACCTGCGTGGCCTGCGGGGGAATACGACCGGCCGGAACAAGCGCCCTGGAGGTATTTCCGTAAGATGAGCTTGCTCGAGATGCGGTACCATATGGAGGCCCACCAGATGATGCCCCGCCATACTCGGAATCGCCGTACGAGCTGCCGCCCTCAGACACATGCCCGTGCGGAAGAGGAAATTGTTCGTTCGGATCAGCCATGCGTGGTTTTCAATTCGGAGGTGGACGGGTTCGCACTTACGACGCGGCCGCCAATTTCTTTGTAATAGTCCCTGAGTTGCTGCATGTCGTCCCATGTAGGGCGCTTCCAGTTCGGATTTCTGAGAAGAGCGGCCGGATGATACGTGACCATCACGGGTAACCCGTGAAAATCATGAAATATGCCCCGCATACTGCCCAGAGATGTCGTTAAACCGAGCAGAGATGAGCCCGATGTTTTGCCCACGCACAACATAACTTTGGGCTTGATGAGAGAGATTTGTTTGTACAGAATGGGGACATGAGCGGCAACCTCGTCGGGTTTTGGCGGACGATTATCCGGCGGACGGCTTTTCAGAATGTTCGCGATGTAAACATGCTCGCGTTCGAACCCGATGGCCTGCAATATCTGAGTGAGTAACTTGCCGGCTCGCCCGACAAACGGTTCGCCTTGTTTGTCCTCATCCGCGCCCGGGGCCTCGCCGACTACCATCAAATCAGCATCGGGGTCGCCTACGCCAAAAACAGAATTTATTCGGGTCTCGTCCAGTTCAATAAGATTGGTATTCTGAACATAATCGGAGACCTCGGCGAGCGTGGTCAACTTGTGTAATGGAGAATCAGCGGGAATTAGCGCAGCAATCCGGTCGTAGGGTGAGTCGATGGTGCGTGTTTCTTTTATGTCGATGCTTACAGGCAGGCTGGTGGTTTTCTGAACAATCGGTTTTTGAACAATCCGTGCCTCAGGCTCGTCACCCGGAATGTCCGGCCCAAAAGCTTCGATGTGGTGTTCAAATGCTGAACGAATATCGGTCAGGACAGTGCGCATACCGGAAAACTTAAATACAGTCAGATCGATACATTCAGAAAATGAATTTGGGAGCTCCGCGGACACAAGTGCCCGGGGGGATCGGAAGGTACGGAGTACCGGTGACTACGCTGTGTCACGGGTCTGTCAATTGACCCACATTATATCCCCGACAGTTTCCCACCGTTGTTAATTTCATCGGAGATCCGCGAGCACGTGATCCAGTAGTGCTTCAGCGATTTCCCTTTTGGCCATCACAGGAATATTGGATTCTGATCCGTCGCGTCCGAGAATTGTCACCGCGTTTGTACCCGTCCCGAATCCTGCACCAGGCTCTCGCAGGTCATTCACTACGATCCAATCCAGGTTTTTCCGTTCCAGTTTCGAACGAGCGTTGGAGACGGCATCCTCTGTTTCCATGGCGAATCCGACCAGAACTTGATTCTCGTTTTTGGCAGCCCCGAGAGAGGCCAGAATATCTGTTGTGGGCTCCACCGAAATGCCGTCGAACCCGGCATCTTTTTTGATTTTTGAGTCCGCTTCGGCGGTGGGGCGAAAATCCGCGACCGCTGCAACCATGAATGTATAATCAGCGCTGGAATGCGCCTTCATGCCGGTGAACATCTCGGCTGCTGTCACAACGTCAACGCGATTTACACCGTGGGGTACATCGAGTGAGGTGGGTCCGGAAACAAGGATTACGTCCGCGCCGCGCCGCGCTGCGGCTGCAGCGATTTCATATCCCATGGTTCCGGTAGAGTGATTTGAAATAAACCGGACCGGGTCGATGGCTTCGCGCGTGGGCCCGGCTGATACCAGCACTTTCTTGCCGGCCAATTCTCCTTGTCGTTCCAGGGCAATTTCATGGAGCTTGTCCACCGCGCGATCAAATATTTCCTGAGGCTCGGGCAGACGGCCCAGGCCGATGAGCCCGCTGGCGAGCTCACCGTGTCGGGCTTCCATTACTTCGTACCCGAGGTCGCGCAGTACCGAAAGGCTTTTTTGCGTCGCTCCGTGTTCGTACATGTCGTGGTCCATCGCCGGGCAAATCAAAACAGGACACCGGCCGGCGAGGGCAACTGCGGTCAGCATCGAGTCCACCATTCCGGTGGCCAGTTTAGCCATCGTCTGCGCTGTCGCTGGAGCAATAACGTACAGATCGCCCCACAATCCGAGAGCCACATGTTTCGTCCAGCTACCGGTTTCATTTTCGGGAAAAATGCCGGTCAGAATCTCGCGTTCAGATAATGTGCCGAGTGTCAGAGGTGTCACAAATTTCTCGGCGTTCGGAGTCATAAGTACCTGAACTTCCGCTCCTGCCTTTTTAAACAGACGAACAAGTTCGGCGATTTTATAAGCGGCAATACCCCCGGTCACGCCGAGAATAATTCGCTTTCCGGTGATGGTTTTAAGTGACTCTGTGCTCATGACCGGACGTCATTGATTTTGGTGGGATTCCAGAAACGCCCCAATGCTGGCAGTGGCATCGGTAACCGCTGTTTCGAGAATATCGTTTACGATAACGGTATCAAAACGGTGGGCATATCCCATTTCTTCGGTTGCCCGGTCCAGTCTGGTGGCGAGTGAAGACTCCGTTTCCGTTCCACGCGATCGCAGGCGTCTCTCTAACTCGGCGAGTGGCGGGGGTTTGATGAAAACGATGAACGCATCCCGTCCGTACTGCGACTTTACGTTCAGTGCTCCTTTGACGTCGATGTCCAGAAGGACGGGAGCGGCCGCCGAAGAGTTGTCAATCTCGGACAACAACGTCCCGTACCAGCACCCCGGATATACCTCTTCAGACTCAAGGAGGAGGCCGTCCAAAAGCTCCTGGTCGAACTGTTCCTGCGTAAGAAAATGATAGTGTACGCCATGTACTTCGTGGTTGCGGCGGGCACGGGTTGTAGCAGAAACGGAGAAATGCATCCCCGGAAACGCATCCAGCAATTCTTTAGCGACGGAAGATTTTCCAGAACCGCTGGGCGCCGTGAGGACGATAATGCAGGGTTTGACCGAATTCACTCTACTCGACGTTTTCGATCTGCTCGCGAATTTTCTCCAGGTTTTCTTTCATTTTCACGACAACATGAGAAAGCCCGGCATCGTTCGCCTTGGAGCCAATGGTGTTGATTTCCCGGTTCATTTCCTGGGATAAAAAATTCAGCTTACGACCAACGGGTTCGGAGCCAGCGAGGGCTTCACGAAAGACATCTATATGGGATCTCAGGCGGACACATTCTTCCCGAATATCGAGTTTATCGGCCAACATCGCCATTTCGAATTCGATCCGGTCGTTGTCGATCCGATC
>SMVB01232931.1_pt1 | contig 12600 bp, 9 predicted proteins | sample 2456461 | NCBI WGS metagenome assembly SMVB01 (sample SAMN11095934, study PRJNA526329) | marine sediment metagenome | biome: Marine sediment; feature: Surficial sediment; material: Deep marine sediment; isolation source: Hadal surficial sediment | place: Pacific Ocean | collected 2014-05 | depth 0-1...
AGAAACGGTAGAGGGAAATGGTTCGGTCTGGTTCGGTGATTGGATGCGCAACGCTCGCAGGAGCAGGTCTGCTAAGTGCGCGAAACCAAATGGTGACCCGGGCGCGATTCGAACGCGCGACCCCCAGCTTCGGAGGCTGTTCCGGGAATCCTGTAACCTATCGGTGTTGCTTCGCTATTCGGAAAACTTGGTTCGGTCCTGTAGTGCCATGAGGTGCCAGGAAGTGCCAGGAAGTGCCATGCGGTGACACGGCCTCAAACCCGCAGTGTGTCATACCACGGCTGCGAATGGAGTCGGTCGTTCCATAGGGTCTTGTTTTTGCTGTCACCCCCGAGTCCAATGCCAGCAATCAGGGGCACGCCCCCAGTGTGTCTCCATGCGCCAGGTGAGCGGGCACGGCATTCGCTGACACACGGACTAACCGCCAACTCGTTTGCAACTGCCTTCGCGGCGCGCGCAAAGTCTGAACCCGGCGGCGCTTGAGAGGTTCTTTCTTCGCCCCACCGCGCGACGAATAGCTATGTTAAGAATCAGTGGGCGCGCTCAACAACATTCTCGACCGCATTGGAATTGAACCTTCGGAGCGGGCGCTCTGCGGGTGGGCGGGGTTGTGTCTTTTGCTCCTCGGTTCGGCCTCTTTCGGGCTGACGACTGCCGCGGAAATCCTGTTCTTGAAGCGCGTCGGTGTCGCACAGCTGCCTTGGGTGCTGCTCGCGAGTTCAGGTCTTTTGGTGGCGACCACGGGGCTGGCAAGCCGATGGCTCTCAACCGCCGATCGCCCCCGCGCCTTGCGGGGAGTCTTCCTTGGACTCTCAGCTGCGTTAGTCGCCTTCTGGATTGTTCTCATCGTGTGGCGGTCGCCGCTGGTGATCAGCACCTTCGTGCTGATCACGCGGCAGCTGCTTCCCTTGGGCCTGCTGGCTTTTTGGCTGGCGCTAGGCGACCTCATTTCGGGCCGTCGAGCTAAGCGCTTGTTCGCTCCATTAGCAGCCGGCGTCACGGTTGGTGGAATCATCGGATCTTTCGGCTCGGCGCCGGCGGCGCGTTGGGTCGGCGTCGAGGGGTTGGTCTTAATCGGCGCCGCGATGTTGGTCATCGCGGCGGGTATATCCCGACGCTTGGTCGCCTACGCGCCGCGCCACCCTGAAACCGGCCTCGGCGTGCGACGTGGATCCGAAGGTTCAGCATCGGTTCTAGAGCAGGTTGGTGCGCTCGGGATCTGGCGGGAGAGCGCGCTGTTCCGATTGTTGTTCGTTGCGCTGCTCTGCGGCGGTGTTCTCAACCCGGTTCTCTTCTTCCAGTTCTCCTTGCTAGCGGATGCGGCCACAACCGGACCCAACGCCGAACAGGAGCTGTTGACCCTCTATGCCCAATTCCGGGGCTGGCTCAATGTGGTGATGCTCGTCTTCCAACTGTGGTTGAGTAGCCGTCTCTACCGATGGATCGGTCTTCCCCTCTCTCTTGCCCTGGAGCCAACCGCCTACGTGCTGGGTTTCGGTTGGATCGGGGCCCGACCGAGTCTGATCGCCGGCGTGAGTGGATTGGGAGCCGGACGGCTGGCCGAGGACGGCATCGCGAACCCCGCGCTGCGCGTGCTCTACAACTTGTTTCCAGAACACATGCGATCGCGGGCGGGGGGCCTGCTGCAAGGGCCGGTCACCCGTTTCGGCGGCGCACTCGGCAATGCGTCGATGCTGTTGGCTTTGGCGCTCGGCGCCGCGCCGCTGATCGCCTGGGTGGCTCTTCCCGTGGGCTTTCTCTGGCTCGGAACAATTCTGGTGCTGTGGCGCAGCTACCCGAACCTACTCCTCCAGGCTTCGGGAGAGCGGAGCCTCGATAGTGCGGGCGCCGACATCGCAGTGCTGCTCGATTCGCGCACTTTGCGCGCATTGGCTCCGAGCCTTGCCGACCCCGATCCACGCGCATGTCGCGCGGCGCTGGACCTGGTGCGAACGGCCGATCCCAACACGGCGATCGAGATTCTCACCGAAGCTTTGACGCGCGCGCCACGGGGGACGCGCGGGCTTCTCGTCAATGCATTGCACGAGCTGGTGGAGTCCTTGCCGGTTGAGGGCCTTCGTGAAAACCGCGCATCGGAGATGCTGGCGGAGCTGCTTCTCGGCGATCCGGAGCGCTTGGCGCCAGAGGAGCGCGCGGACATGCTTCGGAGCTACGCCCGGCTCGTAGGGGGCGCGGAAGGAACCGATGCGGAGGCTGGCCTCGGAGTGCTGCGCCGGGCACTCGGCGATCGCGAGGCGGCAGTGCGGTTGGTCGCGATCGCTGAGCTTCATCGACGTGGCTTCCCGCCGCCCGGCGTCTCCGACCTAGATCAGGTGCTTCGCAACTCGATCTCGGTTAGCGACGTGCTGATCCGCCGAGCGGCGCGCAAGGAACTGCGCGCAATGCTGATCGCTACAGAGCCCGACGACGTGTGGCGCGGGCGGCTCGGGCTCTTGGCCGAACGCCTCGACGCGCGCGCCGATCGCGCGGAGACTGCCGAAGCTTTGGTAGAGGTGGCTCGCCACCACAACGGGGCGTTGTCACCCTGCGCGGAACCCATGACTCGATGGCTGGACGATCGCGATCCGCGGGTGCGTGCGGCGGTGCTGCGTTTCGCGGGTTACGCGGGGCAGTCGCGGCAGACGCAACGCATGATTTCGGCCCTCGCCTCGCGCGTGGGCCAGGTCTCTGCCGCCGCCCGGGAAGGACTCGTAGCCCTCGGTCCTCAAGTCGCCAAGCCACTGCTCGCATCTCTGGAGGCAGAGGCGTCGGCTCGACGCAAAGGAGTGATCTCCGTTTTGCGAGAGCTTGACCTCGACCCGGGCATGTTAATGACCTTCTACCAGCCGCAGCTCAAGCGAGTCCGCGCCGCAATCGTGCTTCGCGCCGCTCTCGACGCGGAAGATCCGTCGGGGCTCGTGTTGCGTCGTCTCGAAGAACTCGTGACCAGCGGACTCGCAACACTGCTCGATCTCGGCTCCATCCTTCAGGACGACCACCGCATCGGCATGCTCCAGCAGCGGCTGCGTCACGCCCCCGATGAACGGAGCCGGGATATCGCGATCGAGGCGCTCGAAGCCTTGCTGGCGCCCACCCTTCGCTCCGATCTGGTTCCTTTGCTCGAAGCGGCTCCTTGGCAGCAATGCGCACGAAGTAGCCAATTGGCCTTTGGCCGCGAAGTTCCCTCTCCGAATGAAGCCTGGCAGGAACTCCAACGCGACTCTGATCCGACAAACTCACGTCTGGCCCGGCGATTCTCCCCCGAGGCAGTGGAGGAGCGCCGGCGGATAGGGGATGCTCCCAACGTGATCGATCCCATGGATGTCGCAGTCCGCCTTCAGGGCGCTCCCGCTTTCGGCCGACTCCCCACCCAAGAACTCATGGGCCTCGCCGAGGTACTCGAAGAAATCCGCTTCGAGCCGGGTGCGACGGTCTACCGCGAAGGGGACGAACCCGACGGCCTCTACTTCGTTTACGAAGGAGAGGCGGTGCTTTTCCGTGATGGAGTCGAAACCGCCCGAGTGGGACCGGGCAATTTCTTCGGAGAACTCTCGACCCTCGATGGCGTACCGCGCTCCTTCGAGGTACGCATCGACTCAACCACGACCCTCCTGCGCCTCGAACGCGAGGAACTTCTCGCTCTGATGGAACTCGATCCCGCCTTGGGGATCGGCCTGAGCCAATTCCTCTGCGCACGCGTGCGAGCGCTGCAAGCGCTGCAAGCGCGTGAAGGTGCCCGCTAGCCCATCGGGCGCGGGGTTGTTTCTGGCATGGCGGATCGCGATAAATTACTTGGCAAGGCCCGTGAAACCATGCGCCGCCTCCAACACGAGGTTCGGACTCCCATCAGTCAGATCATCGGATACGCGGAGTTGCTGGAAGAGGAACTCGTCGATATTGGGGCGACCGAACTCGTGGCCGATTTGCACAAGATCCGGAGTGCCGCAGGTCGCCTATTGGACCTCGTGGACGGGAAGCTCCAAACCGAACAGGATCCCGGTGCGCCTCGCCTTTCTGAAGTCGAAGCCTCGGATTCGCAGGAAGACGACGCCGGCTCTACCGACTCCGAAACAAGTCGCCCCGCGCACATCCTCGTCGTCGACGAGGATGCCAGCGACCGCGAGCTTTTGACCCGTCGCCTCAAGCGGCATGGCTTTGTGGTCACGACCGCGTGCAACGGAATCGATGCGCTACGGCAAATCGACGCAGATGTTCCCGACCTCGTGCTCCTCGAGGTGATGATGTCTGGCATGGGGGGACTCGAAGTGTTGGAGCGCGCCCGCCGCGAACGCTCTCGCGCGGAGCTCCCGATCGTTCTAGCCACCGCGCTCGACGACTCGCGGGACATCGTGGAGGGTTTGGAGCGCGGAGCGAACGATTACGTCACCAAGCCCTTTGACTTTCCACTCGTCATTGCGCGGGTGGAAAGCCAGTTGACCGCCCACCGCACTGCGCGCCAAATCGCCGGCATGGCGCGTCAGCTCGAGTTTCGCAGCACCTTCATCCGCAAGGCCCTGGGTCGAGACGTCGCCGATGACCTGCTCATCGCCATAGCGGAGCAACCGGACGTGCTCGATCTCGGTCGCGAGCGTCGACCGGTGGCGGTCGTGGTAGCCGACGTGCAGGGCACCCGCAAACGGGCGAAGACACTCGATCCCGCCCAGGAGAGTCAGCTACTGAAGAACGTCTTCGATGGCCTCGCGAAGGTCGTGGCCCACCACGGGGGCGTAGTCGAAGCGTTGGCTGGCGATTCTCTTTACGCACTTTTTGGATTGCCTCTCGACGCCGACGACGATGCCGAGCGAGCCGCAGCCTGCGGGTTGGCGATGCAGCTCGAAATGGATGTCATCAACGAGCGAAGCGGCCGAGCAAAGCTCCCGCCTGTCGAGATCGGCGTCGGGATCGCCAGCGGAGAAGTGCTGGTGGTGGCTCTCGGCACAGGGGATCAGGTCCGATACAAAGCGGTGGGCGAGCCGCCCGCACGAGCGGCAAGGATCGAAGCGCAGGGACGCGGCGGAGAGGTGTGGATCTGCGCTCGCACCCGGCAACGCCTGGGCGACTTAGCCAAAGTCGACCGGGAGCAGCAACTGCCCACCGCGGAAGAAGACTCGAACGACCCGACTCCTGTCGTCTATCGGTTGCTGGGATTGGGCGGCTCACGCCTGATCAGTTTGCGCTCACTGCCCGCGGATTGAGTCAAGAGCCGCCAACTCGCGCGCTCGGCCCCGCGCTGGCAATCGACTCACGGAGAGCAGCCTCGATCGTCGACGTCGTCTGAATGGCACCGAGGTCGATACCCAACTCCGCAATCGTCTGCGCGATGGACGGCGAGATGCCCGAGATGATGGTTTTGCATCCCATCAGCACGGCCGCCTTCGCAATCTTGATCAGGTGGTTTGCGACGGCGGTATCGACGACTGCCACGCCACTGATGTCGAGCATGAGCGTGCGCGCGCGAGTGTCGGCAATACTCGACAGGGCTTTGTTCATGATGTCGACAGCTCGCTTCGAATCCACGATTCCCACAATGGGTGCGAACAGCACACCATCCCAGATCTTCGTCACCGGGGTCGACATTTCCAACATCGCCAGGCTTCGCGATCGAACCGCTTTGGTGATGTCTGACGCGAATTTCACGATTTTACGAGGCCTCCCCTCGATGTCGAAGATCGGATTGTAGGAGGCCTGGAGCCAAATCTCCGACCCGTCCTTGGCGAGCCGCTTGAATTCGCCGGAGTCGTACTCACCGCGAGCGAGCTTTTGCCAGAACTCGCGGTACGCGGGCGACTCGGTGTAGACGGGATCGCAGAAGATCCGGTGATGTTTTCCGACGACCTCGTCGAGGCTGTACCCGAAGATTTCCAAAAAGTTCTCGTTCGCAGCGGACACCATGCCGTCAAGATCGAACTCGATGACGGCCTGCGCGCGATCGATGGCTTGGACCTTTCCTTCGAACTCGGCGTTTTGGAGTTTGGTTGCGGTTACGTCGGTTGCGAACTTCACAACTTTAAAGGGCTTCCCGTTCAGGTCGAAGATTGGGTTGTAGGAGGCTTGGAGCCAGACCTCCGACCCGTCCTTGGCGAAGCGCTTGAATTCTGCGGAGTCGTACTCGCCCCGGGCGAGTTTCCGCCAGAATTCGGCATATTCGTGCGACGCCGCGTAGACGGGATCACAGAAGATTCGGTGGTGCTTACCGATCACTTCATCGGCGCTGTAACCGAAGACGCTCAGAAAGTTGTCGTTCGCTGCGAGCACAGTTCCGTCGAGACCGAATTCGATGATCGCTTGGGCGCGGTCGATGGCCTGGATCTTGCCTTCGAACTCGGCATTTCGGAGCTTCGTGGCAGTCACATCCGTCGCGAATTTCACCACTCGGATGAGCTCACCGTCCTTGTTCAACACAGGGTTGTAAGAGGCTTGGAGCCAGATTTCCGACCCGTCCTTGGCGAGCCGCTTGAATTCAGCGGCGTGCTTCTCGCCCTTGGATAGCTTTCGCCAGAACTCCGCATAGGCGGCGGAATTCGCGTACTCCGAGTCGCAGAAAATTCGATGATGTTTCCCTACTACCTCCTTGAGCTTGTACCCGAAGATGCGCAGGAAGTTCTCGTTCGCCGACACCACCTTGCCATCGAGATCGAATTCGATGATCGCCTGCACGTTGTCGAGTGCTTGATAGATGGCCAACAGCTCCTCGGGTGTCATCGTTGATCTGGCGGCATTACTCATATTCCTGGCTCCTTGGGGTCATGGAGGCGAAGGCAACTAGACTAGAAGAATATCATAGGGGCCCTCGCCTCCCAGCGCTGTGGCGCCGCCTTCCGGCCTCATTCGAGCGCCGCTCCCCCGACCGATCGTTCGGGGGAGACCTTTGGTAACCTGAGCAGCGAGGTCAGATCGAGCGTTCACGGAAGCTCTGAGTTCCACCGGCCTTCGCATCTTCATTGGATCCGAAAAGTATTCCGCTTCAGGCTCCATGACATGAAATAAATGGAGTCCGACCGCTGTGGCATTTTCCTCCGACACACCCGGTGTTGCGATCCAGCTCAGCCGCGGCGTAGTAGTAGCCTCGATCCAGGTCGATCTCGACGACGAGGTCTTAGCCCGGTTTCGCGGCGATCTGCTAGATCGCCTTCGGGAGAGCGGCTCGCCCGGCGTCATCCTCGACGTGTCGGGCCTTGAGACCCTCGATCCCGAGGAGTTTGCTGCCCTACGCCAGATCACTACGATGGCTCGCCTGATGGGAGCCGAGACCGTAATCGCGGGCCTGCGACCCGGAGTCGTCTCCTCGCTGATCACCGCAGGGGCCGACATTGACGGCCTTCGCGCCGCCGTCGACCTCGATGCAGCCTTCGCAGAATTCGAACCTGAGGTACCAGACGAGGACGAGCCGGACGAAGACGAGGACGCCTTGGATCCCAATGACGAATCCGCGTCGGAGCGAATCGAATGAGCGGGATACGCCGTCTGACCATCGCTGGCGAAACGGACGTGGCGCGCGCTGCCCTCGAAGCGACCCAGTATTCCCTAGACGCAGGCTTTGAACAGACGCCCGCGCTCTTGATCGCAACGGCGGTATCCGAGCTCGCGCGTAACATTTTCAAGTACGCTCACAGCGGCGAGATTGTGCTGAGTATCGTTGACGGCCCGCAGGGGTGCGGCATCCAGGTCGTGGCGAATGACGAGGGGCCCGGCATTCCAGACACCCAAGCAGCGATGCGCGATCACTTCAGCTCTAGCGGGACCCTGGGGTTGGGCCTACCCGGCGTCAAACGATTGATGGACGAGTTCTCCCTCGAGTCTGTCCTGGGCGAGGGAACCTGCGTCACGGCGATCAAATGGAAGTAACCGCGATCCCGCTGCTCGAGCACGCGAGTCACGTGCGGCCCTGCCAAGGAGAAGATGTGTCCGGTGACACAGTGGTTCTCCGGCCGCTCGAAGACGGCCTGCTCGTGGCGATCGTCGACGTGTTGGGCCACGGACGCGATGCCCACGAGTTGGCACTCGTGATCGAAGAACTCCTGGGCCGTTACGGGAGCGCAGACGTTGCTGCCACGATGACCAACCTCCACGAGCAAATAAAGGCCAGCCGCGGCGCCGCTGTCGGGCTCTGCGCAATTGATACGGCTGAAGGCCGTGCCGTGTACGTGGGCACTGGAAATACCGTCATGCGTCGTTTCGGGAAGACCGACACGCGCCTGATGTCGCAAGATGGCATCCTTGGCCAGAACATGCGCACACCCCGGCCACAGACACTGCAACTTGAGCCCGAGGATCTGATCGTTCTCTACACCGATGGCGTGAGCGACCGATTCACTGCGGACGACTACCCGAGCATTTCCAGCCAAGCGCCCAAGGATATCGTGCGCACGATCATCGAACGATTTGGCAAAGACTACGACGACGCGGCCTGCATCGCCGTGCGGTACACGACATGATCGAACTCGGGCACATCCACCTTCGGCACCGATCGTCTATCTACGAGGCGCGAAAGAAAGTCCGAGGCCTCGCACAGGCACTCGGTTACGACCCCATCGCTGCCACTCGGCTCACCACGGCCGTGTCCGCTGCCACCCGTGAGATGCTCCAAAACTGCTGCGAACCGCGCATCGGGGTAGCCCTAGCAATGGAGGCATCACCGCCGCAACTCGTGCTCGACTTCGAGGGACGCGGCACCACTCCGAATCTCATCGGCCTGTCGGAATTCTTCGACGGGTCACCGCAGAAATCCGCCGACGGCGAGTTCCTGAGACTGCGCGTATTCAAGCATCTGCCGAACGCGGCATTCAAAGCGACGGATCAGTTCGTCGCCGAGCAGCGCGCGCGCATCCAGAACTTGTCGCGCGAGGAACTGCTGGTTGAGATTCAGCGGAAAAATCGCGAACTCGAACAGCACAGTGCCGCGCTGGAAGAAACCGTCGCCCAGCGCACGGAGCAACTCAAGGAAGCAATGAAGGCAGCGGAAGACGCTAGCCGCGCCAAGAGCGGATTCCTGGCCAACATGAGCCATGAGCTGCGCACGCCCATGAACGCCATCATCGGATACAGCGAGATGCTGATGGAGGACGCGGAGGAGCAGGAAAATGAGGAAGCTCTCTCCGACCTGAAGAAGATCCACTCCGCGGGCAACCACCTCTTGTCCCTGATCAACGACGTTCTCGACATCTCGAAGATCGAGGCGGGCCAGATGGACCTTTACCTCGAAACCTTCAACGTTTCGGAGGTCATACATGAGGTCGTCAACACCATCGACACCCTAGTGAGAACGAACGACAACGTGTTGAGTCTAGAACTCGACCCGTCCCTTGGAGAGATGCACGCGGACGTCACCAAAGTGCGTCAGTCTCTTTTCAACCTGCTGAGTAACGCCGCAAAATTCACCCACCAAGGCGAAATCCGCCTAGCCGTAAAGGCTGCGCAGATGGATGGCGAGGCATGGGTGCAGATGGATGTGTCCGATTCAGGAATCGGGATCCCGCCCGAGAAGCTCGAACATGTATTCAAAGAATTCTCCCAGGCTGACGACAGCACCACGCGCGATTACGGGGGCACCGGGCTCGGACTCCCGATTAGCCGGCGCTTCTGCCAGATGATGGGCGGTGATATCACGATGAAGAGCACCGTGGGCCAGGGTTCGACCTTCACCATCCTCCTGCCCCAAGTAGTGGAGCAACCCGATGGAGCAGCCGAAGTCGAGGCCGCACCGGTTGCCACCGCATCGGAGACCGGCGAGGAGCGCGTCGTGTTGGTGGTTGACGACGACCTCAACTCGCGCGAATTGCTGGAGCGAAATCTCCAGGGGGCCGGCGTGCGGGTCGTCACAGCCAGCAATGGTGAAGAGGCGCTGCAACTGGCCCGAACCCTTCAACCGGCGGCCATCACTCTGGATGTACTCATGCCCGGCATGGACGGCTGGGAGGTGCTTCGCAAGTTGAAGGCTGCCCCCGAGACCCGCGACATACCCGTGGTGATGATTACGATGACCGACGATCGCGAGCTCGGTCTTGCGTTGGGAGCCACGGATTTTCTCACCAAACCAGTGCAGCGCCAGCAGCTGATACAGCTGCTCGAGCGCCACGCGCCAGAGGGCGGGGCCCGCTACGCGCTGGTCGTAGACGACAAGGCCGAGAACCGCGAGATCCTGGGCCATGCCCTGGAGAAAGAGGGCTGGCGGGTCGCCGAAGCAGAGAATGGGCGTGTGGCGCTGGAACGAATCGCCGAACACCCGCCGTCACTCATTCTCCTAGACCTGTTGATGCCCGTCATGGATGGCTTCGAATTCGTCTTGGAGATGCGTAAGCGCGATGCGTCGAGAGCGATTCCGATCGTGGTGGTGACGGCCAAGGATGTCACGGAGGAGGATCGGCTGCGGCTAAACGGGGATGTGGTGGGTCTGATCCAAAAGGACGGCCTCGAGCGCGAGTCGCTGCTCGCGCTGCTCCGCGAGCAGGTGACCGAAGCGAGCCGGAAGCGCTCCTAGCCCCACTCAGGCGAGAAGCTTCTCCATCGTTTCCAGCAGCCGCGGGAGGTCGATGGGCTTGGTCTCGAAAGCGTCGCAACCTGCCTCGAGCGCTTTATCGCGATCCGTGCTCATGGCATGGGCGGTCAGAGCCACCACCGGGATTGCGCGCGTCTGTTCGTCGGCCTTCAGTATGCGTGTCGCCTCCCAGCCGTCCATCACAGGCAGACTCATGTCCATCAAGATGAGATCGGGGGATTCGCTACTTGCCTTCTCCACGCCCTCGGCACCGTCCACCGCAATCACAACCTCGTAGCCGCGCTTCCTGAGGCGGCGCGAGAGCATATCGCGGTTCATCTCCTGATCTTCGACAAGAAGAATCTTCGGCATCGGCTGTCTCCAAAACGCGGATCCGGGCGCGAACCCCATCCCTGGTGAATGCGCACTATAGCCCAATGCCGGAAACGGAAGATCGCAGTTTTCAGTGCGGCACACTCTGCATGGGCTGCTCGGGTCGCAGAAGTCAACGTGAGCGTTTTGGTGATTGTGAACGCAGGATTCTTAACTTCCCCGCTCCCCGATATTCGACCCAAAAACAATGCAAGAGCTTGTCCTAATCAGGCAAGAGCCGTTCCAGCTGTGCCTCGTCATTATCATTTACGACCTCAAATCTGGTCTCCCAATATTTTTCCTGCGAGAAAGTTGGCCAGCAGCCCTGGGATACTTGCTTGTTCGCGCGCTGACCCCAACCCTGGAGCACGCGGACTGTTTCCATAATCCTCGATATACTGCCCGACATGCACGTCGATTCTACTCACAACCGCGTTTCCCCTGGGCCTGCGGCAAGGCTTCAGACTGCGAGCGTCTTCTTAGGCGGAGCCACGCTGTTACTCGGGCTCATGGTCATCATCGGCTGGTACACCGGTAGCCGGACGCTGATTCAAGTGCTGCCCCAATTTGTTCCCATGCAGTACAACACAGCGCTCGGCTTCGTTTTCTCGGGCGCGGCGCTGTTGCTGCTAATCCGGGAGCGATTCGAACGCGCGACCCCCAGCTTCGGAGGCTGTTCCGGGAATCCTGCAACCTACTGGTGTTGCTTCGCTATTCGGAAAACTTGGTTCGGTCCGGTAGTGCCATGAGGTGCCAGGAAGTGCCATGAGGTGACACGGCACGAGCGCTCTCGGTGAGCGGATTCCCTCTCCTTTCGGAGCCCGGAACCCTCCCTTAGATCATCGGTCCTTGCACTCCCCCGGTCAGCGCAACAGTTTCATCGAATACGTCTGCTGGACATCCAAAGTCAAGCGTCGTTAGCTTCTCCGCAACGCCTACGTGAACAGCGGTGCCATTTCCAAGCGGGCGACGTCGTGCGCCATCACACTGTCAGCCGGTCGCGCCTCGAAACGCGCGGCAGCCTCCAGGATTTTGGGCAGCACATCGACATCACCAGCTGAGTTGAGAAACGTACTTTGCTTGCCCAGAACCCAATGCACGGCGTTGTCAATTGCCTGTTGCTCTTCAAGGGGCTCGTACCACGTCGTGCGCGTTTGCGGACGGTCGCCCCAGGGACGCCACACGATGCCCTTGATCGTCTGCATTGCAATGTCATTTTGCATACAGTGGCGATGCAGTTCCTCAAATTTGGCCTGATAGATTGGGTTTTGCATCATCGTGTAGCTGTAGGGCAGAAGCACGCTGTCAAAGTCGAAATGCGCTGTACTGCGCAGGTGCATCTCAGCGATGGCGACATCGTGGCCGGTGACACCGATGTAGCGGGCCAGCCCTTTCTCGCGGGCTTCAAGGGCAAATTCGAGTACTCCGCCGGGTCCCATGGCAACATCCCATTCGTCCGGGTTGACGAGGTAATGCAGTTGCAGCAGATCGACACGGTCGGTACGCAGCCGATCGAGTGACGCATAGAATTCATCTCGCGCTTCAGCGTAGGTACGTTTTTCTGTCTTGGTTGCGAGAAAGAAATCATCGCGATGGCGATCCATCCACGGTCCAACACACAATTCGGAATCGCCATAGTTAGCAGCGGTATCGATGTGGTTGATGCCGTATTCGAGTAGTAAATCCAATGCGCGGGCAGTTCTATTCTGGTCAGTTGTCCACAAAGCTGCCGCGCCAAAGATGATGCGACTGCT
>SMVB01132671.1_pt1 | contig 12597 bp, 14 predicted proteins | sample 2456461 | NCBI WGS metagenome assembly SMVB01 (sample SAMN11095934, study PRJNA526329) | marine sediment metagenome | biome: Marine sediment; feature: Surficial sediment; material: Deep marine sediment; isolation source: Hadal surficial sediment | place: Pacific Ocean | collected 2014-05 | depth...
GGGCAAAAAAAATCGGCAGAGCCGGGAAGCTCTGCCGAAAATAAGTTGAACCGGGGAGTTATTTGGGGATGACTTTGGATGCTTGCGGACCTTTCTGACCCATGGTCCTTTCAAACTCGACCGCTTGGCCTTCTTTCAATGTTTTGAAACCTTCCGTTTGAATTTCCGAGAAATGAACAAAGACATCTTCGCCGTCGTCCGACTCGATGAACCCATACCCTTTGCTTTCATTGAACCACTTGACTTTGCCTTCAGACATATCAAAAATCTCCTACAAACCGCGGGGCACTCAATCCGTTGACTTGCAACCAAGAATCCCTATTTGTAATTGCGGGTTGGGCTCTGCCGGAAACTTTAACGAACCCAAGGGTGCGGAAACACTTCATCATTGATAAAAATGCCGCAACAACAACCCTAAACCTTTTCCCTGCGTGACCCACGACCAGCATGGTTCGCTTTTACTCAGGTCAACCCATTTCGACAAAGTCCTTATATCATAAACACTGAAAGGCCTCCAGCCTGTTTTTATGGTCAATCTCTGTAAATCAAATAACCCACTGATTTTTAACAGATAAATACCACACTCTCGCTCGTTCCCCAGAACAAAAAAAAATATTATTGGACCTTTTTGGCGCAGGAAGAAACGGCCACGGCCTGCCTGGCCCATGGGATGAGTTCGTCAGCGGAGTCCAAAAGGTGAGGTGGGACTTCAAAATAATTTTTCAGGGTCTGTTTGGCGCTGGGCCGGAAAGGAGTCATGCCCTCTTTTTCGTAAGACGGGCGGGTGGCCGGCGTGGTTTTAAAATACAGCCGGCCCTCGTAAACTATGGCGAAGAAAACCTCCCGGTGGTAAATTCCGTGACCGCCGAACATGGCGCGGCATTTCAGCTGACCCAGGCGGGCCAACTGATCGAGGACAAACTCTTTGAAGGAACTGTCGGTCATGGCAATCGTTCAGTCAGGATTGGATGACAGCGTTGATTTCCCGCAGGATGATCTGAGGATCGATACTGTGCATATCGGCGGTTTGCTCGACGGTTTCATAAACTTGTCCGGGGCAGGAAAAACACCCTTCACCATAGTGTTTCTCGAATACAGCTTTGGTTTCCGGATAGGTTTTAATGAGGCTTCCCACCCTGACGTCCAGGGTGCAGAGTTCTCCCCGCTCAATGGATTTTCCCGCCGGAGAAGTTTTGGGTTTGTCAGGCGGGTTCTCGACCTCGGAGCCGGGCGAGTTCAGGGACGCATTGAGTTTTGCCAGGAAGGGTTCGACATCCACCCCATGTTTTCCACAGGCCTTTTCAATGGTCACCACCCTGCCGAAGGTCTGGCGGGCGACTGGATTACTCAAAGTTTTAAATCCATTGTCGAGAAATATCTGAAGCGTCGCAGGGAACCGGCCGAGCACTTCGCCCACCTTCATATCGCCGGTGATACGAACCGCGGTTTCGGTGGCCTCGGTGGGACTCAGAACCGCGTATAAATTAACCACCATGATGAGCAAGCCCGCCCCAGTGATCACCGCAAAAATGACGAAAAGAACGTGCCAGACTCCCTCATTCCAAAATCCCCCGGCGATGTGGGCGGCGCACATGCCGAGCAGACCGACATTCTGGAGAATGAAATGATATTTCACGCCCTCCGGCCAAGGCACGGGCCGGGCGTTGAAGCGGGGGAGCACATGATAAGCCACGCCGGCTATCATCATGACCATGAACCCCAGCAGATTGAAATGGATGTGAGTGAACCTGAGGCGGTGGGCCCATTCCGGATTGCCGCCCAGGCCTATCCCCAGAAAAACCCCCAGAGCCAGATAAATCAGCGCGGCTTTGCTGAACAGTTTGGCGTATTGATCCATGATTCAATTTTTTGGTTGAATGTAAGTTCGGCCGCGCCACTCCGACCGGCCACGAAATAAAATCTGCCACATGGAGTTGATCACAATAGCCGACAGGATCACGGCGCCCAGCGGAAAAAGAAAAGCGCAACGTTTTTCCAACTGCAATTCTTCGCAGAGGGTCATTTCAGTAATCAACACCAGCACCAGCCCGGCCACCGACAAGAGTTGCAGAATCCACCCGGACCCGATGGCGGCATGGACTCCGACCAACACCCAGGGGGTCAGTGTGAATCCCAGGATAACACCCACATAATACAACGTTTTCACTACGGATTTTTTAAACGCGAGGAAAACGTTTTTCCGCCAGCCGGTCCAAATTTCATTTAAAGAATGGTACATGCGAATGGAAAACAGTTTTTTGGCGTCGGCGATCATGATTTTGGCGCCGGCCTGTTTGGCCAGGCGGGCCATCCCTATGTCTTCCAGGATCGCCTGGCGCAACCCTTCGTGCCCCCCTATCCGATCGTAAATTTTGCGCCGGATCATGAGAAACGCCCCGATGCCCATGGCCGCCGGATCCTTTGGGTCGTTGACTTTGCTGAAACGGGTCAACCCGACGATCATCGCGAAGAACAGCGGTTGCACGGTTTTTTCCCAAAAGGATCCAAACCGTGCGGCGGGCATGAGCGTCAACAGATCCAAATTTTTATTGTTCATGAGATGAACCGCAGAGGTCAGCGCGTGCGGCTCGAACACGGGGTCGGCGTCCGTGAATAACAATAATTCTCCGCGAACGGCGCGTGCGGCCTGGTGCAGGGCAAACGGCTTGCCGTACCAGCCTTCCGCCAAAGGCTCCCCCTTCAGTATGACCAGATCGGGAAATTTTCTTTGCAGGGCCCGCAGGATTTCCGGAGTGGCATCGGTGGAGTTGTCGTCGACCACGATCACTTCAAAATCCGGGTAATCCTGTTGCAACAAAGACGTCAGGCACGCTTCGATATCCCGTGCTTCGTTGCGGGCAGGAACACAAACGGAGACCGAAGGGGATTGAGGCAAGCGACCCGTGGCGGGTTCCACTTTAATGATGTCGAGCATATTTACCACCAAGTAGCCCACCACCGCCACGATCAGACCGACCTGAAAAACTGTCAGGATCGCCATCATCACAAATGACCCGCTTGCTGAACGGATGCGCTCACCAAAAACCGCACGCCGGAGGCCCTCCCGCCCCCCACCCAATATATTTTTAAGCTTTTGTTTTTTATACTCATTAATGGTATTCTACCGATAGTTGAGAATTCGTTTTCAACCCATGAACTGCAAAGTCGTGCCCGGCAACAACAACCTTGTTGAAACCCAAAATTAAAATGGTTGGCTGTTTGTTAACACTTTCAACCCATTTCCCCTAGATAATTTTTATTTCTTACCCGTATTTCTATCAATCCTTTATTCCTAAAAGCAAACCTGAATTAAAAATCATGAGTAAAAATTCTTTCTGCAAAGTATCCATTCTTCTCATTTTGTTTATTTTCGGAACCCTGCTATCGACTTCGGGTGCAGAAGCTTTGTGCATCAAAGAGAAAAGAGCCAACCTTCGCAAGGGCCCCGGACTCAATTATGAAAAGTTATGGGAAGTCTTCAAATACATGCCTTTCACCCAACTCAGCAAAAAAGGTGAGTGGCTACGCATCAAAGATATCGACGGGGACATTTATTGGGTCCATAAAAGACTCACCACCAAATCCTACCGGTGCGCGGTGATCAAGCAAAACAAAACCAATTTGCGGGAAGGCCCCGGCACCAAATTCAAAAGGGTCCGATGGGGCCCGGTGGATAAATACTTTTCCATGAAAGTGTTAAAAATTAAAAATGACTGGGTGCGCGTGGTGGATGCGGTAGGCGACAAAGCCTGGGTGTATCGTCCTCTGGTCTGGATAAAATAATCCATGAACAGGTTCTCCGATGGAGCCCGCCAGGCATTGCGCCAGGCTTTCGGATATCAATAGGATTGGATTTCTCTCCGAAAAGTTTGCTCAACTCAGGCAGTCCGCGCGTCACCCATCGGTTTTTAAAGTCGCCCCATGATACGGCACTGAGGAACACGCCTCCCCTGCAGAGAAGGGACAAACCCATCAGTCTCCCTTAGGGAATATTGGAGGTCGATGCAAATTTTTCGTGCCATGCAAAGATATTCTCATCCGTTGGACTCATTCTGAAGGGCTGTCTTAGGCAGGCGGATTTTAAATTTGGTGCCTTCTTTCAGGCGGCTCTCCACTTCTATTTTCCCATGATGTAGATCGACAATGTGCTTGCAGATACAAAGGCCCAAACCACTGCCGCCTTCCTCACGGGAACGTGCTTTGTCCACCCGGTAAAAACGATTGAAGATGAGGGGCAGGTCGCTTTCCGGGATACCGATCCCATTATCGGCAATGGTGAAATAAGCGTACTCTCCCATATCTTGAAGTGTCACTTTGATTTCCCCGTTCTCCGGAGTGTACTTGATACTGTTATGAAGCAGGGTCGATACCATTTGCCGAAGCCGATGGGCATCTCCTTTGAGGCTCACTATTTCCAAGTAGGCCATAATGATTTTAATATTTTTTTCATCTGCCAGGATCTCCAGATGTTTGCAAACTTCTTCAACGATAAGTTTTAAATCCACCTGGCTGTACTCCAACGGAACCTGCGCCTCATCTGATTTGGAAAGAATGAACAGGTCATCCAGAATCCGTGACATGTAATTGATCTCCTCCAAATTGCTGGAAAGCACTTCTTGATACTCCCCAGGTTCTCGCTGTTTCCTCAAGATCAGTTCACTTTGTCCCTTCAATACCGTCAGCGGCGTGCGTAATTCGTGAGAAGCGTCACTGCTGAATTGACGCATCTGGGTGAAGGATTTCTCCAGCCGGGCCATCATTTCGTTAAACGTGGCGGCGAGGTAACCTATTTCATCTTGCACTTCGGGAACCGGGATTCGCCGGCTGAGGTCGGCGCCGCTGGCTATTTGCCGCGCCGCCTGCGTAATTTTTGCGACGGGTTGCAAGGCCCGGCGCGCCATGAACCTACCGACCAGGGTACTCAACACCAACACACCTGGAATAGTTGCGAATAAAAAAAATCTCAGGTTTTTTAAGGTTTCATTGACTCCGACCAGCGAGGTTCCCACTTGCACCAGATTGATCAAGGTATCCTCCCGAATCACCGGCAGAGTGATGACACGAAGCGGGTCGTTCTCGGAGACCATGAAGGTTTCATAAGTCTCCAGTCCCTTGAGCGCCCGCATGTATGCTGCCTGAGTGAGGGGAAATTGGGAAGCGTCCATCCCCTGGGACCGTGAACCCACATTTCCCGATCCATCGTAAATCCGGTAAAACTTATTCAGGTTGCTGTAACCAAGAAACTGATCGAAAAAGAATTCAAGCCCCGGTAAAGGGTTGCGGGAATATTCAAGCAGGGCGGTTTTGCGCACCACGCTGGCCGACACCATCAATGAATTGTCGATGCCCTCGTGCAACCGTTTGGAAAGGAAGAAGTACAGAAGGACGCTAAACAGAATGAGGATCGCGCCCAGCAGGGCCACATGCCAGGCGGTCAATCGCGAGCGAATAGAATTCAGCATCATAATTCTATTCCTTCAACACATAACCGACCCCACGCAAGGTGTGCAGTAATTTTTTAGGATGGTCTTTGTCTATCTTTTTTCTGAGATGATTGATATAGACATCGATCACATTGGTGAAGGTGTCAAAGTTGTAGTCCCAAACATGCTCCGCGATCATGGTCCGGGTCAACACCTTACTCTGGTTACGCATGAAATACTCCAGCAGACTGTACTCTTTCCCGGTGAGCTCAACCTCCTCGCCGTTGCGATTGACCTTGTGACTCACCATGTCGAGACTCAAATCAGCAAGCTTCAATACCGTTTTGGCCTCGCCCTGGCCCCGCCTCAAAAGAGATCGGCTACGTGCCAGCAGTTCCGAAAACGCGAAAGGTTTGGTCAGGTAATCGTCGGCCCCCTTGTTCAAACCCGTCACCTTGTCTTCCACGGAATCCTTGGCGGTGAGCAGAAGGATGGGCGTATTGATTTTTTTCTCGCGGCATCGAGTCAACACTTCCAAGCCATCAATTTTGGGGAGCATGAGGTCCAGGATGATCAAATCGTATTGGTTGACCTCCGCCATGGCCAACCCTTCTTCCCCATCGACGGCCACATCGACGGCATAGGTCTCCTCTTCCATACCTTTTTTGATGAAGCCCGCCACTTTTTTTTCGTCCTCGATGACTAATATACGCATTCAGTCGCCATCCCATTTTTTCTGAACCTTGTGCAGGTCGATCTCTCCGTTGAGCATCTCTATATGTTTTTCACAATCTTTGATAATAGACGAGTACATGGCCCGGCAGGTCTCATCGTTAGCGTCAATCATAGCCTGCTTGCATACCCGCAAAGCGTCGTGCGAGGATTCCAGAGCTTTTAAAATATTAGCGTTGAATTTCTTATTCATTTTTTATATCAGTCAAATAATTAGGAACGAGGAAAAAATCATTGCCCGCGCTGGCCAGCCTACAAACTGGCTGAAGCGGTGATCAATCTCTGGAGGCGGACCCATCCTCACCGTTCGGCTCTCCGCCAAACCGTTTGGCAAACATGAAGTGCACCAGCACGATCCCCATTACAATACCAAAAAAAGGCAGAGCATTAAATACTTCAATCAGGTATCGGCCCAGCACGCCATAATCCCGGCCCAGGTTGGTCAAAATCGGCTGGCCGGATTTCTCCACCGCATATAAAATCAAGTTAATGATCAGGCCGCAAACGAACCCGATGAACCCGCCGAAACCGTAGTAAATATATTTCATTTGTTTTAGGGTTAGGGCTGTCTCCCCGCCCCTTGTTCCTTTTGATTAGGAGAGCCTATACAATTCAGGCAATATATCATTATATATAAATTCCGTGAATGGTAAATTGATATCCATTGAAATGTGGAGGAAACATGAGATTGAAGAACAAAACCGCCATCATCACCGGCGGCGCTACCGGCATTGGTCTGGCCTGCGCCCGGCTGTTTCAGCAAGAGGGCGCCCGAGTGGCTCTGTTCGGCAGGCGGCAGGATCGGCTGGATCAGGCCAAAAAGATATTGGGCGAATCCGCCATGACCTTCGCCGGCGACATCACCCGGCAGGCGGACATCGACCGACTGGTCCGCCGGGTGCTGGAGGAATGGGGACGCATTGATATTCTCATCAATAACGCGGGAACCTTTAATTCCGCCGCCCTGCATGAAACAGAGGACAAGGACTGGGACGCCATTCTCAACGTAAATCTCAGAGGCGTGTTCCTGTTGACTAAAAAAGTTTTGCCGCAAATGCTGGCGCAAAAATCCGGGAGCATCGTCAACATCAGTTCTATTCTGGGGATGATTGCGGTGCCTCAAACTGCCGCCTACAATGCTTCCAAAGGCGCCCTCAATCAATTCAGCAAGTCCATAGCGGTCGAATATGGACCCGCCGGCATTCGTTCCAACGCAGTTTGCCCAGGTATGATCGAAACAGAAATGACGGAAGAGCTTCGCGGCAATACGGAATTGATGGACGAATGGCGGAAAGGTTATCCGCTCGGCCGCTTTGGCCTCCCCGAGGAAGTGGCCAAAGCCTGCCTGTTTCTGGCCAGCGACGAAGCTTCCTTTGTCACCGGAGCCACCCTGCCGGTGGATGGGGGCTACACCGCAGGCTGAGGAGGGGTGACGGGGTTGCGGCGCCCCATTAGAATCTACCCTCCTGATACGCCCTTCAAATCCTTTTAAAAAATTGGCCGTCCGCCAGCAAACATTCGTATATAATGCAAACATAATGAAATACGAAGTCGTCATTGGACTGGAAGTCCACGCTCAGTTAAATACCAAAACCAAAATTTTTTGCTCGTGTTCCACCGAGTTTGGGAAAAAGGCCAATGAAAACACCTGCCCCATCTGCCTGGGAATGCCGGGAGTTCTGCCGGTCCTGAACAAAAAAGTGGTGGAGTTTGCCATTCAGGCCTGCCTCGCAACCCATTGCGAAGTTCAGCGATTCAATCAGTTCGCCCGCAAAAATTATTTCTACCCCGATTTGCCAAAAGGCTATCAAATTTCGCAATTCGAAAAGCCTATCGGTTTGAACGGGTCGATTAAGATTCAGATCGATGGCCAGCCCAAAACCATCCGCTTGACCCGCATTCACATGGAAGAGGATGCCGGAAAATCCATTCACGGCGATAATTTGGGAGACCCCGGCCACAGCTATGTCGATTTCAACCGGACGGGAGTGCCGCTGGTTGAAATCGTCAGCGAACCGGAGATGCGATCTCCGGCGGAGGCTCGAGCTTTTTTGACCGAACTCAAATCCATTCTGGAATACACCGAGGTGAGCGATTGCAATATGGAGCAAGGCAGTCTGCGATGTGACGCCAATGTCTCCCTGCGTCCGGTGGGGCAAGTTGAGTTGGGGACCAAGGCGGAAGTCAAAAACCTCAATTCGTTTAAATTTGTGCAAAAAGCCATTCAATATGAAATTGAACGTCAAACAAAAATTCTGGATCGGGGAGAACGGGTGGTGCAGGAAACACGGCTGTTCGATTCCCAAAAAGGCGTGACCTATGCCATGCGCTCCAAAGAGGAATCGCAGGATTACCGCTATTTCCCTGAGCCCGATCTGGTGCCCATCATTTGTGAAAAAGATTGGGTGGAAGACATTCGAAAATCCATTCCCGAGCTTCCGGAAGAAAAACGGCACCGGTTCGTCCAGCAATACGGCATTCCCGAATACGATGCCGGAGTTTTGATTGCCTCTAAAAACCTCGCCAATTATTATGAACGATGCGCGGCCCTGTACTCCCAACCGAAGGCATTGAGCAACTGGATCATGGGGGAACTGCTCCGCGAGTTGAAAAATGACAACAAGGATATTCGGGATTGCCCGGTGACTCCCCAGGCCTTGACGGACTTATTAAAAATTGTGGACGATGGGGCCATCAATGGCAAAATGGCCAAGTCCGTCTTCGAGGAAATGTATCGAACGGGGAAGTCGCCCGAAGCCGTCGTTCAGGAAAAAGGCTTGTCGCAGATTTCGGACGAGTCGGCACTGGGCAAAATGGTTGATGAGATTTTGGCAAATCATCCCGATCAGGCGGAACAGTTTCGGCAAGGCAAGCAAAAGGTGCTGGGCTTTTTAGTCGGACAGGCCATGAAGGCCAGCAAGGGCCAGGCCAATCCCGCGTTATTGAACAAATTGTTTAAAGTAAAACTGGGCTCCGCTCCATCATAGTCATTGGGTTTTAATAATCTCAAATCAACTTAAAATTATTTCAAATGAAACGAACTGACCTTTTTATTGCAAAACCTGCAATCCTTCTTTCACTGATAATGATTGGAGCCTGTTGGGTGGCCTTATCACATGCGGAGCCCGGCATCACAAAAAACGAGCCGGCGATTTGGTCAGAAGATAAGCGCTTTGTGGATCAACGCGATCATAGCATCATCGACACTCAAACCGGGTTGATGTGGCTGAAATCTGATTCGTATCAGATCACCGGGCATTGGATGAATTGGACGGATTCTTTCAAATATATAAGCGCTCTTAATGAGACCGGTTTTGCAAACCATTTTGACTGGCGATTGCCCACGCTGGATGAATTGCGGACTCTTTATGAAGCCAAAAAAATCAACAGCGCTCAGGTCGGCCGGGAAATGGTGATTCACATCGACCCGGTTTTCGCCAAGGAAGGCTCCGGGTCTCTATGGTCATCGGAAGTCAACGGCCATTTCAATGCCTTCGGAATTATTTTCAATACCGGCCAGAGGTTTTCCGCCCATAAAAGTTCAAAATCCAGAAAAGCGGTGAGAGCGGTGCGCACCGCGCATCCCCCTGCAAACTAAACTGACACCAGCGAGGCCAACTTTGAAACAATTATTTTTAATTTCAACTTTTTTATTGAGCTGGGCCTGCTGGTTGGCCGTTGGCACTCCCGCGCAAGCCACCTTTCCCGGCAAGGATATTTCTTTTTGGACGGAACACGAGGCCAAAAATGACCGCAAGAATCCAAAGTATCTGCAATTCCATGAGTTGGCGCAAAACAAGGATTATGAAAAAGCCCGCGTTCTCATCGATTCCATCATCGCGGAAAACCCCGGCAAAGGCACTCCCCGCATATTGAAAGCTCTGCTGTTGAATGAACTGGGCGATTATAAAAAAGCGTTGCGGGAACTGCAACGGGGAAGGGAAATCCAAAGGCGTCACCCGGCGATTCATTACGGGCATTGCGAGATTTACCGAAATCTGGGTGAAGCCGTTCTTTCTGACCGATCCTGCAAAATCACCAGCCAACAACACCCCAAGAGCCCGGAAGCCCATTACGAATATGCGCAAACACTGACTGCCATGGGGAATATGGCAGTCGCCAATCAAGAATTGAGCCTGGCCGCCGAGCTGGACCCTGACAATCCCATTTACTTTTCCGAGATGGGAATGAACCATTTTTATCTCAATCAACTGAAAGACGCTGAAAAAGCTTTCATGAAAGCGTTGGCTCTCAACCCCAATGATCTGGAATCTGAATACCAGCTGGGCTACCTGTACACGGTCCAGAACAATCTTAAAAAAGCGCAGGCGCATTTGAACCGCGTCTGGGACTCCCGAAAAGATCATCCCCAGGTCGAAGCCGCCCGGATTCTTCTAGAGGTCATAAAGAAAAATCAGGCCGGTAGCCTCCCTGAGAAGGTGGTCCCCTACAAGCATCATCTCAGCCGATCCAGGGCGCTCTTTCAATCCAGCCAATATGGTTTATCCCTGTTGGAAATCCAAACCGCGGCCCGATTGAATCCCAACGACCCCGCCATCCATGAAATCCTGGTGGGTCTGTCCAGCATGCTGTTACGTTTGGACCTGGCTGAAAAATCAACGACCCACCTGATGGCCATCACCAAAGACAATCCTGCCATGCAGGGCAGAGGCTTTCAGGAGTTAGGGGACTTGAGCGTCATGCGTGGCAACCTGGACACCGCCCGAGCTCATTATGAAAAATCAAAAGCCCTGGGCGATCCGGACAAGCTGGCGCAACTCAGCCTGGACGAACTCCCGCTACCGGACAGCAAACGTCCCCAGGCCCTCAATCCTAAAGAGATATTCATTAAACCCATTGAGGCCTTGAACCGCAAAGGCGAAGTGTTCGCTCACTACGGAATGTTCCAGCGGGCATTGGGAGTGTATGCCATGGTTCTTAAAATGGACCCTACAAATTTAACGGGAAAACTCAACAGTGCCACGGCTTATTACAACGGCGGCCAGAACAACCACGCCATTTCACTCCTGGAAAAAATATTCGTCACTCATCCCAACCACCAACATGTTCTTTCCCATCATGTCCTGCTCGCCAAAGCGTATGTGAAAAAAGGCGATATCGACCTCGCCATAAAAAACCTCATCTGGATCAAGCAAACCCGCCCGGCAACCCTGCAAACCTTAAAAAACGATCCGGCATTTGAAAAAATCAAAGGACATGAATTATTCCAATGACATCGTGTATGCATCAAACTGCCCTCTCGCCCCCCTAAAATTATGAGCCAAAAAAAGTTTGACATTAATACCCATTATTGATTAGATGAGAAAATGAGGGGTGATTGATCAGTGCCCGCCGTTTCATTTCACTGGCCCTAATATGAATGCGATTCCTCTGGGAGGAAATTAGGATGGCGAGAAATACTACCGGGCTCAAGTCTGTCAAACCCCACTGTTATATCCTGACAACTATCCTTATATCAATGCTTTGGTTGGCTCACGCGGTGCTAGCGGGTTCTTGCGAAAATGCCGCCATGCATTTACGCGGCGGGTTTGAGGTCACCCAGGGCAGAGGGGGTCTCTGGGGATATATGGAAAAAAACGCGTCTCTAAAAAAAGAGTCGACACTAGGTTTTCAAATCGATGGCAAATTGCAAAGGTTGGTGGTGGGTTTTGAAACCATGTGCGAGGATGGGAAAATTCCCACCCAAAAAACTTTCGATGCAATTTCCGACCGTTTGGATCAGGCTCGAAACATCAACAATCAAAAGCCGGGACGCACTCCTGTTGAAGAACTGTTGAAACTACTCAACGCGCTCAACGAAAACTTAGACCAAGCACTCAGTAATTTAGGCATGTGATTCCGGGACAACACCCATGTTGAAAGAAGGCAATAAAGCTCCCGGTTTCACCGCACTGGACCAGAGTGGAATCAAGGTGAAGCTCAGTTCTTTTAAAGGTAAAAAGAACGTCGTTCTCTATTTCTATCCCAAGGACATGACCCCCGGGTGCACCACAGAGGCCTGTGATTTTCGCGACCACTACAAAAAATTTAGAGGTGCGGAAATAATAGGGGTGAGTATTGATTCCCCGGAAAGACACCAGAAGTTCATCGAAAAATACGATCTGCCCTTCCTCCTGATCAGCGATACCGATCATAAAGTCGTGAACAAATTTAAGGTGTGGCAGGAAAAAAATCTCTACGGGAAAAAATACATGGGAATTGTCAGGTCCACTTTCATCATTGATAAATCCGGAACCCTCCGCAAAATCTTCCCCAAAGTCAAGGTCAAGGGACACATCGAAGAAGTCCTGGCCGCCCTGAAAGAGTTGGCGTAAAACTCAAACTGCCGAGTTCATCAACTTTTCAATTTCGTCAATCCGCCGCGGAATGCCTTTCGATAAGTTCCTGCATCCCGATTCAGTTATCAGAAGATTGTCTTCCA